>JACXTT010005212.1_pt1 | contig 18976 bp, 21 predicted proteins | sample 9270951 | NCBI WGS metagenome assembly JACXTT01 (sample SAMN15532306, study PRJNA645909) | rock metagenome | isolation source: weathered quartz diorite | place: Puerto Rico | collected 2017-06-21 | reverse complement strand
CCTTAGCATATGCCAGCGCGCGAATTGAGAGCAGAGTGCGAATCCTCGCCAATGGATCATCGCTCTGTAAAAGGGGGCGCGTCTCGTCTTTCCGTACTCTAGCGAAGATCACTTCCGGCGCAGCCGTAAGACAAATTACTGTGCCACTCGCCTTCAATTGGGTTGCGTTCTCTTCGTTCACCAGTGTCCCGCCGCCAGTGGCGATGACTACGCCGTCTTCCTGACAGGCACGGGCAACCATGCGCTTTTCCCGCTCGCGAAAGTAGGGCTCCCCTTTGTCAGTAAAGATCCGTGCAATCGATATGCCTTCTTCCTGTTCAATTAACACGTCCGTATCAATAAACTTGCGGTCCAAGCGAGCAGCCAGTTTTTTCCCTACCTCGCTTTTCCCGGTTCCCATGAAACCTGTCAGGATGATATTCCGCTTGGCAGCCACAGCGATTAGAAGTGCCTGACTTGCTCCAGGTACCCTTCATAATTCCGTTTGATCTCGACTAGCGAGTCTCCGCCAAACTTCTCTAAAAAAGCCTGCGCCAGAACAAAGGTCACTACACTTTCGGCGATCACTGCCGCCGCAGGAATCGCGCATACATCAGAACGCTCAATTGTGGCCTCGACCGCTTCCTTCGTGTTGATGTCAACCGAGCGGAGAGGTCTCATCAACGTTGAGAGCGGTTTGAATGCTACCCGCACACGCAACGGCTCGCCGGTACTCATACCGCCTTCACTCCCACCAGAATTGTTACTGCGGCGCAAAAATCCCGCCTGCGGGTCAAAGTCAATTTCGTCATGGACCTGTGAGCCAGGGAGTCGCGCCGTGGCGAACCCCAATCCAACCTCCACCCCTTTTACCGCCTGCAAGCTCAAGAGTGCCTGGCCTAGGCGTCCATCGAGCTTGCGGTCCCACTGCGCGAAGCTCCCCAACCCGGGCGGTAGCCCTGTCGTTACCACCTCCACTACTCCGCCCAATGTGTCGCCTTGCTGCTTGCACTGATCAATCTTGGCGATGATTTGTGCCTCCGCTGCAGCATCGGCCACCCGCACCGGCGAAACTTCCGCCCGGGCGAATATCTCTTCTGGTGTCATCCCAGTGTGATTAGCCACAATGCCGCCAATCTCAGACACATACCCCAGCACTCGTACACCGAAAGGACTAAGTAAACACTTGGCCAGTCCACCTACGGCTACGCGGGCGGCAGTTTCGCGAGCGCTCGCCCGCTCCAAGATGTTGCGTACGTCCCGCTGATTGTATTTGAGTACGCCAGTCAGATCCGCATGCCCAGGACGTGGACGCGTAACCACGAGTTTGTCATCTCGATCCTGGGCGAACGGGGACATACGTTTTTCCCAGTTCCGCCAGTCTTTGTTCTCGATGAACAGAGTAATGGGGGACCCCAAACTTTCACCCCAGCGCACTCCCGAGCGGAGCAGGGCTTCGTCCTTTTCGATCTTCATGCGCCCACCTCGACCATAACCTTGCTGACGGCGCGCCAAGTCATGATTGATCTGGGCTACATCTATCGTCACACCGGCCGGAAAGCCTTCAATGATAGCTGTCAGGCAGGGACCATGTGATTCTCCAGAGGTAAAGAAACGGAGCATGAAAAGTATCGCCTTTTAAACGTCAATATAGTGACCAGTCTCCTCCCTTCCACCGCTTCCTCAGGCATCCTCCCTATCTTTTTCCGGAGAAATGGGCTATAGGGGCGAGGTGAAAGAAACTTCGGGAAACCTCGCCCCTACTGCCGCCCTGCCACCACCACCACAGCACCTCCTTCACCTCAAATTGACAGGGACGCTCGGAGGCTCGGAGCCAAAATGCGTTTTCCGGAGAAATGGGCTGTAGGGGCGAGGTGAAAGAAACTTCGGGAAACCCCGCCCCTACTACCGCCCTGCCACCACCACCGCACCTCATCTCACCTCAAATTGACAGGGACGCTCGGAGGCTCGGAGCCAGAAGGCATTCCGTCCCCCGCTTGCCACCACTCCACCACTCCGCACCATCAAGCGTATTGACCTCCGGCCACCAAGCCCCCGAGCGTCCCGGCCTCTGTTGCGTGACTTTCGGACTCTTTTCTCCTTTCCCCCTTCTCATTTTGTCCTCTTTGTTTTTTTCTCTTTCCTCAAAGTAGCTCACAAGTCTAAGAGCTCTTTCTTCCTCTGCCTCCTCCACAACCACACGCCATGAGCTCTTAGACTTCTAGGCTCTCCTTTTTCTCTTCACTCCGGTATACAGATCGCTTTCCTCTTCACCAACCTTAATTCCCTTTAGTCTCTCATTTGTGGACTACTTCTGGTGGAGTCACTTCTCTGGGCCGACTTTCCCACAACTGTCGAGCGGTCGGGAATCCTACTGTGGAGGTCCCAGCCGCCAGTTTTGGCGTGATGAAAACAAAGAGTTCAGCCTTGACATTCGTGTTATTCCGACCTCTGAAGAGCCATCCCAACCCCGGAGTCTCTCTTAGATAAGGAATGCCTCTTTCTTGCTGTTTCAGGTTGTCCTGCAAGATTCCGCCTAACACGAACGTTTCTCCCTCCCGAATCAAGACATTAGAACTGGCAGTGCGCCTCAGCTCGTCGGGGATCAGTGGAAAAGAAGATCCTGCTCCAGTCGGACGCACGCTTGCGTCGGCGAGCTCACTGCTCTCGGCATCGATATCGAGAAGCACGAATCCGTCCGAAGAGATCTGCGGGGTGACTTTAAGGGAAATGCCAACATCGAATTCTTCAAATGCCCTACTCGCGCCGGAGGTTCCCGCGCCGCCAACCACAGTATTGCCGGAAATGACCGGAACACGCACGACTCGGCGAGATTTGATATCCGCCGGTTTGTTATTGAGAGTGACCACGCGGGGGCGAGAGATCACGCGTGCTTTCCCTTGGGTTTCTAAAGCGGTCAACCGCAGGTTGAGCGCTTGTGATCCGTCAATAGAGCCGAGCAAGAGATCAAGTACAGAGCCCGATCCAGCAGTCACAGAGGCAGGAAAATCAGCGATGAAAGGAACCCCTCCAGATCCCTGATTGAGTAGAGGAGAAACGCCCCCCACTCCGACCCGTCCTGGGAAATTCACGCCAGTGGGGTTGCCGGTTTCCGGGCTGGCCTTGAAGCTGTACCCCCACTGAACCCCCAGATCACGGATGATATTTTCGTTCGCCGTGACGATATACGATTCGATCACGACCTGGGGAGTCTGAACGTCGATGTTTTTGATTAACTCACGCACAGTCTCGATATTCTCCCGGACATCACGGATAATCACGACGTTACTGGTTGGGTCCGCGGCAATCGTACCGCGCGGAGACATGAGGGCTACCTGGGCGCCACTCCGACCAGCGCCGGAAGGGCCGCTCGTAGGGGGACGTATGGGAGCCGCGGCTGGAGCCCCAGTGCCGGTCGTCCGCTGTTGGACTTCTCTCGTGATGAGAGCCACTACGTCTACGGCTTTGACGTAATTCACCTTGACGTAGCTGGTTTCGAGCGGCGCGAGTTTTTGCTGCGCATTCTTCGCCGCGAGACGGGCATTGCGCTCGGCTTCAAGGCGCCTGGTTGTGGAAATCGTGATAACGTTGCCAACTCGCGTCTTTTCTAACCCATTCGCCTGTAGCACAACGTCCAAGGCTTGGTCCCAAGGGACCTCGACCAGACGCAAGGTAACCCGAGCCTTGACATCATCAGTCGCGACGATATTGAGGCCGCTCACATCAGCCAAAATGCGCAAGACGTCGTGAACATCGGCATTTTTGAAGTCCAGTGAAATCTTTCTGCCAGTGTACTCCTGATCAGACGGAGTCCTAAACTCTCCGGCCGGAGCAGCGCCCTCTGCAGGAACAGTAGAGGGGAGCGGTTCTTCACGCAGGCCCTTACGCGCAGGTCTTTCTTCTGTCCTGGGAGCTGTTCGGTGTGACTCGCCCGGCGCCTGCACTATTTCTACTGGTTCTTCCTGCGCTGTGTTGTGGTCATGCGTAGCAGAGTCAGCAAGGGAAGAAGCCTGCGCCATTTGTACGGGCTTCTCCTCGGCTGTGGTTGCCGGATGAGCAGGGGGGGCCGAAGAGATAGACTCTTCTGAGATGGTCTCTCCAGCTTTAGCGGCATTTTGTCCCTTGCCAGAAGGTGGGCTCTCAGAGGATACGGCGCCGGCCGGAGACGTGACTTTCTCGACCGGGACGTTAGCGTGGGCTACTTCACGATGTTCCATATCGGGAGTGGTAACAGCGTGTGAAGCGTGTTCGACCGGAGGAATCAAGACCTTGTCCACCGCTGGGGTCGCTTGGACAGCATGACCATTGCGCGCCTCATTGGCAATGAACAGCACCTGCGCGTTGCGTTCAGCGTACTTATTGCTGTCATTCTTCTCGCCCAGGAAAGCAGTGACCAGGGTTTCATAATTGTCGACTGAAAACTGAGGAACTTCTGCAGCCGCGAGATCCACCACCAGTCGCATACGGCCCTGATAACTGCCAACCCGCACTCCAGATACCAATGAGTCAGTGGCCTTGTAGCTGTGTACTTTGGAGAGCGCTTCGATTGGGCCTTTGACATCAATGACCAGACGGCTAGGACCACGCAAAGGAAAGTAATCAATCCCTTCGGGTGGTCGGGAGAAACGGAACAGAATACTTCGCTGCCCAGCTGTCTCGCTGACTCGTACCTCATAGAGCCGCAGCGGTCCTGTATACGCAGGCTGTGGTGGGAGTGCCTGCACCGCAGTAGGTGACTCGACTGGCACCGGCACCGGAGTTGCCGGTGCCGCTTGGTGCGGTCGATGGGCACAGGCCCCCGCACTAATGAGGACAACGAATAAGGCCACCGCCGCTTCCCTTCTATCTCCTTCCCGTACGCCCCCCATCCCCACATTCTCCCCCTGCCACGTGACGTCTACCGGGCCTTCTTTGCTTCCCCCTCTGGGACTGGGCTAGCTACAAAGAGTAGTAGTTCCCGTTCTTGTACTTGACGTTTGCCATAAAAGTCGGTCTCGTACTCTTCGACCACTACCCTTTTGGATTCAATTGCTTTGATGATGCCACCTTTGGAACCGATCGGGGTTCCCCTCGTCACGATGTACCCTAGACCGCCACTATCTTCGATCAGGGCTTTGGGCTCTTTGTCCTCTAGGATGACGCCCACCAACTTGAGTTGTCCGAGATCAAAACGTTGGAGCGGAGTCTTTGCCTCCTCGGGTGCTGCCTGTTCGGCCTGATGGTAAAACGGCGAGAGAAAGGGATCCCGCTTGCCTGCCGGATCATAATGATAGGTGTCTTCTCCATTTTCCTCTTGGGCGTGGACAAGAAAAAGATCCACTTCCGCAAAGGAGAGAGTTCCCCATATGCAAGCGATGGTCAGAGATCCAACCCGCCCCCGCTTCGTGTTCATGGCACTCTACTTCTTCCCTTTTTTCTTTTTCTCCGCATCCTCTTTTTCCTTGGCGATCCGCTCCCGCTCTTCTTCGCTCAGAAAACGATAGGTCGTGGCAAAAAACGAAGCCTCTACAAGCATTTGCTCGTCTGTTGCCTGAGGATTTTTCACGCTAATGTCGGATACGTTCACGATCCGGTCGAGGTGACGAACCTTGTCGAAGAATAAAGCGATCTGATGGTACCCTCCACGTACGGCCATCTCGACAGGAACCTCAGCGTATAAGTCGTGCAAAATCTCTGGTTTCTGGCGGAATAGTGAGACCTCAAGGCCAGAATCACGACCAAGATTCGACACCTGCCTGAGCAGTTCGGGAATTTCTTTCTGCTCTGGGAGCTGAGCCTTAACTTCGTTAAAGCGTCCTTCCACCTCACGGATTTCGGCCTGGGTTTTGTCGCGGTCCTTTAACTGCGCCTGAAGCTTGGTGCGTTCCTTTTCGAGAGCAAGAATGCGCCCTTCGCTTTTTTCAATCTCTGCTGAACGGGGAATATGAAACAGGAAGACATAAAGGAGAACAATCAGCATGGCCCCCCCCCCATAGATGAGGAATCGTTGTTTGGGAGGCAAGTTGAGAATACGCTCAAACATGCTTATTTTTCCTTTTCAGGAGCTTTTTTATTGCTTTTGTTTTCCGCTTCTTTTTGAACTTTCTCCCCCTTGACCGTGGCATCTTCCTGCGGTTCTTCTTTTTCGACGCCAGGAAGGTAATCTATTGATGCCTCAACAAGAAACCTCGTCACCGGGATAGGAAGATTATCGAGCGCGGAACCTTTTCCTCCCGCTGGAGGCTTGCGCGGGTTCGATATCGATTTTTCCTGGACCGTCTCACGAATCTCTACCTTTTTGAAATAACGAGAATTCGATAGTTTCCGAGCAAAAGCTGCAATAGTTTGGTTGTCTACCGACTTACCATTGATCTTGGCCGCACCCTTGACTTCAGTAAATTCAGTCAGCCAGAGCATTTGCGGAGCGCTGTCGCTCAAATCGTCGAGTATATGGACAGAGGCGGCCCTATGTGCTGGGGAAGTGAGTAGGTGCACGACCCGGATCTTGCCTTGGATCTCCTTTTTTTGCTGCTCCATCTTTTCAAGGTCTTGATTTTGCTTACGAATCGTCACCATTTCTTTTTCTGTACGGCTGAGCTTGGCAGTGACCGCATTGAGATGGGTCCCCTGGAAAAAGTATACGGACAACACCGCCGCGAAGGTGAGGGTGAGCAATCCTCCGGCTAGCAGAATCTCTTTCCGCCGAGAGGAGGCCTCTTCAACCTCATTGGTGGGGAGGAGGTTGATGTGAATCATTTATCCCCTGGTCTTCGAGTCGCTAGCCCAACACTGACAGCCAAGGTTGAGGCATGTTGACGAATAAACCCACTGTCAGCCTGACGGCTTATTGTGAGCAGACGGAACGGGTCTGCTACTTCCACCGGCACCTGTAAGCGTTCACTCATGGCCGGCGCCAATCCAGAAATTTGTGCTGCTCCCCCGCTAAGATAAATGCTGTTAATGTGGTCGCCTGGGTCGGTCCAGAAAAAGCTGAACGCGCGTTGTATCTCGTCGAAAAGTTGGCCTGAAGCGAGAGCAATGACTCTTTCAGCTTCTTCTTTCTGACGTCCTTCAGTTCTTCCGGTTATTTTAATTGCCTCCGCCTGTTCATCCGACAGCCCAAGCTCATTTGCCAAGATCTCGGTGAATTGTCGCCCGCCGAACGGGACATCTCCCGTGAAAGCGGAACGCCCTCCTTTCATAATATTGATCGAAGAATAGCGTGCCCCAATGTTAATAAGAGCAACGGTTTCCTCAGGGGGGGAGGTATGGTTAAGCTCGAACATGTTCTCCAGAGCGAAGTAATCAACATCCACGACAACAGGGAAGAGACCTGCATCGCTGATCGGAGTGAGGAAGCTCTTTATGACATCTTTTCTGACTGCTACGAGAAGTACGTCAACATTATCGGTATCTGAATCGCGGTCGAATATTTGGTAGTCGAGGTTCACGTTCTCCAAACTCTCTGGAATGAAATTGCCCGCTTCGAAGAGAATTGTCTCGTGTAATTCTTGAGGATCTTGGGTGGGGAAATTTGCCCGCTTAATAATAACTGCAGGGCCAGGAACAGCGGTGATAACTTTGGTGGTTTTGATCCGATGCTCCTCTAAGAGTGTCCGAATCGCACGTGTCACACTCTCGCCGTCCTGAACCATGTTGCTCTGTACGGCGCTGGCTGGCAGAGGGACAATACCGGCGTTGAGAACACGCATGGCGTTGCCATCCCCACGAACCTCGAGCATCTTTACCGAACTTGAACCGATATCGAGGCTGAGATAGCTTTTGTCTCCCCAGCGAGGGAAAAAAGAGGAGAAAGGAGCAAAAGCCTTCTCGCGAAATTCTCCACTGGATTTTGCTGAGTACGCCATAGAGAATACAATTAAGTATTACGGGCACTTATTATGTAATAACAAAACTAATTTGTCAAATGTTAAATGAAGAAAAATTTCCCTCCCCTTTCTTTGCCACGGTAGTAGTCTCGATTTTAGCGGGTCCAATGGAAGGGCTGACCTATCGCATTCCGGAGTCGTTCCGTGCTCGCCTCAGTTCTGGGATGCGGGTGCTCGTTCCTGTAGGTCGGCGAAAAACAACGGGAATTGTCACGCAAATAAGGTTTTCTTGCGACCTGCCGGATTCCACAAAAGTAAAGGATATTCTCGATATTATGGATGAAGGTCCTATTTTCCCTGAGGACCTGATGAATCTATGGAACTGGAGTGCCAGTTATTACCTGACTTCTCCAGGAGAAATGTTGAGGACAATTTTGCCTGGTGGTCTGAAAAGAGATAGTACGCAGGTGGTCAAGCTCAAAAAAGGGCCGGGGAATAGCAAACAGAAAACGGGGGAAGAGGGTCAAGCGACTTGGAGTGCACGTTTGGCTGGTTATCTGAGTCCTGCTGAACGGGAAATTCTGGCTTTGATAGAAAAGAAAAGGCGAGTGACGACAAAAGCCCTGCGGCGGCATTCTCTGAAACTGCCATTGGGGAAGGTGCTAGAGAAACTCGAAGCTCTGGGTGCGGTGGAGGTGCATGAGCATCTGCCGCGTCGAAGGACCCTGCCTGTGGTTGCAAAAACACCAGGAACAGCAATTGAGGAGGAAAAGGATCCTTCCTTTGTCTTGTCTGCTGCACAGGAAGACGCTCGAAAACAAATTGCCTCGTCTTTACGCGTTCCGACCTTTCAAGTGTTTCTCTTGCACGGGGTCACGGGTAGTGGCAAGACCGAGGTGTACTTGCAGGCAGCTCAGGAGACCGTCAAGTGTGGCAGAAGCGTATTGATCCTCGTGCCGGAAATTGGACTCACTCACCAACTGATCGAACGGGCACGACAGCGTTTCGGGACACAAGTCGCGGTACTACACAGCGCGCTGGTGGCCAGTCAACGTTGGGAAGAGTGGTGGCGGGTTGCGCGCGGTGAAGCTACCGTGGTGATCGGTGTCCGTTCAGCCGTGTTTGCGCCACTTGCTCGTCTCGGTTTGATCGTGGTTGATGAAGAGCACGACTCAGCCTACAAACAGGAAGACGGGGTGCGTTACAATGCGAGAGACCTCGCAGTGGTGCGAGGGAAGGTCTCATCTTGTCCTGTCATCTTAGGTTCAGCTACTCCGTCGCTCGAAAGTTATAGCCATAGCCGTACCCATCGTTACACGCTGCTGTCTCTTCCAGAGCGTGTTGAGTCGCGTCCACTCCCGGCTGTAGAAATCGTTGATCTGCGCCAAGAAGCGAGAGCCGAAAGCCAGAGCAGGATTTTTTCGACAGTCTTACGCCAGGCCTTGATCGACAACTATCAGGCTGGCAGGCAGAGTTTGCTGTTCCTCAACCGTCGGGGCTATACCAATTACCTCCAATGCCGCTTGTGCGGTGAGGTGTTGTCTTGTGTGCATTGTAGCGTGACAATGAAATTCCATCTCCGCAACGGAGTTCTCTGTTGCCACTACTGCGGCTTTACCCAACAGGCCCCAGATTGTTGCCCACAGTGTCACGAGCCGACGCTGACGGGGCACGGGTTTGGCACGGAGCAGGTCGAAGAAGCCTTGCGCAGTTTTCTGCCAGAAGTACAGGTCGCGCGGCTCGACCGCGATAACGTGAGCCAACGGAATGCTCTGGAGCGAATGCTCAGCGCCTGGCGCGCGCACGACATCGACGTCTTGATCGGCACCCAGATGGCTGCGAAGGGACACGATGTCCCTGGCGTCACATTGGTGGGCGTCTTACTGGCTGACGTCTCATTAAACCTGCCGGACTTCCGCGCTGCGGAGCGTACCTTCCAACTCCTCGCCCAGGTTGCCGGCCGGGCTGGGCGTGGGACAGAGCCTGGACGAGTGATCCTCCAGACCTATGTCCCGGAACATTATAGCGTCCGTTGTGCCGCGCAGCACGATTTCGCTCGCTTCGCGGCGTATGAATTGCGCTACCGCAAGCGCTTGGGTTACCCGCCTTTTACCAGGATGGTCAATCTCCGCTTTGAAGGCGAAGACGGAGAAAAAGTCCAAGCTTGCGCTGAGCGCATCGCTCACTACCTTCTCACCAACACACAAGCAGGGGACAGGCAGTCAGTAGTCCTCGGTCCTGCACCTGCGCCCATCGAGCGGATAAAGGGTCGCGAGCGTTGGCAGGTGCTCATTAAAGGCAAAGACCGTCGCGCTTTATTCATACTAGTCAAAAAAGCTCAAGAAATGCTATTCGCGCAACGCCGGATGCAGGGAGTGCGTGTCGTCGTTGATGTCGATCCGTATAGCATGTTATAGGTCACCAACAATGATTAGAGAAATCCTTCATTTTCCCGACCCTCGTCTCAAACAACCTGGCGCTGTAGTCGAGAATATGACTGGCGATCTTGTCCATCTGGTAGATGACCTGGTGCTAACCATGTACGACGCGCCGGGCGTCGGCTTAGCTGCAGTGCAGGTCGGTGTCCCGCAGCGCATCATTGTCATTGACATAAACCACGAAGAACCGGGCAAGCATCTGCTCAAGCTGATCAATCCTATCATTACAGCCCGCGAGGGCGAGATCATCTGGGAGGAAGGTTGCCTCAGCGTGATTGATTACACTGCCGAGGTGAAGCGTGCAGCTAAGGTCGAGGTAAAGGCCTGGACCCCGGATGAGAAAGAGATCACGCTACAAGCCGAAGACCTACTCGCCGTCGCTCTGCAGCATGAGGTTGACCATCTGGATGGAAAACTCTTCATCGACCGCATCAGCCACCTCAAGCGCGAGCTATACTCACGTCGAGTGAAAAAGCTCCTACGTGAAGGCCGGCCTCTCGAGCCTCACAAAGGCCCGCCGGCAATCTAGAGGCTAGGGACTGGGGATTGGTAAGAAAAAATTTCTCCACGATCCCTGACCTTCAACCCCTTTCGTTGCAAGCCCATGTCCGACCCCCGACCCCCGACCGCCGACCCCCGACCTCTCCGCCTCGTCTTCATGGGCACGCCGGAGTTCGCCGTGCCGTCGTTGCAGACTTTGCTCGAAGGGGAGGATCTAGTCGTTGGCGTCGTCACTCAGCCTGACCAGCCGTCCGGCCGTGGCATGGTGCTGCACGCGCCACCGGTGAAAGTTCTCGCCGCGGCTCATCATCTCGCGGTGTTCCAACCCGCCAGGTTACGCGAACCTGGAGTTCTCGCCCAGCTACACACTTGGCAGCCTGACCTGGTTGTAGTCGTGGCATATGGGAAGATGCTCCCGCAAGCGGTTCTCGCCCTTCCTCCTGACGGCTGCATCAACGTTCACGCTTCGCTCTTGCCCAAATACCGCGGAGCCGCGCCGATCCAGTGGGCAATCGCCTGCGGGGAGAGGGAAACCGGTGTGACGACGATGCATATCAGCGAGCGCATGGACGCGGGAGATATTCTTTTGCAAAAAACGATTGCGATCGCGGATGATGACACCGGCGGTACGTTACACGACAAGCTCGCGGTACTCGGTGCAGATGCGTTGCGCGAAACGCTCCAGCTTCTGAAAGGCGGGCGGGTGGTGGCGCAACCGCAGGACGAGGCCGCAGCGACGTACGCGCCGCTGATCAAAAAAGAAGATGGCCGCATTGACTGGCGCCAGGATGCCGACACGATCGCAAGACGCATTCGTGCCTTCAACCCCTGGCCTTCGGCGTACACGACTCTACATGGCAAACTCCTCAAGATCTTTGCCGCACAGCGTGAGCGATCTATTCCCCATCCCGCACCTCCTCCGGGAACCGTGGCAGAAGTGACTCCGGTGAGTCTCGTGGTTGCAACCGGCGCCGGTTATCTTAGCTTGAGCGAGATCCAACTGGAGGGCAAGAAGCGGCTCCCGATCGCCGAATTTTTGAAAGGTTACCATCTCACGCCAGGTCTTCTCCTTGGGGGCTGATAAGCGAAGTGTGTTGACGAACCGCTTCGAGATGTGCAAGAGAGGAGCCGGAGGGACACGAACTATGGCAGAAAAATATTCGCTGGAGCACGTCAAGGAGTTTTCGCAGAAGTACAAGAACTGGGGCAAGTGGGGACCGAACGACCAACTCGGCACCCTCAACTACGTCACTCCGGAGAAAGTGATCGAGGCCGCCAAACTGGTCAAGCAGGGCAAGACGTTTTCTCTTGCCATCCCCTTCGATGACAAAGGGCCGCAGACCGGATCGTTTGGCCGCTTCAATCCCATTCACTTCATGCTCCAGGACGGAGCGGACGTGGCGGTTGGGGCGCAAGACCACCTGCCCAACATCCGCTACACGGACGACGCGGTGACCATGCCGCTACAATGCGCTACTCAATGGGACTCGCTCGCCCACATCATGTACGATAACAAGATGTACAACGGCTATGCGGCTAGCGAGGTCACCAGCTCCGGCGCCAAGAAGAACGGCATCGAGAATGCCAAGAGTAAGATTATCACTCGTGGTGTGCTTCTTGATATTCCCCGCTTGCGCGGGAAGTCGTGGCTCGAACCAGGGGAAGCGATCTATCCAGCCGATCTCGACGGCGCCGCGGCTATGGGCAAGATCAGTGTCGGAAAAGGGGACCTCGTGCTGATCCGCACGGGCCAAATCGCCCAAGTGCGTACGGAAAAGAATTGGGGGCAATACAGTGGCGGCCCGGCTCCTGGCCTCAGCCTCTCATGTGCACCCTGGCTGTGTGAGAAGCAGATCTCCGGCTATGCAGTGGATACGTGGGGCACCGAGGTAATTCCCAACGAGACTCCGGATGTGTTCCAGCCTCTGCACATTGTGCTGATTGTGCATGCCGGCATGCTGGTGGGAGAAATCTTCGATCTGGAAGAATTAGCGGACGACTGTGCTAAGGATGGGGTGTACGAGTTCATGTTTGTCGCTCCGCCGCTGCCAATCACCGGCGCGGTGGGTTCGCCAGTCAATCCGCAAGCCATTAAATAAGGACTGAGTAACGAGGACTGAGAGTAGGACAGAGTGCACGACCAGGGAGACTTTTACTCAGTCCTCAGCACTCACTCCTCATTGCTTTCACCTTGACAGCCTCGCTGCAAGAATGCCACACTAGAACGAGTGTAAAGGAGGGATGCCATGCCAGAGGCCGTCTCGCTCTCGTCTCAGCGTATTGAGATCCAAGAAGACGATCCGGTTGAATTGCTTTATGCGCGGGGAGTGACTGATGGGTTGCCGGTCGTGCCGCCCACGGAAGAACGGGTCAAGCGGATGCTGGCCGCAACCGACCGCGACCCGCAGGAATTGCTCGGTACTATCGGCCCTAACTACGGCCGCGCCACGGTTGAAAAGATTGCCATCAACGCGGTAATGGCCGGCTGCCATCCGTCCTACTTTCCCGTGGTCTTGGCTGGCGTTGAGGCCATGTGCGAAGAGCAGTTCTGCATTCACGGTATCAATGTTACCACATTCTCGGCTACGCCTATGGCGATCGTCAACGGCCCGGTCCGTCAGAAGATCGGCGTCAACTGTGGACACAACGCTCTTGGCCACGGCTTTCGCGCGAACGCGACCATTGGGCGTACCTTGCGTCTTGTCATCACCAACATTGGCGGCGCCAAGCCGCACGAGATCACCAAAGCTACCATGGGGCATCCCGCTCAGTACACGTTCTGTGTCGGCGAGAATGAAGAAGAAAGTCCCTGGGAACCACTTCATGTAGAGAAGGGGTTCCGCCCGGACCAAAGTACGATCACCCTGTTCGGTGGCCACTCGCCTTTGCAGATCAACGACCACGCCAGCCGCAGCGCCGAGCAACTTGCCCTGTCGCTTGGCTGGACCATGGCTGGGTTGTGGAATCATAAGAACTTTCCGTTATTTTCGGATACCATGCTGGTCGTCTGTCCGGAACACGCGAAGACGTTCGCTCAGGATGGTTGGTCTAAGAACGACTTGCGCCAATTCCTGTATGAAAAGATTCGCCGGCCCTTGCGAGAATTGCGTCCTGGCGTGAACGGTGGTGAAGGCGCCGGCGTGAGCATGCTTAGGACTGCCAAAAAAGACCGCGAGCCGCCGACCGACGACACGCTCTTTCCCAAGTTCCCCAAACCTGAGAATATTGTCATCATCGTCGCTGGCGGTACGGCGGGTCGCTTTTCCGCGGCCGTGCAGGGCTGGGCTGGGTCTGACCTCGGCAGCCGCATCACCACCAAAGAAATTCGTGCATAAACCAGAGGAGGTGTACTATGGGAGACATGTTACTGGACCCCACCGATAAGGTGGAACGGGCAGCGAAAGCCTTCGCTCCCCGGCTGGACTCGCTGGCCGGGAAAACGATCGGCCTGCTAGACATTAGCAAGGCTAAGGGCTCGTTCTTCCTCGACCGCGTGGAGGAGGTGCTGCGCGAGCAGTACAGCGTGAAGGACGTCCTGCGTCGCATGAAACCGACGGTGACTCGACCTGCGCCCACGCCGCTCAAGGCCGAGCTGACGGAGAGGTGTGACGCAATCATCGAAGCCCTTAGCGATTGAGGGTCCTGTATATCGTGCAGTTCGCACGATGTTGTCTATTTTGAAGAAAAAGGGATTCCGACCGCTAATGTCACTACCACCGAGTTCATCGGCGCGGCTCACGCCCAGTGCACAGCGCTGGGGATGCCGCAGTACGAGCCGATTCTCGTGCAGCATCCGATCCAGCCCAAGACGCAGGACGAGGTGCGGGTGCTGGCCGATCAAGTCATCGATCAGATTATCGCTAAGCTGCTGAAACAGAAAGTGCAACAGGCGGCGTAACCCCACTCTTATTGCTCCGTCTCATATCCGAGGGTTCCTTCCCGTGTAAAGAGGGAAGCCCTCGGTGTTCTGTTGCCTTCAGCGAGTCGTATCCATCGACTCGATCTTCTTCGGCGTGATTTTGAGGATCACGCGGGGGGCGTTGATGCTCTGTTGAGCGGCGGGAGTGGCCGCTCCTTCGGTCCCCATATACTTGTGATAAATCTTGGTGGTCACTTCTTTGACCCCTGTCGTTTGCACTTCCGCCGTTCCCTCCAGTGTGACCACTTTATTCTTGAGGGGTGCCTCCATCACATCGACCACGACAGCGACCCGTGGATTTTTTTGCAGATGCTTGACCTTTGCCGCGTAGGTTCGCGTGCTCATGTACATGACCCCATCTTCATACAGGAACCACATGGGGACGATCTGAGGGGAGCCGTTGACGCGTACCGTGGCCAGCCGGGCGATGAGCGGGCGCGCCAGAAATGCTTGCATTTCCTCCTTCGTCATCGGTGGTGGGACAGGCCGGGAAGCAGAAGGCGCTGGTTTGCCCTTTGCGGCTCTTGCAATTTGCCAGTCTCCACTTGTCCCTGCCACGACGAGGCACAGGGTCGTTAGCCCGAGTATTATCTGTCTGTTCATTGCCGAAACCCTCCAGTCTCTTTCCATAAGAGTTGACAGCCTTGCGGCAAGAATGCCAGACTTGAATACCTGAGGGAATAACAGCATGACCCAGAGTTTGCTGTGAGCCCGACAAAAAGGAGGACCGACCAATGGGTGCGTACACCGTGATTGATGTTGATGGCCATGTATTTGAACAACCCTCGATGTGGGAACAATACCTCGATCCCGGCTACCAGGAGCGCCGGCCGCGCATTGTGCTCGATAGTCGGGGCACCGAGCGCTATCTGATCGAAGGTCGCTTATGGCCCACACCGGAAGGGAGAGGCGCGTGGAATCCGGAGGGCATCGTTAAAGCAGCGTGCCGCCGCGAAGGAGGGTACGATCCGTACGCTCGACTCAAAGACATGGACATGGATGGCATCGACATCGCTGTCTTATATGGCACTACTGCTCTGGGGTTCTGCTGGCTGGATGATCGGGATTATGCGGCGGCCCTGTGCCGGTCGTACAATAACTGGCTGGCTGACTATTGCCAGGCCAGCCCTAAGCGGCTGAAAGGCGTCGCCACCCTCCCCTTGCAAGACCTCGATGCCTCGCTGAAAGAGGCCAAACGCGCAGTGAAAGAACTAGGGATGGTTGCGTTACAAATCCAGACCAACGCGGTGGGGAAAAACCCTGACCACCCCAGTTATTATCCGCTCTACGAACTGGCGCAGGACCTCGATGTGTCCATCGGTTTCCACTTCGGTGGCGGTGGCGCTGGCGTCGATCGTTTTGTCAACAACTATGTCCTAGCGCATGCCTGCGGCTTTGCCTTTGACACGATGCTGGCGCTATCCACGGTGATCTGCGGCGGCATCCTAGAAAAGTTCCCCAGGCTACGTGTCGCCTTTCTGGAAGCCGCCTGCGGCTGGGCGCCCTATTGGTTAGCACGCCTCGATGAGCACTACGAGAAGCGAACCAAAGAGATGCCCAATATCAAGAAGAAACCGAGCGAGTATCTCACAGACGGTAATTGCTTCATCTCCTGTGATCCTGATGAAGAGGAGATCGCCCATGTGGTCGATATCATTGGCGACGACAAGATCGTCTATGCCTCCGACTATCCCCACTGGGACGCGATGTTCCCTGGGTCGGTCGCAGCGATCAGCGAACGCGACAGTCTGTCTGACCGAGCCAAGCGCCGCATCTTGGGTGAGAATGCGAAGCGGTATTTGCATCTGAACTAGCAGTCAGCTTTCAGCTCTCAGCGGTCAGCTTCAGACCTGCAGAAGGGCGCACGACGTACGCCCCTACAGAGGATAGGACGGCTTATGGATAAGATCATCATTAAAGCCTGCCTCAACGGTGGGCGTGGCCGCGAGCAAAACCCCAACGTACCCTGGACTCCGGCCGAAGTCGCGGTCGAAGCGAAGCGCTGTGCGGACGCCGGCGCTGCGATCGTCCATTTCCACGCCCGTACGTCCCAAGGCGGTACCAGCTATGACCCAGAGTGGTACGCTGAAACTGACCGCCTCATCCGCACGCAGACCAACCTCGTGCTGAATCACACCACCGCACGTCTGCCCGATGCTAGCATCGATCAGGTCCTGCGCTATTTGCGCGAGACGCCCGAACCGGTGGACATGATTTCTCTCAACACTGGCAACATCGTGTTCAATACGCCGCTCTCACATGGCACGCGGCACACGATTGCCATCCCCAACTCTTACGACGATATTCGCAAGACTATCCTGGTCTGTCGCGAGCGTGGCATTGTGCCCGAGCCAGCAGTCCTCGATACCGGGTTTCTCACCAACGTGGCGACGCTTGTGCAGGACGGACTCTTGCCGTCTCCGCGTTACCTGTTAGTCGAGTTTTCCGGACGGTTCGGTGATGGTTTCCAGATCATGCCCGGCACGCCGCGGAGCTATTTCTATATGACTGCCTGTGTGAGAGAGCTTTTTCCCGACGCGATCTGGGCCGCGCATGGTATCGAGGACAGTGTCTTTACCATCGCCAGCTTAGCGATTGCCACCGGCGCACATGTGAGAGTGGGATTTGAGGACAGAGCGACTTTGGTTGATGGCTCCTTAGCAAAGAGCAGCGCCGACTTTGTCTCTTGGGCAGTCAATGTCGCGCGAGCCCATGCGCGCGAGCCGGCAACGCCTCAAGAAGCGAGACAGATGCTGGGGCTGCTGCAGAGGTAGGGGCACGGCGCGCCGTGCCCCTACAAGAGGTTAAGATACACCCAAATCCACGGGTAAGGAGCTAATGAAATCAACAACTTACGCAACACCCGAATTCGGGGTCTTCCCAACTCTCGTCAATTGTGGGCTCCGAAGAAGTCCCTCGGAACGTGCTGCTGGGCTTACCCTCGCCTTCCTTCACCTGATGAGTGAATGGACAAGGATCAGGCGAAGCTGATTTCATTGGCTGCCACTGCATTTCCGACCTTTTATCCGTGGATTCAGGATACATATGGTTTCTCCCTACTACAAACAGCACTGGATCGACATCGACGATAGCCGATTCGCGGCCTATGACATTATCCTGCAGTACAACCCCCGCATGGCGCCGCTGCTTGACCCGCTTGATTTGCTACCCGGCCTGTCGGTGCTCGACGTGGGCTCCGGTCCTGGATACACAGCTCTCGAACTGGGGCGGCGCGTCGGCGCGGCCGGCCATGTCACCGGCGTCGATATTAATGAAACCTTCGTTGCCCGAGCCAATCAGCGGGCGCAGGAACAGGGACTGTTACAGGTCAGCTTCCAGCAGGCCGCCTTCCCCCCCTGCCCTTTACCGACGGCGCTTTTGACTGCGTGTTCTGCAAGAACGTGCTCGAATACGTCGACTCGGCTGAAGCGACTGTCAAAGAAATTGCCCGCGTTACCAAACCTGATGGCAAGATCCTGCTGATCGATAGTGACTGGGATATGCTGGCGCTGAATGTGAGTGATGAAGCATTGCATGATCGGGTTCTCCGCGCGGTCAAAACCACGGCCACGTGTGAACCACGGATCGGCCGCAAGCTGCCGCGCCTGTGCAAGGCCGCCGGTCTGAGCGACATCAAGGTGAAGATCTTTGCCAACCCTGATCTCAACGGCTGGGCGATGCCGATGCTAGAGCACAGTCTGTATCAGTATGCTACGGTGTCTGGCGAAGTGAACCAAGCTCAAGCCGACACCTGGCTCAGTGACATCAAGATACGGGCGCACAGCGGAGACTACTTTTTCTGTTTGCCACAGTTTGTCGTCTCGGCAAGTAAGCAATAACCCAAGGAGGAAACACATGGCGACGACATTGATCAATCCCTCAGATCTGGCTCCCCCGCGCGGCTTCAGTCACGGCGCGATCGGCACTGGCCGTCTGCTCTTCGTCGCTGGTCAGACCGGCACTGACAAAAATGGGAAAATCGTGAGCGATGACTTAGTCGCGCAGTTCGACCAGGCCCTAAGCGGTGTCGTGCGTGTATTACAAGCAGCGGGTGGCAAACCCGAGGACATCGTCAAGATTAATCTGCTGGTGGTCAACAAGAACGAATACCGAAAAAAAGGTCGAGATATCGGCGCGGCCTATCGCAAACATCTGGGTCGTCACTTCCCGGCTATGACTTTAGCTGAGGTGAAGGGCTTGTTCGAAGACGATGCGAAGGTAGAAATCGAGGCGGTGGCGATGGTACCGTGAGGAATGTCACCAACAGTCACCCTACGGAGAACAGTGGTGCCCCGAGAGTGCTGGCCGATGAGTATTCCTCCCACCGGCCA
>JACXTT010005211.1_pt1 | contig 18977 bp, 19 predicted proteins | sample 9270951 | NCBI WGS metagenome assembly JACXTT01 (sample SAMN15532306, study PRJNA645909) | rock metagenome | isolation source: weathered quartz diorite | place: Puerto Rico | collected 2017-06-21 | reverse complement strand
CGCCGGCGCAGCGCCGCGCCCGCGCCGCCGAAGCCCAGCAGCATCAGCGCCCACGCCGCCGGCTCCGGGACCGCGGCCGGACGGCCGGGCACATAGCTGTAGGTGATCTGGAAGTTGGCCTGCGCCTCGATCGGCCCGGACTCGAAGAAGACGTCGTTGAACTCGATCTTGTTGGGGGTGTCCTCGTAGAACGAGAAGGCGTCGATGTGCACCGCCGCGTTGCCGCCGCCCGCGGCCTGGAAGTCCGGGGTCGCCAGGTTGGTGATCGCGCCGTTGCCCCAGGCGGTGGTGTAGACGCCGTAGCTGTCGCTGGCCGTGCCGCTGCCCACCTTGCCCAGGCTGTAGCCCACCGTCGGCAGGACGGGATCGAACACGAAGCCCTTGAGGTCGAGCGCCACGGCGCCCGGATCGCTGCTGGACAGATCGACGCCCACGTTGCCGGCCAGATGGAAGGTGAAGCTCTCCGGCGACGGCGCCTCGTTGTGCAGGTTGGCCGAGCCGCGGAAGAAGCCGGTCTCCGACACCGACACCTGGGTCAGCGTCCCCAGGTTCGAATCGAACAGCGGCAGGTTGACCAGCGCGCCCGGCGCGTCGGCCGAGAACCAGCCGGTGCTGATCACCGGCGTGACCACAGTGGCGGCGTTGGCCCCAGAAGAAAAGACGAGGCCCGCGGCCGCCGCGGCGGCGATCAGGCTGGCGAGGGCGAGACGGTTCATGCGGGACCCCAGATGACGAACAGACAGGGGCGAAAGGCTATGGGCGCCACGGGGTGCGCGAAGGTGCAACGGGCAGCACGCCGGTGCAGCGACGGCGCAGGTATCGCGTCACGCGAGAAGAAGGCTAGGATCGCGGCAAGCGCCGGTCCGGAAGCCGCGCAGGGGAGCCAGGAATGATCGAGATGTCGCGTCGCAAAGCCTTGGGCCTAGGCCTCGCCGGAGCCGCCGCCCTCACCACCGGAGCGACCGCCGCCGGGGCCACGTTCTTCAAGCGGACGAAGGTCCCGCTCGGGCTGCAGCTCTACACCCTGGGCGGAGCGCTCCGGGACGACCTGGACGGCCAGCTCGCCAAGGTGGCCGCCGCCGGCTACCGCGCCGTGGAGATGGCCGGCTACCTCGGGCGCTCGCCCAAGGAGCTGCGGGCGGCCTTCGACAAGGCCGGCCTCGTCTGCCCCAGCGCCCACGTCCAGGCCAAGTCGGGCGGCGACCCCGGCTTCGACAAGCTCGACCAGCTGATCGCCGACGCCCACGTCATCGGCTGGAGCCACATCGTGCTCCCGAGCTTCCCCACGCCGGCCCACATCGCGGCCAAGACCGCCGCCGAGAGCTATCCCGACTACGCCAACCGCCTGGTCAGCCAGTTCACCGCCGACGACTGGAAAGCCATCGCCGACCTGCTCAACACCAAGGGCAAGGCGCTGAAGGCCGCGGGCCTGTCCATCGGCTACCACAACCACAACTTCGAGCTTGCGCCTGTAAGCGACGCCAAGGGCTCGACCGGCCTCGACCTGCTGCTGAAGCACACCGACCCGGCCCTGGTGCATTTCGAGATGGACGTGGGCTGGGTGGTGGCCGGCGGCGGCGATCCCTTCGCCCTGCTCAAGGCCCACGCCGGCCGCTTCACCCAGATGCATGTGAAGGACGTCCTGGCCACCACCAAGACCAACTACGCCTTCCAGCAGGATCCCACCGAGGTCGGCTCGGGCACGATCCCCTGGCCGAAGCTGCTGCCCGCCGCCTATGCGTCCGGCGTCCGCGGCTTCTTCGTGGAGCAGGAAGCGCCCTACGCGCGACCGCGCCTCGAGGCCATCAAGATCAGCGCCGACTACCTGCTGGGTGTCGTCGCCTAGATGCCGATGGACGACGCCGCCCCGCGGCGGCCGCGGACCTTCGCCGAGTTCGAGGCCGTCGACGAGGCGGTGTTCCCGTCGGCTGAGGTCGCCGCCGGCATCGCCGCCTATCGCCCGCGTCCCAGCGACGTGGTCATCACGCCCTATTCCAAGTGCGGCACCACCTGGCTCCAGCAGATCTTCCACACCCTGCGCACTCGCGGCGACATGGACTTCGACGACATCTCCCGCGTCGTCCCGTGGTTCGACACCGCCGTCACCGTCGGCCTCGACATCAACGCCGAGCAGCGCGCCGAGCCCCGCGGCTTCAAGAGCCACGCGGGTTATGACGAGATCCCCAAGGGCGCCCGCTATATCGTGGCCTTCCGCGAGCCCAAGGACGCCTTCGTCTCCCTCTACCGCTTCATGGAGGGCTGGTTCTTCGAGCCTGGCGCGATCTCCATGGACGCGTTCGCCGAGCGCTACGTCGCCCGCCACGCCGCCGGCCACGGCTATTGGCGCCACCTGCTGAGCTGGTGGGATCAGCGCGACAACCCAGACGTCCTGATCCTCGCCTACGAGCAGATGCTGGCCGACCCCGAAGCGACGATCCGGCAGGTCGCGGCCTTCAGCGGCATCCCGCTCGATGACGAACTCGCCGCGCTCACGCTGCAGCATTCCAGCTTCGCCTTCATGGCCGCGCACAAGGACCGGTTCGACGACGCCATGAACCGGGCCATCTCCGAAACCCGCGGCGGCCTGCCGCCCGGCAGCGACTCCGCCAAGGTCCGCCAGGGCGGCGCCGGCGGCCACAAGGCCGAGCTGTCGGCGCGGATGGCCGCGGCGCTCGACGTCATGTGGACCGAGGTCGTAGCGCCAGCGACCAGCCTCGCCGACTACCCCGCCCTGCTCGCCGAGATCGCCCGCCGCCCTTAGGGCGCGGACGCAGGATCGACCCCTCTTGTTGGCGTGATCGTCGCCTTTCGGCGAACGGCGCCATCCCATATCTCGCCCGGTCCCGCAGCCCTGGCTGCATCACGACCTGGAAAGAAGACCGTCTTGCGCTCTCATATCCTCTACGCGGCCGCCGCGACCGTCGCGGCCATCTGGGCGGCGTCCACCGCCCACGCGGCGCCTCAGCAACCGCTGACTCCGGCCACGGCCTCGGTCACCGTGCCGGTCGCCGACCTCAACCTGACGAGCCAGACCGGCGCCCTGACCGCGCTCATCCGGATTCATGACGCGGCCAACCAGCTCTGCGCCGGCCACGACGCCCACGTCCGGCTTGATCCGTTCCGTCAGCGCACCTGCGTGCGCGCCACCATGGACCGCAGCGTTCACGACGCGGACGTGCCCACCATGACCGCGCTGGTCACCACGGGCAGCCGGCCGGTGATGATCGCCAACGCCCGCTAGGCTGACCGCGCGGCGCAACCCCGTTGCGCCGCGCGTAAGCTTGCCCCTCGCCCCGCCGGCGCCTAGCTTCAGGCGGCAAGCGAGGGCGCGATGAAGATCACCGGCGGCTGTCTCTGCGGGAAGTTGCGCTACGAGGCCGAGGGTCCCGCCGGCGCCAGCGGCTACTGCTTCTGCGGCGATTGCCGCAAGGCCTCGGGCTCGGGCTTCATCCCCTTCATGAACTTCCCGGCGGGAACCATCCGGTTCACCGGCCAGCCCCTCGTCCACCGCATGCCCACCGGCCGCGGCGGCGAAGCCACGCGCAATTCCTGCCCGGTCTGCGGCGGCCTGGTGTTCGGCGGCGAGATCGGCAACCCGCGCGGCCACACCGTCTATGCCGGCTCGCTGGACGACGCCGCGCTGTTCCAGCCCACCATGGCGATCTTCAACAGCCGCCGTCCGGCCTGGGTCGCGCTACCTGACGGCCTGACGGTGTTCGAGGAGATGCCGGGCTGAGGGGTCAGTTCGCGCGCGGCCGGCCCCGCGCAAGAGACGCAAACGCCGCCATGCTTAGGAACCGCGACGCGCCGTCGCCGTCCATTGGCGGATCGCCGCGCAGGCGGTTGCGGATCGGCTCGGCCACGTCGGCGGCCGCGACGATCGGGTCGCGCATCAGCAGGTCCGTCAGGGCCGCGGCGTCCTCGGCCGCGTCGCCGCTGAGGTCGGCGATGCGCTCCATGACCACCGGCATCGCCAGCGGGACCCCGCCGTTGTCGGCCATGCAGCCCAGGAAGATGCCGTCCATGACGTCGATGACCGCCGACTGCGGGCGGTTGACGATGGTGAAGGCCAGATAGCCGTCCATCGTGCCGGTGACGCAGCTGAAGAACTGGTGTCCCACCTCCACGGCCCAGCCCACGCGGCGCATGTTGAAGAAGCCGGTCTCCACCCGCAGGGTGCCGTCCGGCTCGCTGGAGAACTTGGAGAAGCTCTGGCCGAACTTGTCGGGCATGCCCGGCATCGGCGCGATCGCCCGCCAGAAGCCGGCCGTGCCCCGTCCGCCGGCCACCGAGGCGTCCACCGCTTCGCGCAGCTTCGGCAGGGCCAGCCAGGCCTGGAAGCTGCCCAGGGTCGCCGACGGCGGCCCGTCGGCCCCGGGCGCCTCGCCATCCGCGCCCAGACGCAGGCGTCCGCCGATGTCGGCCGTCGGAAGGTCCCAGTCGAGCATGGTGAAGCCTGGGGCGCGCCGCGCGATCACGCCGGTCAGTTCCGCCAGGTTGTGGGAGCTGGGCAGGCGGGCGCCGGAGAGCCAGCGGCTGACCACCGACTTGTCGACGGCCAGCTCCACGCCAAGGCGTCCGCGGCTCAGAGACAGCCCCTTCATCACGAAGGCGAGCTTCTCAGAGAACGCTTCCATCCCCTGGTGTCGCCCGAACAAGCGTGGCTGGCAACCTCGGGCAACCCGCGCCGGCTCGCCTCACATGCGAACTTCTCCCGTCCTGAGGCAGGGCTGGCGCGCCCTGACAACCCTCGGCCCTCGGTGACAACTCCTTGGCGAGCGGGCCCCTCCCTAGAGTAAAGCCCGCGGTCGCCCGCCATCCCGGCGTCGCAGCGATCGGCCGAGAAGGCGACTTCCGTTGAACATCCAGCTCAAGGGCCGCCGCGACCCGCTCTTCGCCTGCGGCCTCGCCATCCTGCTCGCCACGTCCGCCGCGACGCCCAGCCTGGCCGGCACGGTCTATGGCAGCGCCGTGGAAGCGGATGGCTTCACCCATCTCTTCACCATCGGCCACGCGGGCCCCGGCCGCATCACGGATCAGGACGGACCGATTTCCATCGCCGCGGGCGGGCTCGACACCTTCCCGCTCAACGCCATGGTCGGCCAGGCCGGCCACCTTGTGGTGACCAGCTCCAACAGCACACTCCAGTACCACGCCCACCTGATCCCCGATCTCACCCAGGGCGGCGACCAGCAGGACACCGGCTACACCGAGATCGGCGCGGGAGGTCCGCAGTACACGGCTCCGATCACCGGTCTGGCGGCGCTGGGCGGCAAGATCTTCGGAACCACCTGGAACGACACCTTCAACACCATCTTCACGGTGAGCGACGCCGTCCCTCCGAGCGCCGCCAGCGGCACCGTGAACGACCAGGGCATCCTCCTGGAGGCCCAGGGCTCCAACCAGTACTTCGGCCTGCAGCTCGACACCCTGGCCAGCTTCGGCGGCGACCTCTACGGCACGGGCCACGTCCTGGGCGCCGACCTGATCTTCCGCATCGTCGCCGACGTGGGCGACCCCCACTACCATCCCGAGGACATCAGCTTTATCCACACCAGCTTAGGCGGGCCGGTCTTCGGCATTCCGCTGAGCGCCATGGTGGGTACGGATACCGGCCTGCAGGGCGTCGCGTGGAACCCGCTCGGATTCAACGAGTACTTCGACCTTACGGTCAACGGCGCCGCCGGCGCGCACATGACCAGCCTGTCGATCCTGGACAACATCAACGACCAGAGGGTCAGCGACAAGGTGACCGCCCTAGGCTTCCTGCCGGATGCGCAGCTCCCGGGCGGCGGCAACGACCCGCCCCTCGGCGGCGTCCCGGAGCCCGCCACCTGGGCCCTGATGCTGGCCGGCTTCGGCCTGGCCGGCGCGGCCCTGCGCCGACGGACCCCGCAGCGCGCCTAGGCGGTCGCCAGCACCTTCGCCGCCTGCTTCTCCCAGCGGCCTGACCGTGTTGGAGGAGGCTGAGGGGGCAATGATGTTCACTTTTTGTTCTTGACGCGAAGTTTAAGCTTGGATTAGCTGGCTGGGGTCCGCGATTGTGGGACCGTGTCGGCGCGAGCCCTGGATGGCCCATCTCCTTCGCTTGATCTCGCCAGCGGGCTTGGCCGGTCGGGCAGAGTTTGTCTGGGTAAGCGTTGGGCTGGTCGTGGCGGAATTGGTCGCGGTCGCGGGTTTGCACCTCGTCTTTTCGCGACTTGGACTCTCGTCGAACGGCGTGGCCATCGCCTACCTGGCCTCCCTGGTCGTTACGGGCTGGATGTTCCTCGCCGTCGTGATCCGCAGGCTTCATGATTTCGGAGAGAGCGGTGGTCTCCTCGTCTTCCCAATGCTCATCGGCGCGCTTCTGGTTTGGCTCGCTGACAGCCGCAGGATGGGCCCCGGCGCCCTGGTCGTATGGGTGGCGGCGGGTCTGGCTGTCGCGGCCTATGTCTTTCTCGCGACTCAGGAGGGCATGGCGGGACTGCCCGGCTCACCGGCGACCCCACCCTCTCGCAGGCCGCTGAGTGCTGAAGAGGCGGCGGCCGCCGCCGACAGAGCCCGCGCGCGCATGCAAAGCCTGGCGCTTCCGACACTGCTCCTGACGCCCGCAGGTCACGCCACATTCTCGAAGCTCGGCGGCAGGCCGGAACTTCCGGTGGGCGTCGACTGGCCGCAAGGTCTGTCGTCAGCCCGCATCTTCGTCGCCCAACTTGACCTCGCCGAGGTCAGGTCCGGGGGTGGCCCCGATTGGTTGCCGGGTCAGGGACAACTCTACTTCTTCTACGACGAGGACGGCTGGGACTCCCTTCAACTCGTGACGTGCCTGGCCAGCGACGATCCGCCAGGGCCGGAACGCCGGGCGCCCAAAGGCTATGAACCCGATCCGATGTTTGCGGAACGCCGGGTGGCCTTCCAGCCCATGACCTCGATACCGAGCACTGACTGGCTGGGCGAAGACCTGGCCGGCCTCGACACCGAGGCGTTCGATGCCCTGGTGGAGGTGTCCGACAAGCCCTTCGGAGATGACCCGCAACACCGCATCGGGGGCTACGCCAGTGAAATCCAGGGCGCGCAGATGGAGCTTGAGTGCGAGTTCCGCACGCGCGGCGTCCCGCAGAACTATTACGACGTTCCGCCGACCATCCTGGAGGGATCGAAGGGCTGGCGCCTGCTGCTTCAAGTCGACAGCGACGATGAACTCGGCATGAACTGGATCGACACAGGTCGGCTCTACGTCTTCATCCGTGAGCAGGACGCCCGCGCCGGCGACTTCACCAAGACCGCGACCATCTCCCAGTTCTACTGAGTGACGTGACCTAGGCTGTCTCCAGCACCTTCGCCGCCTGCTTTTCCCAGCGGCCCCAGAGCGCCTTCTCCTCGGCCTTGGCGGGGCCGACGGAGGCGTCCTTGATGTGGCCGTAGCCGCGGATCTTCTGCGGGATGGCGGCGATCTGGATGGCGGTCGCCAGGCGCTCGGCCGTCAGCCCTGAGACCAGCGTCTTCAGGCCCGCCTCGTAGTCGGCGATCAGGCCGCGCTCCATCTTGCGTTCCTCGGTGTAGCCGAAGACGTCCAGGGCGGAGCCGCGCAGGCCCTTCATCTTCACCAGCATCGGGAAGGCCAGGTCCAGCATCCAGCCGCCGAAGGCGATCTTCTTCGGTCGCCCGTCGGGGCCCTTGCGCGCGATCAGCGGCGGGGCCAGCCACACCTTGGCCTTGCCGCCCTTGAAGGTCTCATTGCGATAGGCGGCGAAGCGGCCGTCCGTATAGAGCCGGGCGACCTCGTACTCGTCCTTGTAGGCCATCAGCTTGTAGAGATTGACCGCCACGGCGCGGGTGAGCGCCTCGGAGTTCAGCGCCGTCTCGGCCGTCCGCACCGCCGCCACCTGGTCGGCGTAGCGCTTGGCGTAGGCCGCGTTCTGATAGGCCGTCAGCTCCTTGACCCGATGCGCGATCAGGTCGTCGAGGCTCATGGTCTCCGGCGTCGGCACGTCGTCTTCGCGCGTCCCCCGCTCGGCCGGATTGTGCGCCGCCTTGCGGCCCAGTTCGAAGGCCTGCAGATTCGCCTCGGCGTCCACGCCGTTCAGCCGGATGCCGCGATAGATCGCCCGCGACGAGACAGGGATCACGCCCTTCTGCCAGGCGAAGCCCAGCATGATCATGTTGCCGTAGATCGCGTCGCCCAGGTTCTGCACGGCCAGGTTCTGCGCCGGCATGGCGTCGTAGGACTTCACCGCCGCCGCCAGCCGGCGGCCCTGCTCGTCGGCGTCGAAGCGCACGTCGCGGTCGGTGACGAAGTCGGCGGTCGGGGCGAAGTCGGCGTTGCCCACCGCCACCGTGCGGTCCTTGGCGTAGAGCGCCAGCGCGTCGGCGCCCGCCGCCGAGAGCAGGTCACAGGCGATCAGCACATTGGCGCTGGCCTGCGGCACGCGCCCGCCGACCACGGTCTCTTCCGTCTCCCCGATGCGCACGTGGCTGAACACGGCGCCGCCCTTCTGCGCCAGGCCCGTCATGTCCACCACCGACGAGGCGCGGCCGTCCACGTGCGCGGCCATGGCCAGGATCGAGGCCACGGTGGTCACGCCGGTGCCGCCCACGCCGGTGAACAGGATATTCTGCACGCCCTTCAGCGGCTCGAAGGTCGGCAGCGGCGTGGCGTCCGCCGTCAGCGCCGGCATCGCCTCGCGGTGCGGGTTGGTGGCGCCCTCCAGCGTGATGAACGAGGGGCAGAAGCCGTCCAGGCACGAATAGTCCTGGTTGCAGCTCGACTGGTTGATCTTCCGCTTGCGGCCGAACTCGGTGTTCAGCGGCTCGACCGACACGCAGTTCGACGTCTTCGAACAGTCGCCACAGCCTTCGCAGACCAGCGGGTTGATCATCACCCGCTTGGGCGCCGCGTCCATGGTCCCGCGCTTGCGGCGGCGACGCTTCTCCGTGGCGCAGACCTGGTCGTAGAGCAGCACGGTGACGCCCGGCGTGGCGCGCAGCTCGTTCTGCACCTCCATCAGCTCCGAGCGCGGCCGGACCACGACGCCCGGCGCCAGGTCCGTGGCGTGCTCGTACTTCTCCGGCTCGGCGGCGACGATGACGATCTTCTCGACGCCCTCGGCGTGCAGCTGGCGCGTGATCTGCGCCGGCGTGAAGCCGCTCTCCGCCGCCTGGCCGCCGGTCATGGCGACGGCGTCGTTGAACAGCAGCTTGTAGGTCATCGACGACTTGGCCGCGACCGCGGCGCGCACCGCCAGCGAGCCCGAGTGATTGTAGGTCCCGTCGCCCAGGTTCACGAACACATGGCTCTCGGTGGTGAACGGCGAGGCGCCCACCCAGCTCAGCCCCTCGCCGCCCATGTGGCTGTTGAGGTCGGTCTGCGGGTCGTTGAAGCTGGCCATGTAGTGGCAGCCGATGCCCGCCAGGGCCCGAGCGCCCTCGGGAAGCCGCGTCGAGGAATTGTGCGGGCAGCCGGAGCAGAAGAACGGCTTGCGCTGCTGGTCAGCGGACAGCGTCACCGCCGCCATCGAGGCGGCCGAGACCCGGTTCAGATAGTCGTAGACCCGCTCCATGTGCGGGCCGGGCGGCAGGCGGTCGGCGATCGCCAGCGCCACTTCGGCCACCGACAGCGAGCCGATCTCCGAAAGCAGCGGATGGCCCTGCTCGTCCACCTTGCCGATGATCTTCGGCCGCGCATGCGCCGGCAGCTCATAGAGCGCCGCACGCGCCTGGGTCTCGATGAGCGGCCGCTTATGCTCGATGACCATCAGGGTCTCGAGGCCGGCGGCGAACTGGCGGATGCCGGTCGGCTCCAGCGGCCACGGCATGCCCACCTTGTAGATCGCCACACCCAGGTCGGCGGCCTGGGCCGAGGTGATGCCCATCGCCGAGAAGGCCTCGATCACGTCTTTGTAGGCCTGGCCCTGGCAGGCGATGCCGAGCCTGGGCCGCGACGAGCCCAGCACCACCCGATCGATCCGGTTGGCGCGCGCGAAGGCCAGCGCCGCCGGCAGCTTCTGCGTCCGCAGCCGGCGTTCCTTGTCCAGCGGCTGATCCTTCAGCCGGATGCCCAGCCCGCCGGCCGGCACGCGGAAGTTCTCCGGCAGCACGAACTTGTGGCGGTCGATGCCGATGTCGATCGTGACGCCGCTATCCATGGTGTCGGCCACGGCGATGAGCCCGACCCAGAGGCCGGTGAACCGCGACAGGGCGTAACCCAGCAGGCCGTAGTCCAGCACCTCCTGCACGTCGGCCGGCGACAGCACCGGCATCTCAAAGTCCTGGAAGGCGTATTCCGACTGCGACGGCAGGGTCGAGGACTTGCAGTTGTGGTCGTCGCCGGCCACCGCCAGCACCCCGCCCTTGGGGAACACGCCGGCGAAATTGGCGTGCTTGAAGACGTCGCCGGTGCGGTCGACGCCGGGCGCCTTGCCGTACCACATGCCGTAGACGCCATCGAACTTGGCGCCCGGGAACAGGTTGGCCTGCTGGCTGCCCCAGACCGCGGTCGCGGCCAGGTCCTCGTTGACGCCTTCCTTGAACACGACGTCCGCAGCCGAGAGAAATTTCCGCGCACGTCCCGCCTGCTGGTCCAGCCCGCCCAGCGGCGAGCCCCGGTAGCCGGACACGAATCCGGCCGTGTGCAGGCCCGCGGCCTGGTCCAGCCGGTGCTGATCCATCAGGACTCGAAGCAGCGCCTGGACGCCGGTGATGAAAACCCGACCTTCCGTGAGCAGAAACTTGTCGTCGAGCGTCACTTCAGCGTGCCGCATCGCAATTTTCTTCCTTCTGCCCCTCGCGCGTCCGTTGGAAGATCATATAAGATCGCAGCAATTGCTTGCCAAAAGCGTGCCCCCGCCTGTCGGTTCCGGGGCAAGAACGACGCGCGCAGGCCACATGAAGGGGTGGAAAACTTGTCTGAGGTCCTCGACGCCGTCGATGCTAAAATCCTGGATCTGATCCAACACGACGCCGGACTGTCCGTCGCCGAGATCGCCGAGCGGGTCGGTTTGTCCTCCAGCCCGTGCTGGCGACGCATCAAACGCCTGGAAGACGCCGGTGTCATCCAGCGCCGCGTGACCATCCTCGACCGCGAGAAACTGGGCCTCGGCTTCGAAGTCTACTGCACCGTCAAACTCAGCCTGCCCACCAAGGACAACCTCGACGCCTTCGAAGGCGCCATCGGCAAGCTGGCCGAGGTCGTCCAATGCGCCACCGTCACCGGCTCGGCCGACTACGAGCTGCGCGTGGTCACCCGCGACATGCACGCCTTCGACGACTTCCTGCGCGAGCGCATCCTGTCGCTGGGCCTGGTCTCCAACATCGAGAGCCGGATCGTCATACGTTCGGTGAAACATACCACCGCCGCGCCCCTGGGCCTGATCAGCCCCTATGTGAGCGCCCAGGGCTAGCTTTCCTCTCCCGCAAAGCGGGAGAGGGGGACCATTCGCCGACTCCGGCGCACGCCGGGGGAAGAGCGGATGGTGGAGAGGGCGAGGGACGGAGCGCCGCGCTCACCGCTCGCACCAAACTGACACCACTCCGTGCTTGATCTCGCCCCCTCCACCATGCGCTCTTCGGCGCATGGTCCCCCTCCCCCGCTGCGCGTGGGAGGCAATGTAGGAACGACCCATGATCGACCTCGTCATCGACCAGCGGCGGAAGGACCTCGGCGGCTTCGAGGTCGGGCGCGTCCTGCCGTTCGCCAAGCGCCGCATGGTCGGCCCCTTCGTGTTCTTCGACCACATGGGCCCGGTGGACTTCGCCCCCGGCTTCCCGCGCACCGTCGATGTGCGCCCGCATCCGCACATCGGGCTCTCCACCGTCACCTATCTGTTCGACGGGTCCATCACCCACCGCGACAGCGTCGGCTCCACCCAGGTGATCCACCCCGGCGAGGTCAACTGGATGACCGCCGGCAAGGGCATCACCCACTCCGAGCGCTTCGAGGACCTGCGCGCCAAGGGCGGCTCGATGCACGGCATCCAGGCCTGGGTCGCCCTGCCCAACGGCGAGGAGGAGATCGATCCCGCCTTCGCCAACCACGGCCCCGCCGACCTGCCCACCTACGAGAGCCCGGACGGCAAGCTCTGGGCGCGGCTGGTGGCCGGCAAGGCGTTCGGCGTCGAGGCCAGGGTGAAGACCAACTCGCCGCTGTTCTACATCCACTGGAAGCTGAAGGCCGGCGGCCAGGCCGACCTCGCGCCGGAGTATTCCGAGCGCGCCGCCTACGTCGCCCAGGGGACCGTCGAGGTCGACGGCCGCCAGCTCAACGCCGGCCAGATGGCGATCCTCACCCCCGGCCAGCACGTGCTCTTCACCGCCCAGACCGACGCCATCGTCATGCTGCTGGGCGGCGAGCCGGTGGGCGAACGCTTCATCGAATGGAACTTCGTCTCCTCGTCCAAGGACCGCATCGAGCAGGCCAAGGCCGACTGGCGAGCCGGCCGCATGAAGCTGCCCGACGCCGACGACCAGGAGTTCACCCCGCTGCCCGGCGACCCGCCGCCCGCGGCGCCGGCGATGAGCTGACCCGGCATGGGCGACTGGTATTCCCGCCCGGTCCTGGCGGTCCGCGACGCCCCGGCCGCGCTCGCCTTCTACTCTGAGCGCCTCGGTTTCCAGGAAGACTGGCGCTACGCCGAGGAGGGCCGCCTTCGCATCGTCCAGGTCTCGCGTCAGGGCTGCGAGGTGATCCTCTCCGACCAGTGGCCGGACGAGGCCGGCCAGGCCCGCCTGTTCATCTCTCTCGACGCGGCCGACTTCGCCTTGATGCAGAGCGACCTCGCGGCCCGCGGCGTTGACCTCAGGCCCGGTCAGTGGGGCTACGAACTCCTCGTCGTCGAGGACCCCGACGGCAACCGCCTGTGGTTCCCCACGCCCGACGCCTGATCTAGCCGCCCCGCAGCGTCACCAGCGCGTCGCAGAGCACCACCGGCGCCTCGACCGCCTCCGCCGACGCGCGGAACAGCTGCAGGTCCTTCAGCGGGATCGGCCCCAGCTGGGGCGGAGGGCCCCCGAACGCGCGGCGATAGGCGTGAAAGATCGGCGCGTCGAACAGCGTCGAGGTCAGCATGTCGAGCACCGGCGCGGGGTTCTGGCCATGTCCGCGCACCAGGGCGACCCCCTCGGCCATGGCCGAGGCCATCGCGATGATCATGAAGTTGCCGACCAGCTTGACCGTGGTGGCCGCGCCGACCTGTTCGCCGAAATCGAACACGCCTCGCGCGCCGCAGGCCTCCAGGATCGGCCGCGCCCGCGTCGTGGCCGCGGCGGGTCCGGCATAGGGGATCCAGAGCTGCTTGCCCGCCGCCGCCTCGGGACGCCCGAAGATCGGCGCTTCGACCAGGGCGGAGCCGTGCGCGGCATGCAGGTCCGCCACCGCCGCCGACCCCTCCGGCGTCATGGTCGTCATCGAGATATGCACGCCATCGCCCAGCCGCTCCAGGAAGCCGTCGCTCTTCACGACCTCCAGCACCGAGGCGTCGTCCCACAACAGGCTGATCACCACCCCGCCCGGCGCACAGGCGTCGGCTGGGCGCGCCGCCGGGACCGCGCCCTGGGCGGCCAGCGCCTCGGTCTTGCCCGGCGTGCGGTTCCAGACCCGCAGGCCATAGCCGGCCTCCAGCAGGTTGGCCGCCACGGGCGCCCCCAAGGCGCCCAGGCCGAGAAATCCGATCGTCTCTAAGGTCATTCGCCGTCCCCCGTGCGCGCCTGCATGTCCAGCCAGGTCTCGAAGCGTTCGATGTGGGCGCGCAGGTCGTCGCGGAACTGGGTCATCGCGCCCAGCTTCGCCTCCGCCTCCGTCAGGTGCCGCCGCAGGATCGACAGCACCTTCACCTTCGGCTTCCGTCCGGACGGATCTTCGAAATAGAGATCGATGACGCTGGCGACCTCATCGAGGCTCAGCCCCAGCGCCTTGAGCTGCTCGATCTTGCGCAGCCGGGCCACCGTCGCTTCAGCGTACCGGCGCTGCCCGCCGGCTTGCGGCTTCTCCGCGCTCAGCAGCGCCAGGCGCTCATAGTAGCGCACCGTGCTCGCGGCCACGCCCGCCCGTGCGCTCAGTTCTCCGATCCGCAGCATGTCCATAACTTGAAGTTGACTTCAACTTCTGGATAGCACGCCACGCGCCGCGTGGCCAGCGCCGTCGGTGGGCGTGCTCAGCGCGTGGGCCACTATGGATTCCCCTGTTAGGAGAACGATGTTGCGCGATCTGTGACGTCGTGACCGACTGCGACCTAGTCGGAGGAACATTATGAAACACGGTGCAGTCGCGGCGATCTTCGCCGGAACCTTGGCGATCATGGCGGCGGGCGCGGCGAGCGCGGCCGACACGGTGGCCCTGACCTCGATCAACGGCGGGTTCCGCGCCACGTCCGGCAGCGACCAGCTCTATGGCTGGTTCTTCAACACCAGCTCGGCGATCAGCGTCACGGCCCTTGGCGTCGGCGACAAAGACGATGACGGCCTGTCTGTCGCGCACGATGTTGGCATCTATCGGGTGAGCGACCAGCAACTCCTCGTCTCGGCGACCCTGTCGGCCGGAACCGGCGATACGCTCCTCAACGGGTTCCGCTACACCGGCATCAGCCCCTTCGCCCTGGCGGCGGGCTCCTATCTCATTGAGATGACGATGCCCTCGGGCAACGCCGACACCCAGTTCATCGACGCCACCGGCGAGACGACCTCCAGCCCGGTGAGCTACGTGGATTCCGCGTTCGACGGCGGTTCTTCGCTCGCCTACCCGACGCTCAAGGGCGCCTTCGCCCAGGGGATGTTCGGCCCGAACTTCACCTTCACCGGCGGCGGCAACGCCATCCCGGAACCGGCGACCTGGGCCCTGATGCTGATGGGCTTCGGCGGAGCGGGCGCGATGCTCCGCGGTCGCCGCAAGGCGCTCGCCACGGCCTAGCCAGCGCGGGAACCTACCGCCATTCGGTCAGCGGCTCCTTGCGGTGGCGTTTTTCGATGACGATGACGCTGTCGTAGAAGTGGATGCCGAAGATCTCCTGGGCGGCGAAGTTGTTCAGGGTCACGGCGCTGTTCCGCTGCTCGTACGGCAGCGCGTAGCGTTCCATCAGCCGCTCATCCACGTGGTAGGCCGACAGCTTCTCCACCAAGCCGCGCGCGTAGTCGTAGAAGTTGATCCCGAACCGCGACGCCTGCCCGCCCAGCCAGTAGCTGGTATGCAGATCCTCGACGATATAGACGCCGCCCTCCTTCAGCGTCGGCCACAGCGTCATGAACGAGACCAGCTGCTGGTCCGGCACGTGGCCGCCGTCGTCGATGATGATGTCGAAGGGCCCCTTGGTGGCGGCCACCTGGTTCATGAACTCCGGACTGGCCTGGTCGCCGATCAGCACCTCCAGGCCGTTGCGCGCCCACTGCAGGCACTCGGGATTGATATCCAGGCCGATGATCTTCGCGTCGGGGCCGAGATATTCCTGGAAGATCTCCAGCGACCCGCCCTGCGACACCCCGATCTCCAGATAGGTGGGCGCCTTGCCGCGGAACGGCGTCAGATAGCGGTCGTAGATCTCGAAGTAGTGCCGCCACTTCGAACAGCGCCCGCCGCCGGCGCCGCTGTCGAATAGCTCTTCAAGGCTCAGCATCGGCCTCTCCCTTCCGCGGTTCTGAGGCTCGCGGCTCTCGGGGCGAAAGGTCCCACGATTCTCCGGCTCCCCGGGAACCGCGGGGCTCTGGGCCTAGCGGACGCGCTCCCAGGTAATGGTCAAAGCCTGCACCCCGTCCGGCAAGGGCGGCGCGGCGTTCAGGACGAGGCGGTTGCCTGTGATCTTGAAGAAGCGCTTGCGGTCGGTTCCGGTGCGGTTCGGGGAAAGATCGATTTCCACGTGGTGGACCACAAAGCCCGCCGCCTCATCGACCGAATAGGTTCCGCAGTACGCGACGAGGTTTTCGGGGATGGCGCTGGCCTCGGCCACGGACGGCTTGTCGAGGACCGCCCAACGCGCCCGCTCGCTGTTGCCCAACATGGCGCAGACCTGACCGGTCGCTGTGTAGACGATATAGCCGCGCCCCCGCGCGCCGACGTTGGGATCGGGCCGCTCTGTGCCGTCCTTCATGCGCTCGGTCGCCGAAACCAGACGCCAGGTTCCGACGAGCCGGGTGGCGCCGCCCGGCTCCGCCGCCGAGGCCTTGCTCGGCGCGACCGACGGCGAATCCCCGAAGAATCCCACGATGCGCTGGATGCGGCCGTCCGGCGCCATGTCGTAGATGTCCACCCCGTGGGTCACCTCAGTCCCGTCCCGCTGGAGCAGGATCCACGTCACCCGCATGGCGCGGTGATGCATCTGCGGCGCGCTGCACTGGAAGTGCGTGCCCGGATATTCCCGCTGGAACTTGGCGATGACGTCGCTGAGCGCAGCGCGGCCCTTCGCGGGAGCTGTATCAGCGTCGCTGTAGACGCCGTCCGCCGCCCAGACCCGGGCGAGCAGGCGGTCGCGGGCGACCGGGTCGGCAACGCTCCAGGCCGCGCAATAGTCGGTGATGGCAGCCTCCGGCGCCAGCGGTTTGGCCGGCTCCGCCATGGCGGCGCGGGACAGGCCTAAGGCGGCAAGAAGGACCGCGCACAAGGTGCGGAGCTCGTGACCCCGATGTGACATGTCTCGTCCCCCCGACCCCGAATGATGAGACCGCAATCGCCGAGGGTCGGCAATGGGGGTTGAGTCCGGACCCTAGGCCCGCGGATAGGGTGAGCCGTCCTTGTGGGTGAAGGCGCCGTCGGCGTTGGCGCTCATCATGTCGATGTCGGAACAGGTGGTCAGGTCGTCCGGCTGGCGCGAACCCACCTCCAGATAGACCGCCGTCTCGGCCGCCCGGTTGATCAGGTGGTGGCCGTCGCCGGACCCCTTGGCGAAGGTGGCGCAGTCGCCGGCCCGCAGCACCGTCTCGCCGGCGTCCTCCACCAGCACCACCTCGCCGGCCAGCACATAGACGAACTCGTCCTCGTGGCTGTGCCAGTGCCGCTGACTCGACCAGTTTCCCGGCGGCAAATGCATCAGATTGACCCCGAAATCGGTCAGCCCGCCGGCGTCGCCCAGCCGCTGCCGCACGCGCTCGGCGCAGGGCGCCGCGAAGGGCGCCGGATAGCCCACGCCCAGGCGCTTCGGCACGGCGTCGATGTCGACCTTCGGCATAGCGGCCTCCCGCGATCGGCGCGCCACGTCGCGCGCGCTTGGAGGCTAGCGCCGTCTTTGGCGCTTGTCGGCGCCCGACTTGTCGGACTAAATTGAATTCAATTCAATCGCGAGGTCAGCCATGGCCGCGACCAAGCCCGGCACGCCCGAACGCCTGATCCGCGCCGCCCAGGACGAGCTGATCCACACGCGCGGCCTCCTGGAAATGCAGGCGGTCGCCAGGCGGGCCAAGGTCTCGGTCGGCCTCGCCTACCACCACTTCGGATCCAAGGCCGGCCTGATCGCCGCCGTGGTCGAGGCCTTCTACAACCGGCTCGAAGAGGCCGCCTTCAGCCCCTCCAAGCTGGTTTCGGAGGACTGGGCGGGCCGCGAGAAGGAGCGGATCGCCGCCTACATCTCCTTCCATTACGACCACCCGTTCGCGCCGCTGGTGGTGGGCGTGCTGAGCCGCGCCGCCGAGGTGCTCGATGTGGAGCAGGCCTTCACCCGCCGCCAGCTCACCGCCGGCGCGCACAACATCCGCGCGGGGCAACGCGACGGGGTTATTCCGGCCGACCTCGATCCGCGCCTGACCATCGCCCTGATGATCGGCGGCATCCACCAGGCGCTGGTCGGCGCCCTCACCAGCCGCCAGCGCCCCGACCGCGCCGAGCTGACCGACAAGATCTGGGTCTTCGTCGCCGGCGCCCTGCGCCTGCCGGCCGCCCAGGTCGCACGGCGGCGCCGCCGGCGCGGCTGACCGCAACCCCAGGGGCTCAATCCCACCAAGGAGCAACGCCGTGGCCGATCCGCACGACTTCCACACGCCCAAGCCCAGCTACAGCAAGGAGGACCTGATCCTCTCCAGCCAGGGCGGCTACTTCGGTCCCGGCAACGCGCAGCTGCCCGCCCCGCCCATGCTGATGATGGACCGCATCACCGCGCTCAGCCTCGACGGCGGCGAGTTCGGCAAGGGCCACGTGGTCGCCGAGCTGGATATCAACCCGGACCTCTGGTTCTTCGCCTGTCACTTCCCTGGCGACCCGGTGATGCCGGGCTGCCTGGGCCTCGACGCCATGTGGCAGGTGCTGGGCTACTGGCTGGGGTGGTCGGGATCGCCCGGCAAGGGCCGCGCCATCGGCGTCGGCGAGGTCCGCTTCAGCGGCGACGTGACGCCGGCGACGAAGCTGGTCCGCTACGAGGTGAGCCTGCGCCAGGTCCGACGCGGCCAGCTCGCCATCGGCGTCGCCCACGGCCGGATGTTCGCCGACGACGCCTGCGTCTACCTCGCCACCGACCTCAGAGTGGGGATGATCCGGCCTCCCGCTTGAAGGCCCAATCTTGAACCTGAGGCCCTTGAACCTGCGCCCGGAGCCGTCCACACCCTCACCCATGAACGTCAGCGCCTTCGACCTCTTCAAGCTGGGCATTGGTCCCTCCAGCTCGCACACCATGGGCCCGATGACCGCCGCCGGCCGCTTCCTCGAGCGGCTGGGGACGCGCGTCGAGCAGACCGCGCGGGTGCAGATCACCCTCTACGCCTCCCTCGCGCTCACCGGCCGCGGCCACGCCACCGACCGCGCCGTGATCCTCGGGCTCTCCGGCTTCGAGCCCCGCAGCCTCGACCCCGACGCCGCCGACCAGGTGGTCACCGACGTGCGCGCCAACCATTGGCTGACCCTCGCGGGCAGGCACGGGATCGCCTTCGACGAGGCTGCCGACCTCCTCTGGGAAGGCCGCACCCGCCTGCCGCAGCATCCCAACGCGGTGAAGTTCGCGGCCTTCGACGCCGCCGGCGCCACGCTCGCCGAGCGCACCTACTTCTCCATCGGCGGCGGCTTCGTGCGCGACGAGGAGGAGATGGGCCTCAAC
>JACXTT010005210.1_pt1 | contig 18978 bp, 15 predicted proteins | sample 9270951 | NCBI WGS metagenome assembly JACXTT01 (sample SAMN15532306, study PRJNA645909) | rock metagenome | isolation source: weathered quartz diorite | place: Puerto Rico | collected 2017-06-21 | reverse complement strand
CTGACCTCGCGCCGGCGTCGGCAACGCAGCGTCCGGGTCACCGTCTCGGTGTCGCTGCTCGCGGTGGCCACGGTCGCCGTCCTCGCCTCCCTGCCCACCCAGTCGCCGGCGTGGCTGAGCGCGGGTGCGGTCACGGCGATCCTGCTCGGCTGGGCAGCCCTGCGGATCTGCTGGACCGAGGTGCTCCAGTCACGTCGTGAGAACGCCACCGACCGCGCCGCGACCGCGAGCGCCTACCAGTCGCTGTTCTCCGAGCGGGCCGCCGAGCACGCCGAGTTCACGACCGCGATGACCGAACGACTCGCGGAGTCGAACGTCTCGATGCGCGAGCTCGAAGGCGCGCTCGTTCAGTCGCAGAAGGAAGCCGCTGCGATGACGGCACGGGCCGAGGCCTCGCAGTCGCTGCACGCTGCCGCACTGGTCCGGGTCGCCGAGCTGGAGCGGTCGATCGAGCTGATGCGTGCCGAGCGGGCGGCCGAGGACTTCGTGGCCGGCGAGGTCGAGCCCGGTTCGGTCGAGGACCTGGTCTCCTTCGACGAGAAGATCGCCCAGGCCGCCAGCGGCAAGCACGCCGCCCCCGAGTCCAAGCTGGCCTAGTCCTCGACCTGCGCGCGGACGTCGGCGCGCAGCATCCGGTGGATCCCGTTCGGTGTCAGTACGCCGAGGAACTGGGCGCCCTGGGTGACGCCGACCATCTCCTTGTCCTCGCGCAGCAGCAGTGCCATCGCGTCCTCGAGCGTTGCGCCCACGTCGATCGTGCCGGCCAGCTGGGAGGCCGCGATGCCGTCCATCGGCTCGAGGTGCCCGGGGTCGATCGGGGTCACCGCGAGCCGCCGCATGCCACGACCGTTGCCGACGAACTCGGCCACGAAGTCGTCCGCCGGTGCACCGAGGATCGCCGCCGGGACGTCGTACTGGGCGAGCCGGCCGCCTGCGGCGAACACCGCCACCCGGTCGCCCATCTTCACGGCCTCGTCGATGTCGTGCGTGACCATCAGGACGGTCTTGCCCAGCTCGCGCTGCAGCCGCAGGAACTCGTCCTGGAGCCGCGCGCGGACGATCGGGTCGACAGCACCGAACGGTTCGTCCATGAGCAGCACCGGGGGATCGGCGGCGAGGGCCCGGGCCACCCCGACACGTTGACGTTGTCCGCCCGAGAGCTGGTGCGGGTAGCGCTTGGCGAAGACGGACGGGTCGAGGCCGACCAGGTCCATCAGCTCCAGCGCCCTCGCCTTCGCCACCTTCTTGTCCCAGCCGAGCAGGCTTGGCACCGTGGCGACGTTGGTGGCGATGTCCTGGTGCGGGAACAGGCCGACCTGCTGGATCACGTACCCGATGCCGCGACGCAGCTCGACCGGGTCGGCGCCGGTCACCTCCGCGCCGTCGAGGTAGATGCGCCCGGTGGTCGGCTCGATCAGCCGGTTGACCATCTTCAGGATCGTGGACTTGCCGCACCCGGACGGGCCGACCAGGCAGACGAGCGTGTTCGCCGCGACGTCGAGGTCGAGCCCGGCCACCGCGACGGTGCCGTCCTCGTAGGTCTTGCCTACGCCCTCAAGACGGATCATCGCGCTAGGTTCGCCCTGTGGTCCCACTGCTCGCTCCCACGTCGCTGGACAACTGCCTGACCCGCAACGACTGGATCTGCGGGCTGTACTACTCGACGCGCTCCGGTGACCTCCAGACCGCCCTGGTGCAGCACATCGGCATCGTGTTCGCGTCGGTGTCGCTGGGCCTGGTGGTGGCGATCCCGCTGGCCCTCGTGGCCAGACGTTACCGAAGACTCGAAGGGATCATCGTCGGCACGACGACGGCGATCTACACGATCCCGTCGCTGGCGCTGTTCTCCCTGATGGTGCCGTTCACCGGACTGGGTCACCGCACGGTCCTGATCGGGTTGGGGCTGTACTCGCTGACGATCCTGGTTCGGGCCGTGCTCGACGGCCTGGACGCGGTGCCGCCCGAGGTCCGCGAATCGGCCGTCGGGATGGGCTACAGCGCCCGCACGATGCTGCTGAGGGTCGAGGTGCCGCTGGCGGTCCCGGCCTTCATGTCGGGCCTGCGGGTCGCGGTGGTCTCCGCGGTGGCCCTGACCACCGTGGGCTCGATCCTGGACTACGGCGGGCTCGGCAACCTGATCCTGGAGGACCCGACGTTCAAGGCGCAGGTCCTCGCCGGCAGCGTGCTGTGCGTGGCACTGGCGGTCAGCCTGGACCTCCTCCTGGTGCTCCTCCAGCGCCTGCTGACGCCGTGGGCGCGCGCATGAACGGGGTCATCGCCTGGTTCCGCGACTCGGCGAACTGGCACGGCGACTACGGGGTCCCGGTGCTGCTCGGCCAGCACGTGCTGCTCACCCTGACAGCGGTGGCCCTGGCGGTTCTGGTCGGGTTCCCGCTCGCGCTCTGGCTGGGTCACCGCCATCGGGGTGGCGCCCTGGCGATCAACATCACCAACATCGGTCGGGCGGTCCCGATCGTGGCACTGCTGTCGCTGTTCTCGCTGAGCATCCTCGGCAACGGGTACCTCGGCCCCTACGGACGCGCTGGACTGTCCACGCTGGTGACCCTGGCCCTCTTCGCGCTGCCACCGATCGTGACCGGCACCTACAACGCGATAGTCGAGGTCGACGCGGACGTGGTCGAGGCCGCGCGCGGGATGGGGATGGGGGAGACCGGCGTGCTGCGTCGGGTCGAGCTCCCGCTGGCGGCCCCGCTGATCATCTCGGGGTTGCGCCTGGCAACGGTCCAGGTCTGGGCAACCGCGACCATCGCCGCGCTGGTGGCAGGGCCGGGGCTGGGCAACATCATCACCCGCGGCTACGCCAACAACCAGACCGCAGAGGTGGTCGCCGGATCGCTGATCGTGGCCGGGTTCGCGTTGCTGATGGAGCTCGGCTTCCTCGGTCTCCAGCGCGCGGTCGATCCCCGACGTCGGAGCGGTGCGCTAGCGTAAAAGCGCGGGCACACGCACCGGTCCTCCCTCCGGTCGCGCGCAGGCCTGCCGGACACGCGCAGTCCCGGTGGGGCTGCGGGACACAGAAGGCGGAAGACATGGACTCCAAGCTCGTACGACGACTCGCGGTCGCCCTGGTGGCGCCGATGCTGCTGGTCACCGCAGCGTGCGGCAGCAGCAACACCCCCGGCCCGGCCAAGGGCGCGGTGAACGGCGGCAAGGTCACGATCGTCGGTCAGAAGTTCCCCGAGGCCGACGTCATGGCGGCGCTCTACCAGGGCGTCCTCAACCACGCCGGCTTCCAGGCCAGCATCCAGGAGCTCGGCGGACGCGACCTGTACCTGTCGCCGCTGGAGAAGGGCAGCGTCCAGATCTCGACGGACTACCTGTCCTCGATGACCGAGGCGCTGAACCGGCAGGCGCACGGCGACAACGCGAAGCTCGTCGCCTCGCACGACGCCACCGCGACCCTCGCCCAGCTGAACAAGCTCGCCGGCCCGGTCGGCCTGACCGCGCTGACTCCCGCCCAGGCCCAGGACGCCAACGCGTTCGCGGTGACCAAGGCGTTCGCCGACGCCCACCATCTGACCACCCTGAGCGACCTGGCCAAGCTCGGTCAGACCCTCAAGCTCGGTGCTGCGCCCGACTGCGACAAGCGGCCGGACTGCAAGCTGGGCCTGGTCGGCACCTACGGACTGAAGATCGGGTCCGTCGTACCGACCGGCTTCGGGACCGACCAGACCAAGGCGGACCTGAAGAGCGGTGCCACGCAGCTCGGCGAGGTCGGCACCAGCGACGCCACCCTGGCCAAGGACGGGTTGGTCATCCTGACCGACGACAAGGGTCTCGAGAACGCCGAGAACCTCGTCCCGATCGTCAACACCGCGTGGCTGACGAAGCACCCCCAGGCCGAGGCCGCGCTGAACGCGCTGTCCAACGTGCTCACCACGGCCGATCTGGCAGGCATGATCGCGTCGGTCTCGATCGACCGACAGAAGGCCGCGGACGTGGCGGTCGCGTACCTCAGGGCCAAGGGTCTCCTCTGACCAGTTCCCTGACGCTCGATCCTCGGCTGGCTCCCCTGCGGGAGCTGGCCGAGGCGTACTCCACGCACGGCGGCCCGGTACGCCGGGTCGCCGTCGTGGGCAACGCCCCGATGGCACCGTCGTCGACCCGAGCCGCGGCCATCGACGGCGCCGACCTGGTCATCCGGGTGAACTCGTTCGTGACCGATCGACCCGGTGAGCCGGCGACCCAGGGATCGAAGACCGACATCGTGCTGTTCAGCCGTCTGGTGCCGGCGACCCCGCACCTCTTCGACCGCTACCGCGAGCGCCTCTACGTGCTGCTCGAGCCGATGCGGATGTACGGACGGCGCGAGCTGTGGCCGACGTCCTGGCCGACCGACCTGGGGTTCACCGTCGCCCGCAACGACGCGGTGGCGATCCCGTTGAACACCGAGCTCGGGCTGCCGTGGCGCGCCGAAGAGCTCGCCCCGACCACCGGGACGACGGCGGCGTGGCTGGCGATGAACCTGTTCACCGACGCCGAGGTGCTGCTGACCGGCATCTCCTTCGTCGACGACCCGACCCAGACCTCGTGGCACCACCAGTGGGGAGACTCGGTCGGGGTCGGTCCCGAGCACCGGATCGCTGCTGAGGCAGTATTGATCTCGGGCTGGCTCGCCACGGGCCGGATGAGGTTCCTCCCGCTCACAGGAGAGATGTGATGTCGAAGGTCAGGTCGTTCCTGGACGCGCTGCGCGAGGTGCGTGCCCAGGCGGTGCGGATCAGCGACGTCGAGCGCGAGCTGATCCGGATCGCCCCGCAGCTGGCAGCGCTGGAGCAACGCGTCGAGGACCTGAGGGAGCGGCTCGACGATCCTGCGTTCGAGGCCGACGACGGGCAGCCTGCCGAGGCGCGCAACCTGGTCGACGAGGTCCGTGCCGAGCACGCGAAGGTGCGTGCCCGGATCAGTGCCGCAGTGGTGTTCGAGGAGCGCCTGCGCGTCCTCGAGGCGAAGGCCGGCGTCGACTCGGCGACCGGCCAGGAGATCAGCTGAACCTGCGCCGCAGGTAGTCGACTGCTCGTCGAGGGATCGATCGCGGCGTCTGTGGCACCAGCAGTGCCGCGATCTCCTCGGGCGGCTGGAGCATCAGCGGGACCACGCGTTGCACGACCTGGGCGAACTCGGAGGCCGGGATGTCGTCGAAGTTGCCGACATTGCGCCCACGCGGCTTCTCGGCAGCCACGATCGCCGGCCAGTCGAAGCCGCCGATCTCGCCCACCCGCACGTTCTGGGCGGCGTACCGGGCCAGCAGCTGCTCGCGGAACTCGGCCGTCAGGTACATCGCCGACTCGTCGTTCCAGCCGAGCTCCTCGGTGGCGCTGACGAGCGCGCTGCGGACCAGGGCGATCCAGCGCAGCCGGGTCGCGTCCGAGTTCTGCATCCCGACGACCCGGTCGCCGATCCCGGCCAGCTTGATCAGCGGCGTCAGCCGCCGGGCCGCCTCGACCGTGCGCCATCCGGTGCCGACGTTCGTCTCGACGGCGTTCCCGGGCACGTAGGTGACGCCGGCCGTCGCGCAGAAGTCGGCAACGACGTCGCCGTCGAGCAGGTGCGCCCGCGAGAACGGACGGAGGCGCAGGTCCACCCCCGGTACGGCGCTGCGCACCTGGTCGGCGAACGTCGCGTAGTCCAGGATCGACAGGTCGATCGGGCTCCACGTCGCGAAGTCCTCGACGGGTAGGTCGATGAGGTCCGCGAACTCGGGCCGCATCGCCACCAGCCGCTCGACGTAGAAGGCGTTGAAGAACCCGGACTGCTCGCGCACGTAGTGGATCCAGCGGACCTGGACTCCGGCTGCCGAGATCCGCCGGCCGACCTCGTCGAGCTGCTCCGGGGTGAAGCTCGCAAAGTTCTCCGACGAGATCACCGTCGTCCGGGCGTCGCCCCGGTTGACCTCGTCCAGCAGCCGGTCCCAGCCGCCGCGGGCGCTGGTGAACGAATCGCCGCCGCGGATCTCGGCGGTCAGGTTGGCGTGCTGGACGCCCAGGCCGCGGCCTGTCATCGCGTAGGTCGCGACGCCGAGCTGGCGGGCGTGCTCGGCCCGGGCGAGGTAGAGCTGGATGGCGCTGGATCCGGTCTTGTACGTACCGGAGTGGATCACCAGGGTCTTGTCGGCCCCACTCACTGGCCCAGCTTCTTCTGCTCGATGTGCGCGTTCAGGGCGGCCAGCTCCGGATGGGCGTCCAGGACCGAAATGATCTGGTCGACGTCGAGCGCCGCCGCTCCGTGCTCCTCGATCAGGGTGCGGATCAGCACCAGGTCGTCGGCGGTGTCCAGGGTCACCCGGTACGACGACGCATCGGCCGTGCGGGACAGGTTGCGCAGCGACATCCGGCCCGACCGGTTGGCGTACAGGTACGGCGTCACGTGCTCGCGTTCGGGCTGCTCGTGGGCGTTCTCGCCCGCGTCGAGCAAGGCCTGGGCGCTGAAGACCTCGAAGTCGAAACCGCGTGGGTAGGTGCGTTCCAGCCCGTTGGAGACGTAGGTCCACGGATCGTCGGCCGCCTCGAAGATCTCGACCCCCCGGGCGACCAGAGCGCCGTCGATCAACGGGCAGTCCGAGGTGACCCGGACGACCGTGGACAACGAGAACTCCTCGATGCAGCCGGTGAAGCGGGACAGCACGTCGTCCTCGCTGCCGCGGAACACGCCGAGTCCGCGGGCTTGCGCGAGCTCGACGATCGGATCGTCGCTGGCGTTCACCGTGGTGGCGACGTAGACCTCGAGGTCGGCAGCGGCGAGCCGGTCGAGGTGGTGGTCGAGCAGCGTCCGGCCACCCGCGGTGAGCAGGACCTTGCCCGGCAGCCGGGTGCTGGTGGTGCGTGCCTGGGTGATGACCCCGACGCGATTGCTCACGCCAGGACCTGGCGCAGCGAGTCGACCACCAGGTCGACCTGGGCGTCGGTGAGGTCCGGGAAGAGCGGCAGCGACAGCTCCTCGGCGTAGAAGGCCTCGGCGTTCGGGCACATCCCGCGCTGGTAGCCGAGGTTCGCGTACACCGGGTGCCAGTAGACCGGGATGTAGTTCACCTGGACGCCGATGCCGAGCCCGCGCAGCTTCTCGAAGACCTCGCGACGACGACCCTCGAGGATCCGCACCGGGTAGAGGTGCCACGCCGGGTCGACATCGGCGCGCTGCGCCGGGATCCGTACGCCGTCCAGGTCGGCCAGCGCGGCGTTGTAGCGCGCGGTGATCTCGGTGCGCCGCTGCTTGAACGCGGCGAGCCGGGTGAGCTGGGAGAGGCCGAGCGCGGAGGCGACGTCGGTGAGCCGGTAGTTGATCCCGAACTCGTGCACCTCCTGGTGCCACGGGCCCTCGTCGGTCATCGCGAAGCGGTCCTGGTCGCGGACCAGCCCGATGAAGTGGAACTCGTGAGCACGCTGGGCCAGTGCGTCGTCCTTGAACACCGCCGCACCGCCCTCGCCGGTGGTCAGGTTCTTGGTCGGGAAGAACGACAGCGTCGTCACGTCGGCCAGGTCGCCGACCGGGCGGCCCTTGTAGGTGCCGCCGATCGAGTGCGCCGCGTCGTCCAGGGTCAACGCTCCGACGCGGTCGGCGATCGGCTGGAGCGCGTCGTAGTCGGCCGCGTGGCCGGCGTAGTCGACAGCGGCGATCACCTTGGTGCGCTCGGTCACGACGGCCTCGACGGCGGCCGGGTCGAGCAGCGCGGTGTCCTCCTCGACGTCGGCGAAGACCACTTCGGCACCCAGGATCGAGGCGCACGAGGCCGTGGCGACGAAGGTCATCGGAGTGGTCACGACCTGGTCGCCCGGTCCGACGCCGGCTGCGGCGTACGCCATGTGCAGGGCCGCCGTACCGGAGGTGCAGGAGACCGCGCGGTGACCGCCGGTGGCCGCCGAGATCGCGTCCTCGAAGGCCGTGACGGTCGGTCCGGTCGTCAGCCAGTCGCCCCGCAGGATTGCGGCGACGGCCTCGACGTCGGCCTCGGAGATCGACTGGCGCCCGTAGGGCAACATGTCAGATCCCCGACTCGAGGACCTCGCGGAGCTCATCGACGCCCCACCAGATGTCGTTCTTGTCCGAGGCGCAGTGGAAGCCCTCGGGGACCGGCACCGCGTCGGTGATCGGGGTGTAGCCCCACTGCGGGGTCTCCGGCTCGATGACGTAGTACTTGCCGTCGGCGATGATCACCGCGCGGCGGCCCTCCTCCGGGCTGATCATCTCCTCGTGGAGCTTCTCGCCCGGGCGCAGGCCGATGTCGATGAACTCCGCTCCCGGCGCGACCGCGTGCGCCAGGTCGACGACCTTGTGCGACGGGATGTGCGGCACGAGCAGCTCGCCGCCCTGCATCAGGCCGAAGGTGTCGATCACCATCTGCACGGCCTGCGGCAGGGTGATCAGGAAGCGGGTGCATCGCAGGTCGGTGATCGGCAGCTTCTCGCCGGCCGCGTGCATCGCCTTCCACTTGGGGATGATCGACCCGCGTGAGCCGGTGACGTTGCCGTAGCGGACCACCGCGAAGCGGGTCGGGTACGACGCTGCGTAGTTGTTGCCGAGGATGAAGATCTTGTCGGCGGTCAGCTTGGTGGCGCCGTACAGGTTGATCGGGCTGGAGGCCTTGTCGGTCGAAAGCGCGACGACGCGCTTCACGCCCGCGTCGATGGCGGCCTCGACGACGTTCTGGGAGCCCATCACGTTGGTCTTCACGAACTCGAACGGGTTGTACTCACCGGTGTCGACCTGCTTGAGCGCCGCGGCGTGCACGACGTAGTCGACGTTGTGCATCGCGCGGAAGAGCCGCTGCTGGTCGCGGATGTCACCGATGAAGAAGCGCAGGCGCGGGTCGTCGGCGAACAGTGCCCGGACCTCGTACTGCTTGAGCTCGTCGCGGGAGAAGATGATCAGTCGCTTCGGCTCGAGGTGGTCCAGCGCATAGCGGATGAACGCCTTGCCGAAGGAGCCGGTGCCCCCGGTGATCAGGATGCTGGATCCCTTGAGCAGTGTTCCTTCAGATGGGGACACGTGATGCCAGCCTTCCGGTCTTCCTGGTGAGCGCGAGTGCAGGCGTGAGGATACCCTGCTGGCGGGTTCGAGCCCGAGTCACGTGGTGTGGGACAGAAGGTGGATCAGTGCCGCTGCTGAGCGTTGTTGTGCCGTGCTACAACATCGAGCTCTACGTGACGGCGTGTCTGGAATCACTCCGACAACAGACCAATTCGGACTTCGAGGTCATCGTGGTCGATGACGGGTCGACCGACACGACCCCGGACCGGATCGCCGCGTTCTGCGCCACCGACGACCGGTTCCAGAACGTCCGGAAGGAAAACGGGGGCCTCGGCGCCGCCCGCAACACCGGAACCGGGGTCGCGACCGGGGAGTACCTCACGTTCGTCGACGGTGACGACGTGCTGCACCCGCAGGCGCACCAGCGGATGCTGGCCAGCCTGGGCTCCACCGGCTCGGACTTCGCGATCTGCAGTGCCGGCCGCTTCAACCGACTCGGCACCAGTTCCTCCTACACCCATGTTCGTGCCATCACCGGGTCGCGGTCGCGGACGCACATCAGCCGTCAGCCGGAGCTGGTCCTGGACCGGATGGCCTGGAACAAGGTGTACCGCCGTGAGTTCTGGGACCGCGAGAACCTCGAGTTCCCCTTGTCGCCGATGGGGGAGGACTTCCCGGTCAGCGTCGAGGCCCACGTGAAGTCGGACGTGGTCGACGTGCTGAACGAAGCCCTCTACTTCTGGCGCGAGCGTGATGGTGGCGAAGCGTCGCAGACCCAGCGCAGCAGCGACCTGCTGAGGCTCCACGGCAGGTTCGAGACCTCGATGGCGGCCTGGGACCTGGCCGCGGCCGGTGCCCCGGAGGCGATCCCGCTGCTGCGCGAGTACCTGCTCGACATCGACGTCACCGCGATCCTGGCCGCCTTGATCGTCACCCCGACCGACCACCAGTCCGAGGTCCTCCGCCTGGCCCGCGAGATGAGCGACCGCCTGGGCGGTGCCGACGACCCGGCTCGGGCCCCGTTCCACCGGCTCCAGGCTGCGTTGCTCGCCAGCGGCGACGTCGACGGCCTGGTCGAGCTGCATCGGTTCCGCGAGCGGTTCGGGTCTCACGCGCCGCTCGATCGCGTGGGCTTGCTCCACCCTCGCCTCGTCGAACGCCTGCCCGGGGTGCGGGGTGGATCGGCGCCGCCGGAGGTCTACAGCCCCGAGGCCGGTCGCCGTACCATCACTGCCCGGGTCGTCGACGCCGACTGGGTCGGCGAGCTGCTCGAGGTGCGGATCCAGGTCGAGGTCCCGCTGAACCGCGCGCCCCGGGCGAGGTTCAAGGTGTGGCTCGAGTCCGCCGAGGGGACGGTCGAGGAGTTCCCGGTCATCGCCTGCGTCGTCGAGCGGGTGGCGCCGGCCCCCACTTCTCCCCAGCTGGTCGAGCTCAGAGCGACGCTCGACCCGGCGCTCCTCGAGAAGTCCCCGAAGCGCGGTCGCGGGTTGTGGAACTTCCGGCTGCAGCTGGACGGGAGGGACGCGGATCCTCCGTGCGCCCTCGACGGCATCTCGAGCGGCCGGGAGCGATTCGTCAGCCCGCGTGCCGACGGCAACCGCGGCAACCTGATCATCCGGCCCTACATGAGCGCGACCGGCTTCGCGATCACGGTACGACGCCAGATCGCCGTGCTGACCGGGTGCGAGGCCGTCGGCGACGTGCTGGAAGTGGCCGGTGAGCTGCGGTACGTCGACGAGGTCGGCGAGGTGCGGCTCGGCCTGACCGATCGACGCGGTGACGAGCTTGCGTTCCCGGTCGAGCTGTCCCGGGCCGACGACGTCTGGGCCTTCCGGTCCCGGATCCCGGCTGCGTTGCTGGCGGACCACCCCGGCTACGCCTCGCCGCTCGCCACCCGCCAGACCTTCGAACCGTGGCTGGACAGCGGGTCGTTCCGGTATGCGCTGACACCGGGTCCGGACGTCACCAGCACCTCGGTCGTCGTCGGGCACCGGATGATCACGCTGACGCGCAGCATGGCCGGCACGGTGCACGTCCTCGAGAGCAGGACGGCTCCCGAGGTCACCGCGATCACCTGGACCGACGCCACGACGTTGCGCCTCGACGGTGTCTGGCGCGGGCCGGGGGCGCTGCCGGCCGAGGTCGTGGTCGATCACTTCGGCGATCCCGGCGGTCCGGTCGAGCGCCGCGAGGTGCTCAAGGCCGACGGAGGGCACTACACGGTCGAGGTCGACGTTGCCGAGCTGGTCCGGCTCCATACCGAGCGGCTCGACCCGGACGCCGAGCTGCCGCCGCGGATCTGGCACCTGCTCCTCGGAGTCGACGAGCTCGAGCTCGCCCAGGTCTTCGACCGTTCGGCGGTGGCGTCGTTCCCGGCACCGCGGTACGTCGACGGCGTCCGGGTGGCCGTCGTACTGGCTCGTGACGACCTCGTCCGGCTCGCGGTCGGCGGGTGATCGCGCACGCCATGACGGATTCGCGGAGCTCGAGCCTGTTGAGCGTGGTCGTCCCGTTCCACGACGTGGAGCTGTACTTTGCCGCCTGCCTGGAGTCGCTCGCCCAGCAGAGCTGGACCGATCTCGACGTGGTCCTGGTCGATGACGGCTCCAACGACGGCAGTCGCGCGATCGCCGAGGACTTCTGCGCGCGCGACCCGCGCTTCCGGGTGGTCGGGGAGGGCAACCAGGGATCCGGCCCAGCGCGCAACCTCGGTGTGCGGCACGCTCGCGGCGACTACCTGGCGTTCGTCGACGCGGACGACGTCGTGGACCGCCGAGGGCACGAACGGATGGTGAGCCGATTGGTCGGATCCGGCTCGGACTTCGCCAGCGGCCGCGCGGTGCGGTTCACGAACCTCGGGGTCACGCCGTCGATGGTCCACCAGATCGCCATCACCGAGCCGCTGACCGGAACCCGGATCAGTGTGCGCCCGGAACTGGTGCTGGACCGGATGATCTGGAACACGGTCTACCGCCGATCCTTCTGGGATGCCGCAGAGCTCTCGTTCTCGTCATTCCGGTTCGAGGACTTCCCGCTGAGCATGCAGGCCCACGCCGCAGCCTCCGCGGTCGACCTCGTCGACGAGGTCGTGTACTTCTGGCGCGAGCGGGACGGAGGCACTCCGTCGGTCAGCCAGCACAGCGCGCAGCCCGAATTTCTCGAAGGCCGGTTCATCACGGCCGGGATGGTCCTCGACACCATCACGGACGCAGCGCCGGCGTCGTTGCCGATGTTGCGTCGCCACCTCCTCGAGGTCGACATCACGGCGATGATCCTGGCCCTGGACACGCTGGCCGAACCAGACCGCGGCGCGAGCCTCGACTGGGCGCAACGCCTGCTCGACAGGCTCGGACCGGAGGCGGAGCTGAGCTCGCCACCGTTCTACAAGGTCCAGGCGGCCCTCGTCCGCCAGGGCGACCAGGAAGGTCTGGCTGCCCTGCACCTCCACGCGCACCGCTTCGGCAAGACCGGCCCCCTCCGAGTGCGCGGATGGCTCAGGCCGAAGTTCTACGAGGTGCTGCCCGGTCTTGACGGCGGCGTTCCCAAGGCGGCCTACGAGCTCCGGAAAGGTCGTCCCCCCGTCGTCGCGACGCTCGACGACGCCGCCTGGACCGACGACGGCACGCTCGACGTCCGCATCCTGCTCGACCCCGGACTCAGGCTCGGAGAGGATGCCCAGGTCAGCGTCTGGCTGCAAGGCCCCCAGGGCGTTCGCACTGCTTGTCCGGCGGAGCTGGCACCCCGGGATCGCGCGTTCGTGGGGACCGACCTGGTGGAGGTGCATGCCCGCCTCGATCCGTCGGCGCTGCCCGATCCGGGCACGCAGGGGTTCAGGGCCCTCCACGTCCGTGTCTCTGCTCCCGGGACCAAGGCCGAGGTGCTCGTTGCGGCGAGCCGGGGGAGGGCACGCTTCCTGCAAGCCCGCCCGCTGCCCAACGGGCTGCTGGTCCGACCGGAGCCGCGCGGGCCGGCGGGGTTCGGCCTCGCCCTGGTCCGGGCGCGTGCGGTGCTCACCGGGTGTTCCGTGTCCGACGGGACGCTGCGCATGACGGGGATCCTGCGCAGGCGGCTCGACGACACCGGGCCGTGGCCACCAGACGAGGCGCGTCTGACCGTGACCGGGCGCGAAGGACAGGTGCTGTCCTGCCCGGTCCAGCTCGAACCGGTCGAGGGCGACCTCGCGTTCGTCGGATCGATCCCGGCTCTCGACCTCGCCGACGGACCGGAGTACCTCACGGCGACGGCGATGCAGAAGGTGTACTCCGTGCGGCTCGAGACGCGCGCCGGGACCGGGTCAGAGACCGGTACCGAGGCCATGGCACTCGTCGTCGACACCGGTACGCCGGACGTCGGCCACGTTGTCGGCCACCGCCGCGTCCGCGCCACCCGCAATGCCGTCGGCAATCTGGAGCTGGTGGAGTCACGCACCGCCCCGGAACTGCGCGACGTGCGCTGGGTCGGCCCGACGACGCTGCGTTTCGAGGGTGCGTGGGCCGGGCGGGCACAGCTCCCGGCCGAGGTGCTGTGCCAGCACTACGAACATCCCTCCGACGGGATCGGTCTCGCACTTGGCCTGGTCGTGGAGGGCACGACCTACGCCTTCGAGGTCGATGTCGCCGACCTGCTCCAGCTCGCCGACACGCACCGCGACCCGTACCACGGCCGGGACCCGGATCCGTGGCACCTCCTGATCCCGTTCTCCGATCACGTCGCGACCCAGGTCTTCGACCGCACCAGGGTCTCCGGTTTCGCCGAACCACGGGTGATCGGTGGCCGTCGTGTCCAGCTGCTGCTGGCCCGTGACGACGTTGTCCGGATCGGCATCGGCGGCTGATCGGGGACGCGATGGACGACTCTCGGAAAGCTGGTCTGCTCAGCGTGGTGGTGCCCTTCCACGACGTCGAGCGCTACTTCAGGGCCTGCCTGGAGTCACTGGCGCACCAGCGGGTGGAGGACCTCGAGGTGGTGCTCGTCGACGACGGGTCCACGGACGGCAGCCGTGCCATCGCCGAGGAGTTCTGCGCTGGTGACCCCCGGTTCCGGGTGGTCGGCCAGGACAACCAGGGCCCGGGGCCCGCGCGCAACCTCGGCGTGCTGCACGCGCGCGGGGAGTACCTGGCCTTCGCCGATGCCGACGACGTCGTCGAGCGCCGCGGGTACGAGCGACTCCTTGCCCAGCTCACTGCGTCGGATTCGGACTTCGCGATCGGTCGGGCAGCGCGGTTCACCAACCTGGGCGTGACCCCGTCGATGGTCCATCAGGTCGCCATCACCGAACCGTTGGTCGGCACCCGGATCGGCGTACGGCCCGAGCTGGTGCTGGACCGGATGGTCTGGAACACCGTCTACCGCCGATCGTTCTGGGACAGCGCCGGGCTGGAGTTCGCGCGGGCGATGATGCAGGACTTCCCGCTGAGCATGCAGGCGCACGTTGCTGCGACTGCCGTCGACGTGATCGACGACGTCGTCTACTTCTGGCGCGAGCGCGACGGCGGTGCACCGTCACTCACCCAGCGCAGTGCTCAGCCCGACCACCTGCACGACAGGTATCTGACGGCCGGGATGGTCCTCGACGTCATCACGCCGACGGCGCCGGAGTCACTGCCGCTGCTGCGCCGCCACCTCCTCGAGGTCGACGTCACGGTGATGACGCTCGCACTCGCCACCCTGCCCGGTGCCGATGCCGACGTCTGCCTGCAGCAGGCCCAGCAGCTGCTCGACCGGCTCGGCCCCGAGGCAGAGGCGTCCTCCTCGCCGTTCTACCGGGTGCTCGCCGCGCACGTGCGCGCCGGTGATCGCGACGGACTGGCCGCGCTGCACGGGCACGCGCACCGGTTCGGGAAGACAGGACCGCTCGAGGCGCGGGGCTGGCCCCGACCGAGGTACTACGAGGCGCTCCCGGGGTTTCGCGCCCGGGCTCCCAGGACGGCGTACGAGCTGCCGGGGGGACGCCCGACCGTCCGGGCGACCCTCGAGGATGCGTCGTGGTCCGACGACGGCACCCTGGAGGCGCGGATCCTGCTCGACGCGGGACTGCGCCTCGGTGGCCGGGCACGGGTCCGGGTCTGGCTGGAGGGTCCCCGCGGCGACCGCACCGAGTGCCCGGCCCACCTGACCGAGCGGCAGCGACCCTTCCTGGGCAGCGACCTGGTCGAGGTGCGGGCACGACTGGATCCGGCTGCACTGCCGGAGCCGCGTCGGCCGGGGTTCCGGGTCCTCCGGGTCGGCGTGACCGCGCCCGGCACCGAGGCCGAGCTGTCGGTCGGCGGGTGCCGCGGACGCGCGCGGTACCTCGAGGACCGCTCACTGACCGGCGGACTGGTGGTGCGCCCCGAACAGCGCACCGAAGGGTTCGGGCTCGCCGTGAATCCGCAGCGCGCCGTGCTCACCGGGTGGTCGGTCGACGAGGGCACCATGCGGCTGGCAGGCACGTTGCGCAGCAGACCGGGCGAGGTCGGACCGAAGTCGCCGGATTCCGCACGGATCACCGTGTCGGGGCGCGCGGGGCTGGTGCTGTCGAGTCCCGTCCTGCTCGAACCGGTCGAGGGCGGCGTCGGGTTCGTCGGCTGGATACCGGCCGCCGACCTGGCCCAGGGACCCGAGCACCTGGCCGCGACGGCGTCGCAGACCGTGTACTCGGTCAGGCTCGAGACGGACACCGACACCCGCCCGCTGGTCGTCGCCACCGGTACGCCGGACGTCGGCGAGGTGGTCGGCCACCGCTGGATCCGGGCGACGCGGAACGTCGCGGGCAACCTGGAGCTGGTCGAGTCGCGGAGCGCACCGCTGCTGCGCGACGTGCGCTGGACCGGTCCGACGACCCTGCGCTTCGAGGGCGAGTGGCAGGGGCAGGCGACGCTCCCGGCCGAGGCCTGGTGCCAGCACTACGAGCACCCGACCGATGCGATCGGCCTCGCACTGGCCGTCTCCGCCGAGGGCGCGAGCTATGCCTACGAGGTCGACATCGCGGACCTGCTCAGGTTGGCGGGCGACCATCGGGATGCGTACGAGGGCCGCGACCCCGATCCGTGGCACCTGCTGCTGCCGTTCCCCGACCACGTCGCCACCCAGGTCTTCGACCGGACGCGGGTCTCCGGTTTCGCCGAACCGCGGATCATCGAGGGTCATCGGGTGCAGCTCCTGCTCGCCCGTGACGACGTCGTGCGGATCGGCATCGGTGGCTGAGCACGCCTCGCCACTAGATTCATCCCTGTGAGCGCCGTTGCGTCGACGAGTCCGGTCGTCATCCGTTGCGATGCCGGACCACAGGTCGGCATCGGCCACGTGATGCGCTGCGTGGCGTTGGCCGAGGAGATCGCAGCCCGCGGCAGCGCGGTCGTGTTCGTGGCGGATCTCGACTCGGTCGGCTGGGCGCGCGAGCAGGTCGTGGGTCGCGGATTCACCCACGTGCCCCCGGCAGCAGTCACCAGCGACGAGGTCGCCATGCTCGCGGGGCTGGGTCCGGCGTACGTCGTCGTCGACTCCTACGCCCTGCCCCTCTCCGTGTACGCCGACCTGCGTGCGGCCGGGATCCCCGTGCTGGCACTGGTCGACGGGGACCCGGAGGGTCGCGTCGCCGACCTGCTCGTCGACCAGAACATCGGAGCCGAGGCCGACACCTGGACCCTCGGGCCGGATGTCGAGCGTGTGGCCGGCCTCGACTACGCGCTGATGCGCAGCGAGCTCACCGATCAGCGGCCCGATCACCCGAGCACCACCACGGCGGAGCCGCCCCGGCTGTTCGCCTTCTTCGGCGGCACCGATGCGTTCGGTGCCGGACCGGTGCTCACCCGCGCCCTGATTGCGACCGGCGAGCCGTTCGCCCTGCGGGTCGTCGCGCCGCAGCGGTGGGACGACATCCCGCTGCCGGGTCCCGGACAGTCGGTCGAGCTGATCCAGCCGACCGACCGGCTGGCCGCCGAGGTGCAGGCCGCCGACCTGGTGATCAGCGCTGCCGGTACGTCGAGCTGGGAGCTGCTGTGCCTCGGGGCAGCCTGCGCGTTCGTGTGCGTCGCGGAGAACCAGCAGCTCTCCTACGGACGCGCCGTCTCCGAGGGCCTCGGCCTCGGGCTGGGCCTCCTGCAGGACGTGGCGGCCGACGACCGTGGCGCGACCGAGGTGCTGCGGTCCGCGCTCGGCGATCCCGGACTGCGCCTCGACCTGCGTGCGCGCGCCTGGCACCGGGTCGACGGGCGGGGCCGCGGCCGCGTGCTGGACGCCTTCGCGCGCGTCATCGGGTGACGCGGCTTCCTGGCGTCGCCGCGACGTCGACTATCTTGGTCCACCGACGCTGAAGGGAGACCAGTGCACACCGCGAACCACTACTACGGGCACGCACATCTCTTTGCCGACTACGTCGGGATCCGCTTCCCGATCATGCTGGACGGCTACCTCCAGCACGGGTGGAACCTGCACGACGGGTTCGCCGTCGGCACCGCGTTCGTCCCCGGGAGCAAGCTCTTCGTCTGGTCCGAATCCGTGATGCGCCGCGGCTGGGCGATGGGACGCCGCAACTACCACGTGATCGGCTCCGCCTGGGCCTACCTGCTCAAGCTCCAGGCGCTCGAGCAGCGTGTCGCCGAACCGACCGAACGCGTGGGCACGATCTTCTACCCGTTCCACGGCTGGGAGGGCCAGGAGGTCACCGGTGACCACCAGCGGATGCTGGACCAGCTCCGCGAGGTCGAGGGTGACCGGCCGCTGACCGTCTGCCTGTACTGGGTGGAGCACCGCAACGCCGCGATCCGCGAGGTCTACGAGAACGCCGGCTGCCGGGTGATCACCCATGGCATGCGCGGCTTCGGCTACCTGGGCACCGACGTCGAGTTCCTCTGGAAGCAGTACGCCGAGCTCCGCGCGCACGAGCGGGTCGTGTCGAACAGGCTCGGTTCGGCGATCCTGTACGGCGCCTCGGTCGGCTGCGAGGTCGGCGTCTACGGCGACCCGATGATCCTGGAGAACGAGCACCCCGTGTACGGCGGCATGGAACGGCAGAAGCGCAATTGGCCCGAGCTGCACCAGGAGTTCGTCCCGCGCGACTTCGTGGACCCGCTGGCCGTCGAGGAGCTCGGCCTGCGGCACCTGCGCGAACCCGCGGAGATCATGGACCTGTTCAGCTGGTCCCGTCCCGGCACGGAGCAGGAAGGTGCGGCATGAGTGACGAGCACGAGGGTCAGGGCATCACCCTGCTCGGTGCCGAGATGCTGACCTGGTCCGACGCCGACGGCGAGACCGGCGCGTTCGGTGGCCTGCTCGCCCCGCACCTGGTGCACGGCTTCGGCGCCGCCCGTGGGCGCGCGCTGGTCGCCGGACCGACCTCGGCCGCCGTGGTCGCCGGGATCGCTGCCCGCTTCAGCCACACCGACGTCCTGGTCCGGTCGTTCCTGGACGCCGAGGCGCTCCGGGCCGAGCTGCCGATCACGGTCGGGGTCGTCTGCGGCCCGCTCGACCGGCTGGCCCGGCGGCACGAGACGTACGACGCCGTGATCGCCGTCGCGGGGACCGACCGGCTGCACACCGCCGAGGAGGACACGCCGGCTCCGGCCGCCGTACTGGCCGACCTGGCGTCGCTGGTCTCCGATGGCGGCGAGCTGTTCCTCGGGGTCGGCAACCCGGTCGGGATCGACCGGCTGCTCTCGCTGGCCGCGTCCAGCAGCCACCACGACGCGGACTGGCCCGAGGGACTCGCCGTGGCGACAGGCCCCCTCTCGGTCGACGCCGCGCTCGCCGCGCTCGCCGCAGCCGGACTGGCTCCGGTGGAGATCTGGCGCTGCCACGGCCGTCGCAGCGACCCGCTCGTGGCGGCGCCCACTGCGACGTTCACGAACCGGGCGACCGACACGGTGCTGCTCCGCGAGGCCGGCCGTGCCTACGACGTCCTGGACCCTTCCGCGCCGGCGATCAAGGACCCGGCCGCCACCGCGCGCGACCTGGTCCGTGCCGGCCTCGGTGCCGCCACCGCTCCACTGACCGTGCTGCACCTGCGTCGCGGCA
>JACXTT010005209.1_pt1 | contig 18979 bp, 20 predicted proteins | sample 9270951 | NCBI WGS metagenome assembly JACXTT01 (sample SAMN15532306, study PRJNA645909) | rock metagenome | isolation source: weathered quartz diorite | place: Puerto Rico | collected 2017-06-21 | reverse complement strand
GCTGCGCATCGCGAACGAGAAGGGTCTCGACCTCGTGGAGGTGGCGCCGCAAGCGAGCCCGCCGGTCTGCCGGCTGATGGACTACGGACGATTCAAGTTCGAGACCGTCAAGCGTGAGAAAGACCAGCGTCGCAAGCAAAACGTCATCAAGCTCAAGGAGATGAAGCTCCGCCCAAAGGTGGCCGAGCATGATTTCCAGACCAAGTTCAAAGGGTTGAAGCAGTTCCTCGAGGCCGGCGAAAAGGTAAAGGTGACGATCATGTTCAGAGGCCGCGAGATGGTTCACCAGGACATCGGGAGGAAGATCCTCGACCGGGTGGCCGATGACGCGCGCCAGTTCGCGATCGTTGAGCGCCAGCCGCTGCTCGAAGGTAAGAACCTGTTCATGATCCTGGCCCCGAGCCGGACCGGTGGAGCAGCCAAGGAGACCGCGACCAGTGCCTAAATTGAAAACCCGTAAAGGCATTGCCAAGCGCGTGCGTGCGACCCGCAACGGCAAGCTCGTGCGTCGCACCTCATGGACGAGCCACCGCCTGCACCAGAAGTCCAAGAAGCACAAGCGCAAGGACCACACCGAGCAGCCGGTTGCCAAGGTCGACGGCAAGGCCATCCGTCGCGCGCTGGGCATTTAATCAATGGCACGCATCAAGCGCGGAGTCCCTGCTCACCGACGCCACAAGGCGATCCTCGAGCGCGCCAAGGGTTTCCGCCTTTCCAAGAAGCTGCTGTTCAGGCCCGCGAACGAGGCGGTACTGCACGCGCTCGCGTACGCGTTCCGCGACCGGCGCCGGCGCAAGCGGGAGATGCGCCAGCTCTGGATCGCGCGTATCAACGCCGCGTCGCGCCAATCCGGACTGCCGTACAACAAGCTGATGCACGGCCTTCGCCAGGCCGGAGTGGAGATCGACCGCAAGGTGCTGGCTGACCTGGCCGTGCGCGACAGCGGTTCCTTTGCTCGGCTGGTGGAGGTTGCCAAGAACAACCTGTAGAAGTCGGATCCCGGCGCCGTCGTCGGATCTTCGGCGTCTATGCTCGCCGAATGCCTTTGTCGCCTCCTGCGCGCGCTCGGTCACGCATCTACGCGATGCGCTCCCTCGCGTGCTGGTCGGCTCCGCGGCCTCGGCGGCCTATCCGCCGAATCTCTCGACGCCGTGCCGCGCCCGACTTCTGACCAGCTAGTCAGCAGCCCGGACAACGAGGTCGTCCGCCGACTGCGGCGTCTCGCCCACCGGCGCGAGCCAGGCTTTGTCCTCCTGGAAGGTCCGCGCGTGCTCGCCGAGGCGAAGGCCGCCGGCCTGGAGTTCGACCTGGTCGCGGTGCGCGAGGGCGACAAGCTGCCTTTCCGCTACGAGCCGCGCGTGACTTTGACCGCAGGCGCGTATCGCGCGGCGACGCAGACCGTAACGCCGCAGGGTGTGATCGCCATCGCCCGCGTTCTCGAAGCTGCGCCGGCTGAAGCGATCGCCGCCGCGAGCCTGGCTCACTGGCCGCTGGTCGTGCTAGATCGCGTGCAGGATCCAGGCAACGTGGGCGCCATTTGCCGTACGGCAGCGGCCGCGGGAGCACCGGCGCTCGCCGTGCTGCCCGGCTGTGCCGACCCATACGGTCCGAAAGCCGTCCGCGCGTCCGCCGGCAACGTCTTCCGCCTGGTGGTCGCAGGCGCGCGCTGGAGCGACCTGAAAGACCTGGACGGATTCGGCGGCTCCGCGACCGGCGGTGCACCGCTGGCCGAGTCGCCGATAGAGTCTGCGGGCATGATCGTCTTCGGCAGCGAGGCACACGGGCTTTCACGTGTCGACCTGAAGCGCGTGACGGTTCCCATCAGCTCCGGCGTGGAGTCGCTCAACGTCGCCGCCGCCGCCGCGGTGATCCTCTTCGAGGTTGCCCGGAGGAAGGCCGCATGACGGACGTCACGAAGCTCCGCGACCAGGCGCTCGCGGCAATCGCCGGTGCCGGTGATGACGCCCAGCTGCAAGCCATCGAGGTCGAGTACCTCGGCCGCCGCGACGGCAAGGTGAGCCGCCAGCTGCTGGCCGGGATCGACAAACTGGCGGCCGCGGAGCGGGCGGCGCTCGGCAAGCAAGCCAACGACGCGCGGCTCGCGATCGAATCCGCACTGGCAGCGCGGCGCGCCGAGCACAGAGCCGCGCAGCTCTCGAACATCGCCGAGACAGAGGCCATTGACGTCACATTTGAAGCGCCTCCGCTGCATCGCGGACACATCCACGTCCTGAGCCAGGTCCGGCGAGAGCTCGAAATCATCCTCTCGCGCATCGGCTACACGGTCGAGGAAGGCCCGGAGATCGAATCGGACTGGTACAACTTCGAAGCCCTCAACCTGCCGAAGGGCCACGCGTCACGCGACGTGCAGGAGACCTTCTTCCTCGATGCGAACGAAGAGGTCGTGCTGCGCACACACACGTCGCCGGTGCAGATCCGCGCAATGCAGCGAATCGGCACGCCTCCGATCTACATCATCGCCCCTGGCCGCGTATACCGCCGAGACAACCTGGATGCCACACACCTGCCCTACTTCATGCAGTTGGAAGGTCTGGCGATCGACGAAGGCCTGAGCGTTGGCGACCTCAAGGGCACACTCCTCTACATGGTGCAGTCGCTGTTCGGGCCGGAGCGGCAGGTCCGTATGCGCCCGCACCACTTCGGCTACACCGAGCCGAGCTACGAGTTCGACACGATGTGCGGTCGCTGCATGGGCAAAGGCTGCCGCAGCTGCGGCGGCCAGGGCTGGCTCGAGACCGGTGGGTGCGGCATGGTCCATCCGCAAGTGCTGCGAAACGGCGGCATCGACCCAACGCGCTACTCGGGTTATGCGTGGGGCTTCGGGATCGAGAGGATCGCGCTGCTGAAGTACGACGTCGAGGACCTGCGCCTGTTCTACGAGAACGACGTGCGGTTCAACAGGCAGTTCTAGACCGTGCGGATTTCGTACGAGTGGCTTGGCGACTACGTGGACACCAGCGGCATCACGCCGCAGGAGGCCGCGCACCTGCTGACCATGACCGGGACGAAGATCGAGTCGGTGCAGGTGATCGACCTGTCCGCGATCATCGTCGGCCGCGTGCTCGAGCAGAAGGACCACCCGCGCTCGAACAAGCCACTGTGGATCCACCAGGTCGATATCGGTGGCGGCAAGGTCGTCCAGATCATCGCCGGCGCGCCGAATGCCGTGAAGCACACTCTCGTGCCGGTCGCTCTGCCGGGCACCAGAGTGCCCAGCGGCACGCTGGTGCGTGACGGCAAGATCGCGGGGGAGGTCGCCCAGGGCATGCTGTGCTCGGCTGATGAGCTCCTGCTGGCCGAGGAGCGCGAGCCGAAGATCATGCTCCTCGACCGCGGCGAGCCTGGTGACTCGCTCGCGAAGTACATCCCGTCTGACGCGGTTCTCGAGGCAGAGATCACGCCCAACCGGCCAGACTGCCTCGGCCACATGGGCGTGGCCCGTGAGCTGGCGGCCGCGGCCGGACGCGAGTTCAAGGCGGACTTCATGCCGCCGTTCATCGAGGGCACTCCGCCTCCGGCAGACGAGCTGGTCACGATCACGATTGAAGATCCCGACCTTTGCAGTCGGTTCGTCGGCGTGCCGGTGACCGGCCTGAAAGTCGGGCCCAGCCCTGACTGGGTACAGCGCCGGCTCCGCGCGGCCGGCGTCAGGCCCATCAGCAACGTCGTCGACGCCACCGCGTACGTGATGCTCGAGCACGCCAAGCCGACTCACGTGTTCGACCTCGCGAAGCTGTCGGGCCGGCGGCTCATGGTGCGCCACGCCCGCGATGGCGAGACCATCCTGTGCCTCGACGGACAGACTCGAAGCTTGAAGCCGGCCATGCTTGTGGTCGCGGACGCCAAGGGTCCGGTGGCGATCGGAGGGATCATCGGGGGCGAGGAGTCAGGCGTTTCCGAGTCCACGACGGACGTCGTCATCGAGTCGGCCGGGTGGGATGGCGTGAACATCCGCGCGTCGTCGCGCGCACTTGGGCTCCGGACCGAGGCGTCGCTCCGTCACGAGAAGGGACTGGCCCCGGAGATGGCGATGGCCGCAGCCAGGCGCGCGGCCGCATTGATCCGCGAGTGGGCGGGAGGCGAGGTCCACTCGGAGTGGATCGACGTGTATCCGCGGCCGCAGCAGCCGGTGCGCATCGAGCTCGAGCCGCCCAAGGTCGACGAGCTGCTCGGCGTCCACGTGCCGCTCGAGGAGTCGGAGCGCATCCTCCGCCGGCTTGGCTTCCAGGTCCGCAGCGAGCCCAGCGGAATGTGGGACGTGCTGCCGCCGGTCTTCCGCCTCGACGTCGAGCTCCCTGAGGACGTCGTCGAGGAGGTCGGGCGCATCTACGGCATCGATCGCATCCCGGCCACGCTGCCCGGTCGCCGCCACACCAGCTGGACTCCGGCGCGCGCGGACGACTTCGAGTGGGGCATCCGTGAGGTCCTCGTCGGGGCGGGCTTCGAGGAAGCGGTGACGCCTGCTCTGGTATCGCGCAAGCTGCTGGAACGGCTGGGCCTGGCGGAAGGCGCCCGGTCGCTGATCAACCCCATGAGCGACGAGCTCGACACCATGCGCACGTCCCTGCTGCCCTCGTTGCTGGCGGCGACTCGACTCAACCGGAACCGCAACGCCGAGCGTGTGGACCTGTTCGAGCTTGCGCGCGTGTACAGCGGGAGGTCGGCGGATGGCTTCGCCGAGGAGCCGATCCGCTTGACCGTCCTCGCCCAGGCCGGCGACACCGGAAGGGCAGGCTTCCTTCGTCTCAAGTCGGTGATGGACCGGCTGGCTGCGGACTCGGCGGTCACGGACCTGGCTTACGAACCCGCGGCGCCGCCGCTGTTCCACCCTGGCCGCAGCGCCCAGATAAAGGTGACGGGCAAGACCGTGGGAGTTGTGGGCGAGCTGCATCCTTCGACGCTCAGCCCGTTCGACATCGACGGGCGGGTGGTGGCGCTCGACATCGACGTCGCGACGCTGGTGGCGGCGCGCGGTGAACGCAAGGCGGCGGAGCTGCCGCGCTACCCCGCCGTCGAGCGAGACCTGGCGGTCGTGGTCGACGAGGACCTGGCGGCCGCCGATCTGCAGGCGGCGATCCGGCAGGCCGGCGGCCAGTTCCTCGAGACCGTGCATGCATTCGACGAGTACCGCGGAGGCCAGGTCGCCGACGGGCGCAAGAGCATCGCGTTCACCTTGACTTTCCGGAGCCCCGAGCGCACCCTGACGGACGCCGAAGTGGAGGGTGTGATGGTTGACATCAGAACAGCGCTCGAGAAGCGATACCGAGCCGGGTTCAGATCGTGACCTGGCTCGACTTCATCCCGCCCGTTCTCTTGATCGTCTATGGCGTGCTGGGCTTCTTCACCGGCGTGCTGCGGCGGATCATCAGCCTCATCTCGCTTTATGTCGCATGCATCGCCGCCACCGGGATGGGCCTGCAGGCAGGCGGCCTCATTCAGTCGGCGACAGGCCTCGAGACGCCCGACGCCAGGATCTTCGGCTGGTTTGGCATCCTCATCGTGGTCATCGCCGCCATCGACGGCGCCGCCCAGCTCGCGCACAAGCAGATCCAGATCGAGGCCATCGTCTGGAACCGGCTGTCGGGAGTGATCGTTGGCTGCCTCACCGCGTTGCTCCTGTCGATCGTGGTCATCTATGAGTTCGACGCTGCGGCCAGCCCCAGCGGCGGAGGGGTGATCTCCGGCACGCAGGCCAACATCCGCGACGCGGTCAACGCGTCGAAGTTCGCGGTGCCGGTGGTGCGCACGATCAACCGTCCGGTGATCGCGGTCTTCCAGCCCGTCCTGCCGAATGACCCTCACCAGTACTTCAGCCGCGGCCCAGTAACCTAGAGCGGCGTTGTCAGCATCGCTGTTCGACTGGCTGCGCGAGCGCGCGGTCGAGATCCATGTCGCGGACCACTTGCGTGCACGCCTCGAGCGCGGCGACAGGCTGCGCGTCAAGCTCGGCATGGACCCGACCGCGCCCGACATCCACGTCGGCCACCTGGTCGTGCTCGACGTCCTCCGAGCGTTCCAGGACCACGGGCACACGGTCGTCCTGATCGTCGGCGACTACACCGCGATGATCGGCGACCCGAGCGGGCGCTCCGAAACGCGGCCAATGCTCACGCCCGAGCAGGTCGACGCCAACGCCCGGACCTACTTCGACCAGATCTTCGTGGTGCTGGACCGCGACCGGACTGAGGTCCATAGCAACTCGGAATGGCTTGCGTCCCTCGGCGCGGCCGACGTCCTCCGACTGCTAGCCACGGCGACCCTGCAGCAGGTGCTGCAGCGCGAGGACTTCGCCGAGCGCATGAAGGCGGGCATCCCCATCGGCGCGCACGAGATCCTCTATCCCTTCAACCAGGCGTACGACTCGGTCGCCATCAAAGCCGACGTGGAGATCGGCGGAACCGATCAGCTCTTCAATCTCCTGTTCGGGCGCGAAATCCAGAAGGCGTACGGCCAGGATCCACAGGACGTTGCGGTGTTCCCGCTGCTCGAGGGTCTCGATGGCGCGCAGAAGATGTCCAAGTCGCTGGGCAACTACATCGGCATCAGCGAGCCGCCGGCGGAGATCTATGGCAAGACGATGTCGATCCCTGACCCACTCATCGAGCGCTACGTACGCCTCGTTTCTGGTCTCACGCCGGAGGAGGCCCGGACAGTGCTCGACCTCAAGCCTCGCGACGCGAAAGCCACGCTGGCGCGCCAGCTGGTGAAGCGTCTGCGCAACGAGGCCGCGGCCCAGGTGGCGGAGGACGACTTCAACTTGAAATTCCGCAGGAAGGAGATCCCGGCGGACCGCGAGCAGCACCCGCTCAAAGGAGCCACCGACCTGGTCGCAGTGCTCGTCGAAACCGGAGTCGCCACCAGCCGGAACGACGCCAGGCGCCTCATCCAGGGGGGCGGGGTGCAGGTCAATGGGGTCAAGGTCGGGCTCGATTCGCCAGTGCCAAAAACGGGCGACATCATCAAGGCCCGGCGGCGGTACATCGAGCTGAAGTGAACTAAAATCGTCGAAAGCATGTTCGGAGGGTCCAACTAGGCGTGTCCGGGCATTCGAAATGGGCCGGCATCAAGCACAAGAAGGCCATCGTCGACGCCAAGCGAGGACAGGCGTTCACACGCGCGAGCCGCGAGATCACGATCGCAGCCAAAGAAGGCGGCGGCAGTCCAGACGGGAACTTCCGTTTGCGGCTCGCTGTCCAGAAAGCGCGCGAGATCAACATGCCCGCCGACCGCATCCAGGCGGCGATCAAGCGCGGCACAGGGGAGCTCGCGGGCGAAAGGCTGGAGGAGATTCGCTACGAGGGCTACGGTCCCGCGGGCGTGGCGATCATGGTCGACGCACTTTCCGACAACCGCAACCGCACGTCGGCGTCCATCCGCCACCGCTTCTCCAAGGGCGGTGGCAACCTCGGCGAGACGAACTCCGTGGGGTGGATGTTCGAACGGAAGGGCGTGATCACGGTGAATGCGAGCAAGCAGGACCCCGAAGAGGTCGGGCTCGCGGCGATCGAGGCGGGCGCAGACGACATACAGGTCGATGGTAAGACCGTCGACATCACGACCTCGCCGCACACCTTTGAGCGGGTGAAGTCCGCCGTCGAGGATCTCGGCGTCACGGTGGAGAACGCCGAAGTGACGATGCAGCCGAAGCAAACGGTGCCGGTCGGTGAGGACAAAGCCGTGCCGGTGCTGCGCTTGATGGAATCACTGGAGGAGGACGACGACGTCCAGCAGGTCTACGCCAACTTCGACATCCCAGCCGACGTCCTTGAAAGAGTCTCAGCACAGGTATGAATGAATCAAATTGAAAGGTCGCAAGTAGGCCGGATTCACTCCGGCCGTCCCCAACGTCCACCTTCCAAGCGCATCCCAATCGTTGCGAGGCGGCCCCAGGAGGGGGTTCCGCGGGGGAGGACCACAGTCCTCACCCGCGTTGATGGACACATGCCGGGCACTCGCAACGGACTGATCGTCGGGATCGACCCGGGTCTCGCCGGCACTGGATTCGCGCTGCTGGCCGAACCGAATGAGGTCATCGCGTGCGGCACAGTGGTGACCATCCCAGGCCGCGAGGGCCCGCGCCTCGTCGCCATCACCAGCCACCTGCGGGCATTGATCGGTGAGCACCGCCCGGCCGAGGCTTCGCTTGAAGAGCTGTTCATGGGCCGCAACGCCACGAGCGCGATCGGCGTCGCGCAGGCGCGCGGCGCAATCCTGGCCGTGCTCGAGGAGTGCGGCGTGCCGGTCTACGAGTACAAGCCCAGCCAGGTGAAGATCATCCTCACCGGCTATGGGAAGGCCGACAAGACGCAGATCGCGCGAATGCTCGACGCACAGGTAAAGCTGCCTGCGGGCAAGCTCGACGAGCACGCGCGTGACGCGATTGCGATCGCCGTGTGCCACATGCGCAGCCGGCGCTTCTCGGGCGCGGTACAGAGTCGGTGATCGCGCATCTGAGCGGGACGGTGCTTCGCGCCGGACCCGACTTCGTCGTCCTGGACGTGGGCGGGGTGGGCTACATGATCAGCGTCTCAACGACGACGCGCCAGAAAGTTCCCCCGCCGGACGGCCGCATCGAGCTGCACATCCACACGCATGTACGCGAGGACCAGCTGGCTCTGTACGGCTTCAGCTCCGTTGCCGAGCTCGAGCTTTTCGAGATGCTGATCGGAGTCGACGGCGTCGGACCAAAAGTGGGTCTCAACATCCTCAGCGCGGCGAGTATTGAGGTGTTGAAGCGTGCAATCGTCGGCGAAGATCCCGCACCCATTCGCCGTGCCAGCGGCGTCGGGCAGCGCACCGCGGCCAAGGTGATCATCGAGCTGAAGCCCAAGCTCGACGCCAGCGCCGACCTTGAGGCGGTGCCGCGCGCGGCCGCACTCGCTGGAGATGGCGTCGTGCCGAAGGCGGTCGAGTCCGCGCTGCGCAACCTCGGCTACTCCTCGCAGGAAGCGCGTCTCGGGCTGGAAGCGGTGGACTGGAAGACCGGTCCTTCCACGCAGGAGGCTTTGGCGGCAGCATTGAGGGCGCTGGGGACGAAATGAAGGAAAGAGCAGGGGACCGCGTGGTCGACTCGCGGGTAGACGACGAGCAGTTCGACCTGACGCTCCGGCCGCGGCTGCTGTCCGAGTACGTCGGCCAGGTGCAGGTGCGTGAGAACCTCGGCATCCTCCTCGAGGCGGCGCGCCGTCGCGGTGAGCCGGTCGAGCACGTACTGCTGTGCGGCCCACCAGGCCTCGGCAAGACGACGCTTGCGCACATCATCGCGAATGAGCTTGGCGTGAGCATCAAGGTGAGCTCTGGTCCGGCGATCGACCATCAGGGCGCTCTCGGCTCGATCCTGCTCAACCTCAGCACACGCGACGTGTTCTTCATCGACGAGATCCACCGCCTGAGCAGCGTCGTCGAGGAATCGCTGTATCCGGCGCTCGAAGACTTCCGTTTCGACGCAGTGCTCGGCAAGGGGGTGGGGGCGAGCGCCGCGACCCTGCCGCTGCCGCATTTCACGTGCGTCGGCGCCACGACGCGTCAGGGACTGCTCAGCGGCCCGCTGCGCGACCGCTTCGGCGCGGTCTACCGGCTGGACTTCTACACCAAGGCCGAGCTCGAGAGCATCGTCCGCCGCTCCGCCCGGATTCTCGATATCGAGATCCATGAGGACGCAGTGTCAGAGATCGCGCGCCGCGCTCGCGGCACACCGCGCATCGCCAACCGCCTCCTCCGCCGGGTGCGTGACTACGCGCAGGTGCGCGGCGACGGTCGCGCCACCGTCGAGTCGACCCGGCTGGCCCTGGCCATGCTCGACATCGACGAGCTCGGTCTCGAGCCGCTCGACCGCAAGCTGCTGGAGACCTTGATCAAGAAGTTCAAGGGCGGGCCGGTCGGTCTGGACACGATCGCAACTTCGCTTTCCGAGGAGCCGGAAACGATTGAGGACGTGCACGAGCCGTACCTCATGCAGATCGGGTTCATGGCGCGGACCGCTCGCGGCCGGGTGGCGACAGAGCTGGCCTACCGGCACCTGGGCGTCGAGCCCCCGGAGGGTCAGGCCCGCCTCCTCTGAATCGCGTCCTAATGTGGCAGAGGTATGAGAGACGTGGGCCGGACGCTCCTGGTGTTCGGCATCATCCTGGCGGTGGTCGGGGGTGGCCTCATGCTGTTCGGGCGGTTCCAGCTGCCGGGCGACATCACCTTCAAGAGCGGCAGCGTGACGGTCTACATTCCGATCGCCACCTCGATCATCCTTTCCGTCCTGCTGACCGTCGTCCTGAACCTCTTGTTCCGGCAGCGCTGATCGTCATGACGCGCCGCGCCAGCCGGATTTCCTAGACTTCACAAGCCGTGCTGCAACTTATCCTCAGTTGGCCATTTCGCGTGCTGGTCGTCCTCATCCTGATGGGGTCACTGGCGATCGACGGCGCCGGCTACGTGTACCGGGTCGCCAACCACTACCCGATGACCGGCACCGTCCCAGGCCTGCCACCGAACTACTTCGGCTGGCAGCTGTACATCCACAAAGGACTCGACCTCGCGGGTGGCACGCATATCGACTACCAGCTGACCGGCTTCCCGCCGGGCCAAAGCCGCGCCGACGTCCTGCAGCGGACGATCGACGTCATCGGCAAGCGCGTCAACGCTCTCGGCGTCAGTGAGCCCGAGATCCGGGGCGCCGGCTCGAACAATGACCGCATCACGGTAGACCTGGCGGGCGTGACGGCGGACCAGGCCCAGAAGGCGATCGGCCGCGTGACCAAGCTCGTCTACACGAAGTGGGTGGCTGACGCGAAGGTCACGAACGGACCGTTCCCCGGCTACAAACCGGCCTTCGTCGGACTGACCGGTGATGACATCCAGAGCGCCAGCGCAAGCCTCGACCAGAACGGCGTGCAGTGGGTCGTCAACATCACTTTCACGTCACAGGGCTCGACGACGTTCGACAACGTCACGCGCGCCAACGTCGCGGCATGTCCCGGCAATTCCGACTCAGACCCGGCGGCTCAGTGCCCGGGTCGCTTCCTCGCCATCTGGCTGAACCTCACCCAGCACGACATCGACAACTGGGAGAACCCGGACTACGTGTCGGTGGTGTCCCGGCAGTGGGACAGCGGCCAGAACGCGACCGATCCAACGCCGAAACTGCTCACCAACCCGATCACACGCGAGGAGATCAGCGGCGGTCAGGCTGTGATCAGCGGTGGCGGGTTCACGCAGACGAGCGCCAAGGACCTCGCGACAGGCATCAACTCCGGCTCGCTGCCCGTGAACCTCAACGTGCTGGACGTGCAGCAGGTGGGCTCAACTCTTGGCGCCGAGTCGGTGAAGCTCAGCCTCGCCGCCGGCATCCTCGGCCTGACGGTCGTGGTGATTTTCATGATCGTCTACTACCGCGTGCCCGGCCTTCTCGCCAGCCTGGCCTTGCTCTTCTACGCCGGTGCGGTGTTCGCGCTCTTCAAAGCGATACCCGTGACGCTGACCCTGGCCGGCATCACCGGCTTCATCCTGTCCGTCGGCATGGCTGTCGACGCCAACGTGCTGATCTTTGAACGCTTCAAAGAAGAGGTGAGGGCAGGCCGCACGATTCCCGCCGCGGTCGACGCGGCGGTCAACCGGGCGTGGCCCGCGATCCGCGACTCGAACACATCGACCCTGATCACGTGCGCCATCCTGCTTTTCGTCGGACCCAACCAGATCAAAGGCTTCGCGGTGGTGCTGCTCATCGGTGTGCTCGCGAGCCTCTTCTCGTCCCTGGTCGTCACGCACAACCTGATGGCGATCGTCCTGAACTGGCAGAGCGTCCGCAAGCCGGGGTTCCTTGGAGTGGACCGTGCTCGAGCCGTCTGATTCGAAGGCGAGCGCGGCTGACGACGAGACCGACGAGGTCGACGACGACGATGATGATGACGACCCTGTAGCGGAGGAGGCGGAGCAGGGGCTCGAAGAGGAGGAGGAGGCCGCGCCCGCCGCCCAGGCGCCTGCGCCTGCCGAGACGGTGGTGATGCCGCCACCCGTGCGCCGGCTCAACATCGTGGGGCGGCGGAACTGGTTCTTCCTCATCTCCCTGCTGATCATCATCCCGGGCATCCTCTCGATGTCCACGAAGCACTTCCTGCTCGGGATCGACTTTGCGGGCGGCACGGAGTTCACGGTCCGGTTCACCAACAACCCGTCACAAGCGGCGGTCGAAAGCGCGGTCTCGGCGGAGAACATCGGCGGATCCGTGATCTCGGCCGGCAACGGCGGCTACATCATCCGGACTCTGCCGCTGTCGCCGACCCAGGTCACGACCGTCGAAGACCACCTGCGGACCAAGGTCGGTCCGATGACCGTCGAGCAGGTACAGGTGGTGGGTGGAACAATCGCCAAGGAGACTGTCGAGTTCGCGCTGCTGGCAGTGGGGCTGGCCTCGATCCTCATCCTCGGCCTGCTGGCGTTTCGATTCCACAACGTGCCCGGCGGATGGCGCGCGGGCTTCCAGTTCGGCGGCTCCGCACTGGCCGCGCTCCTGCACGACGTCTTCCTGCTCACGGGCACGTTCTCGATCATCGGGGCGCTGCTTGGATTCCGCATCGGTCAGATCGACAGCCTCTTCGTCACCGCGGTGCTGACCGTGGTCGGCTTCTCGGTGCACGACACCATCGTGGTCTTCGACCGAATCCGCGAAAACTTGCGTCACACCCAGCGCCTCTCATTCGAGCAGGTGGTGAACCTCAGCATCATGCAGACTGCGGCGCGGTCGATCATCACCAGCTTCACCGTCGTCCTGGTCCTGGTGTCGATCCTGATCGCCGGCGGCGACACGCTCAAAGGCTTCGCCCTGGCCCTGCTCATCGGCATCGTCTCCGGGACTTACAGCTCGATCTTCAACGCGGCGCCGCTGCTGGTCGTCTGGCGGAGGCTCCAGCCCGTTCGTTAGAACGGACAAGCGGGGCGGGGGCCGCGGAACCCGGGGCACCCCATCAGCCCGCCAGCAGGCTGGAGCAGACTCGCGTAAGGTAAAAGGCCAACCGCCACATGCCGACCTGGCCAATACCGACGATCAAAGCCCTGCTCGAGCCCACCATCGTGCACATGGGTTACGAGCTGTACGCGATCGAGCAGTCAGGCCACGCAGGTCGAACGCTCCGGGTTTCCATTGATGGCCCCGAGGCCATCACCATCGGCGACTGCGAGCAGGTGAGCCGGGTCATCGGGCCCATCCTCGACCACGCCGGCACCATCGCCGGGCCGTACGAGCTCGAGGTCTCATCACCCGGAGCGGAGAGACCACTGCGTGGGAAGCCGGACTACGAGCGTTTCAACGGCAAGCGGGTGAACGTGCACTATCGGAGTGGCGAGAGTGAAGCGGTCGTGGAAGGGCACCTCATCGCCGTCGACGAAGCGGGTATCGCGGTGCAGGCGCGGGGACTGCGCGGGCGCGCACCGGTGATCGTTCACATTGCGTGGGATGACGTTGCCTCGGGCAGGCTCGCGCTCAGTCTCTGACCCCGCCACCGACCCGGCGGCGCCGCAGCTCGCGGAGGCGCTCAATGCTCTTTGCACTGAGCTCGGCATTCCCTTCGACGAGATGCTCCACACCGTCGAGGAGGCGCTGGCCGCGGCTTACGTGCGCGCGTTCAATCCGCCGGGGGTGGTGACGGTCAAGCTCGACACCGTCACCGGCGCACTCGACGTGACGACACGCGTGGTGCAAGACGGGAAGACGATCCAGCGATCATTGCCGTCCGAGGACTTCAAGCGCATGGCGGCGCAGACGGCGAAGCACGCTGTGCTCCGGCACATCCACGATCTCGAGCGGGACAAGGTGCTGCGCGAGGTGTCAGAGCACAGGGGCGAGCTCGCCAGCGGAGTGGTGGACCGCATTGAAGCCGGTACGGTCTACGTCGACCTTGGCCGCGCGGAGGGCCTGATGCCGCCGGAGGAGCAGATCCCCGGCGAGCAGCTGCATCCCGGCCGGCCGGTGCTGGTCGTGATTCTCGACCCTCAGCGGAATCAACACCACGCCCAGGTTCGCGTCTCTCGCGCCGCCCGAGCATTCGTGCACCAGCTGCTCGCGGCCGAGGTACCCGAGATCAAGGCGGGCACGGTCGAGATCCGCGCCCTGGCCAGGGAGCCGGGCTTGCGGACCAAGATCGCCGTCTCATCGAACGAACCGGGACTCGATCCGGTTGGTGCGTGCGTCGGCCCCAAGGGCGTGCGCCACCGTGCGATCCTCAGCGAGCTGGCCAACGAGCACGTCGACATCGTCCCCTGGTCGGACGATCCAGAAGCCTTCGTCGCCGCTGCGCTCGGGCCGGCCCGAGTCGAGTCCGCCTCGATCGATCGCTCGACGCGCACCGCCACCGTGCTCGTGCCGCGCGCCCAGCTCTCGCTGGCGATCGGGCGGGACGGGCAGAACGCCCGGCTGGCGGCCAAGCTGACCGGGTTCCGGATCGACATCAAGCCGAGCGACGCCGAGGTGCCGGGAGATGGCGAAGGTTCGGCATGAGCCGGTGCGGACGTGCGTCGCCTGCCGCGAGGAGGCGGGCAAGCGGACCCTCGTCCGGATCGTGCGGGGGGCGGACGGGGGCGCCGTCATCGATCTGACCTGGCGGGCACCCGGCCGGGGGGCCTATCTGCACCGGCGTGCAGCGTGCATCGACACCGCCCGCAAGCGAAAGAACCTGGAGCGCTCGCTCGGCGTCACGGTGTCGCCAGAGGTCTGGAATCAGCTGACCTTCTGACCCCTCCGATTGGCGGAAGTCCCCGGCGGGGATAATTAGAGGTTCGGGCATGAAAGCACACGAACTTGCGCGCGAACTCGGAATCAGCCAGAAGGAGCTGGTGAACTTTCTCCAGCAGCGGCGGCTGACCCGTAACGCTGCCGCGCCACTGGCCCCTGGAGCAATCGAGGCCGCCCGTTCCGCCTTCAAGCCGGCGTCGGTGGCGGTCAAGATCGAGCCGAACGGCGAGCGGAAGGCCGTTCTCCCGCCGACCCTGACGGTGAAGGACCTGGCCGAGAAGCTGGGAGTCAGCCCGGTGGAGGTCATCAAAAAGCTGATGACGTCCAAGATCCTGGCCACCATCAACCAGGTCATCGACTTCGCCACGGCCGAGATCGTGGCCGACGAGTTCGGCTTCACCGTCGAGCCGGTCGCCAGCGAGGATGTCGTCGCGACCGAGTCCGCGGAAGGCGGCGACGACCTCGTCACCACCTCCCGCGAAGAGCTGTTCTCCCTCGCCAACGAGGACCCGAGCAAGCTCATAGCCCGCCCGCCCATCGTCACGGTGATGGGCCACGTCGACCACGGCAAGACCTCGATCCTCGACTCCATCCGCAAGACTCGAGTGGCCGCAGGCGAGGCCGGAGGCATCACGCAGCGGATCGGCGCCTACAAGGTGGAAACCGCAGACGGACACCCCGTCGTCTTCATCGACACACCCGGTCACGAAGCGTTCACCGCGATGCGTGCCCGCGGCGCGCAGGTCACGGACCTCGTCGTGCTGGTGGTCGCAGCCGACGATGGCGTGATGCCGCAGACCGTCGAGGCCATCCACCATGCGCGCGCCGCGAAGGTGCCGATCGTGGTCGCCATCAACAAGATTGACAAGGATGGAGCCAATGTAGACCGCGTCCACCAGGAGCTGGCCGAGCAGGGCATCGTCACCCGCCACTACGGCGGCGAGTACGAGTGCGTGCATGTCAGCGCCAGGACCGGCCAGGGGATCGACGACCTGCTCACGACCATCGTCCTGTCCTCCGACATCCTCGAGCTGAAGGCCAACCCAGACCGCAACGCGCTGGGCACCATCGTCGATGCGCACGTCGAGCGCGGCCGCGGGCCGGTGGCCACGGTGCTGGTTCAGGCAGGCATGCTGCATGTCGGCGACGACTTCGTCTGTGGTCACATCTATGGCCGCGTGCGCGCACTGTCCGACGACCGCGGGCGCAGCGTCACCGACGCGGGGCCCGCCACGCCGGTCGTCGTCTCAGGCATGAGCGAGGTGCCCCAGGCAGGCGACATCTTCCAGGTCGTCGGCTCTGAGAAGGCGGCGCGGCAGATCGCGCTGACCAAGCTGATGGAGCGGCGTTCGCAGGAGGCCGCGAAGGATTTTGCGCCACGCATCACGCTCGAGGAGCTCGCCCGCCGCGCCAAGGAAGGCGAGGTCAAGGAGCTGAGCCTGGTCGTGAAGGCCGACGCCCAGGGCACGCTCGAAGCACTGCTGGCGGCGCTGCAGAAGATCGAGGACCCGGTGGTCGCGATCAAGATCGTGGGCCAGGGCGTGGGCGCGGTCAGCGACTCTGACCTTCTCCTCGCGAGCGTCTCGAACGCGATCATTGTTTGCTTCAACCTGAAGCCGACCCCAGCGCAGCAGGCGGCCGCTGAGAGGTCGAAGATCGAGGTCCGCTACTACGACGTCATCTACAAGCTCACCGAGGACGTGGAGCGCGCGGCCAAGGGCCTGCGCGAACCTACCTACCGCCAGATCCGAGAGGGCAGGGTGGAGGTGATCACCCCGATCAAGATCCCGCGCCTGGGCATCATCGCCGGCAGCCGGGTCGTGGAAGGCAAGGTCAGCCGCGGGGGCTGGGTCAAGCTGTTCCGTGCCCGCGAGATGGTGCACGAGGGGCGGATCAGCTCCTTGAAGCACTTCAAGGAGGACGTGCGCGAAATGCCCGCCGGGCAGGAGTGTGGCATCGGCCTCGAAGGTTTCGAGTCGTTCGTGCCAGGCGATGTCATGGAGACGTATCGGCTCGAGCGGGAAGAGATTTAGTTCGCTTATTGACTGCTCCGGAGGTCGTCATGACCAGCTACAGGACCGACCAGGTCGGCGAGCAGGTGCGCGAGGAGATCATGTCGATCATCAGGCGTGATCTCAAGGATCCGCGCATCGGCTTTGTGAGCATCACCGCGGTGCGGATGTCGCCGGATTTGCGGCAGGCCCGCGTTCGTGTCAGCGTGCTCGGCAACGAGGAGCAGCAGAAGGCATCGATCGCCGGCCTGGTCTCTGCGCGCGGGGTCATCCGGCACGAGCTCGGACGCCGTCTGGAGAATCTCAAGTTCTCGCCGGAGCTTCGCTTCGAGCTCGACCCTTCGATCGAGTACGCGGTCCACATCTCGGAGCTGCTCAAGGAGGTCCTTCCGGCCCCTCGCGACGAGGCCGAGGAGGTCGAGCAATAGTCACCGTCCGCTCCGAGACGCGACACCTGTACGACGAGATCAAGGACTTGATCGAGGCGCACCAGGAGGTCCTCATCTTCGGCCACAAGGATGCGGACGGCGACACCCTTGGGTGCAGCCTGGCGTTCGCCGAGGCTTTGCGCAGCGCCGGCAAGCATGTGTGGGTCCTGATCCCGCCGCCGCTGCCGGATATCTACGCCTTCCTTCCGGGTTTCGACGACATCAAGGACCTTCCCCCGCCGGGGGTCGAGCCAGAGCTCGTCTTCTTTTTTGACTCAGGCAACCTCGAGCGTTCAGGCGGCAGCGTCAAGCACATCGCATCGCACGCGACCATCGTCAACGTCGACCACCACCCGTCGAACTCACGGTTCGGTGATGTCAACGTCATCGAGTCGGACGCGTCGGCGGTGGGGCAGATGGTCTTCCGCATGCTGGAGCACTTCGGCTTCCCGATCACACCGTCGATTGCCACCAACCTCTACGTCGCGCTGCTCACCGATACCGGTGGCTTCCGGCACGAGAACACGACGCCGCAGGCGCTGGAAGACGCCGCCAGGCTGGCCAAGCTGGGAGCGGACCCGGGCCAGATTGCAACGATGGTGTACAAGATGCGACCCGAGACAACTCTCAAGCTGAGCGGTCTCTCGTTGGCGACGATGCGCGTCGAGATGCAAGGCAAGCTCGCGTGGGCCAAGGTGACCCGGCGCATGTTGCGCGAGGCGAACGCGGTGATGGCCGAATCTGAGGGCATCATCGACACTCTCAACTCGATTGCGGGACTGGAGCTGGCGATCATGTTCAAGGAGGTCCAGTCGGACCTCACGAAGATCAGCGTTCGCAGCCGAGGCATGGTCGACGCCGCCGCGATGTGCGCCACCTTCGGTGGCGGCGGCCACATTCGCGCTGCGGGTGCGGAGGTGGAGAGGCCGATGGACGAGGCGGTGAAGGTCGTGCTCGCCGTCGCCAAGGAGGCGATCCTTGCCGCCTCAGTCAAGAGCTGAGCAGCGCGGCCGGCCTCCCTTTCCTTCCGGCGTCCTCAACATCGACAAGGCGGCTGGCGCGACGTCGTTCTCGGTCGTCAACAGCCTGCGCCGCCTGACTGGCGCGCGGCGGGTTGGCCACGCCGGTACCCTCGACCCGCTCGCTACAGGTGTGCTGCCGGTGCTCTTCGAGTCCGCGACCAGGCTCGCCGAGTTCGCTCTCCGACTGCCGAAGACGTACGTCGCGGAAATCCATCTCGGCTTCCGCACCCGGACCGACGACGCCGAAGGCCAGCGAGAGGCAGTCGCAGACCCGAGTGGTCTGACCGGCGCGGATGTCGAGTCGGCGCTCGGCGCTTTCATCGGCCGGTTCCTGCAGGAGCCGCCGGCCTTCTCAGCGGTGAAGGTGGAAGGGCAGCGCGCATACAAGCTGGCCAGGCAAGGTGAGGAGCCTCGACCGCGGGCACGCGAGGTCGAGGTGTACGAGGCAAAGCTGATGGAGTTCAGCGCTGGAGCGAGCGCGGTGGCGAGGGTGGAGATCCGGTGTGGCAGCGGCACCTACCTGCGCTCGATCGCGCGGGACCTCGGGCGCCGGCTTGGCGTCGGTGGCTTTCTCGGCCGGCTGGTCCGCACTGCGTACGGGCCGCTCGAGATTGGCTCCGCGGTTCAGCTGAGCGCGCTCGGAACGCCTGAGGACGTCGAGAGTCGACTGCTTTCGGCCGAAGTCATACTGCCGGACATGCAGCGGGTGAGGCTCACGCCGGAGCAGGAGGCGATGGTGCGGCAGGGCCGTTCGGTGCGCGTGCTGCCCGAGCCGGCGCC
>JACXTT010005207.1_pt1 | contig 18981 bp, 22 predicted proteins | sample 9270951 | NCBI WGS metagenome assembly JACXTT01 (sample SAMN15532306, study PRJNA645909) | rock metagenome | isolation source: weathered quartz diorite | place: Puerto Rico | collected 2017-06-21 | reverse complement strand
GGCTGGGGCTTCGGCACGCAGCTCATGAAGCGCACGCAGATCGACATCCCGATCGGCACGCTCACGTTCTGGATGATCTTAGAGGTACCAATAGTTACCTAGCAGCAAACTATGGTCTAGACTGGTTTTGCCTTTTTCCTATTGCCTCATCGAGGCGAGTAGCGGGAGGGGGGGCCGGGGGGAGGGGCAATGCCTGTGGATAACTTGGCTCTACAGAGATGGCACCAGCTCGACGCTGCCACCGTGCTTTGTGCTCTTGCAGAACATGCAAAGCCTGACGCCTCCTTCGTGCCGACCAAGAACGCCACCACACGACGGTGGCATGCCAATGTGCGAGGGCGCGAGTTCGAACTATTGTTGACTGGCCCCAAGTTTTGGGACAGTCGCGCGCAGTGTGGTGGTGGCGGCGCTGTGGACCTCACGATGCACCTCACAGGCTGCGGATTCAGATGCGCTGCGGCCGTCCTGAAGGAGCATGGTCTGTGAGGCTCATCCTCGCCGACGATCACTGCGTGGTGCAGAGACGCCCGTTCGCTGGCTTTCCGCTACTTGTGAATGACGATGGCACCGCTGTCGAACCCGCCCAAACGTTTCTCTGGGACGTGCTGACCACGACAGGGCGCGTACAAAGCCGTCTCACATGGGCCAAGTACGGCCGTGACCTCTATGACTTTTTTTCCTTCATCTCCGCGAACGGACTTGATTGGCGAGCCCCACCAGCACCCGGCATGCCGAGCGTGGTGGACTGGTACCGTGACTGGTCTAAGGGCGAACTTGGTCTGGACTCAAGCACCGTCAATTGTCGACTACGGCTGATCGTTCGGTTCTACCAATGGGCACTCGGACACGGGCACATCGAAGCGCTGCCGTTCCGATATATGTGCGTTTCGACGTCACGTGCGCCCGGGATCCTGGCACATGTCGATATCTCGCAGGGAGAGGCCCTCATGCCAAGCGCACTCCTCCCCCAGAAACGAGCCTCCATAAAATACTTGACCGCAGAACAGGTCGCGATCTGTATGCGCGCGATCAACAATGAAACGCACAAGCTGATGTTCGAACTCATGGTGCGCACCGGCCTGCGGCAAGTCGAGTGCCGAACCTTTCCGCTGAAGTACGTTTTCAATCCGTCCAGGCGCCGCGATCTAACGCCGGATCGCATGATTCGTATCTCATTGAGTCCGACCGATATGAAGCTCAAGTACGATAAGCCACGTGACATCGACGTGCCGTACCGCCTGATGGACGATCTGTGGTGGTATGCGGCTCGCCATCGACAGAATCGCGAACGTGCCTGCGACGACAGCAACCGGCAAGTATCGCTCTTCCTCACGGAGAGCGGTGGACAGTACGGCGACACCTCATTTACCGACATCTTTGCAGCGCTGGAACGGCGGGTTGGATTTCGTGTGCGGCCGCATATGCTACGCCACACCTTCGGTACCTACACCCTGATGCGGCTCAGGAAGATGGGCTTCGCCGGAGATCCCCTGCTATATGTTCGTGACCGGATGGGGCACAGCAGCGTCACCACAACGTCGGTGTACCTACACCTCATCAATCAGCTCGATGCGCAACTCGTCTTGCAGCATGAAGAGGAACTGGACGCCCTCTTCTCTGAGCAGGTGGCATGACGTGGCCGGCAAGCGCAAGAGTTTCAAGGCATCCGCTCCGGTGGTCGTATCGGCGGAGCCGGCCCGCGGCGAAGAACTGAACGTCGTAATCGTCGTCCCAAAGAACCCATCTGGCACGGGAGCCATCGATTTGAGCCGCTGGTTGGGCCAGGGCATTGATGCCTGGGTGTGGGCTTGCGCTCAGCAATTGCGGGTCTTCCTGCGGAGCAAGTCCGTTGCGGCTAGCACAGTCGTGTCCTACGCCAAAGGCGGTCTCGCGTACTTCTTCGAGTTCCTCACCGGTTCGAGCATCCGGCTCGAGCCAGTCGATGTCGATCTGAGGCACATCGAACTTTTCGTCGCTTGGCTGCGGGAGCACCCAAGGTTAAGCCAGTCATCGCCGAAGAACGTGTACTCAATGACCAAGTCGGTGCTACTTGGGCTGGTGGACCGCGGGGTGATTCCAGCCGGCACAGCTGTTTTCCCCCGCAATCCGTTTCCTGGTATCAACGGTGTCAAGCAAGGACAAACTCCCCTTTCGTCGGGCGAGCGGGCCCGCCTTGCTGACGCACTGCGCACCGACATTGTGGCCGCGCACACCGGCACGTTCGCAGCGTCCAATGGCCAGTTACTGGCAGTTTGCGCTCGCGTTGGCACTTCGAACGGGGCTGAACACGACGCCGTTGCTCGAACTCCGGCGCGATTGCCTGAAGCCGCATCCGTTCATGCCGCGAATGCGTCTTCTTGAGACCTTCAAGCGACGCGGCAATGCCACTCAGGTCAAGTCGTTACGCTACACACGCACCGAGCTCACGCCGACATCGATTCCCATGGATGGGGTGGCGTTGTTAGAGCATCTATTGAAGCGCAACGAGCCACTGGCAGCGGTTGCTCCGCCAGAACTCAGGGACGCGGTGTGGCTGTACCAGCCACAAGCGATGGCCCATCGCGGCAAACTGACACGGCTCACCGAGCCCGCGCTGAAACGCAACATTCGTGGATTCGTCCAACGACACAGCCTCGTGGGGGACGACGGAAAGCCACTGGAGCTCACGATGTCGCGGCTTCGTAAGACCATGGAGAATCGACTTTGGCAGCTAAGCCACGGCGACCTGTTCACCGTGGCTGCGATCATGGGGCACGACCCGAAGGTTGCGGATCAGAGCTATCTCGCTGTGACACCTGAGATGCGTGCCAACGCGACGATCGTTGGCGAGGCACTGCCTGACGTGTATCGGACAGCAGACACAGAGGCTGAGCGCAAGAGTCCCGGAAACCAGGCTACCAGGGAAGATTTCGAGCGAACTCCAGTAGGCCGCTGCAAGGACAGCCTGAACGGGGACCGAGCACCCAGGGACGGCACACACTGCATGGATTTCCTTAGCTGCTTCGGCTGTCGGAGCTACGCAATCGTCGGGTCACGAGAAGACCTGCACAGGCTCTTCAGCTTCTACTGGTTCCTGGACGGTGAGAGACAATCAATTCGATCTGGTGACTGGAGGGAACACTTCGCGTCGGTAATGTCTCAGATCGACTCCTTCACACTCGACAAGTTCGATAACGCGCTAGTGCGCGAAGCAAAGGAATCGGCACGATGCGAGCCGCTGAAGTTCTGGCGCCGCCGCAGCGCGGCAAATAAGCCGGGAGCTGCTGATGGCACATAGCGACTCTTCTATGTTGGCCCTACAGCCTCTCGGCGTGACGAGCGGCAAGCCACGCGCCTCTATCATCATTAGCGCAGTGATTGACGACGCAGGCGAAAGACACGTGCTGAGCCGCTTCGGCGATGATATATGGGAGCTGTGGCCATTCTTCACGCAGTCGAACGTGACTCCACACCAGAAGCGTATTGACTGGTCGTATGTGCCAGCCGAGTTCCGTGAGGTAAGCAAGGCGGTGATCTACCGGTACTGGCGCGTCGGTCTGCCTGGAGGACCGCGACCGACTGCCAGAACCATCATCTCAAGCGTATGGCATTTGGCTGTCTTTTTCGGCTACCTGGAGCGACTCGGGATTCTTTCCCTGTCGCAGGTGCAGCAGATCCACCTGTCGAACTTCGTGCACGCGCGGAAGACGGTCGACCGAGTGAAGGCGGGCACTCTCACCCATAACTTGCTAGCCATTGAGCTTCGTTACCGCTTTGGAGACCAGCATGCGGACCGTCTTGCTTTTCCACCTTGGCCAGGGTTGTCAGCTGCCGCCGTGGCTGGCTGGACCGGGAATGCGGCACGCCAGTCCGGCAAAACGCCATTAATTCCGCCACTCATCCTACAGAAGTTGTATCTTCATGCCGAGCGGCTGCTCGATCGCGCTGATGTGTTGCTCGACGAGCGTGATATGGGGCTGCGATCCGCATACAAGGATCCCGAGGTTACAGCGCTGCGTGACGCCTGTTTCTTCATGCTTGGCGTCTTGACCGGGATGCGATGTGAGGAAATCGTAGGGATCGAGCTTGGCGCAGGACGAACCCAGCACAAGGACGGAATCACTTACCACTGGATCGCCAGCATCGAGCACAAAACAAAGAAGGGTCGCGTCGAATATCTGATGCCTTCAATCGGTCATCGGATTCTGAAAGTCATGGAGCGCTGGTCTGCGCCGCTGCGGCTGCTGCTGGAGCAGCGCCTTGCTTTGTGGGAGGCCGACGAATGCCCGACGGTTGGGCACGACCTGCTGAGGCGAATCACCGAAGCCCGGGCCGACCGCCACCGATTATTTTTGGGGCGTGGGGGCCACGATTCCGTGCGGGCGATCTCGGGATTCGCATGCCGCGAGCGTATGCGTGCATTTGCCGGTTCGGCTGGCGTTGACTGGCCGCTCGCGCCGCATCAACTGCGGCGGGTATATGCCTGGACGTTCGTGCGTCATCGCCTCGGCAACCTCCTGTTCCTGAAGGAGCAGTTCAAGCATTCCAGCATTGAGATGACACAGCTCTATGCCGCGAATCCACTGCAGGACGAGACGCTCTACAGCGAGTTGTTCGAAGAAATCGACACCAGCAAGGTCGAGCTCATACAGGGGTGGATGAGCGAAGACGTGCCGCTCTCCGGTGGCGGCGGCCGAAGAATTGCCGTGATACGCGCCCAGAACTATCCAAGCCGGAAGGCGCTTATCGAAGAGACCGCTGACTGGCTCAGCATCCGAAGCACCGGACACTCGTGGTGCTTGGCGCAGGACGAAGGATGCGGTGGCCAAGGGCTGTACGAGCCCACACGTTGTACATCCTGTAGCGACGCAGTCATCGATAGTACGTTCGCGGCAGCATGGTCGGAGATCTATGCGCATCAGATGGAGCTTATGACGGAGGCGAATCTCGGCGCTGGAGCGATGCAGCGCGTTCGGCGCGATCTGCGGAAGTCTAGAGAGGTGTTGAGCGACCTGGGAGTGAAACTTGATGTCGACACGAATGGGTACAAAAACAGCAATGAGTGAATCAGGCGATACGCCCCGACAGCGAAGCCGTCAACGTACCGCACTCGAACTTCGGGCGGCGCTTGGGCGCCTTCAGGCAATGGGTGCGACGCCATCGATTGCCGCGGTCGCTAGAGAGGCTGGCGTATCAGCAGCCCTAATTCATAATAAGTACCCCGACTTCGCGCAAGAGATTCGCCGGCTAGCAGGCAAACCACCACGCCAGCGTCCTGATGATCTGCTCACCGTGTTGGAGATCCAGAGGAAGAAGACCAAGGAACTCCGAGTCGAGAATGAAGCGCTGCGCAAGCAAGTGCGCGCGCTGGCTTCAATCAACGAGGCTCTACGAAGGCAGCTTCAGATACAGCAGTCCCTAGCCGATCGGAATGTCGTGGTGCTCCGAGGACGCTCGGACCCACGATAAGACAGAGTTCAACACCGGACCGCGTGCATGCTTCTCGCCCCTTACTAGAGAAGATTCACTTCGACCGTCACATGCGACAGCCCCTTAAAGCGTTTGAGCGCCCCGCGATAGAAGCTCGGGCTACGCTGTGCCTCACTGGTTGCGACCGACACCACCGCACTCATGTGCCCGGGACCGATGCGCCAGACGTGGAGGTCAAGCACGGTGTCACCCTTGTCTTCGATGAGATGACGAACGCTCTCGGCCATACGCTTATCCAGATTCATGTCGAGCAAGATGGCGCCTGTATCGCGCATCAAGCCCCACGACCAGTTCGCGATCACCAGGGCGCCGATCACGCCTGCGAGCGGGTCCATCCAGACCCAGTCGAACGTACGGGCCAGCAGGAGGCCGATGATCGCGAGCACGGAAACCGCCGCGTCTGCGATGACGTGAATGTAGGCCGAGCGGATGTTGTGGTCGCGGTTCGCGGCAGCCTGTGCATCATGATCGTGCGCGTGTTCTTCGAACTCGAGTTGATGCTCGCCATCCTGCAGGCGAACAATGGCTCTGAATGCATGCGGCTCGGGAATATCGTCTTTCGACTCCAGATAGCCCCCGCGGTCGGCAAACGCAAAGGTTTGGCGGGTACCGTCGGGGCGAACCGTCGTAATGGCAACTGCGTCGGCAGTCAGGTTCGAGGAAGTGGTTTCCGGCGTAATGCGGAAGACGGGCGGCACGCCATCCTCGAAGATCGACACGGCGAATGCGCCCGCGCTACCGAAGATGCGATGCGCCTCTTCCTCGTGAGCATGTTCATCTTCATGGTCGTGGTTGTGTCCATGTGAGTGACTATGTCCGTGGCCATGGTGGTCACCGCTCAGCAACCAGACGCTAGCAAGATTGACCAGCAGGCCAAGTACCGCGATGGGGATCGCTTGGCCGAAGTGGATAGGCACGGGCGAGAGAAACCGCGAAATGGCCTCGTACCCAATCAACAGCGCAATCATGGCGAGCACGATGGCGCTGGTAAAGCCCGCGAGGTCTCCCAGCTTGCCGGTGCCAAAAACAAACCGGGTATCGGTCGCATACCTCCGTGCGTAGGTGTACGCCAAAGCGGCGATCAACATCGCACCGGCGTGCGTCGACATGTGCAAGCCATCGGCGACGAGCGCCAGCGAGCCAAAAAGACTGCCGCCGGCAATCTCCACCACCATCATCGCGCTGCACAGCGCAATCACCATCCAGGTCCTGCGTTCGTTCTCCGCATGCGCCGCGCCCAGAAAGATGTGGTCGTGTCCGGCCCCAAAAGCGGTGTCCTCAAAGTTGCTCATGTTTCTCTCACTTGAAGTAGCTGCGTACCACTTCGATTAGCTGCTCGGTGCCGCTGCCGTGCTCACCAGCCGGCTCCGCGTCGACCAGATGGGTGCGGATGTGGTCTTCGAGCACGACGGCAAGCAGCCCATTCATTGCTCCTCGACAGCTCGTAATCTGTTGCAGCATATCCAAGCACCCAAGCTCTTCCTCGAGCGCTCGTTCAATGGCCTCGACCTGCCCCTTGATGCGACGCACCCGGTTGAGCAGCTTCTGCTTTTCGCGAATCGTGTGACTCATGCCTAGCCTCCCATATAAGGGCGAGGAGTTTAGCATCAGATAGGGTGGGGGGGTATGCTAAATGAAGACTTGCATCGATTGACTTGGTGCTTCTATAATCGCCGCACTCTTCGGGGAGTAGCCGCTCTGGACGCGATGTCCGGAGGTGCACGTCAACATACTTGTCCGCTTACTGGCGACATGGCGTGTGCAGCATGAGCCTGGCAAGACCGATGACGCACATCCTCACCTAGCCGGGTCGCGGGGTTGTGTGTCATCGCGTATTGACGTGCGGCCCGGTTACGAAATCCCATGGAATCCTTCCTTGTTTCGACCAGCGTTGTGGGCCTAGCCGAAATTGGCGACAAGACACAACTGCTTTCACTTGTTCTCGCAGCCCGCTATCGCAAGCCCATTCCGATCGTGCTCGGCGTCTTCGCTGCGACGCTGGTCAATCACGGGTTCTCGGGGGCGCTAGGGGCGTGGCTCGCGAGCGTGATCAATCCTACGGTCATGAACTGGGCGGTTGTTGCCTCGTTCGCACTGATGGCCATCTGGATTCTCATTCCCGACAAGCTCGACGATGCGGATGCCGTCACGGCTAAGGGCCAAATGGGCGTGTTTGGCACCACCGTGGTGACGTTTTTTCTCGCGGAGATGGGAGACAAGACGCAAATCGTGACGGTCGCCCTGGCCGCACGTTTCCACGAAATCTTCGGTGTGGTTGCAGGGACCACACTGGGCATGATGCTTGCCAACGTGCCAGCAATATATCTCGGTCACAAATTTGCAGACCGGTTGCCGACCAAAGCCGTGCACGCTCTGGCGGCCATCATTTTCGTTGTCCTAGGCGGCTTCGCGCTCAGAACGGCGCTGTATCCGGACGCTCATCCGATGTTTTAACCCATCGGAGCACGCGCTCCGACCAGCACCGCACGATGGCTGGTGAGTGACAGATTCGCACGTTGCCTCCTGTCATCACGCCCTGGGAAACCCGCTAACGCAGATGGGATTTTCTGTGATTGGTATTGAGAATTGTTATTGCTTTTTTTGATAAAGTTAAAGAAAAATTATCTGGATATTTTCCAAATCGTCGTGCAATAATTCGCGCGTCCTGGATTTACCGAAACCTGCGCAATGCAGGGGCGGCACTGCTCGCAGAGCGGCGGAGTAGACCGGAATTGAGGCGCGAGGACCACTCAGGTGACTCACTGGTTCCACGGAGGTTGCGGCGCTTCTCATTCAGCGATACGGGCTTGGCTTTTCGAGCCGAAGAGGAGTCCCCGTGGACAGTTGCTCTAACGAATCTTCAAATCAATACTAGGCAAGCAGCATCCCCCTTCGATCGCTGCCTTGCCCAACAGGTAAGGTAGCGGTGCTACACGGCCAGCCGGCCAACTCCGCTCCTTTTTATTTTTAAGCCAGACCCATCTGGCCCCGTGTTGCCCTGCAATTTGCTTCCAGGGCAGCCAGGAGTTGTGCATGCGCAAGTTTTCCACCCTTTCCGGCCGGGTTCTCGCTCTGTTCCCCAAGCTGACATCCCTGACCCTTCGCCGGCCATATGCCGACGCTTCCGGCGAAGTTATGCCAAAGGCTTCGGGCTCCTTTGGCGCGGCCATCACAGGCCCACAAAGCAATCGGCAGTACGCCGACGCTGTCATTCGCGTTTGCCGAACCCTTTGGTAAAGGCCACCATGCAACGCTCAGACGAAGTCGATCACGAGTTCGACCTGGAATCCGAAGATGCCGCAACAAGACAAGATGCTGCAAGGCGCAGCACGCTGGTAAGCGTTGCGGTCAACCTCGGCCTGACCGTGGTTCAAGTGGTCGCTGGGGTAATGGCCGGCTCGCAAGCGCTAGTGGCCGATGCGATTCATTCGCTTTCCGACCTTTTTTCGGATTTTGTGGTCTTGTTTGCCAGCCACCACAGCAAGAAGGCCCCGGACTCGACCCATCACTACGGGCATCAACGCTTCGAGAATGCTGCCTCTTTGGTGCTCGGCCTGTTACTGCTTGCAGTTGGCGCCGGCATGCTGTGGAGCGCTGTCATCAAGCTGGAGCACCCGGACGCAATTCAGCCCGTTCGGTTGATCGGGCTTTGGGTAGCGCTGGGGGCACTGGCCGCCAAAGAACTGCTGTTCCGCTACATGCTGGCAATTGCCGAACGGGTACGCTCCAGCATGCTGGTAGCCAACGCGTGGCATGCACGCTCGGACGCGGCATCGTCTCTGGTCGTGGCACTCGGCATCGTAGGTAGTCTGCTTGGATACCGCCTGCTTGACCCTGTGGCAGCGCTCATTGTTGGCCTGATGGTCACGCGCATGGGCTGGAAGTTCGGCTCCGAGGCGCTGCATGACCTGATGGACCGGGCGGTGGACGAAGCGACCGTCGAATCGCTCCGCAGCATCCTACTCATGACACCAGGCGTGCTTGGAGCCCATGACATCAAGACGCGGCGGATGGGTGACATGATCTTGGTGGATGTGCATCTCGAGGTCGATGCCGAAGCCAGTGTGCGCCAGGGACACGACATCGCGCTGGAGGCTCGCCGGCAGGTAATGGCAAGCACAGACGTGCTTAATGTGATGACGCATGTGGATCCGGTGAATGTGCCATGATGAATCTCGAACCCAAGTACTCCCTTGCCACGAGAACCCTCCATTGGCTGGTGTTCCTCGGGGCACTGATTGCCGTGGCGGCTATCGAGGTCCATGATTTATTTCCTAAAGGCAGCTCTGCGCGGACCACCCTGTTCGTGATTCATCAATCGGCCGGCCTCTCTGTATTTGTTCTGATGGGGTTGCGCTTGCTGGCCCGCTTCTCTACGCATGCCCTGGCGCCTGTCCCGGGACCGAAGCTACTCCAGCGGGCCTCCGACATTACGCACGGCATTCTCTATTTGCTGATGATCGCCATGCCAGTCCTCGGCGTGCTTGCGCTGGCGTTGGGGGGAAAGCCTGTCGAAGTGTTTGGCATGACGCTACCACTCGCCTTCGCGAAACATGACGCGCTCGCTCCCCTCGCAAAGGAGATTCACGAGTCTGGCGCAACGTTCGTGTACATCTTCGTCGGGTTACATGCAGCCGCCGCGCTCTGGCACGAGTTCGTCATGAAAGATGGTGTCTTGAGCCGCATGCTATAGGGCATTGCGATGCGCATAAGCAAGGCTGGCGGATGGCCGATGTTTCCTTAAAAACTGCCGGTGGAACCTCGAAAGCCGACTGGCCGCGATGGCCGAAATGCAGGCATGCTTCATCAGCCCGCCGGAGGCCGGTTAGCGTCTGGAAGCGGTCATCCAAGCCAGGGATGGCGGCCTATTGGTTGCAGCGTCCCCAAATTGCATCGGGCTTAGCGAGCCATACCGTGCGCATGCATATGGTGGCCAGCCGGCATCCGATTGAGATGACGGACGGGCGTCAGGCTCAGCAGTACTGCCACGCACAGCAGCACGCCTGTCATGAGCAGCCCTTCCAGCCTGGCTCTGCGCAAAAAGCGCTGCAGCGGGTCGTGCCGTTTCCATCTTGACAGCCCGCATGACACGGAACGTGCAGTTGCCGGCAGGCCTGATGGCTCGTCATTGCCAACTGATCCGCTCGCCCAGGCCCGCAGCGATGGGAGACCCAGATAACGATTGGCCGCGCCAAGAGCGACGATGATCAGCACCAGCGATAGCTTGAGCAATAGGACTCTGCCATAAGCCGTCTGCCAGAACGCATCGAAGCGCTGCAGTTCCAGCCAAGCGTTGTAGATGCCTGTCAGAGCGACCACTGCCAGCGCCGTGCCAGCAAGCGCCGACCAACGGCGGGCCATGGCGGCGACAATCCGGCGCCGGTCGTCCGCGCCCTCACTGAAGCTGCGAAATCCGGTGAGCGTTAGCCCGATCATGCTGCCTCCCCAGAGGGCCACCGCCAGCAGGTGCAGGCAATCCATTACTTCAGGAAGCGTGATGTCGCCCCAGTCCGCTGCGTGACCGGACAAGCTTCTGCTCACGGCGACCAGACAGGCTGCGGCCAGCATCGCGGCAGCGATGCCTGGCGAGCGCAGGTTCGGCCGTGCTCGCCAGCCGAGCCATAGCACCAGCAATGCCACAGGACGAAGCAGCCATACCCGCCCGAAATGCGTCTTGGACAAGACCATCGGCAACATCCGGGCAACGTCGGCGAGCGGCTGTCCGCTCATTGCCACCGTACGCCGGATCAGTTCGCCAAGGCTGCTCAGTCCGAGGATAAGGATGCAAATGCCAATGAGCCGCGAGAGCGGCAGCAGCAAGGCGTCAGTCGTCGGCATTTCGGCCTGGAACGAGACCACCCAGATACGAAATCCCAGCACCCCGATACAAGTGGCAAGCGCCAGCAGGTCGGCCGCGGTAACAATGATGCTGGCGACGCTCGACGCCGTCATTGCGTGGTCCATGGTTAGCGCCCCACAGTGAAGGAGTAGTCTCCTTCGGTGGCATGCCCATCACGCGCGATCACGCGCCAGTAGACGTAGTAGACGCCCGGCGCCAGCGGCGGAACGCGTGCCTCAAGCAGTCGGGCCTGCCCGGGATTGACTTGGCCAGGGTCTTGATTGACTTGCCGCCCCTGGGCGTCGAGCACGCGCAGGGTGCTGAATGCGGGTTCCAGATCCGCGTCAAACCAGATGCGCACCTGGCCGGGAACGCTCTCAGTGACCGCCCCGACGCGTGGTTCCATCCGTTCGGGAAACGCATGTGCCAGCGCTGCCTGCGGTAGCAGCATCGTCCAGAGAGTGGCGAGTGCCAGGCAGGTTCCGATCAGGCGGGCTTTCATTTGGGTCAGTGGAAAATCGGTTTGCCGATGCCCTGGGGAAACATGTCATCCAAGAATAGGTGAAGTTGAAAGAATACCCCGACATCGTGACCAGACCGCTGATTGAGCGGGATGGCGGCTTCCACCGCGATTTGCATGGTCTTGCCAAACCACATCAGACCTGGATTGATGGTACCTGTCGTCTGCCCGGAACAACCTCTGCTGAGGCAGGTTTCCACAGGGAACTCGATCAACGCAATCATGCGGTTGAAGGGGGCACCGAAACCTACGTCCCTGACGTAGGTCTGAAGATATTGCAGACTGTACTGGATGGTAAAGCCCCAGTTCAGCCGATCGGGTTCCGTGCGTCACGTGGGCAGTTCCGGACCGATGATCCCGGTGACTGCCAGGGCGAAGATATTTGATCGCGTCGGGCAGGTCGCCGAAGCCCTTGCCATAGAAGATCGCGGGCGAAATGGTGGAAAAGGACTCCGCGCCGACCCGATGGCGGCTGCCAGTTCCCCCGAGGTCGGCATCCACCCCCAGGGACATAATAGCCTCGTGCTCGGGATTTTTGATCACCTGGTATTTGACCCCGAGCGCAACGTTGTCGAACCCGTATTGGGGCACCGTGTCGTCGTCAGGTCTGACGCGCTTGTAAGCGGCGCCAATCGTCATGCCGAGGTCCGGTGTGATCTGCTTGCTGAGCTCGGTGGAAAAGGTCGTCGTATGGGCACCGGGGGTGCCAGACGGCGGCCCGGCTTCATCAGTGGCCGCGGTCCCGGCAGCGTTCTCTTCCTGTGGCATCTTGCGGTGACCGACCACAAAGCTCGCTTCGTCCGCGACAAACGGATCGTCGACCGTGATGGTCGCGGGCAGGAAGCGCTTGCCGATCACGCCATGAGCGTGAGCAGGCGAAACAAATAATCCCGGGGCGGCTGCCGCAATCATCAAGGCAGCGATCAGGTTGCAGTAGGCGGCATTCTTCATGTCGGATTGACCTTGACTGATGGCCGATTCAGCAGGCGCGAGAACGCGATTGGCCCAACGACGCCTCGAGTACTGTCTCCTGGCCGGGAATATTCCCAGCGCCGGACTGACAGAGAAACCCCGGCATGTGGCTGCCATGGCACATACCGGGATCTCCGGGATGAATACTGTCCGAGAGCCAGAAACAGAACGATCTCACTGACCCAGTAGCGGCTTTCCAAACAACGACGGGAGCAGATCATCGAGGAAAAATAGTACTTGGACGTTCGCGCCAACACCACGCGTCGACCCATGGGTCAGGGGCAGTACGAGTTCCGCGGCGACCTGCCAGGTATCTTTGACATAGGCGATACCAGGGTTCACTGTCCCCCGAGTTCTCTGTCCACGCGGTGAATCGAACGCAAACTCGACCAAAGGGACAAACTGGTGCAGCGGTTCCTCCTTAGGCAAGACGCCCGGCACGAATCGGTCCGTCAGGTACAGCGTGCTGTATTCGACGGCGACTCCCCAATGAACGGTGGTGACGTTGGTGGTACGGACGTTTGCGAACTGGCGTTTTGCAGGGTCGTAAGCAAGCATGTCCGACGCGTTGCTCGTGGGAATGGCGACGCTAGCGCCAGCCGCGATACCGAAAGGCCGCAACCATGACAACGCGTCTGGCAGAGCGCCAAATCCTTGCCCAACGTACACGCTGGGAGCAAGGACGGCGGATGTATTGGCGCCGACTCTCTTTGCCGCGGACTGCGGAAGCCCGTAAATCACTGAAGCCGCAACCAGCGTTTCGCTAAGATCATTCTCATAGACCTTGGACTTGAGAGTCAGATTGGTGCCCGTAGCGCCGGACTGATGGGCGCTGCCCCAATCGCGTCGAACGAATCCGCTGTCGACACCAATTGAGACAGTCGGTGTTAGCAATCGCGCAAAGGATATGGTCGCGCCCTGGTCCGTGACACTAGAGCCATCGGTCGGATGCTCAACGACGCCACTGACTATGGAGAATTCGTCGGCAACGGCTGGATCATCGAAATTCAGGGTGCCAGGGAAAAAGCGGTTGCCCGCAATACCGTGTGCGTGCGCTGTGCCGAAAATGGTCATGGCGAGTGCAAGCGACGCCGTGGCTAGGCAAGCTGACGTGATTCTGAGGGACATCGTAACTGGGTGCCCTCCGGGAAGGGCTACTTGGCTTTCTCTAATTGAACAGCATTGAAAACCCTATAGCTACTTCAGGGTCAAGCGACCGCATTCAATTCGACTATTCCTGCCACGTGCACGCACAGAGCGTATGGAAGTACAAAAGGCAGTTCCCAGAACTGAACGAGCTGGCTCGCTTGTGCGTCCTGCGTCACTATCCATCAGCACCTTTTTGTGACAGGTAGTTGAGATGATGTGAGCGCATCTCGGCCAGGGCCGTCGGCCACCCAGTGCGAGGTTAGCTACGTGACGGAGTCGGCCGAAGAGACGATCACATAACTCCGCGACTTCGGACATCTGGGCAATGCTGCAGCGCTCGAATCATCAGCGAAGCATCAGAGCGGCCGCCCAAACGGTCATCGGTCTGATGCACTGACGCACCGCTCAACTTGCTGGGGCGTCGGTTGATGAGATCGCGTGGCTGAGGGACAGATAACTCTGGTGCAATAGCGATTCGATGGTTGCCCAGTCCGCGTCCGTAACGCCGCCCGATTCTGCGCGTGCATCGCGAAGGAGCATCGCTTGCGCGCGTAACCGCCCGTATTCGAGTGTCGAGTTTTCGGACACCATGTACAGCGATGCTTCGGCTTGCGCGCAAGCGCTGGCCAACGCACCAGGTGGATAGCGCTCATGCTGGCGATGTACGATCCACCACTCCAGTTCTAAAGCGGTGGTGTGCGCAACGTCGAAGTCGCGGTTCCCTGTGTTGTGAATCAGGCGGAAGTAAGTTTGCAGCGTTGGTAACGCCTTTTCGTAGTCACTACGCTCTTTGCCGTCCTTGAAAGTCAGTGCAGCGGCGGCGCCGTAATAAGCGCCGACGTACGATCTTAGCCATGGAAAGCTATATTGCGTGCGCAAGGCCTGCGCCAGTTCAAGAAAGAGTGAGACGGGCTGGCGATCATAGTAAGAGCGCCACATCTTTGTTTCGAGTGTCCCGGTTGCAATCGGATCGAAGTGGCTAAGGTCGCGATGCAACGGCCAGAAAAGATCCGCGGCGGCATAGCCGATCAGCACGACGAGCAGGGCCAGGATCGTCCGTCTACGGCGTCCCGGCCCGGTGGCAAAAGTAGTGCCGCGCTGCAGGCCGCGCACGGCAGCGTCAATACTCAACATGGATCATTTACTTCACGACGCGCCCCAGGACGCCGGCCAATTCGACGTCGTCGAGGACTGGCGTGATTTCGAGCTCCATCAGATCGCTCCACTGAAAGGCGAACTCGGTGAGCTTAGCGGCATCGTCTGTTTCGAGCAGATCAAATCCTCCACCGAAATCGGCGCGGGTCCATCTGCCCACCAACTGGACGCCATCTGGCGGCAGACCGCCGGTTCGCTGAAAGCGCTCGATTGCTTCGGCGCGCTGCTGGGTGTCTGGAGCCCAGTGGAAGGTCATCATGAATTTCATGGCGGCAATCTCCTGACGATGGGTTCACAATCTCCCTCACTGTTTTATACGCTCAATTGCGCCGCGCGGATTCAGCAAGGCGTGTGTATTTCATTGCACCGCGAAACTGGGCATTACTAGCCACCGTCTTGCGCCGCGTCTGGCAGTTAGGGCCAACGTACCCCGTCGCGCGCTTTGTCTACAGGGCGAGGCTGGAAGGCGTATTGATGATCGGGACAATTCTCTGTGTGACGGTCCTGCTCGTGTCTGATGCCTGCCCACCATACTGGGCGGATGCCTCCTGGCCAACACTTGCATATGCACGGGGCGACGCGCTGAGCATCGCTGAAAATTCGACTAGTGTCCGGCGATGACCGCGCGATACAGTTCACGGGCTCCCCTGCTACTCCGGCAGGCCTTCCTCTTCGTTTTTTGAGTCCCGCCAAATCTCCGTGGCCTCATGCACTACATAGGCTCCAATCAGAAAACCTACTGTGAGATCGGCCCAACGAAGCCCTGTTACCGTAACGATTACACCGGACACGAAAACGCCGAGATTGGCGACGACATCGGCTCGAGTGAATATGTACGTGGCCCGTAGATGGACTTCCCCGGCCCGGTATCGCGAGAGCATGCGCAAAACGGTCACGTTGACCGTCAGTGAGAGGAGCGCAAGAGCCATCATGACGCCGCCTACGGGTTCTGCACCGCCGCTTGCCCGCCTTGCGACGTCGACAAAGATGCCGAGGCCGAGCGAGAAAAGGAGAATGCCGCTCAGTCGCGCCGCGCGCCGCTTGAATAACGGCGCTCGCGTCACTGCCAGCAGACCTATCGCGTAGGCCATTGCATCGGCGAGCATGTCAAGCGCATCTGCCAGGACTCCGCTTGATTCGGCCAAAAGGCCCGCTGTCTTGCCAACGAAGAACATCGCAAGATTGCGAACTGCAATCGCATTCCATAACTCCTCCGCCTCCTACTGTCTAATCGTAGCCCGAGAGTTTCTTGATGCGCATCAAAATGGCTTGCCGGCCGACTTCCAGCGCGAGACTCCGGTTGTGCTGCTACGCCGTTTGGCCCTCGCAGTCGCAAGCGCGCAGTCGACGCCGTGAAAAGATGTGGAACGATAGAGTCACAGGAATCGTAGAGCGTCAGGTCCTGCTGAGGTCTGCTGCAGACGTGATGGGAGCGGCGCATTGTCGCGCGCCCCCATTCTTGCCAGCAAGGCTTCGCCCCAAGTCGCCGACAGTGTCACCGCGTGGCCGTTCCCCGGATTCCTTTCTTGGAACTGTTTGAGGTCCGGCGGAATCAGAATCGGTTCTAACGCTATTTAGCACTGCGGGTACATGCGGGGGTGGCAGCGGACCGCACGCGCGGCGCGCCAGGCTGTGTCTTATTCGGTGGTGCTCGGACTCCAGAATGCCTGGCTCACGGCGCCGGATTCGGCCAGTCGTTCGACGACGCGGTCGAGCTCGTCCCCATCGACCGAGGTCGCCATGAGCACCGCCTCGATCTCCACGTCCTCGGCGCCAAAGGCGTGGACAACAAGGTCGCGGGTGGGATGCTGGCTGGCTTCCAGGGCCTCTTCCAGCAGGTGCATGGCTTCCTTCTGGCGTTGCCGCGGGGCGATGACGTAGACGGTATTGGTAACCTCCACGGCGGGCGTGTCAATGGGCTGCTGGTTCATGCGATTGACCACAGGACGAAGCAGTGTGTTCGCCGCCAGGACAAACAGGCAGCCAAACGCGGCCTCCAGGATCAGGTCCGCGCCGGCGCTGGCGCCTACCGCTGCCGAGCCCCATAGAGTCGCCGCGGTATTGAGCCCGCGCACGTTGCCTTCTTCCCGCATTATCACGCCAGCGCCGAGAAAGCCGATCCCCGACACGACGTATGCCACTACCCGTACGGCACCATCGTGCCCGCCCAACCGATTGGCCATATCCACAAAAATCGCGGCGCCGACTGCCACCAGCACGTTGGTGCGCAGTCCAGCGGTGCGCTGGCGGTATTGCCGCTCATAGCCGATCACCGCGCCGAGCAGGAAGGCGGCCGCCAGGCTAATGCCGGTATCGAGCAACGAGTCCAGATTGACGTTCTGAATGGCTTCAATGGACATGTTCGAGAGTGGGCTGATTCAGGATCGTGGCTGTTCTACCTTCTCAAAATGGCACCCTTGTGTCACATCCGCGTCACAACGGGCTGTGGTGTGACAGCCGTACAGGCATCGAAGCGGACTCACTGCCAGCCGAAGCGGCGGATGTAGAAGCGCTTCATGGCCGTGGTCAGCAAGGCATAGCTGAGCACGATGGCAATCATCCACGGGAAGTAGCTGGCCGGCAAGGTCTGCAGCTTAAAGTAGCCGGCCAACGGCCCCATCGGCAGAAACACGCCGAGGGCCATGATCAGGCCGGTCATCACGATCAGCGGCCAGGCTGCCCGGCTCTCTATAAACGGCAACTTGGGGGTGCGGATCATATGCACGATCAGCGTCTGCGTGAGCAGGCCCACCACGAACCAGCCCGACTGGAACAGCGACTGCTCGGCGGCCGACCTGGCGGCAAAGACGTACCACATTACCAAGAACGTGGTGATGTCGAAGATCGAACTGATCGGGCCAAAGAACACCATGAAGCGGCCGATATCGCTGGGATTCCATTGCAGCGGCCGCGCTACCAGTTCGTCGTCCACCCTGTCGAACGGGATGGCGATCTGCGAGATGTCGTAAAGCAGGTTCTGCACCAGCAGTTGCAGTGGCAGCATCGGCAGGAAGGGCAGGAACGCGCTGGCGACCAGTACCGAGAACACGTTGCCGAAGTTAGAGCTGGCCGTCATGCGGATGTACTTGAGCATGTTGCAGAAGGTGCGGCGCCCTTCGATCACGCCTTCCTCCAGCACCATCAGGCTCTTCTCTAGCAGGATTAGGTCGGCGGCCTCCTTGGCGATGTCCACCGCGCTGTCCACCGAAATGCCGATATCGGCCGCGCGCAGCGCCGGCGCATCGTTGATGCCGTCACCCATGAAGCCGACGATATGGCCGTTGGCGCGCAGCGCATGGACCAGACGCTCCTTGTGCAGCGGTGACAGCCTGGCGAAGACGTTGTGCGTCTCTACGATGCGTGCGAGTTCAGCCTTGTCCAGCTTTTCGATATTGGACCCGAGCAGGACGCCTGTGATCGACAGCCCGACCTCGCGGCAGATCTTGGCGGTGACTAGCTCGTTGTCGCCGGTCAGCACCTTGACCGTCACGCCGTGCGCGGCCAGCGCTTGCAGCGCCGGCGCGGTCGACTCCTTGGGCGGATCGAGGAAGGCGATGTAGCCGACCAGGGTCAGGTCGCCCTCGTCAGCCACGCCGTAGGCCGTCCGCCCGGGAGGCGTTTCCTTCATCGCAACGGCGACGACGCGCAGGCCTTCCTCGTTGAGGTCGTGGGTGACCTTGCGCACCTTTGCCAACAGCGCCGCGTCGAGTGGCAGCACGTCGCCATTGACCTGCACGCGCGTGCATACGCTCAGGATCCCCTCAACGGCGCCCTTGCAGATCAGTTCGTTATGATCCTCGCGCTCAAACACCCCGACCGACATTCGGCCGCCGCTAAAGTCGAAAGGGAAGCCGTCGACCCTTGGAAACTCCAGGGC
>JACXTT010005206.1_pt1 | contig 18982 bp, 17 predicted proteins | sample 9270951 | NCBI WGS metagenome assembly JACXTT01 (sample SAMN15532306, study PRJNA645909) | rock metagenome | isolation source: weathered quartz diorite | place: Puerto Rico | collected 2017-06-21 | reverse complement strand
AAGGCGAACGTGTCGGAAGTGATGAACATCATCGGTGAAGTCGAAGGCCGCAACTGCGTCATCATGGACGACATGGTCGACACCGCCGGCACCCTGACCAAGGCCGCCGAAGTGTTGAAATCGCGCGGCGCCAAGAAGGTGGTGGCGTATTGCACCCACCCGGTACTGTCGGGTCCCGCCATCGACCGCATCGCCGCATCGCCGCTCGATGAACTGGTGGTCACCGATACCATCCCGCTGTCGCCGGCCGCTGCTGCCTGCGGCAAGATTCGGCAGGTATCGTGCGCGCCTTTGCTGGCTGAAACGTTCAAACGCATTATCAAGGGCGACTCGGTCATTTCGCTCTTCATCGACTAAGAACCGGATTTTCGGTTCGCGCGGCGCCCCGGTTTCGGCCGGGGCGCCGTTGCCGTTTTAAAGATTTACCGTTTTATCGGTCGCAGCGTCGCTGTGGCCGACTTTGGAAACGCCTGGTCGCGGGCGTTTCAACCGCAGGGCAATTCAGTCCTGCATTTTTTGGAGTAACACATGAAAGTTATCGCATTCAATCGTACGCTGCAGGGGTCCGGAGCGAGCCGCCGCCTGCGCACTTCGGGTCAAACGCCTGGCATCATCTACGGTGGCACCGCTGCCCCCGTGCTGATCTCGCTGGACGGCAATGCCCTGTACCACGCGCTGAAAAAAGAAGCCTTCCACGGTTCGATCCTCGACCTGGAAATCGACGGCGCCAGCCAGCAAGTCGTGCTGCGCGACTTCCAGATGCACGCATACAAGCAACTGGTCCTGCACGCTGACTTCCAGCGCGTCGATGCCAAGCAAGCAATCCACAAGAAAGTGGCCCTGCACTTCATCAACGCCGACGTCTCGCCAGCCGTCAAACTGAGCGGCGCAGTCATTTCGCACGTTCTGACCGACCTGGACATCAGCTGCCTGCCAGCCGACCTGCCGGAATTCATCGAAGTCGACCTGTCGACCATCGAAGTCGGCAATTCGATCCACGTGTCGGCACTGAAACTGCCTAAAGGCGTGACCGCTGTTGCTCACGGCGACGACCAGACCGTTGCTACCGCTGCCATCCCAGCCGGTAAAGTGTCGGACGAAGCCGCTGCTGAAGCCCCAGCCGCTGCCGCCGATGCGGATGCCAAGAAGAAGTAATTTTTCTTCGGTAAAAACTAAGACCCGCCCGGCTTCGGCCCGGCGGGTTTTTTTACGCTGCCGTGCAGCGCGTTTTGCTTTACTCTGCACTTTCTGCATTTTCTGATTAGCCATTATGTCCATCCGCCTCATCGTCGGCCTCGGCAATCCCGGCCCCGAGTACGAACAAACCCGCCACAACGCCGGCTTCTGGCTGGTCGACAACCTCGCGAACAGTTTGTCGGGCTGCCGCCTGCAACACGAGTCGCGCTTCAATGCCAAGGTCGGCAAGGCAAAAATCGGCGGCAACGACGTGTTTTTGCTCGAGCCGCTGACCTTCATGAACCGCTCCGGTTTGTCGGTCGGTCAATTGGCTCGCTTCTATAAAATCAATCCGGACGAGATCCTGGTGGTGCACGACGAACTCGATCTCTCTCCCGGCACCGCCAAGCTGAAGAAGGGCGGTTCCTCGGGCGGGCACAATGGTCTGAAGGACATCACCTCGGCGCTGGGCACCCAGGATTACTGGAGACTGCGATTGGGCATCGGCCACCCGCGCAGCTTGAATTCCCAGCAAGCGGTGGCCGATTTCGTGCTGCACCGGCCGCGCAAGGAAGAGCAGTCGCTGATCGAGGAATCGATCGACAAGGCCTTGCGCGTGCTGCCGCTGGTATTCGACGGCAAGTTCGACCAGGCCACCATGCAGTTGCACACGGCCTGACGGAACGCCTGCGCGCTCATGGATGCCCTGACTTTCCACGCCGGCCCGCTTGCCCTGGCGCGCATCCGCGAGCACGGCTTGCAGGCGGCCGATATCGGCATCATTCCGGCCGCCGCGGGCGGGCCCAAGGGCTTGATTTTTCAGGCGCTCGATCAATTTTTATTTGGCAGCTGGCTGCCGTCCGCGCCCCGTGAACGCACCCTGATCGGCTCATCCATCGGCGCCTGGCGGATGGCGGCGGCGTGCCAGCGCGATCCGGTGGCCGCCTTCGCCCGCTTGGGGCAGCTCTACAGCAACCAGCGATATACGGCAAAACCCTCGCAGCGGGAAATCGACGACGTCTGCCGCGACTTATTGGCCAATTTCATCGGCGGCCACGAGCACGACATCCTGAGCCACTCGCATTACCGCCTGCACCTGATCACCAACCGCGGCATCGGCGCGCTGGCCGGCCCGGTCGGCAGAAACGCCGAAATGCGCGGCTTTGCCGCCGCCGCCCTGCGCAATCTGACCGGGCGGCGTGCCCTGTCGCGCATGGTCGAGCGCGTGGTGCTGGGCGATGCGCGCGGCGGCGCCGGCTGGCTGCACACCCCCTTCGACGATTTTATAACCCACTTCGGCAATCTGAACGCGGACAACCTGGCGCCCGCCCTGTTGGCCTCCGGCAGCCTGCCCTTGATCATGCAGCCGGTGCGCGATCTGCCTGGCGCGCCGCCCGGCCATTACTGGGACGGCGGCATCATCGATTACCACTTGGCCTTGCCATATTCTCGCCAGGCAAACGACCTGGTGCTGTATCCGCACTTCGGCGAACACATCGTTCCCGGCTGGCTGGACAAGGCGCTGCCCTGGCGCCGCGCCGCCCGCGGCCCGCAGCGCGCCTGGCTGGATAATCTGTTGATCGTGGCGCCTTCGCGCGCGTTCCTGCAAACCCTGCCCCGCGCCAAGCTGCCGGACCGCAAGGATTTTACGTATCACGGGCTCGATCACGATGCCCGTATCGATGACTGGCAGCGGGCCATCGGCGAGGGCAAGCGCTTGCGCGAAGAATTTGCGCATTTTGTCGAACGGCCGGATTCGTTCGTGGTGCAAGCCATATAAATCCACACTTCGAATGTGCGGAATCCTGCACGTATTAGTCCGTTCCACCAAGTTTGTGCAATAACCTGCACATCGAAATCGCCGAATCGATGATTGTCAGCGCGCCGCGCGTGCCGAATGCGGCCTGATGCATGGGCATCTGGAGCAATTTTTTGACGACGCTGATTATCGGGGCGAAAAAAAACCGCTGCAGGCAGCGGTCAAGGGCAAAGCCCAGTGTTCAAACCTTCCGCGAGCGGCGCGTCAACATCATCGCCGCCAGACCGAGCGCCAGCAGGGCAGGGGCAGCTGGCTCCGGCACGGCAGTGCCGAAGAACTCCAGTTCGCTGATCTGGTGCATGTAATTGTTATAGGTCCCTGTCGACTGGTAGCGGAAGATGCTGTAGGCGGCCGGCGCCGCAAAATCGGTGCCGACGAAGTACTGATTTACCTGATAGCGGTTGGCCCAGGCCGAGGTGCTGTCATTGTTGTACGCAAAAATCGTCGTATAGGTGATGCCGTCGTTGGAACCCTGGATTTGCCAGTGGCTCGAATCACGCGCGGGCTCGTCATTAGCGGACGCGGCGGTAAAACTGGTGAGTGTGTATTTCTTGCTGCCGAAATCGGCTTCCACCCATACGTTGCCGGCACCGCAGCACCATTTGTCGATGCTGCCGCCGACCCGATTATCGAACACATTGAATGGGCCTTCGCCATAGTAACCGTTCGGATCGGATGAGCGGAATACGGCGTTGTAATTCTGATAGGTATCGGGATTGCCGTTGTTTTCCGGATCGGTCAGGTCGCCGCCTACCAGGGCGCCAGTGCCGTATCCGCGGATGATGGAAGCGTGGGCGCCGCCAGCGAGCAGCGCGGTCAACAGCAAAACGGCCTTGAGGAATTTTTTCATGATTGTGTTAATGGATGAGAGATAGCTCGAATATAGCAAATTACATGCCATAAAGCACAACTAGTTGAATTCAAACAACAAATTAATTTTTAATGCCCGATCAGCGCAGCGATTGTAAAGTTTCTCGACAGAACTCTTTGTTGCATGCGAAGGGCGACCATCTGGCTATTTTTGCGGCAGCCTTGGCCCGGCGCGGTTACAATGTGGGGTTTGGGGCGGACCATCGCCGTCCAGTCCCGCCAATCGAATCTGAAAGTCTTCCCATGAGTCTCCAATGCGGCATCGTCGGCTTGCCCAACGTCGGCAAGTCCACCTTATTTAATGCGCTGACCAAGGCCGGCATCCCGGCTGAAAATTATCCGTTCTGCACCATCGAGCCGAACGTCGGCGTCGTCGAGGTGCCGGATCCCCGCATGCAGGCGCTGGCCGACATCGTCAAGCCGGAACGCATGGTCAATGCCATCGTCGAGTTCGTCGACATCGCCGGCCTGGTGGCGGGCGCCTCGAAAGGCGAGGGCCTGGGCAACCAGTTTCTGTCGCATATACGCGAGACCGACGCCATCGTCAACGTGGTGCGCTGCTTCGAGGACGACAACGTCATCCACGTGGCCGGCAAGATCAGCCCGCTGGATGACATCGAAGTGATCCAGACCGAACTGGCGCTGGCCGACATGGCTGCCGTCGAAAAAGCGATCCACCGCGAAAACAAAAAAGCCCGCTCGGGCGACAAGGATGCCGCCAAGCTGGTCGCCATCTGCGAACGCCTGATGCCGCACCTGAACGAAGGCAAGCCCGTGCGCACCCTGGGCCTGGATGCCGACGACATGGCGATCATCAAGACCCTGTGCCTGATCACGGCCAAGCCGGCCATGTTCGTCGCCAACGTGTCCGACACCGGTTTTACCAATAACCCGCTGCTGGACCAGTTGACGGCCTACGCCAAGGAACAGAACGCACCGATCGTCGCCATCTGCGCCGCCATCGAATCGGAAATTGCCGACCTCGACGACGAAGACAAGGGCGCCTTCCTGGCCGACATGGGGATGGAAGAGCCGGGCCTGGACCGCCTGATCCGCGCCGCCCAAAAGCTGTTGGGCCTGCAAACCTACTTCACGGCCGGCGTCAAGGAAGTGCGCGCCTGGACCATCCACGTCGGCGACACCGCCCCGCAAGCGGCCGGCGTCATCCATACCGACTTCGAGCGCGGTTTTATTCGCGCGCAGACCATCGCCTATGACGACTACATCGCCTACAAGGGCGAGGCGGGCGCCAAGGAAGCGGGCAAGATGCGCGCGGAGGGCAAGGAATATGTTGTCAAGGACGGCGACGTGCTGAATTTCCTGTTCAATGTTTAGCAAACAAAAGTCAAAACCTACTTTTGTTTGGGGCTGGTGAGAATCAAACAAAAGTAAAGATCTACTTTTATTTGGGACTGATCAGTCAAAACCGGTAAAACCGGCTTAGAGGCGCAAGGCCAGTCAGGGAAAAATCACCGGCGGAGCCGGATGATTTTTGAGGGACGCAACTTCGATTCGACTCATGGTTCGCCTCGGGGACATGCTGGATTAGTGTTCATCGTTTTGCAAAAAAAAGGCGCTGCGGCGCCTTTTTTATTTGATCCAACTTGTTCGACTTAAAACCGGTGCCGCAAGCCCACGGTGAACTGCCGGTTGCCCGTGCCCGCTTCCTCGCTGTTGCCCTCGGTGTAGGCCGCGCCATGCTGGTTGCGGATGCGCGCGAAGGAGGTGTAGATGTCGCTGCGCTTGCTGAAGGCAACCATATAAGCCGCGCCCAGTTGCTGCGCATCCTGGTCGAAGCGGGTGCGGTCGTTCTTGTGGCCGTAGGTCACCACCACGGTGCTGGCGCCGAAGGGCATGGACGCCGCCAGCAGCAGATCCCGGCTGTCGGTCGATGCCACCGGCGCCGCGCCGCCGAACACGGCCAGGGTGTTGTTCAGAGGAGAACTGTTCAGGCCACGGTTGATCTCGTAACCGAAGAAGGCTTTGACGGGGCCGAAGTCGTAGTTGACACCCAGTAAAGTGTTGCGCGCCGGGTCGGTGTTCTTGACGGTCGCCGTATCGTTGTTTTTCTGGTGATAGGCGATTCTTGCCGTCAGCGGACCCCTGGCGTAGCCGAAGGAGCCGCCGACGGCGCGCGAAGCGGTGCTGTCGCCGGCGATTTCTCCGGGCGCCACCATCAGGTCGCCGCTAAAACCGGCGTAGTCGCGCGAGCGCCACAGCACCGAATTGCCGGTTCTGAAGCCGGTCGGCGACATCAGGTTGTTCGAGCGGATGATGCCGTTGCGCAGCGGGTCGACCACCGTGTTGAGCGTGGTGAACAGGGGCGTGTCCTGCACGCCGATCGACACCGCGCCAAAATTGCCGCGCAGGCCCACTGCGGTGTTGCGGCCGAAAATGGTGTTGTTCTGGGTCGATGTACCGGTATCGGCGTGGATGCCGCCTTCGATGACGAAGAAGGCGGCCAGGCCGCCGCCCAGCTCTTCGCTGCCTCTAAACCCCCAGCGGCTCTGGGTGGCCATGCCGCTGGTGACGCGCACCTGGTTGGCGCTGCTAGCAACGCCACCGCCGTCGACCGAAACGCCCAGGTCCATCACGCCGTAAAAGACGACATTGCTTTGTGCGGACGCGGCTCCGCTGCCCACCGCCAGCAAGGCGGTGGTGATGATCAATTTTTTCATGTGGTGGTCGGCTTAGTGGGCGGGAGCTGGCACGGCGTGCGGCTGGGGATCGGGGATCGGTTCGATCTTGCCGAGCACGAAGACGAAGCAGAAAATGCCGATCAACAAGATTACGCCGGCCACCAGGAAGGCATTACTGAAGGAATTGGTGGCGCCGACGATGTAGCCGGTGACGATGGGGGCGGCGGCGCCCATCAGGTTGTTGGCGAAATTCATGATGCCGCCGATGGTGCCGGCGCCGCCTTTCGGGGCGATCAGCGACGGCAGCGACCAGCCGACCGGCGCCGCCGAGGCCAGGCCGCCCAGCGCAATCGAAATCCAGAAAATCGCCCACACCGGATCGGTGGTCTGGGTGGCGCCGAACACGGCCAGGCCGAAGGTCATGCCGACCACCAGCACGGTTTTACGCACCACCGATTCATTGCGGCCTTTCGACACCAAATGATCGATCAACCAGCCGCCGACGAACAGGTCGGTGAGAGTGGCGAAAGCCCAGGGAATGGCCGCGAAGCCAGCCGATTTCAATATGCTCATGTGCATCGATTGCACCAGGTAGCCGGGCAGCCAGGTGAGGAACAAATAAAAGGTGTAGCCGTAAGCGGCGAAGCCGATGGTCAGGCCCCACACTTTCGATTTGCTGAGCAAATAGCCCAGCATGCTGACGGCGCCCGCTTCGGACGGGCCTTCGGGCGCGCCGCCGCCTTCCTTGATGTAGTCGTATTCCGCCTTGGACAACTTGGTGTCGGCGCTGGGATCGCGGTAAATGAAGTAAAAGGCGAAGAAATAGCTAAAACTGAGCAGGGCGGTGAGACCGAAACCCCAGCGCCAGCCGAAGGCGACGATGGTGACGGCGACCAGCGGCACGCCGATGACGTTGGAAAATTTGGCGGCGCAGTCGAACATGGCGGTGGCCAGGCCCCGTTCGTGGCGGGGAAACCAGTAGCCGGTGGCCTTGGCGGACACGGGGAAGGCGGGCGCTTCGGCAATGCCCAGCAGGATGCGCGCCGCGAAAATGCCGGCGAAGCCGCTCGAGCAGGCGGTGATGATGGAAGCGACGCCCCACAGAAACGCGCCCCAGCGGCCCACACGGGTGGGGCCGAAGCGGTCCATCACCATGCCAACAGGGATTTGCAGCAGAGAATACGACCAGGCGAAGGCGGAAAACAGCAGGCCCAGTTCGATCGGGCTCAAGGCGAACATGTCCTTGATCTGCGGCGCGGCGACGGACAGGCCGATGCGGTCGATGTAATTGACGAGAACGCCGGCGCCGAGCAGGGCGCCGATGCCCCAGCGCCGCCTGGGAATGCCTTTGGTGGATAGATTGGACATGCTGGTCTCCGGTTGAATTGTTGGGTGGCAGGCTCGAATGGCCGCTTATTGATGCGAATTGCTGAGGACTTCTTGCGCCAGCGCGGCCGGCGGCTTGACGATGTCGAGCCGCATGCCGTGCTCGTCGGCTTCCAGCGGTTCGAGGTCGCGCAGCTGACTGTCGAGCAGGGAAGTGGGCATGAAGTGGGCGGTTCTCGCCTGCATGCGCTGGGCGATCACGTCGCGGGCGCCGTCCAGGTGGATGAATTGCAAATCCGGATCGGCTTCCCGCAACAGGTCGCGGTAACGGCGTTTCAGGGCAGAGCAGGCCAGCACCAAGCCGGCATCGGCTGCGCGGGCGCTGGCAATGTGGGCCTGCAAAGTGTGCAGCCACTCGGCGCGGTCGTCGTCGGTCAGGGGAATGCCGGCGGCCATCTTGGCGACGTTGGCGGCGCTGTGATAGGCGTCCCCTTCGACGAATTCGACGCCCAGCCTGGCGGCCAACTGGCGGCCCACTTCGCTTTTGCCGCAGCCGGACACGCCCATGACGACCCAGCGCTGGGAGGAGGTATGTGTGGTTTGCATGACTTGTCTCGCTTTATCGTTGTGCGCTTGTTAGCGCTAACATTTTTAGCCAAGTCTACCCCGATCGCGCGATTTGTAAACGTTTATTTATGCTGCGGCGCAGCAGGAGTATTTATTGCAGAGTAGAAAAAACCGCATTGAATCAAGCGCTTTCGCGCGCCATCAAGGTAAATCCCAGGTCGATTCTGGACTGCACGGGTGTCTCGCCGTGGATGATAGCGCGTAACAAGCTGGCCGCTTCGAAGCCCACTTTGTAGCGCGGCGTGGCGATGGTGGTGACCGAAGGATTCATCCATGCCGAGGCCGGCAAATCGTTGAAGCCGCAGATCGCCAGGCGATTCGGCACGGTGATGCCGCGCCGCTGGCACTGGTAGATGGCGCCGTGGGCGAGATCGTCGTTGCAGCAGAAGATGGCGTCGCAATCGGGCACCACCGCCAGCATGCGCCCGACCAACTCGGCGCCCAGCGCGATGGTCGACGGATCGGCCACCATCATCTCCAGCCGCGCGTCGTACAGGTCTGCCTCGCGCATGGCATGGCGGTAGCCCTCGGCCCGTTTCAGGGTGCGTTCGTCCAGCTGCGCGCCCATGAAGCCGATGCGCTTCTTGCCCTTGTCGATCAGGTATTTCGTCATGGTGTAGCCGGCCTGGAACTGCGAAAAGCCCACCGAGTACCGTGCATCGCTTTCCGCCAGGTCCATCATCGACACCACCGGCATGTGTGCGCCGGCCAGCATCTGCGTCACTTTCGGGCTGTGCGTCAGACCGGACAGCAAGATGCCGGCCGGCTGCGACTGCAAATAAATGTTCAGCAGCTTCTCTTCTTCGGCATCGGAATATCGCGTGTTGCCGATCAGGATTTGATAGCCGTCGGCCTGCAAGGCATCTTCGATGCCGGCCAGCACCGCCGTAAACACCGCGTTCGACAGCGAAGGCACCAGCACCACGATGACATTCGACTGCGCCGTCGCCAGAGAACGGGCGGCGCGGTTCGGCACGTAGCCCAGTTCGGCCACCGCCGCCGCCACCCGTGCACGCAGCAATTCCGACACCTGCTCGGGCTGGCTGATCGCGCGCGAGGCCGTCATGGTCGCCACGCCGGCGCGGGCGGCGACATCGGCCAGGGTGGCGCGGCCGCTGCTGCGGGTGGTGGATGGTTTGCTCATGCGCATCGTCGGGTTGCTGGTAACGCTATCTTAGCGGAATCCCGGCCGTCACGGGTTCAGGCAAAGGCGCCGGCAAACTGCGATACTGGCGTTTTAGATCACCGCGACCGCCATGGCCACCGTCCACAGTCTCACCATCTACCCCATCAAATCCTGCGCCGGCATCGACTTGCAGGAAGCCACCCTGACGCCGTCCGGCCTGTCGACGGGGCAGGTGGCCGATCGCGAATGGATGGTGGTCGATGCAATGGGACAGTTTTTGACGCAGCGGGAATGTCCGCGCATGGCACTGGTCCGGCCCGTGTTGTTGGACGATGCCCTGATGGTTTCGATGCCCGGCCAGTTGCCGTTTTCCCTGCCGTACCAGCACGATCCGGCCGCGGCTGCCGTGCGCGTCACCGTCTGGGACGACAGCGTCGACGCCCGCGATTGTGGCGACGCCGCCGCCCGCTGGATCAGCGCCGCCCTCGGCACCCCGTGCCGGCTGGTGCGTTTCGCGCCGGAAGCCGAACGCATGACCGGCCACCGTTGGACCGGCGGCGAGGGCGCGCCGACCCGCTTCGCCGACGGCTATCCCGTGCTGGTGATCGGCGCCGCCTCGCTCGAAGATATCAATGCCCATCTGGAAAAGGCGGGCCGCGAAGCGCTGCCGATGGACCGCTTCCGGCCGAACATCGTGGTGGCCGGCCTGGAAGGCTTTGAAGAAGATTACGTCGCCCAGTTCGAAATCGGTGCGGCGGTACTGAAACCGGTGAAACCCTGTCCGCGCTGTCCGATTCCCTCGATCGACCAGGCCACGGGCGAGATCGGTCCCGACCCGCTCGATGTGCTGCAGGCTTACCGGCGCAAGCCCCTGCTCGACGATGCCGTTTGCGTCGGCATGAATTGTATTGTCACTGCCGGAGGGGGCAGCCGGCTGGCGGTGGGCCAGGAAGTGGACGGCCATTTATCGTTCGACTAGCCTGTAAAAAGTATCTAGCGACAACTTTTTTCGTTTCCAAGCGACGCAAGTTGGCGTAAGGTTGCGATAATTGGTGAATATTCACCCATCAACCGATTTTTGTCAGGAGTGCCATGTCCGAACAGCTTGCCTCGTCGCCCGAACTGGAGGCAGAAAACGAGTCCTTGCGTGCGCGCCTGGCCTATCTGATCGAGCAGGCCGAACAGAATCATTCCATCATGTGCCGCCACCAGGCTTTCGACCTGGAGATTGTCGGCGCGGCCAGCTTTCCCGAGCTGATCGGCACCATCTTCCGCAGCCTGCCGGTCATCTCCAATCTCGACATGGTCACTTTATCCCTGGTCGACAAGGACGCCGACATTCACACGGTGATGGACAAGCTGGGCGTCGATTTTGCCGCCTTTCCCGAACTGATTTTCGTCGACAGCGAAGCGGCGCTGGGCTTTGTGCCGGCCCGCCGCGAAGCCTTGACGGGGCCGCCCAAGCCGCAGCTCGGGCCATACGTACCAGGCCTGTACCAATCCCTGTTTCCCGCTGCGCCGGCCGGATTGCAAAGCATTGCGCAAGTGCCCCTGCTGCGCAACAAGCGGGTGATCGGCAGCCTCAATCTGGGCAGCAGCGATCCGTCCCGTTTCACGCCGGCGCTGGGCACCGATTTCATCGAGCACATGGCTTCGATCATCGCCATCTGCCTGGAAAACGTCATCAGCAACGAAATGCTGAAATATATCGGCCTGACCGATTCGCTCACCGGCGTCTACAACCGCCGCTACATCGACCGCCGCCTGCTGGAAGAAATCGGCCGCGCGCGCAGGCAGGCGTACCGCATCTCCTGCATGTACATCGACATCGACCATTTCAAAGGGGTCAACGACAGCGTCGGCCACCAGGGCGGCGACGAGGTGCTGCGCGAAGTGGCCAGCCGCATCAAGGCGGAGCTGCGCATTTCCGATGCGCTGGGCCGCTTCGGCGGCGAGGAATTCGTCGTGCTGCTGATCGATGCCGACCTGGAAAGCGCCACCATGGTCGCCCAGCGAATCCGCGCCAGTATCGCCAACATCCCGTTTGAATTATCGAGCGGAGAGTTGCTGCCGATTTCGGTGTCGATCGGCGTGGCCACGCTGGACGATTTCGAGCGCGATCACGCCATCGAAGGGGTGGCGCAACAGCTGGTGGCGCAAGCGGATACGGCGCTGTACCAGGCCAAGGAGACGGGTAGAAACCGCGTGGTCAGCTTCGATTAGCAGCGGGGTCTGGCGCTGCGCGCCTGACCCCCGCTTTAGATGCTGCCGAAGTCGTAAAGCCGGGGACAGGCTCGCAGAGCCTGTCCCTCCTGCTAGTCACTGCAGCAGCCTGCCTTCCGCCCTGGTCACCGCATCCCCGCTCCCCCGCAGCACCACCACATCGCCCGCATTGAGCACCGTCTGATCGCTGCTTTCCAGTCGCTGTTTGCCACGCCGGACCGCCGTCACTTCCGCCCCCACGTCCGCCAGCTGCAAATCGGCGATGCGTTTGCCGACCGCGCCGGCGTCATCCCGCAAGGTCACCGTATGCAGCCGGACGTACATGTGCTCCGGATCGTCCGAGCGGTCGCCGGCGCCGTGAAAGTAGCCGCGCAGCGAGGCGTAGCGCTCGTCGCGTGCTTCCTGCACCCGGTGCACCACGCGGCGCAACGGGACGCCCAGCATCACCAGCGCGTGCGAGGCCAGCATCAGGCTGCCCTCGAGCGCTTCCGGCACCACCTCGGCGGCGCCCGAGCGCTTTAACAGATCGAGGTCGGTGTCGTCGTGGCTGCGCACGATCACCGGCAGGGCAGGGGCCAGCTCGTGCACCAGGTGGAGCACTTTTAATGCAGACGGCGTATTGGCGTAGGTGATCACCAGGCAGGCGGCACGGTTGATGCCGGCGGCCACCAGCGATTCGCGGCGGGCGGCGTCGCCGTAGGCCACGTGGGCGCCGGCCGCTTGCGCTTCCTGCACCCGCTCAGGATCGAGGTCGAGCGCCTGGTAGGCCACTTTTTCTTCCGTCAGCAAGGTCGCCAGCGACTGGCCGCTGCGGCCGAAACCGGCCACGATCACGTGCTTTTGCAGCGCCATGCTGCGGCTGGCGATTTGCGTCAGCTGCAAGGATTGCAGCATCCACTCGTTGGCCGCGATTTTCATGACGATCTGGTCGGACTTGGCGATGATCAGAGGGGCGATCAGCATCGACAGCACCATCGAGGCCAGCACCAGTTGAATGATGAACGGGTCGATGAGGGCGGCGCCGGCGGTGAGATTCAAAAGCACGAAACCGAATTCGCCGGCCTGCGCCAGGGCCAGGCCGGTGCGCATGGAGACGCCGTCTGAGGCCCCGAACAACTTGGCGAGCAGCGCGATCAGGGCGAATTTGAGCAGCACCGGACCGCACAACAGCAGCAGCACCAGCGCCCAGTGCTGCAGCACTAGGCCGACGTTGAGCAGCATGCCGACGGTGATGAAAAACAGTCCCAACAACACGTCGCGGAACGGTTTGATGTCTTCTTCCACCTGGTGTTTATATTGGGTCTCCGACACCAGCATGCCGGCGACAAAGGCGCCCAGCGCCATCGACAGTCCCGCCTTCTCGGTGATCCAGGCCGCGCCCAGGGTGATCAAGAGGAGGTTCAGCATGAACAGCTCCTGCGAGCGCCGCTTGACCACCAGGGTGAACCACTTGCGCATCAGCTTCTGGCCGAAGAACAGCAGCAGCACCAGCACCACCACCGCTTTGAGACTGGCCCAGGCCAGGGTGGCGGCCAGCTTGGTCGGGTTTTGCGCCAGCGAGGGAATCAGGATCAGCAGCGGCACCACCGCCAGATCCTGGAATAGCAGGATGCCGATGATGCGGCGTCCGTGCTGGCTTTCCAGCTCCAGCCGCTCCGTCAGCATTTTGGAGACGATGGCGGTGGACGACATGGCCAGCGCACCGCCCAGGGCAAACGCCGCCTGCCAGCTGATATGCAGCGACGGCGGCAGCTGGGTCGCCAGCACCAGGCCGAATAACATGGTGGCGGCGATCGTCGCCAGCACCTGGGCCAGCCCCAGGCCGAACACGATGGAACGCATCGCTTTCAATTGCGACAGGGAGAACTCCAGGCCGATGGAGAACATCAGGAAGACCACGCCGAATTCGGCCAGGGCATGGGTGGAGGCGTTGTTGTCGGCCAGTCCCAGCGCGTGCGGGCCGATCAGGATGCCGACCGCCAGGTAGCCGAGCATGGGCGGCAGGTGCAGCATGCGGAACAACACCACGCCGAGGACGGCGCTGCCGAGCAATAAAAGGGTCAGTTCGAGGCCGGACGCCATGGCTAGCCCAGGGTCCGGGCGTGCGCGCAGACCACAGGCCATCGCTTGCGGTCAGAGTGAAAACGAGGTTTCAAAGGGTGATATAAAATGCTTGGCAAGTTTTTTGCTTTCCCAATTCGTTTATACTGCCTGAACGAGTGTAACCCATGAAAAAACAATGTTGAAAGCTTTTGACGAAAACCTGACGAAGCGCTCCATGCTGCTGGCGCGCGAGACGCTGGCGATCGAGGCCGACGCCATCCGCGCCGTCCACGAGCGCCTGGCGCTTGACGACAGTGTCGGTCACGCCGTCAACCTGCTGCTGGCCTGCACGGGCCGCGTGGTGGTGTCGGGCATCGGCAAGTCGGGCCACATCGCCCGCAAGATCGCCGCCACCCTCGCTTCCACCGGCACGCCCGCCATGTTCGTCCACCCGGCCGAAGCGGCCCACGGCGACCTTGGCATGGTCACCCCGCAGGATGCATTCATCGCCATTTCGTATTCGGGCGAGTCGTCCGAGCTGATGGCCATTCTTCCCATCGTCAAGCGCATGGGCGCCCCCTTGATCGCCATGACCGGCAAGCCGGGTTCCTCCCTTGCCGTGATGGCCGACGTCCACCTCGACGTCTCGGTGGCCAAGGAAGCCTGCCCGATGAACCTGGCCCCCACCGCCAGCACCACCGTCACCCTGGCCCTGGGCGACGCTCTCGCCGTCGCGCTGCTCGACGCCCGCGGTTTCAAGGAAGAAGATTTTGCCCGCTCGCATCCGGGCGGCGCACTGGGACGCCGCCTGCTCACCCACGTGCGCGACGTCATGCGCAGCGGCGACGCCGTGCCGGCCGTGCCGGAATCGGCCAGCCTGTCGCAGGCGCTGCTGGAAATCACCCAGAAGGGCATGGGCATGACCGCCATCGTCGACAGCGAAGGGCACCCGGTCGGCGTGTTCACCGACGGCGATTTGCGCCGCATGATCGAACGGGTGCAGGATTTCACCCAGGTGATGATCCGCGACGTCATGCATTTCGATCCGCGCCGCGTGCGCGCCGAGCAGCTGGCGGTCGACGCCGTCGCCATCATGGAAGAACACCGCATCAACCAGATGCTGGTGGTCGACGCCGACGACAAGCTGGTCGGCGCCCTTCACATCCACGATCTGACGCGCGCGAAAGTGATTTGATGAGCATTCCAGATACCACCCTCGACCACGTGCGCCGCGCCGCTGCCGTGCGCCTGCTGATACTCGACGTCGACGGCGTGCTCACCGACGGCAGCCTGACCTACGGCCCGGATGGCGAAGTGACCAAGACCTTCAATGTGCTGGACGGCCTGGGCATCGAGCTGCTGCAAAAAACCGGCGTGGCGGTGGCGATTATCAGCGCCCGCAAGTCGCCCGTGGTGGTGCGCCGTGCGGCGGACTTGAAAATCGCCCATGTCTACCAGGGCACGCACGACAAGCGCATCGCCTTTGCCGAGTTGCTGGCGCTGACCGGCTTGACGGCCGAGCAGTGCGGCTACATCGGCGACGACGTCATCGACCTGCCGCTGCTGCGCAAGGTCGGCTTTGCCGTCACCGTGCCGAGCGGGCATCCGGAAGTGCAGCACCGTGCCCACTACGTCACCCGCGCCAACGGCGGGCGTGGCGCCGTGCGCGAAGTGTGCGACCTGGTGATGCGTGCTCAAAACACCTATGACACGGCGCTGGCGCCGTATTTTGCCTGACCATGGCACGCGCCCAGCATAAACGCACGGCCCACCGCTGGCGCGTCGGCGCCATGATAGTCACCGGCGTGTTGCTGGCCTTGGGCAGCTTCTGGCTGGTCGAAGTGATCAACCGCGGCGAATTCGGCGCCAACGAGGTGGCGAAGAGCGAGCCCGATTACATCGTCGAAGGCTTCAGCGTCGTCAAGATGACGCCGCAAGGGACACCGCGCTACATCGTCGCCGGCGACAAGTTGATTCACCATCCCGACAGCGATACGGCCGACGTGCTGCGCCCGGTGGTGCAAAGCCTGTCTCCGCCGCTGCCGCCGATGACCATGACGGGCGCCACCGGCCGCATCGACCAGGTGCGCAACATCGTCGATGTCCAGGGCAATGTCGTCGTCGAGCGTCCCGGCTCGCCGCAGGGCCCGCACCTGCGCTTGAAAACCGAGGCGCTGACCATCCTCACCGACGAAGACAAGCTGCGCACCGATCTGCCGGTGGAAATGCTGTCCGACGCCACCGTCGTCACCGGCGTCGGCATGCTGGCCGACCGCGCCGCCAACCAGGTCGATATTTATCACCGCGTGCACATCGTGTATCCGCCCAAGCCGCAGCGGCCCCCCAAATAGAAAACGAGAACCGACCATGAAACTTCGCCTCCTGATGCCCGTGCTGCTTGGCGCCCTGCTTGCCGCCGGCACCGCCACCGCCGAGCGGGCCGATTCGACCAAGCAGACCATCATCGATGCCGATTCGGCCACCGGCAATGAAGTCACGCAGACCCGTACCCTGATCGGCAACGTGGTGCTGCAACGGGGCACCCTCTTGATCAAGGCCGACCGCGCCGTCATCAAGAGCGACCCGGAAGGCTACAGCTACGCCACCTTCTATGCCAACGCCGGCAAGCTGGCCACCTTCCGCCAGAAGCGCGACGGCGGCGATATCTGGGACGAAGGCGAGGCCGAACGCATCGAATACGACAACAAGGCCGAAGTCGTCAAAATGTTCTCGAAGGCGAAGATCACCACCCTGGAAAACAAGCGTAAAACCCAGGAAGTGCAGGGGCCTTTCCTGTCCTACGACAGCCGCAAGGAAGTCTACTCGCTGGAGAACGACGTCAGCGGCACCAGCAAGGCCAACGGCGGACGCGTGCGCATCGTCATCGAGGCGACCCCGCCGGCCGCAGCCCCGGCCGCCCCGGCACCGGCTGCACCAGCGCCGGCGAAAAAGCCATGATCGAGGCGAAACCCTGCGGCAGCACCCTGATCGTGCGCGGTCTGCAAAAAAGCTACGGCAAGCGCCTGGTCGTGCGCGACGTGTCGCTGCAGGTCGAATGCGGCGAAGTGGTCGGCCTGCTCGGTCCCAACGGCGCCGGCAAGACCACCTCCTTTTACATGATCGTCGGCCTGGTGCCGTCGGACGCCGGCTCGATCGACATCAGCGGTGTCGACATCTCCAGTTTGCCGATTCACCGGCGCGCCACTCTGGGCCTGTCGTACCTGCCGCAGGAAGCCTCGGTGTTTCGCAAGCTGACGGTGGAAGAAAACATCCGCGCCGTGCTGGAGCTGCAAAAGGTCGACGGCAAGCCCTTGACGAAGGCGCAGATCACCGAACGCCTGGACAGCCTGCTGGCCGATCTGCAGATCGACAAGCTGCGCGAAAACCAGGCCTTGTCGCTGTCGGGCGGTGAACGCAGGCGGGTGGAGATCGCCCGTGCGCTGGCCACCAATCCCCGCTTCGTGCTGCTCGACGAGCCGTTCGCCGGGGTCGATCCGATCGCCGTTATCGAGATCCAGCGGATCGTCCGTTTTTTGAAAGAGCGCGGCATCGGCGTTCTGATCACCGACCACAATGTGCGCGAAACGCTGGGCATCTGCGACCGCGCCTACATCATCAACCAGGGCGCCGTGCTGGCCTCGGGCCGCCCCGACGACATCATTGCCGACGAATCGGTACGCCGCGTGTATTTGGGTGAACACTTCCGCATGTAAGTCCGCTTCCACCAACTATGAAACAGTCACTTCAACTACGCACCTCGCAGCACCTGGCGCTGACGCCGCAGCTGCAGCAGTCGATCCGATTGCTGCAGCTGTCGACGCTCGAATTGCACCAGGAGCTCGAGCATCTGTTGTCCGATAATCCCTTGCTGGAGCGCCTGGACGACCCGCTGGACAATTCGGTGCGCCTGCTGGCCGACGGCGCCGTCGGCGCCACCGGCAACGCCGAAGCGCCGGAGGTATCGAACCAGGATGCGCCGCCGAGCGCCGACGCGCCGGCCGCCGATGCGGAAGGAGGCGACAGCGCCGAAATGGGCGGCGAGAGTGCGCAGGACAGCAGCAGCGGAGACAACGAAGACTGGAGCGAAGCGTCGCGCAACAAGTCGCCCGACGACGAGGATTCGCGGCCGCAGATCGAGGCGTCCGCCACCAGCCTGCGCGAGCACCTGTGCGAGCAGATGCGCCTGGCGATGCTGGAAGTGCGGGACCGCGCGCTGGTCGAACTGATGATCGATGCGCTCGACGACAACGGCTATCTGACCGAGACGCTCGAAGAAATCTTCGAGCGCATGCCGCCGGAACTGGAAATCGATCCGGACGAACTGAAAACGGCCCTGTCCCTGCTGCAGAGTTTCGACCCGGCCGGCGTCGGCGCGAGAAACGCCTCCGAATGCCTGGCCATCCAGATCCGCCGCATGGCCGGCGTGCCGATGGTGACGCGCCGCATGGCGCTGGAGATCGTCTGCAAGCACTTGAACTGGTTCGCCCAGCGCGAATTCAACAAGCTCAAAAAAGCACTCGATTGCGACGACGAGGATTTGCGCGAAGCGCAGGCCGTGATCCGCCAGTGCAATCCCCATCCCGGCGCCGATTTCGGTTCGGGCGCCTCCGACTACGTGGTCCCGGATGTCATCGTGCGCAAGGCGAAAGGCGGCTGGACGGTCAGCCTGAACAACGACGTCATGCCGCGACTGCGCGTGAACAGCATGTACGCCAACCTGCTCAAGCAAGGCAAAGGGGAAGGGCAGATGGGCGCGCAACTGCAGGAAGCGAAGTGGCTGATCAAGAATATGCGCCAGCGTTTCGACACGATTTTGCGGGTGGCCGAGGCCATCGTCGAGCGCCAGCGCAACTTTTTCTCCCATGGCGCGGTTGCCATGCGTCCACTTGTGCTGCGTGAGATTGCTGATACACTAGGCCTACACGAGAGCACTATCTCCCGGGTAACCACTCAGAAATACATGCTGACCCCGCATGGGATGTTTGAGTTGAAATATTTCTTTGGCAGCCACGTAGCGACCGACGCCGGCGGCGAAGCATCGTCGACAGCGATCCGGGCACTCATCGTGCAATTGACAGGAGCGGAAGACCCTAAAAACCCACTTTCAGACAGCAAGATCGCAGACATGCTGGG
>JACXTT010005205.1_pt1 | contig 18985 bp, 16 predicted proteins | sample 9270951 | NCBI WGS metagenome assembly JACXTT01 (sample SAMN15532306, study PRJNA645909) | rock metagenome | isolation source: weathered quartz diorite | place: Puerto Rico | collected 2017-06-21 | reverse complement strand
ATTTACCAGTTGCCCATTTGTTCGGGCACAATCCGCTCGGTTTGCCTTTCATCGAGCGGGTGTATTTTCCAGTCGGGGTCGTATTTCACAAACCATGAAAGCCAGAGCGTGCGCGAGAGGCGCATCATCGGGGGCTGTATAACCACCAGCAGTAAGGCATTGCAGCCCATCCACCAGAAAAAACGATTATCTTCAAGCGAAAACCCGAATATAAACAGCCAGGCCACAAAAGAAATAACACAAACGGCCACCGCCAGCCCATAGCTCACAAAACCGGTACCATAATAAAAACCCACTTCTATTTCCGTAGGCTGCCCGCAAACCGGGCATTTCTCGTTCATTTTTACAATAGACCCCAGCTTATAAGCGCTTTTCTCCTTATAAATAGACCCTTCCCTGCAACGGGGGCATTTATTGGACAATACGGTGAGCAGGTATCCCGGTCGCTTCTCGCTTGCTGCCATAATCGTTTGCTTTAATGATTGGACTGCAAAGGTACAATGTTGTTCAGTACTTTCTCCATCTGCATGCTTCGCGACCCTTTTATTAAGATAGCCGTATGCTCAAACGCCTGCTGCCTGAACCATTCGCCCGCCTCTGCCGCATTGTTAAAACGGGTATAGGGATGATGAATACGTAAAAAATCGCCACCCACCAGCACTACCTGCGTCCAGGGGTACTGCCCGATTAAATTTATAATGGCCTGGTGCTCCTGCAGGCTTTCTTCGCCCAGCTCTGCCATGCCGCCCAGCATCAGCACCTTGGCCGGGGCGTCCAGTTGGGCAAAGTTTTCAATAGCTGCTTTCATACTGCTGGGGTTGGCATTATAGGCATCCAGCACAACCCGGTTGCTGCCCTGCTCAATAAGCTGTGAGCGGCTGTTGGAAGGAGTATAACCTTCAATAGCCTGTTTTATTTTTTCTCCGGGCACCCCAAAATAACTCCCGGCGGCAACGGCTGCCAGCACATTGGGCAGGTTGTATTTACCCACCAGTTGGGTATGCAAAGTGCCTGTAACCGGGCCTTTGGTAACCCTTACCGTAAGAAAGGGTTCGCTTTTTTCGGCAATAGCGGTTATATCGGCGTCTTTTGTGCCATAGGAAAAAATGCTGGGTATGCCTTTACTCATATCATGCAGGTAATCGTAATCCGCCATAATAAAAGCGGTGCCGTTATGCGCGCGCAGCCAGTCAAACAATTCTCCTTTTCCTTTGCGAACGCCTTCTATGCCGCCAAAGCCTTCAAGATGCGCCTTGCCGCTATTGGTAATAATGCCGTGGGTAGGTTGGGCGTAGGCACAATACCCGGCTATTTCACGCTGGTGGTTGGCGCCCATTTCAATAACGGCCATCTCTGCATCCCTGCCCACGCGCAGCAGGGTAAGGGGCACACCAATATGATTGTTGAGGTTGCCTTCTGTAGTATAGGTTTTATAAGCAGTGCTCAGTACTGCATGTACCAGTTCCTTGGTTGTGGTCTTGCCATTGCTGCCGGTAATGGCCAGGAAGGGAATAGTAAACCGCTGCCGGTGGTGCCCCGCCAGTTGCTGCAGCGCCGTAAGCACATCCGGCACCAGTAGCATCCGGTCATTGGGCACAGGAGGCGCTTCATCTATTACAGCATACGCCGCGCCTGCATCCAGCGCCTGTTGTGCAAACTGGTTGCCGTTGAAATTTTCGCCTTTCAGGGCAAAGAAAATAGCGCCCTGCTTCAGCTTCCTGGTATCGGTTTGTACCGAAGGGTGCTGCAGGTAAATGGCATACAATTGTTCAATGCTCATGTATTCTGTGCTCATGCGTCAAAAATAGGAATAAACTAAAGAAGGCGTGCCACGGTTACGTTATCTACGCAAACGAACCGTGGCACGCCTGGCACAAAAAAGCCCCCCGTTTTTGCGGGGGGCCTTTCAGCTATTTATAATGATCTTATCGCTTGCGTGTATTCTGCCGGCGTTGTTTGTAGTCGATACCGGTGCCGTGCCCGTTACCTTCAGGACTGCCTACGCGGTCCATAGCGCAACGGAAACCAACGGTGCTGCTGGCCTGGTCTTCTTCCAGGAAGCGGCGGGTACCGGGGCTTAACCAGTAAGCGCGGTCGTTCCAGCTGCCACCTTTAATAACCCTCGATTTATCGCTGATCAGGGTAGAGATACCATATCCGTAAGCTACACCCGCTACCAGTGAGTCACCATCAAGGTAGTTGATTACATCACCTTTCTGGTAGTTACGGCGTTTTTTGCTTTCTTCATCGGTTACATAACGGTTCTTGATGCGGCCCAGGCTATCCCTTTCAGGTTTGCCGGAGGAAAGATCAAGGGTAGTGTATTTATTACCACGATAAGGAGCAACGTCTTCATCATCCACGGCAGATAAAGGACGGTATACATCGGCAGTCCATTCGTTTACATTACCGCTCATGTTATACAGGCCAAAACCGTTGGGGAAGAAGGACGTAACAGGGGCGGTATAAACAGCGCGGTCGTTCAAACCACCTGCCACACCCATGTTATCACCACCGCCTCTTTTAAAGTTGGCCAGGAAAGTGCCCTGCCAGCTGCCGCGGCGTGTATCGCGCAAACCGTTTACGTTGATAGCCCAGGAGTATACCTGTTTGTTGGCCACCAGCTCTTCCCCTCTTTTACCTTCCTTACGGGTAGGCTCGGGGTTTTGGTTTACAAGGCCTAAAGCGGCATATTCCCATTCTGCTTCTGTTGGCAGGCGATAGCCCGGCAACAGGATACCATCTTCAAAGGTCACATTGGTACGGGGCGTACCATTGGGGTTCTTTAAAGGATTGCTTTTTGATTTGGCAGCTGCACCGGGAGTAGCCTGGTACTCACCCAGCAGGTATGCCTTGGTATCAAAGTTTTCCTGGCCGAGACCGGACAGGTTCTTAACAGCATTTTTATTGATATAACCTCTCTTAATCAGCTCGGCTTCGTTTACGCGGTTGGTTCTCCAGCTGCAGAAATCATTGGCCTGTTTCCAGGTTACGCCTACAACAGGGTAGTAGTTGTAAGACGGGTGGCGGAGATAGTATTCTACCAGCGGCTCGTTATAAGCCAGCTCACTTCTCCAAACCAGCGTATCGGGCATCACAGCCGTACGTACAGCCTGGTATTCATCACCGTCAAACACGGTGTTTACCCAATACATGTATTCACGGTAGTGGATATTAGCCACTTCAGTTCTGTCGATGTAGAAAGAGTTGACCGTAATACGGCGGGGAATATTATTCCAGTCGCCCATCACGTCTTCCTGGGTTGCACCCATAGTGAAGGTACCACCCTGTACAAACACCAGTCCGGGACCGGTCTTTTCCTCTTTTTCGCGGGACACCTGGAAACCACCCATGTTTTTATCATTGTAGTTCCAGCCTGTCACATCGGACTTTTCTACTTTTTTATGGCACGATACTGCCATGGCAGCACACGATGCGAGAAGCGTAAGATTTTTCCAGTTCATTTTAATAGCCATTTGAAGCCGGTTTTAGAATGAAATAACGGGATGAGGGCCTTAATATTGTATTTGTGAATAAGGTTTTAACCCCGCAACTGCGAATATAAGCAGCTTTGCCCTGCCCCGTTCGTAGAAATACGTTAATTCGTACCGGATTGTTCTAATTTTGAAAAGCAAACGCTGTGCAAGTGGCACACGTATCAACACAAGAAAAGACTGGGTTAAGAGGAGCATCGGGCTAATAGTTCAAAAGGGAAAAAGGAGTAAAAAGAGTCCCGCGCCGCAGGCGCGCCTTTGTGTCCCTTAAAAGGAAGGTTTCGCAAAAGTTAAACCCGCAAAAGCCTGTAAATGAAGCAAACGCTCTGTGTACCTCTGTGAATAGACCTCCGTGTCCTCTGTGTTAAAACCCATGGCGCCGAAGGCGCCATAAATCAGGCAATTGAACCAATTTTTGAATGATAAAAGGCTGCCTCTCCATTCTACTGTTACTGTTCCTGCTCCCTGTGGCCCGGGCGCAACGTCACTATGCCACCACCTCCGTCCTCGCCTCCGGCAAATGGTACAAAATAAGCGTGCAGCAACCCGGCGTATATAAAGTAGACCTGCCCCTGCTCAACAAACTGGGTATCAACACCTCCGGCCTTTCCTCCGCTTCCATCCGCCTCTTTGGCAACGGCGGAAAAATGCTTCCCGAAGCCTGCAACGGCGCCTACACCGACGATCTGCAGGAAAATGCCATCCAGGTCATCGACGGCGGCGATGGTGTTTTGGATGGCGCCGACTATTTCCTGTTCTATGCCCCCGGCCCCGATAACTGGACTAAAGATTCAGTCAATCATAAATTTATACATCAAAAAAACCTCTATAGTACTAAGAGCTATTACTATATTACCATCGGCGGCGCCGGCAGGCGCGTACAGTCGCTTACCGGTACGCCGGCACCCAATATCAGCGTTAGCTCTTTTTCCGGGCGCTATTTCCATGAACTCGATTCCGTCAATTTGCTCAACAGCGGCAAAAACTGGTACGGCGAAGAGCTGTCCACGGACCCCGGGCATACCACTTCCATCACCTTCCCTGTGCCGCTTGCCAACATCATTACCAGCCAGCCCGCCACCCTGGTAAGCAACTGCATTGCACGTACCATTGGCGGCAGCAGCCGTTTTACCGTTTCGGCTGGTAGCGCGGTGGTATTGCAGCAGGACATTGCCCCCACCGGCAATACGAACTTTGATCTGTTCGCCGGCAGCTCGCAGCTATCTGCTTCCTTTCAGCCCCCCGCTGCTTTATCGGTTACGTACAATTTTACCCCCGGCGGCATTAACGCACAGGGCTGGGTAGATTGGTTCGAAGTATTCTGCCGCAGGGACCTGGCCCTTACCGGCGCGGAGCAATTGTTATTTCGCGACTGGAACAGCACCGCCTCCGGCAATACCGCCGGCTTCCTGTTAAAAAACGGCGCCGCGGCACAGGTATGGGATATAACGGACCCCGCCAATCCTGCCAAACTCAATACCACCGTGACCGGCAGCGATCTAAGTTTTGCCGGCGATGCGGCTTCGCTGCATGAATACGTGGCTTTTTCCACCGGCTTTCTTGCACCCGGCGCCGAAGGCGCCGTGGCCAACCAGGATTTGCACAACTGGTCGCCCGCCGATATGCTCATTATCGCTTACACTCCATTGTTGCCCCAGGCCCGGCGCCTGGCTGCCTGGCACAGCCAGCAAAACCAGTTAAAAACACTTGTGGTAACCACCGACCAGGTATTCAACGAATTTTCTTCCGGCATACCCGACCCTACTGCCCTGCGCGATTTTGTAAAAATGTATTACGATAAAGCCGGCGCCGACACCAGCCTCCGCCCCCGCTACCTGCTCCTGTTTGGCGATGCTTCATTCGATTACAAATCACGCCTGCCCAACAACAGCAATTTTGTACCTGCTTATGAAACCAGCGTTTCGCTCGACCCGCTCAACACCTATACCTCCGATGATTATTACGGTTTTCTCAACGATAAAGACGATATCAACTCCACCCTTATCACCAATTTTCTCGACATCGGCGTTGGCCGCGTGCCGGCGCAAACGCCCGACCAGGCAAAGGCTTTTGTAGATAAACTAATCAATTACGCCGACCCCAAAAGCCTCGGCCCCTGGCGCAACCAGCAAACCTTTATTGCCGACGACCAGGATAATAACCTCCATTTCAACGATGCGGAATCCATTACCGCCACTGCCGCCCTCACCAACCCGCTTTTTATACAGGATAAAATTTACCTCGATGCCTATTCGCAGGAAAGCACACCCTCCGGCAGCCGCTATCCCGATGTAAACCTGGCCATCAACAACCAGGTAGAAAACGGAACACTGATCTGGAATTACAACGGGCACGGCAGCTACCGCCGCCTGGCCGATGAAGTTATCCTGGAGCAGCCCATTGTAGATACCTGGACCAACACCTGGCGCCTGCCCCTGTTTATTACGGCCACCTGCGATTTTGCGGTGTACGATAACCCCGCCATCACTTCGCTGGGAGAAAATATCCTGCTGCGGCCCGCTACCGGTGGCATCGCCCTCATGACCACCACCCGCCTGGTATTTGCTTACAGCAATCGCATCATGAACAGCAATTACCTGCAAACCGCGCTGCAGGTAAAGCCCGATGGCAGCTATCCCAGCCTCGGCGAGGCCGTCAAACAGGCCAAAAATTTTACCTACCTCACGCAAACCGATATTAGCAACAACCGCAAGTTTACCCTGCTCGGCGACCCAGCCCTAACCATTGCCTGGCCAAAATACCGGGTACAGACAACTGCTATAAACGGGGTGCCCCTGGGCGCTATACCCGATACTCTCAAAGGCCTGGGGCAATACACCATTACCGGCATCGTTACCGATGCGCTGGGCAATCCGCTCCCTAATTTTTCCGGTACGCTCTACGCTACCGTGTTCGACAAAGCGCAAACCGTTTATACCCGCGGTAATGACCCCGACAGTTATAAAGCCCCTTTCCAGGTGCAGCACAACGAGCTTTTTAAAGGAAAAACAACGGTGCAGAACGACAGCTTCAGCTTCACTTTTATTGTGCCCAAAGACATCAATTACCAGTTGGGCAACGGCCGCATCAGCTACTACACCGACAACGGGCAAACCGACGGCAACGGCAGTTTTAGTAATTTTTTAGTGGGCGGCTCACAGTCGGTAAGCAGCGATAATACCGGTCCCACAGTCCATCCCTTTTTGAACGACGAAACCTTTACCAACGGGATGGTGGTCAATGAAACCCCTTTATTGCTCGTGCACCTTGCCGATTCTTCCGGTATCAACATCATGGGTACCGGCATCGGTCATGATATTACCGCCATGCTCGACAATGACCCGGCACAGGTGTTCACCCTGAACGATTTTTTTGAAAGCGACCTGGGCAGCTACCGCCAGGGTACGGTACGTTTCCGGATGCCCACCCTCACACAGGGGCCCCATACCTTAACTGTTAAAGCATGGGATGTGGCTAATAACTCCGGCCAGGCCACCATCCGTTTCCAGGTGCTCAACAGCGCACAGCTTTCCATCAGCAGCCTGCTCAATTTTCCCAACCCGTTCAGCAGTTCCACCACCTTCCGGTTTGACCACAACCGGCCAAACGAGAACCTGCTGGTAACCATTCGCCTATTCACGGTTTCGGGGCAGTCAGTAAAAACCATTCAACAAACAATAAATACGCCCGGCAACCGTTCAAGTGACATTGTGTGGGACGGAACCAATGGAGCTGGTGCCAGGATGGGGCCCGGCATCTATTTTTACCAGCTGATAATTACCGGCGCGGATGGAAAAACAGCCATGAAAACAGGCAGAGCAATCATATATTAAATAATTTAAAGTACTGTATGGTAGTGATTTATACTTATTTTTTTGCATAATTCTAACAAAACCATGACTTCGATGAAACGTTTTATTCCAGGATTGACTGCCAGCATACTTTTTATTTCCGGTTTCGCTTCCTTACAAGCACAGGACAAAATCAATGTTGTTACTACCGCGGTTCCCTTTTTACGTATCTCCCCCGACGCGCGCGCGGGCGGTATGGGTGAAACGGGTATAGCTACCAACCCCGACATTAATTCCTCTTTCTGGAACCTTGCCAAGACCGCTTTCAACGAAAGCTCCGGCGGTATCGGTGTTACCTATACCCCCTGGTTAAGAAAGCTCCAGTTGAATGATGTATACCTGGCTACCATGGCCGGTTACTATAAATTAGACGATAACCAGGCTATTACCGCTTCACTGCGGTATTTCAGCCTCGGCAATATCCAGTTTACCGACAACCTCGGCAACGACCTCGGTTCTTTCCGCCCCCGCGAATTTTCATTCGACGGCGGTTACACCCGCAAATTGTCGGAGAAAATGGGACTCGGTGTGGCCCTGCGTTATATCTATTCCAACCTCGCCAGCGGGCAGGTGTCCAACGGTACTACCTATAAAGCTGGTACGGCAGTGGCCGGCGACCTGAGCTTTTATTACCATGGTCAGAACAAAGATGGCGGCGGCTGGAACTTTGGCGCTGTCGTTTCCAACCTCGGTTCCAAAATCGGGTATACCAACGACGCCAAGCAAAAAGATTTTATACCCGCCAACCTTGGCCTGGGTACCGCCTATACCTGGGTATTTGATGAAAGCAATAAAATGACCTGGGGGCTGGACATCAATAAACTGCTGGTGCCAACACCTCCCATACCCACCGGTACCAACACCTCGCAGGATTCTGCCGACCAGGCCAATTACCGCGCCAAGAGCGCCGTTAACGGTTGGTTCAGCGCCTTCAGCGCCCCAGGCGGTTTCAGCGAAACACTGAAAGAATTTCAGATCTCTACCGGTTTTGAATATACCTATATGGACCAGTTCTCCCTGCGTCTTGGTTATTTTTATGAAGACCCCACCAAGGGCAACCGTAAATATTTTACCGGCGGTATCGGTCTTAAATACCAGGTGTTTGGTCTGAACATATCCTACATCGTTCCTTCCGGCAGCGGTATTAACCAGAATCCGCTATCAAATACCCTGCGCTTCAGTCTCTTGTTTGACCTCGATGGCAACAGTACCGATAATAATAATACCAGTAAATAGACAACGAGTGCTTTCTTATAGTAAAAGCGCCCGGGAAGGGCGCTTTTACATTTCCACCATACCTGGCGTTCATTTCCAAAATTGATCACAACAATTGCCGGGCCGGCAATACTCTTGCAAAAATCAGTTATTATTGCCCTTATTCTGAACGCTTAAATTCAGCAGCATGTACCGTATTGGCTTTGGAATCGATTTTCACCAGCTCGTGGAAGGAAGAGATCTATGGGTGGGTGGTGTAAAAATTCCCCATCACAAGGGGGCCCTGGGGCATAGCGATGCCGATGTGCTGCTGCACGCTATTTGCGATGCCATGCTGGGGGCGCTGGCATTGGGCGATATCGGTATGCATTTTCCCGATACCGATGCGGCTTATAAAAATATCGACAGTAAAATATTACTGGTGCGTTGCGCCGGACTGATTAGTGGCAAAGGATATGGGGTGGTGAATATAGATAGCAGCGTATGCCTGGAAGCGCCACGGATAAAAAAGTATTCAGGCGAAATGCGCAAGATCATTGCCGGTATACTGCAGGTAACGGAAGACGATGTATCCATAAAAGCCACTACGGCGGAAAAAATGGGCTTTGTAGGAAGGGAAGAAGGACTGGTGGCTTATGCCAATGTGCTTTTAAAAAGGAAAGAATAAGCTACTTTTGCTGGCATGTCGAAGATTAACGTTAAAATTATCAACCAGTCGGCTAACCCCCTGCCATCCTACGCTACCGCAGGCTCGGCAGGAATGGACCTGGTGGCCAATCTCGAAACACCCGTTACCCTTGGGCCGCTGGAGCGGCATTTAATTCCTACCGGTCTTTTTATTGAATTGCCGGAAGGATACGAAGCGCAGGTACGGCCCCGCAGCGGCCTGGCCATCAAACAAGGCCTTACCTGTCTTAATTCACCGGGAACCGTAGATTCGGATTATCGCGGGGAAATAAAAATAATATTGGTCAATCTTTCAAACGAACCGCAAACGATAAAACCCGGGGAACGCATCGCGCAAATGGTCATTGGCAAAGTAGAGCAGATCAATTGGGTGTCGGTAACGGAAATCAACGTTACCCAGCGCAACCAGGGCGGCTTCGGGCATACCGGTAAATAAATAAGTATGAAGCATCTGTTAAGACTATTCGTAGTGGCGCTCGTTGTACTGGCTGCCAGTTGCAAATCCACCCAAAAAATACAAACGGCTATTGCAAAAAAAGATACTACCGGGCGTGTCGTTATAGCAACCGATACCCATGAAGATTCGGTGAAATTCATGGAGGATGAAGTAAATAAGCTGGCCGCCAACCACATCAATTTTAAAACCTTTTCGGCCAAACTGAAAGTGAATTACCAGGATAAAGACGGCGAACAGCCCGAACTCACCGTTATCCTGAAAATGCAAAAAGACAGTGCCATCTGGATTTCCGTCAATGGCACCATCCTCGGCATTAACATGGAAGTGTTCCGCCTGCTGATAACACCCGACAGCGTAAAGCTGATCGACAAACGGGCTAAACTGATCCATTACCGCTCCGTCAACTACCTGCGGGAGCTGACCCAGCTGCCCTTCGATTTTTATACCGTGCAGGACCTGCTCATCGGCAACCCCATCTATTTCGATAAAAATATTCTTTCTTACCGGAGGAACGACCAGGCCGTACTGCTCATGAGCGTAGGGGCGCTCTTTAAACACTTAATGACCATCAGCAGCCAGGATAACCTGCTGCAACACAGCAAACTGGATGATGTAGACCCCACGCGCAACCGTACCTGCGATCTTACGTACTCAGGCTATGTCATTACCAGCGGCATACGCTTTTCCACCGAACGCGAAATTTCCGTATCCGAACGGTCCAAGCTGGATGTAGACATGAACTTCAAGCAATACAGTTTTAACGAAACATTAGACCTGAGGTTTTCCGTCCCGAAAAATTTAAAGCGCGATTAATCGTTATAATAGCCAGTAGTGAGTGGTGAGTTATGAAGACCTGCCGCAAAGCAAACGATTCACAACTGGCAACGCACAAAAAAAACGGTCATGATAAAAACCCTCGCATTAGCTATCCTCCTGCTTCCCGGCACAGCCGTACTGGCCCAGCAACCCAGCAAAGCCGATTTGGAAAAAGAGCGCGCCGACATTCAGCGGCAAATGGACGAGGTAAAACGTACGCTGGAAGAAACCAAGAAAAACAAAAAGGTCTCCCTGGCCCAGTTGAACGCCGTGCAACACAGGCTGGAATTACGGGAGCGCCAGATTCGCAACATCAACCAGAACATCAATCTTATTGAAGGCGATATCAACCAGAGCTGGCGCGAAATCAGCCAGTCGAAAAAAGAGCTCGATACCCTCAAAGTGCATTATGCGCAGAGCCTGGTGTATTCGTATAAAAACCGCAGCAATTACGATTTCCTGAACTTTATTTTTTCTGCCGCCACCTTCAACGATGCCCTTAAGCGGATATCGTATTTAAAATCTTACCGCAACTACCGCGAGGAGGAAGCCGCCAATATCCGGCATGAAGAAGAAGTGCAGCAACAGAAAATAGCCGCTCTCAACGCCAACCGCGAAAGAAAGACCATTGCCCTTAAAGAAGAAAGCAAGCAGCGCCAGGTGCTGGAAGAAGAAAAAGAAGAAAAGGATGCCGTGGTAAGCAAACTCAAGGCAAGAGAAAAAGAATTGATGAAAGACCTGGCGGATAAAAAGAAGCAGGATAATAAAATGGCCATTGCCCTCACCGCTGCCATCCGCCGTGCCCGCGAAGCGGCCATACGCGAAGCCGCCGCCAATGCCAAAAAGAATGTGGATGTGCCGGCCCCCGAAAAAAGCAATGCCAATGCGCCGCTGGCAGCAGGTGCCAAGCCTAAAATAGGCAGCACGTCAAGAGCCGTTAGCCCCCTCGATGCCGACCCGGAAGCAAAAAAATTATCCGATAATTTTGAAAAAAATAAGGGCAGCCTGCCCTGGCCGGTTACCGGCAATGTATCTATGCACTTTGGCCGTCAAACTTATTTTAAGGGGATCGATTACGACAATCCCGGCATCACCATTGAAACAGCCGTTGAAGCATCCGTAAAAGCAGTATTTGATGGTGAAGTTACCGCGGTAGTTTCCATCGGCCCCGTACAGGCGGTCATTTTAAAACACGGAAAGTATTTTACCACCTATGGCAATCTCTCCTCCGTAAGCGTATCCAAAAATCAACAGGTAAAAAGAGGAGAAACATTAGGCCGTGCTGCAGAAAAAGACGATGGCAAAGGCAGCGTGGAATTTCTCATCTCCAACGATGCCAACCACAATTTCGACCCCGAGAAATGGTTACGCTAAAAAATTATTTCGCACAGCGTTAAAAGAGAAAAAGAGACTCTTACGCGTCATCTCTTTTTCTCTTTTAACGCTGTGCGCCAACTTTTCTTCACCCGCGTCGAAGGCGCTTAAATACATTTACAAAACCTGTTATACAGCAACTCATACTTCGGCACAATATGATGTATATCAAACCCGGCCGCATGGTGCCTCGCCTGGTTTTTAAACTGCTTTAGCGTATCATCATCTTTTAATATATGCAGCGCATGGCGGGCCATATCCTCAATATTGCCCACATCGCTCAGGTAGCCCGTTACCCCGTTTACATTAATTTCCGGCAAACCGCCCGCATTACTGCTAATCACCGGCACGCCTGCCGCCATAGCTTCCAGCGCCGCCAGCCCAAAGCTTTCATAATCCGACGTCAGCAAAAACAAATCGGCAATGGCAAGAATATCTTCCATCTGCTCCTGCCTGCCCACAAAACGGATATCGCCAAATATGCCCAGCTCACGGCTCAGCCCCTCCGCGGCAGGCCGCTCCGGCCCGTCGCCCACAAACAACAGCTTGGCAGGTAGCTGCTCTTTTACCCGGGCAAATATCTTCACCACATCCTGTACACGCTTTACCTTCCTGAAATTAGACGCATGCAGTAAAATACGCTCCCCTTCGGGCGCTATCACCCGTTTAAACGCATCAATCGGTTTGCGGTGAAAACGGTGTACGTCCACGAAGTTGTGAATAACCTCTATCTCCTTTTCTATTTTAAACGAGCGATAGGTCTCATCGCGCAGGTTATTCGATACCGCCGTAATGGCATCGCTTTCGTTAATGGAAAAAGTAACTACCGGCGCGTAGGTTTTATCCTTGCCCACCAGCGTAATATCGGTACCGTGCAGGGTGGTAATAACCGGTATATTCTTGCCCTGTTTCAACAAAATCTGTTTGGCCATATATGCGGCCGACGCATGCGGGATGGCATAATGCACATGCAGCAGGTCCAGGTTATTATTGGCAATCACATCTACCATGGTGCTGGCCAGCGCCGTTTCGTACGGGGGGTAATCAAACAGCGGGTAGGTGGGCACTCGCACTTCATGGTAAAAAATATTGGCGTTGAACTCGCTTAGCCGCACCGGCTGCTGGTAAGTAATAAAGTGCACCTGGTGGCCCTTGTCGGCCAATGCCTTACCCAGTTCCGTGGCCAGGACACCGCTACCGCCAAAGGTAGGATAGCAAACAATTCCTATACGCATTCGTGCAAATTGATTACTTGAAAAATGTGCCCGAAGGTAAATGAAATTAACCGCTTCGGAATAACCGTTCCTACTAACCACCCCGGCGGTCAATTGTTTGCTTATCTTTAGAAAAATTTAAGGCACATGATACGTTGCGTGGCAATCGCCCTGTTTCTTTTTGGGACAACTACAGTAATCGCACAAACAGATGATTCGCTGCTCATAGCCCGGCTTTCCGACGAGGTGCTTGTTAACGGTAAAGCGTACGAAAACCTCCGCGTGCTCTGCAAAACCGTGGGAGGCCGCCTGGCCGGTTCCCCGCAAATCTATAAGGCAGAAACCTGGGGCATGGACGCCCTCAAAGCCGCCGGGGCCGACAAAGTATACCTGCAGGAATGCTCCGTGCCCCATTGGGTGCGTGGTAAGGAACGCGCCTGGATAACCTATACCGGTACCGGTGGCAAGCCCGTCAAAGAACCGCTCGATGTGCTGGCCCTGGGCAACTCCCTGGGCACTGCCGGCAAAAAAGGGGTGCAGGCCCCCGTCATTCTTATTAACGATTTCGATGAACTGGAAAAAAGAAAGGATGAAATAAAGGGAAAGATCGTGTTTTATAATCACCCCTTTAATCAAAAATACATACAGACCTTCCGCGCCTATGGCGAAGCGGGGGTGTACCGGCACGACGGCCCTTCGCGTGCAGCAAAATACGGTGCGCTGGCCGTGGTCATACGTTCCCTCTCGGGCTCCACGGACAATTACCCGCATACCGGGGCCATGAAATACGATTCCGCTTACCCGAAAATCGCCTGCGCAGCTATGGGTTTACGTGATGCCGACCGGCTGGCCGACCTGTTGCAGAAAGGCAAGAAAATAAACCTCTTCTATGAGTCCAACGCCCATTTCCTGCCCGATACCATCGGCCATAATATAATCGGCGAACTTACCGGCAGCGAATCGCCCGCCGAATATATTACTGTTGGAGGCCATATCGACAGCTGGGACCCTGCCGAAGGTGCACACGACGATGGCACCGGTTGTGTACACGCCATTGAAATACTCCGCGCCCTCAAAGCCATTGGTTACCGTCCCCGCCACACCCTCCGGGTAGTGCTGTTTGTAAACGAAGAAAACGGCCTGCGCGGTGGTACCAGGTATGCCGAAGAAGCGGCGGCAAAAAAAGAAAAACACCTCTTTGCCCTCGAAAGCGATGCCGGTGGCTTTACCCCCCGTGGCTTTACCCTTTCCCTGCGCGGCCCGCAACTGGATAAAGTACGTTCCTGGACACCCCTGCTCCTGCCCTACGGCGTATATGCGTTTACGGAAGGTGGCGGCGGGGCCGATGTAAGTCCGCTCGGTGCCCTCATGGGCGTTCCCGTGGGCGAGCTGATGCCCGACGGGCAGCGCTACTTTGATATCCATCATACCCGCAATGATGTGTTTGAAAACGTAAACAAGCGCGAGCTGGAACTGGGCGCCATTACCATGGCCGGGTTCCTTTACCTGGTGGATAAATACGGATTATAACCTCACCCAAATAAAAAGTATGAAAAAATTCCTGGTCATTGCCGTCCTGCTGATCGTTGTCATCCTGGCCGCGATTATCTACGGCAAATATTATTACACCTACAGCGAGGGCAACCGAACCGGTTTACTGCAAAAGTTTTCCTATAAAGGCAATGTGTTTAAAACCTACGAAGGAGAACTGGTACTCAGCAGCGTTCAGTCTACCGCGGGGGTAGGCCTCGCCTCGGAAAAATTCCTTTTTTCGGTCGATGACAAAACCGTCGCCGAAAAGATGATGCAGCTGGAAGGCCATAAAATAGTGGCGCACTACAACCAAAAGCACGGGACCCTTCCCTGGCGCGGCGATACCCCGTATATCGTAGACAGCGTGCGGGAAGAGAAATGAAGTCAGAGGTCTGAAGTAATCGAAGCAAACGCCTATCAACTACCAGCTATCAACAGAAAAATAGCCGGCCGCTTATGTATATCCGGCCTGTTCTTTTGCCAGCCGGCAATCGGCATGGTTTTAATAAATTCTCCCGGCCCGGTGATATCCGCGGCTATACAAAGCCGGGTATTGGGATGACAGACCTTGCAAATGGTTTCCACCAGCTGGTTATTGCGATAGGGTGTTTCAATAAAGATTTGCGTACAATGCTTTTTGGCCGATTCGCTCTCCAGTTCTTTCAGGGCTTTTATCCGCTCGCCATTGTCAATCGGCAGGTAGCCGGCAAATTGAAACCGCTGCCCGTTCATGCCGCTGGCCATCAGCGCCAGCAGGATGGAACTGGGGCCCGTGAGCGGTTTTACCGCGGCGCCCAGTTGCTGGGCAGCCTCCGCCAGTAATTGTCCCGGGTCGGCAATACCCGGGCAGCCCGACTCGCTGATCACGCCAATGGTCATGCCGCGTTGCAACAGCTTTCTAAAACTGGTCACCACCTGCTGCGCATCCGCCTGTTTGTCGATTACATGCCATTCGTAATTATCAATCACCATTTCCTTCCATAACTGCTTGAGGTAGCGCCGCGCGCTTCGCTCATTCTCCACAAAAAAAGCCTGGCATTCCTTTACCGCATCCAGCACGTAAGCCGGTATGCTGTGAAGCGCCGCTTCATCCAGGAATGCCGGGATCATATATACCTGTCCTAATGCTGCACTTGCCATTAAACTAAACCTCCTTTTCCTGGTAATATAAACTGATTGTTGCCGCCACTACTGCGTAAGCCGGGGCCAATACCGGTATAAAATGCATCAGGTAAAAAACCAACCCGTTGCCGATGGCCAGCCCTTTCCGGTTGCCGATAAAGGCAATGCTTTGCGAGGGCGACAATTTATGTCGTTCACAACTGTAATCCAGCATCGAAAAGCCATAATAATAACACTCTACAAACAGCGAAATAACCGGCGTTACCCATCCCACAATAGGTATAAAGGCCAGCAGCAGGATGGATACCGTATACACCGTTTGCCACAGGGCATTGCGCAGCGCCAGCCGCACGCCCCGCCCCATATCTTTGAGCAATTGCTGAAAATTGAACTTGTATTCCCGGCCTTCCAGCAGGGATTCTGTTTTTTCGCTGAGATAGGCAAATACCGGTGAGCCTATAATCAGCCAGAGGTATTTAAACAGGGAAAAATAGAAAAACATCAGCACCAGCCAGATCATAATGCCCCCCAGGGTAAAAAAGAAGCCCAGCCAGCCGTTCTTGAGCTTGACCAGCCAGTGGTTCAGGCCGGTGGCATTGCCCAGGTATTCAATCACTCCCGTGGCGCTTTTGCCAAAAAAATACAGGCCTGCACAAAACAGCAGCATATACACAAGCCCCGGAATGATAATCCATTTCCAGAGGCGATGCTTACTAATAAAGTGATGAGCCTTACTATATGACTGTATGGCAATAACGATTTCCTTTAGCAAAGGAGATGGATTTTTGAGTGCATAAATTTATTACTTTGAGCCCACTCAAACGGAATTAAATTATGGAAATGTTACCGGAAGCATTTTACCGGCGAAAAGATGTGCTGCGGATAGCAAGGGAATTACTGGGCAAGCTGCTCGTTACCCGTTTCAACGGGCAGCAAACCGCCGGCCGGGTAGTGGAAGTGGAGGCTTACAACGGCGTGGCAGACAAAGCCTCGCATGCTTATGGCGGCCGCCGTACCAGGCGAACAGAAATCATGTATGGCAGCGGGGGTAGCGCCTATGTATATCTTATTTACGGGCTACATCACCTGTTCAACGTGGTGACCAACCTGCAGGATACCCCGCACGCTATATTGGTAAGAGGCATAGAACCCGTGGAAGGCATCGATACCATGCTGCACCGTATGAAAAAGGCAAAACTGGATCATACCGTGGGCCGTGGCCCGGGCAATGTGTCAAAAGCCCTGGGCATCAGCACCGCCCACACGGGACTGTCCTTATTGGGCGATACCATCTTTATAGCCTCCGACGGTACAAAGATCAGCCCTTCCCGTATCATCGCTACCCCGCGTATCGGGGTGGACTATGCGGCGGAAGATGCCCTCCTGCCATACCGGTTTTTTATAAAAGACAACCCTTATGTTAGCGGAAAAAAAGCCCCGGAGGGACATTCTGCCGGCAGCAACAGAAAAAAAGAATAAATTCCCTGCATATTTCATCATTAAAAACCCGTTTTAATTGAACACCATACCTGGTACCGATGCTGCTGCGCCCGCTGCCCGCAAACCCCTCTGGTACCGGGTGCTGACCAACCTCACCTTCTGGGTGCTCATAGCGGTTATCCTCGGTATAGTGCTGGGCAATTATTTCCCGGCCCGGGCGGTAAAAATGGAATTCCTGGGTAAACGGTTTGTAGACCTTATCAAACTATTCATCTACCCCATTATTTTTCTCACCATCGTGCTGGGCATTGCCGGTATGGGCAACCTGGGCAAAGTAGGACGCATCGGTATTAAAGCCCTCGTGTATTTTGAAATCCTAACCACCCTGGCCATTATTATCGGGGTCATTATCGCCAATATCATACAACCCGGGCATATCAGCAAAGCCGGGCTGCCCATACAGGATAGCAGCCATTATACCTCCGGCGCTACCACCGGCATCGACTGGTGGCAGTTCTTTAAAAACAACCTCACCCTGCAGGTGCTTATTGTGGCCATTATCCTGGGCATTGCACTCAATTTTAATCGTCACCGGCAGCAGGTGGTGGATGTGCTCCAGCTAATCTCATCTTTTGTTTTTCGCCTGCTCAAATATGTTATGTACCTCGCTCCCCTGGGCGCTTTTGGCGGCATGGCATTTACCATTGGCAAATTCGGGTTGCATACCCTTATTCCGCTGGGCAAGCTCATGCTGGCGGTGTACTGCACCATGTTCATTTTTGTATTTGGTGTGCTGGGCCTTATCATGCGCTGGTACAAGCAAAGCATCTGGCAATACCTCGTATACATAAAAGAAGAGCTGCTGATTGTACTGGGCACTTCTTCCTCCGAGGCCGCCCTGCCCTCCATTATGAATAAGCTGGAAAAAATGGGCTGTAGCAAACCGGTAGTAGGACTGGTCATACCCACCGGCTATTCCTTTAACCTCGACGGCACTTCTATCTACCTCTCCATGGCGGTCATCTTCCTGGCGCAGTTGTATAATGTGCACCTGTCTGTGGGCGAAATGTTTACTATCATCGGCATCCTTATGGTCACCTCAAAAGGCGCGGCAGGCGTTACCGGCAGCGGTTTTATTGTGCTGGCATCCACCCTCACCGCCATTCACCGCATACCGGTAGAAGGCCTGGCCTTCCTGCTGGGCGTCGACAAATTTATGAGCGAAGCCCGCGCCATCACCAATATCATCGGCAACGGCGTTGCCACCATCGTCATAGCCAAAGGCGAAGGTGAATACACGCCTCCCATCCCCGCTGTTCAAAACGTGTAATGCCTGTGAGCCCCATCGGGGCGCCATATTAGTAGCACCCGGTAACCCGCTTTCTTTTTATCTCTCAGAGCCCCGGAGGGGCGGCATGTGAATAATAGGCACATTCCGCCCTCCGGGCCTGGAGAATCCCGGCTATTGACCGGGGCCGGCCAGCTTCTATCTAAGACGTAGGATAAACGTAGGAAAGACGTAAGATAAACGTAAGATAAGCGCAGGACAGATATAGAACGGCTATTCCCCGGATGCGCAAAGCACAAAGCTCCGCCACAACCTGGGTGGCCGGGAGATTTTGATTATCATGTATTTACAAGAAAAATGGCCGTTTAATCGGCCTGGGGCGGATAGGTTGCCTGTGTATTACCAGGCACCAACCTGTAAGATTTTTTCAGTAAAAGACAGTGTATGGATACTGCATGGATATAGCATAGGTATTCCATGGATAAAGCATAGTA
>JACXTT010005204.1_pt1 | contig 18986 bp, 17 predicted proteins | sample 9270951 | NCBI WGS metagenome assembly JACXTT01 (sample SAMN15532306, study PRJNA645909) | rock metagenome | isolation source: weathered quartz diorite | place: Puerto Rico | collected 2017-06-21 | reverse complement strand
CCCCTGCCTTTTCCACCCTCCCCTCGATAATCGCGGCGTGGGGAGTGACGGATGCCGAGGCGATTTACCCGGGTTACGGGTTCCTATCCGGGAACGCCGACTTCGCCGGGCGGGTAGAAAAGAGCGGCTTTGTGTTCGTCGGGCCACGAGCGGAAACCATCCGGCTCATGGGCGACAAAGTGAGCGCCAAGCAAGCCATGATCAAAGCGGGTGTGCCGGTAGTGCCCGGCTCCGAAGGCCAGCTGCCGGAATCGTCCGACGAAATCGTCAAGATCGCCCGCGGCGTGGGTTACCCGGTGATCGTCAAGGCTGCCGGGGGCGGTGGCGGTCGGGGCATGCGAGTGGTGCACACCGAAGCGGCGCTGCTCAACGCGGTAAGCATGACGCGCTCGGAGGCTCAGGCCGCGTTCGGCAATGCCACGGTGTACCTGGAAAAGTTCTTAGAGAGCCCGCGCCACGTGGAGATTCAAGTGCTCGCGGATGAACACAAGAACGCCGTTTACCTCGGGGACCGCGACTGCTCCATGCAGCGCCGACACCAGAAGATCATCGAGGAGGCGCCCGCACCATTGATCAACCCGCGGCAGAAAGCGCGCATCGGCGAGCGTTGCGCGGAAGCCTGCCGCAAGATCGGTTATCGTGGTGCTGGCACCTTCGAGTTCTTGTTCGAGAAGGGTGAGTTCTACTTCATCGAAATGAATACCCGTGTTCAGGTCGAGCACCCGGTCACCGAAATGATCACCGGGATCGACATCGTGCAGGCGCAGATTCGCGTGGCTTCGGGCCAGAAGCTGCCGTTTCGGCAGCGCGACATCCAGTTTCGAGGCCACGCGGTAGAGTGCCGTATCAACGCCGAGCATCCGTACAAGTTCAGTCCATCGCCGGGCCGCATCACCCAGTTCCACGTCCCCGGCGGTCCCGGTATCCGAGTGGACTCGCACGTGTACGCCAACTATTTCGTCCCGCCCAACTACGACTCGCTCATCGGCAAGGTGATAGCCTGGGCCGATACCCGCGAGCAGGCCATCGCCAAGATGCGCATCGCGCTATCCGAGATGATCGTCGAGGGAATCGAGACCAACCTGCCCCTGCATCAGGAACTCATGCTCGACTCCGCCTTTCTGCGCGGAGGCACAAGCATCCACTACCTGGAAGAGAAACTTTCGAAGCAGAGTCGCCCGGATTGATCTTGGATAAGCCATGCGCTGGGTCTCGCTAAGCGTCGAGGTCGACGCCCTCTGGGTGGAGGGCATGGCAGATGCGTTGCTCGAGCGCGGCGCGCTTTCCGTCGAGGTGACTGATGCCGACGTCGGCAAGAGCCATGAAAGTCCCCTGTTCAACGACCCCGGCGAAGCGGTCGGGACGGTCTGGCCGCGCAATACCCTGAGCGCACTATTCGACGTTGGTGTCGAACCCGCGCAGGTGCTAGCTGAGGCCTGTCACGCAATCGGAGCGTCTATTCCCGCTGAATTACGCGTCAAATCGGTGCCCGAGCAGGACTGGGTGCAAACCACTCAGCAGCAGTTCGGGCCGATCCAGATCTCCTCGCGTCTGTGGATCGTGCCGACCTGGTGCCAGCCCCCGGTGCCGGGGACCCTGGTGTTGAAGCTCGATCCCGGGCTCGCCTTTGGAACGGGTGCGCATGCTTCTACGTGGCAGTGCCTCCGGTGGCTCGATGAGTATTTGCATACGGGACAATCGGTGCTCGATTATGGATGTGGCAGCGGCATCTTGGGCATCGCAGCGAAGAAGCTCGGGGCCGGGCGGGTTGTCGCAACGGACACAGATCCCAACGCTTTGGTGGTGAGCGCACGCAATGCCAGCCAGAACGGCGTGGCCCTGGATGTTCTTGCCCCGGAGCTGCTGCCGAATCAGAAATTTGACGTGGTGGTAGCGAATATCCTCGCGAACCCGCTTCGGCTACTGGCACCTTTGCTGAGTAACTACACCTGCACGGCAGGTCACATCGTCCTCGCAGGAATACTCGATGTCCAGGGTACGGCGGTACGCGCTGCCTACGACGAGTGGTTTGATCTGGCACAGTGGTATTCGCGGGAGCCCTGGATCTGCCTCGCCGGTCGACGACGCGCGGCAATCTAACGCACTCGGGCCGCGGCCGCAGCAAGCTTGCCCACGAAGAGCGTTGGTGCTGGAGCGTTGCACCGGAGTTGCGGCCAACCTGTTAGAGTCCAAAACCGCCGAGTTCCCTCCCATGAGCATGTACACTCGTTGTCCGCACTGCGAAACCCATTTCAGGGTCTCGCGCGAACAACTCCAGGTTTCCAGTGGCCAAGTACGGTGCGGACGCTGCCAGAGAGCGTTCGACGCCTTTGCGACGCTAACCTCTCATCCGCCGGCTGTGCCCGGTCCGACCAAGGAAGGACCTGCACCGTCCGGCCAGGCAGCTGGCGCGCTAATTCTGGAATCGCGCCTTGCCGCGAACTCGTCGATTCGACCGTCTGCGACCGAGCTTGGTGTGCAGACAGGCGCGCATTCCGCCGATGCTCGACCGGCATCGCAGCCGGGACCGAGCCGCGGGGGGGAGCGCGAACCTCTTACGCTGCCCGACGACCTGTTCAGCCCCGCCGCTGTGCCTCAGGCCCATGGCGGGAGCTGGCTATGGTTGTCGGGGAGCTTAACGTTGGTCCTGGCGTTATCGGCGCAAGCTCTCTATATCTTCCCAACCGAACTCTTCGGGCGTTTTCCACAGGTCCGGCCATTGCTGACCGAGGCTTGCGTCTGGATCCATTGCGACCTGGCGCTCCCGCGCATTCCCGATCAACTCTTCATCGAAGCGTCCGATCTGCAAGTGCTCGACACCACGCGACCCGCGGAGGTTCTCCTTACCGCAACCATCCGCAACCGGGCGGCAGTGACGCAGGAGTTGCCATTGATCGAGTTGACCCTGCTGGACCGGCTGAACCAAACCTCCGCGCGTAAGGTCTTTCACCCCGTGGACTATGTCGATAAGTCCCGAGAAACTGGCCGGGGTATTGCCTCTAACCAAGAGGTACAGGTAAAGCTGTATCTGGATACCGGGGACATACGACCTGCCGGCTACCGTTTGTACATCTTTTTCACGTGAGCCTGAAGCGCACACCCCTGTTTGAAGAGCATCGCCTGGGCCACGCGCGCCTGGTGGATTTTGCGGGCTGGGAGATGCCTGTCCACTATGGTTCCCAGGTTGATGAACACCACCACGTGCGACGCGACGCCGGCATGTTTGACGTCTCTCATATGCTCGCGATCGATGTCGAGGGAAGTACGGCGCGTGCGTTTCTGCGTCGCTTGCTGGCTAACGATGTCGCCCGCCTGAATCTCCCGGGCAAGGCGCTTTACAGTTGCCTGCTGAATGAGGCCGCTGGGGTGCTGGACGACTTGATCGTGTATAACCTGGGCCCGGAGCGCTTTCGCGCCGTGGTCAACGCCGCGACTGCGGCAAAGGATCTGGCCTGGATTCTTGCTGCGCGTGATCGGTTTGCTCCGGCGGTGCACCTGCACCCTCGGCGCGACTGGGCCTTGGTCGCAGTGCAGGGTCCTGCTGCGCGTGCGCGTTTCTGGCAGGCGCGCGAACCGACCCGTGCCGTGACCGAAGCGTTGCATGCATTTCAAGGCGCGGAAGTCTCCGGCATGTTCGTGTCGCGCACCGGCTATACCGGCGAGGACGGGTTTGAAGTGATGATTCCCGCGGAGCAGGCTGTGACGCTGTGGCGCGACCTGCTTGCGGTAGGCGTAGCCCCATGCGGACTCGGCGCTCGGGACACGCTGCGCCTTGAAGCGGGGATGAATCTCTACGGCCAGGACATGGACGAGTCGGTGACCCCGATAGAGTCTGGACTCGGATGGACCGTGGACTTGTCGAACGGGCGCGATTTTATCGGTCGCCAGGCACTGGTCGCGTCGCCGGCCAGGAAACGCCAAGTGGGTCTGGTGCTGCTGGAGAAAGGCGTACTGCGCAGCCATCAGCCGGTGCGCACTGAGAATGGTGAGGGCGTGACCACTAGCGGCACCTTCGCGCCCACATTGGGTCGCTCCATCGCGTTCGCACGCGTTCCCGTCGCTGTCACGGTAGGTGCTGTGGTTGAGGTGCGGATCCGCGACAAGTGGCTTGCGGCGAAGGTAGTAAAATATCCGTTCGTCCGCATGGGCGAGCGGCTTGTTGAAATCCCCCCTTCGTGATCCATCGACGAGGAGTCCTTGATGCGCTTTCCCGCTGAGCTGAAGTACACCGACACGCACGAATGGTTGCGGCAGGAAAGCGATGGGACTGTCTCAGTGGGCATAACATGGCATGCCCAGGATCGTCTCGGCGATCTGGTCTATGTAGAGAGCCCGCCGCGCGGCAAGGTTTTCAGGCGGGGTGAAGAATGCGGTGTCGTCGAGTCGGTCAAGGCTGCGTCAGACATCTATGCGCCGGTCTCTGGGGAGGTGGTCACCGTAAACGAAGAACTCGCCAGTAGCCCGGAAAAAATCAACCAGCAACCTTACGATGCCTGGATGTTCAGGCTGCAGCCAAGCGATCGCGCCGAGCTACAGACGCTGCTGGATGCCGCAAGTTACGAGAAGCTGATCGAAGCGGAACCCCATTGAACGCCCCGGATCATCTGGCCGTACCGTCTAAGGCGAGCGTGAGGGCGACCGCGTTATCTGAAGCTTGACTCCTAACGTGCCTTTCATTCCCCACACGGAAGCTGATGTACGCGGCATGCTTGAGGCGATCGGGGCGAGTTCGATCGAGGATTTGTTCGACGAAATTCCCGCGAGTCTGAAGGTGGCACAGCTCGAGCACGTGCCGCTGGGGTTAACCGAGATGGAGGTGCTGCGTCTCATGCAGGAGCGTGCCGAGGGTGACGGGCGCTATCTGAATTTCATCGGGGCGGGCGCGTATGAGCACCATATTCCCGCGGCCGTCTGGCAGTTGGCCACGCGCGGCGAGTTCTACTCTGCGTACACGCCCTATCAAGCCGAGGCGAGCCAAGGGACGCTGCAGGTGTTGTACGAGTATCAGACGATGATGTGCGCACTCACCGCGCTGGACGTGACAAATGCCAGCCTGTATGACGGTGCCTCGGCATTGGCCGAAGCGGTGCTGATGGCTGTGCGTTTGCACAAGTCGTCGCGCCGTGTGCTGGTACCGGCAACGCTGCACCCGTCGTACCGCCAGGTCGTGCGCAGCATTGTCTCCAACCAGCAGATTGAACTGATCGAGTTGCCTTATTGCGCTGAACGCGGAACCATTTTGCCGGAGTCGTTAGCTCGGTTTGACCGCTACGACTTCGCTGCGCTGGCGATCTCGCAACCTAATTTCTTCGGCGCACTCGAGGATGTGCACACGCTGACGAACTGGGCCCAGCAGCAGGGCGCGCTCGTGATTGCGACTGTAAACCCGGTGGCGCTGGCGTTGCTGGCGCCCCCCGGGCGCTGGGGCGCGCGGGGGGCGGATATCGCCGTGGGCGAAGGTCAGCCACTGGGCGTGCCTCTGGCAGCAGGCGGACCTTATTTTGGGTTCGTGGCCTGCAAGCAAGCACACGTGCGGCAGATGCCCGGGCGGATTGTCGGGCGGACGGTGGATGCAGATGGCAAGCCCGGGTTCACTCTGACATTGCAAGCGCGCGAGCAGCACATCCGGCGTTCCAAGGCGACCTCCAACATCTGCACTAATCAAGGTTTGGCGGTTACCGCAGCTACGATTCACCTCGCGCTCCTGGGCCCAAAGGGATTGCGGCGCGTCGCGCACACCTGCCACGCTAACCTGCTCGCGCTACTTGATCGCCTCAAAGGCGTGAGCGGCGTGCGCCGCCGCTTCGCGTCGCCCGCGTTTCACGAAGCGACACTGTCGCTAGCTGCTCCGGCCTCCGTTGTCCTCGATCAGCTTTGCGACCAGGGGTTGCTCGCTGGTCTAGATCTGTGCGAGTTCTACCCTGAACTGGGTGACGCCATCCTGGTCTGCACTACCGAGACGAAGACGGCGGCTGATCTCGATCGGTATGTGCGGAATCTTGCAATGGTTTTGTCGGCTTCGACGGACGCGGCTGCGGCCTGAGGCGGGATATTCAGAAGTTTCTCGACCACACCATCTAAGGAGAACCGAATGGCCACAGTCACTCTTAAGGGAAGCCCAGTAACTGTCGGTGGCACATTGCCAGGCAAAGGCGCAGCCGCACCCGAGTTTGCTCTTACCAACAAGGAGCTGAGGGATGTCACCTTGGCGGACTTCGCAGGTAAGCGCAAAGTCCTCAACATCGTGCCTAGCCTCGACACCCCGACGTGTGCCAAGTCCACACGTGTATTCAATGAGAAGGCGAGCGGCATGAATAACACAGTGGTGCTGGTGATCTCCTCCGATCTGCCGTTCGCTATGTCTCGGTTCTGCAGTGCCGAAGGACTAAACAACGTGCTTACTCTTTCCACTTTTCGCAACCGTGCATTCCACGCTAAATACGGCGTCGACGTAGCTGACAGCCCGCTCAAAGGATTGACCGCGCGCGCGGTGATAGTGCTGGACGAAAACAACAAGGTGTTGCACTCAGAGCTGGTTCCTGAGATTGCCAACGAGCCCAACTATGACGCAGCTTTGGCTGCGCTCAGGTAGCGGACGCCGAGTTCTGATCACAATACCAGTGCGACCGCTTCCCGATCCAGCAGATGGAAGGTACGCCGGAGTCGCGCCGCACGCGACGAATGAGCAGGGCTGAGATGTTGATCTTCCATTTGTCACAGCCCGGCCGGCTGAGCCATGCGCAAGTGCCGGCGTCGCCGGGAGCTGAGGCGGAAATTCCGTCCGAGCTGCGACGTGAAGCAGCGCTTTTGCTTCCCGAGGTTTCTGAGCTGGATGCGGTGCGCCACTATACGCGGCTGTCTCAACGCAACTTCTCGATCGACACGCAGTTCTACCCGCTTGGCTCTTGCACCATGAAATACAACCCGCGCGCTTGCAACACGGCTGCGCTTATGCCGCAGTTTTTGGCGCGCCATCCGCTCGCGCCAGAGCGGACCGGGCAAGGATTCATGGCCTGCTTGTTCGAGCTCCAGGAGATGCTGAAGGATGTCACCGGCATGGCGGCGGTGAGCCTTACGCCCATGGCTGGTGCGCAGGGGGAGTTCGCGGGCGTGGCCATGATCCGGGCATTTCATCGAGCGCGGGGCGATACCGCGCGCCGCGAGATTATCATCCCGGACGCGGCACACGGCACCAATCCTGCGACCGCTACCATGTGCGGCTTTGCCGTGCGAGAGATCCCGACTGACGCAGACGGAAACGTGAATCTAACAGCATTGCACGCCGCAGCCGGTCCTCACACCGCGGGCCTCATGCTGACCAATCCCTCTACGTTTGGCCTGTTCGAGGAAAGGATTCTGGACATCAGAGATATCGTGCATGCAGCGGGCGGCTTGCTCTACTACGACGGGGCGAACTTAAATGCCATCCTGGGCAAGGTCAAGCCGGGCGCGATGGGCTTCGATGTCATGCATATGAACTTGCATAAAACCTTTTCTACGCCACACGGAGGCGGCGGGCCGGGCGCAGGGCCGGTCGGCGTGTCGCCGCAGCTCGAGCCGTTTCTTCCTTTGCCGATCGTCATACGCGACGGTCCCCAGTATCGGTGGCTGACGGGAGAGGAGCGGCCGCAAAGCATCGGTCGATTGTCGGCCAACATGGGCAACGCGGGCGTGCTGCTGCGCGCCTACGTCTACGCGCGCCTGCTGGGGCGAGCGGGTATGCGGCGGGTAGCGGAATATTCGACGTTGAACGCGAACTATCTAATGGCAGAATTGCGGCGCGCGGGGTTCGAGCTGGCGTTTCCGCGGCGCAGAGCCAGCCATGAGTTCATCGTCACGCTGAGGCGGTTGAAGGAGGAGACTGGGGTCAGCGCCATGGACGTGGCCAAGCGCCTGTTGGACAAGGGCTTCCACGCGCCCACCACGTACTTCCCGCTGCTTGTCCCGGAATGTCTGCTGATTGAACCAACCGAGACCGAATCGAAACAGACTTTGGATGCGTTCGTGACCGCGATGAAAGAGATCCTAGCAGAAGCACGCTCGACTCCAGAGTTGGTACAACGCGCCCCACACACAACACCCGTGCGGCGCCTTGACGATGTGAAAGCGGCGCGCGACTTGGATTTGGCATGGACGAAGTGAGCGACGAGCTCAACAATAGCCCGCACAAGGGCAAGACCGGGCTGCGGCGCATCTGGAACGCCTGGTTCTATTCCATAGCGGGCTTCAAGGCTGCGTATTACAACGAGGACGCGTTTAGGCAGGAGAGCTTGCTCGCTCTGATCCTCGTACCTGCGGCTTGCTTTATGCCGGTCAGCGGTATCGGCAAGGCGTTGATGATCGCCGTAGTGCTGCTGGTTCTGGTCGTGGAGCTGCTCAACTCTGCGGTGGAGGCGACGGTCGATCGCATCTCTCTTGAAAATCATCAGCTTGCAAAGCGAGCCAAGGACATCGGCAGCGCTGCCGTTTTTCTTAGCCTGGTCAATGTTGCAGTGGTCTGGGCACTGGTGCTTTTCGGCTGATCGGGTCTCCGCTCGGAGAACATGCTTGCAGTGCAGGCCAGCTGGCTGTAACCAAACCATCACAGCAGCGTAATCGGCGTTTAGTCCTCAGCGGGCAGGCTGCGCGGGCATGAACGACGCCCAGAGCCTGGTTGGACAGACGTCGGGCACGCCCCTCGGATTGCGCATCGCGGTCGTGACCGAGACTTTTCCACCCGAGATCAATGGCGTAGCTATGACCGTTGGGCGGATGCTGGAGGGCTTGCTTCACCGCGGACATACAATCCAGTTGGTCCGGCCGCGACAGCACCGTAATGATGTGCCGCACCTTGCTGCTCGCTACACTGAGCTCCTGCTGCCCGGGCTACCGCTGCCTCGTTATGATGGACTGCGCGTGGGGCTTCCTGCCGAGCGAACACTGCGTCGGCTGTGGGACGCCCAGCGGCCGCATATCGTCCACGTTGTAACCGAAGGCCCACTCGGGAGATCTGCAGTTAATGCGGCCCGGCTCCTTCGCATTCCTGTCAGCTCAGACTTCCACACCAACTTTGACGCTTATAGTGAGCACTACGGTTTCGGCCTGCTCAGGCCGCTCGTAACCGCATATTTGAGGCGATTCCACAACCGAGCAAACCGCACTTTCGTGCCCACGCGCCAGCTGTGCGCACGGCTGGAAGGCGAGGGGTACCGCGACTTATTGGTGGTTGCCCGTGGAGTGGACACCTCGTTGTACAGCCCAGCGCGCCGATCGCCTCAGCTGCGCGCCAGCTGGGGCGTGCAGGATGACGCGCTGGTGGTGATGTACGTCGGACGAATCGCCCCAGAAAAGAACCTGCCGGTGGTCTTGGCTGCCTTTGAGCGGATCAGGAGTCGTTTGCCGTCTTCACGGCTAGTGCTGGTTGGAGACGGACCGCTGCGGCCGAACCTGTTGCAACGGCATTCCGAGCTTGTTTTCGCAGGTGTGAGGCGAGGCGAGGACCTCGCTGCGCACTATGCTTCTGGGGATCTGTTTCTGTTTCCGAGTGTCACGGAAACCTTCGGCAATGTCACACTGGAAGCAATGGCAAGCGGACTCGCCGTCGTAGCCTATGACTACGCGGCCGGACGTGAACACATTGAGCATGGCCGCAGCGGCCTGCTAGCCTCATTCAACGACGCGCCCGGCTTCATCCAGATGTCAGCCGACTTAGCGGCGGATCGTACTCTGATCGAGAGGCTGCGGCGCAACGCCAGAGTGGCGGCGGAACGGATCGACTGGAAGGAGGTGATCGACGCGTTCGATTTGGCTCTCTCCGGGCTGGCGTTGCAGTGGCAGTCACCCCCAACCTGAAGGGCGTCGGGCAGGTGAAGAACTGGTCTTGGCCGTGACGCGGGCGCGGTTTGCGGCGACAATTGCTTCCGCTGACATCGAAGGCGAAAACGAATCCTTGAGGAAACCCTTCCTATGCCCGCTTACCTAATTTCCACCATCGATGTGCACGATCCGGTCGGCTACGAGCAGTACAGGAAACTAGTTCCGCCGATCCTGGCGAAATACGGTGGCCGCTTTGTCGTACGCGGAGGCGCCACCGAATACAAGGAAGGCGACTGGCGCCCCAGAAGAATCGTCGTCGTCGAGTTCGAGAGTTTGGAGAAGGCTCGCGCCTTCTATGACTCCCCCGAGTACGCCCAAGCCAAGCAGGTCCGTCAACGGACCTCAGATGGCAGCGTCTTGTTCGTCGAGGGCGTCTAGCCCAAGCAGCGGCACGTCGAGCTTCGTACTCGATGAGCCGGACCCTCTTGGCATAAGCCTTGCATTCCCGCAGAGCCGCCGAAGGCTGTGTGGCCTTCGCGTCGCAGCCACGCCAGCTGGTTTCAAGGGGGTCGAAAATCACAAGCAGCCCTAGCCGCGTCCAAAGCTGCTGGATTCCAACCCGTCGCGGCGGAGAGTTTGGCAGCGGGCTCCGCCCGCACCCCACGTCTTCGCTATCCATCCCCGGTGGCCGCGTATCGAGCCCCGGGGGGTAAATGCCTTCTAGACTTGGCTTTTGGCAGAAAATCATATACTTTAGGGTGAAATATCGTAGAATTATTAACTCATGCGGGTTAACTTACTAGAAAACAAACAGAATCCTATGGGAAGATCCGCGCTGGCTGGAGGCGGAATAGGAATAGGGTGCATCCTAGGCAACCAGCATGGAAGCAAAGGAGTTGAGGAATTCGCTGAGGGGTCGTCGGCATCATCAGCGTCGCACTTGCAGTGGCCATGGTGCGTCAGGCCGGCTTTGGTAAAGTGCCTTCAGCAGGAGGCCTACGATCGGGGTACCGAGAAGAAGTCCCGCAGCGGGCGGATCGCGTGGTCGTCAACGCTGTCGATTGCGCGCGCAGAGCTAGGCTGGATCGACACATTGCGCCTGCGCGGCGAGTGCGTTCGGAGGTTGCGGGCGGCCAGGCTGGGGGTGCAGGATGACGAGGGTCTTTTGGGTTGCGTCGGACACGCCGTTTCGCAGTGCGGAGGCCGGGGGCGGTACCGACGTCCGGTGCGGCGTGAGCCCACGCGGTGTGAGGTTGATGAGAGCGGTGGACGTGACTGACTAAGTACCCGAGCCGGCATGGACCTCTCAAAATCCATCGAGATGGCATCGGCCACGCACACCGGAATGGTTCGTGCACACAACGAGGACAGCATCGGCACCGAGGCGGCGATTGGACTCGCGGTTTTGGCCGATGGCATGGGGGGCTATAATGCCGGTGAAGTTGCGAGCGGTATCGCGGTGGCGCTGATCACCAAGGAAACGCGCGATACGGTTTTGCGCATACCACCCTATGAGGTGGATGCCGAGACGGGCGAGGCGACGGCCACCAAGATATTGCGCAACGTGATCGCGAAGGCTAACGCATCCATCTATCAGGCAGCCAACAGCCAGCCTCAGTATGCGGGAATGGGGACGACACTAGTGGTCGCCCTGCTCTGCGACAACCACGTCACGGTTGCCCATATCGGCGATTCTCGCTTATACCGCATGCGCGATGGCAAGCTCCAGCAACTCACGCGCGACCATTCGCTGTTGCAGGAGCAGATCGACAGCGGGATGATCAGCAAGGAGATGGCGAGGCGCTCTCAAAACAAGAATCTGGTTACGCGGGCGGTCGGGATCGAACCCGAGGTGGAGGCCGACATCAACACCTTCGAGGTGGCGCAAGGCGATACGTTCCTGCTGTGTTCGGATGGGCTCAACGACATGGTTGAGGACGACGACATTCACCTGACCCTCGGCTCGCTGTCCGCGAATCTTCCACTGGCTGCCAACCAGCTCGTGCAGATGGCCAACGACAACGGGGGGCGCGACAACATCTCGGTGATCTTGATCCGGGTGAAGAGATCTTTCGCGGCTGAGCGCGGGTTGCTTGGCCGGTTAAAGGCATGGCTTAGATGAGAAACGAGGATTGTTTATGGCGAAGCTGATCCTGAGCCTTGATGGCATGGTGATCCGGGAGTATCCGCTCACCAAGGAGCGCACCACCCTCGGTCGCAAGCCGCACAACGATATTGTCATCGACAATCTAGCGATCAGCGGCGAGCATGCCATGATCATGACGATTCTGAACGATTCATTCTTGGAGGACCTGGGCAGCACCAACGGCACACTGGTAAACGGTCAGCCGATCAAGAAGCATTTTTTGCAGAACAACGATGTAGTCGAGCTCGGCAAATACAAGCTGAAGTACGTGACCGAAGCCGCTGTGGCACAGACCAGCCCGGCTGACTTTGAAAAAACAATGGTCCTGCGAGCGCCTGCCGGCGGTGCCAAGGCTGAGCAGGGCAAGCCGGAGGCTACCCCCGCCGCAGCCAAGAGTTTCGGCGATACGGTGGTCAATCCCGAAATGATGCAGACTCAGGGACCTGGGCTGCGAGAGGCGGCGCGTCAGGCGGTAGCCGTGGGTGAATCGGCTGCCGCGCCGGTAGGCGCACCGCCCCCTGTTACTGCAACTGGTCCGACTCCAATTGCGCCGGTGGTTCAGCCTGTGGCGGCCGTTACATTGGCTAACACCACGACTACCACAGGGGCGACCGCGCCACCCGGTATCGCACCGCATTTACAGGGCACTATTCAAATCCTATCCGGTCCGAGCGCTGGGAAGGAGTTGCCTCTGTCGAAGCCGCTGACCACGCTCGGCAAGCCTGGCGTGCAGGTCGCGGTGATTGCCAAGCGTCCCCAGGGGTACTTCATCACCCACGTCGAAGGTGCCACCTTCCCGGTGGTCAACGGCAAACAGTTGGACGCCCAGGCGCACGGCCTGAACGATCATGATGTGATCGAGTTGGCCGGCGTCAAGATGGAGTTTTACCTCAAACCGGGTTCCTAACCCGGATAGCTCTCCGATACCGCTTAAGCCGGCCAAGCCCGTCGCAACGCGGGTCCGGCTCGTGGATTCCAGCCGGGTCGCGTCGGGTGGTTGCACCGGACGGTAAGCCGAGCCTGAGCACCGCACCGAACAACTTTGAGCTTACCTCGGTCGGGACGGTTGTATCGCCGTGCCTCCGGATCATTTACGCAGCGGGCCTTTCTATGGCCCGCCGCGGTGGGAGCGCCCCACGCAGCGCAAACGGTCACGCGAACCCGGCTCTGGTCCTCGCCCTGGTCCTGCCTTTGCTTAATCGGCAACGGGCGAGGTTCCCCGACCGACTGAGTCGTCAGCTTAAGGCGAACCGGCAGAACTTCCGTTGGCACTGATAGCGCGACCGGTGCCTTCATCGCCTCCCGGGGAGCGTTCAGTAGGCAGAGAGCGTCTGACCGCCCTCAAGGAACGAGCCCCGGAGGCTCCCAAGTCCGTCATTTGTGGCAGAACTGATAGATATATGAGCGACGGTATCATGCAGCTCACGATGTATCGGCTGCAGGCGGAGTCCCCCCGCAGCGCCATCGACAGGGCCTGGGAGGCTAACGGCGCATCGTGGTATCAACGCCTCGTCTGGGTTCGGGAGGTTAGCCTTATGGCTCGCTCGAAGGCCATTGATCTGTGGCAGCGTTTCCGAAAATCCTTGAATCGTGCTGTTCCTGAGCGCAGTGACGGTTTCCAATCGGGCCCTCTGGGCGCCTCGTGCTCAGGGATGTGCCCCTTCGGGATCCACTGAAAGATGCATCTCAGAGTTCTTGGTTGCAGCGGTGGCATAGGGGGCAACCTGCGCACCACGTCGATGCTGCTGGATCACGACGTTTTGATCGACGCAGGGACCGGTGTAGGGGATTTGACGCTGTCCGATCTAAAGCAGATCGATCACATTTTCGTCACGCACTCCCACCTGGATCATGTCGCCTGCATACCCTTCCTCGTCGACACCGTAGGCGGTATGCGTGATACGCCCGTGGTCGTGCATGCCACGCGGCAGACACTTGACGCATTAAAAGCGCACCTGTTCAACTGGAAAATCTGGCCCGACTTCGCGCAGATCCCGAGCCCTCAGGCGCCCTACCTCAGCTATGAGGAGCTTCGCATGGGGGAGCCCGTCCGGCTCAGTGGGCGCACCATTACCCCGCTACCCGCAAACCACGTGGTGCCGGCAGTGGGCTTTTGGTTAGACAGCGGTGAAGCTAGTCTCGTTTTTACCGGAGACACCACGACCAACGACGCGTTATGGGACGTGGTCAACGGCATCGAGAACTTGCGCTACCTCATCATCGAGACCGCCTTTTCCGATGCCGAGCGCAAGCTTGCGGTCGACTCCAAGCATTTGTGCCCCAGCCTGCTGGCAGGCGAGTTGGCCAAACTCAAGCGACCCGCTCGCGTGTTCATCACTCACCTCAAGCCCGGAGAGGGTGCGCTCACCATGGAGGAGGTAGAGCGGACGGCCGGCGCATACAACCCGCGCATGTTGTCCAACGGGCAAGTGTTCACCTTCTAATGCTATGCACCGGACCGCGAGCAACAGGTCGTGCCTATCCCGCTGCTACCTTGCACGGGAACTCCGCGCGCCCGAGGTCGCGGTTCGGGTCGCGGACGCGACACGTTCGTAGAGGACCTCCCAGATGAGTACGGTATTTGATGCGAAACCCCAGGCGGCGCAAAATCTGGCAGACATCAGCAGCAAGCTTGAGTTCCAGAAGCAACTGCAATCAGTAACCAATCGGATCCACGCTACCAGCAACGTAGACGAGATTATGCTGGAGCTGGGTCAGGACATCTGCAGCCTTCTCGGCGCCGACCGGCTCACCGTCTACGCGCTGTCCGACGACCGCTCGTCCATCGTGTCCAAGGTCAAGACCGGGCTCACTTCGTTCAAGGATCTTAAGCTGCCGATCAACGACCAGAGCATTGCCGGCTTCGTTGCACAAAGCCGCAACATGATCAACATCCGCGACGTCTATGACGAAAACGAGTTGCGCGGTCTGAGCCCACAGCTCAGGTTTTTGAAGGAGGTTGACAAGCGCACCGGTTATCGAACCAAGCAAATGCTTGTGGGGCCGGTAGTAGAGGCCGCGACCAGCGAACTGGTTGGCGTCGTGCAGGCTATCAACACCAAGGGCGGCCATCCGTTTTCGCCGCTGGCCGAAGAAGGCATGGTGAATTTGTGCGAGACGCTGGCAATCGCGTTCAAGCAACGGCAGAAGCAGCAGACCGTTGTGCGGGGCCGTTACGACGCCCTGGTTGCCAATGCGGTGCTGTCGGCCGAGGAGATGGAACTGGCGCTGCGCTCAGCGCGTCGCAAGGGGCTGGATCTCGAGGCTGTTCTGCTGGACGAGTTTCAGGTTAAGCCGCAAGCTATCGGTGAGGCGCTATCCACGTTTTTCGGCGTGCCCTATGAGGGGCTCAAGATGGACCGCATCAAGCCTCTCGACTTGCTCAAGAATCTCAAGAGGGACTTTCTCGAGAGCAGCCTCTGGGCGCCGGTGGAAGACAGCAAGGAAGGTTTGATCGTGCTGACCACAGACCCTGAGCGCGTGCGCGCATCGCGCATCGTTTCCAACATATTTCCCAAGCATCGGGTCATCTACCGCGTGACAACCGGACGGGAGTTCGTCACGACGTTGGACCAGTTCTTCGGTGGCGAGTTGGCCGATACCAGCAGTATCGGCGATCTGCTGTCGGACATGGGGGACGAGGCCGACGAGGACGGCGCGGGTAGTGGCGATGACGTTTCCCTGGCGGCAGATAATGAACTGGTCAAGCTCGTGAATAAGATCATCATCGATGCGTATCACCAGGGCGCTTCGGACATCCACATCGAGCCTTACACTGGAAAGGGTAAAACGGAAGTCCGGTTCCGCAAGGACGGAGGCCTGGTTCCGTACATCTCGGTGCCGGCAAGCTACCGCAATGCCATAGCCGCGCGCCTTAAGATCATGTGCGACCTGGACATCTCCGAGAAGCGCAAGCCGCAAGACGGCAAGATCAAGTTCAGAAAGTTTGGGCCGCTGGATATCGAACTGCGCGTGGCGACCGTTCCATCGGCCGGAGGAGTCGAGGATATCGTCATGCGTATCCTGGCCGCCGGGGAGCCCATCCCACTGGACAAGCTGGGACTGTCTGCGCGCAATCTCAACAATCTGAAGGACACCGTTTCCAAGCCCTATGGGCTGTTCTTCGTCTGCGGCCCGACCGGTTCCGGTAAGACGACAACCTTGCACTCCGTATTGGGTTACCTCAACACGCCGGACACCAAAATCTGGACCGCCGAGGACCCGGTGGAAATTACCCAGAAGGGCTTGCGTCAGGTGCAGATGAACCCGAAGGCGGGGCTCAACTTCGCCACCGCCATGCGGGCGTTCCTGCGCGCGGATCCTGACATCATCATGGTGGGTGAAATGCGCGACAAGGAAACAACCGCCATCGGGATCGAAGCCTCGCTCACCGGCCACCTGGTGTTCGCCACTTTGCACACCAATAGCGCGCCCGAATCGATCATTCGCCTACTGGATATGGGCATGGACCCGTTCAACTTCTCCGACGCTCTGCTCGGTGTGCTCGCCCAGCGCTTGGCCAAGCGGCTGTGTAGCAAGTGCAAACAGCCGCACGTTGCGGCGCAGGACGAAATCAAGCTACTGCTCGAGGAATACTGCCAGGAGCTCAAGAACACTGACGGCTGGAAGCGGGACCCCAAAGCAGCCTACGAAAGCATTTACAGAGAATGGGTCAAGAGCTTCGCCGACGATAAGGGTCAATTCACTCTGTATAACCCGGCGGGGTGCGAGGTGTGTAGCGGTACTGGTTACAAGGGCCGCGCGGGCCTGCACGAGTTGTTGCTCGGAACTGATCCGATCAAGAAACTGATCCAGGAGCACTCGCGCGTAGCAGAGATCTTGTCCGCCGCGCTCAACGAGGGGATGCGTACCCTCAAGCAGGATGGCGTAGAGAAGGTCCTGCAAGGCGTCACAGATATGCACCAGGTGCGCGCGGTTTGCATCAAGTAGCGCTGAGCCATTCCCACGTCGCCTGCAGACACGCGATGAACGACGCGACCGACAGCGCTCTGTTCCGTCGGCTGACCGAACTGAATCAAATCGGAATCGCCCTGTCCCGCGAGAAGGATATTACTCGCCTGCTCGAGGCGATTCTGGTAGCGGCCAAGCAGATCACCAATGCCGACGGCGGTACCCTCTACCGCATGCATGACAACGAGCTTCGGTTCGAGATCATGCTGACTGATTCGCTGGGCATCGCCATGGGCGGTACCACCGGAAAGCCGATCCCGTATCATCCGGTCACCCTGTATGAGGATGATGGGGCACCTAACAACTCGATGGTTGTGGCGTACTCGGTACTGCACGACCAAACGGTGAACATCCCCGACGCCTATACTGAACAAGGATACGACTTCTCCGGGACAAAGAGCTTCGACAGTAAGACGGGCTACCGCTCCAAGTCGTTTCTGACAGTCCCGATGAAGAATCACGAGGACGAGGTTATCGGCGTGCTGCAATTGATTAACGCCAAGGATCGGGCCACCGGCGCCATCGTGCCTTTCTCGCCTGCCGACAAAAACCTGGCAGAGTCGCTCGCGAGTCAGGCGGCGGTCGCACTTACCAATCGGCTCTTGATCAACCAGCTGGAGGAATTGTTCGAGTCCTTCATTAACCTCATCAACCACGCGATCGACGACAAGTCGCCCTATACGGGTGGTCACTGTCAGCGGGTGCCGATGCTTACCATGATGTTGGCTGAGGCGGCGGATCGGGCAACCAGTGGGCCGCTGGCTGGTTTCAAGATGACGGACAAAGATCGTTACGAGCTGAAGATCGCCGGAATGTTGCACGACTGCGGCAAAGTCACTACGCCCGTGCATGTCGTCGACAAGGCGACGAAACTTCAGACCATTTACGATCGCATGGGACTTATCGACACCCGACTTGAGGTGCTCAAGCGGGACGCTGAAATTCGCATGCTGAGAGCCAAACTTGACGCGCTTGAGCGCGGTGACAAAGCGATCTGGGCGGAGCTCGAAGCGAGGCTGTCGGCTGAAATCATGCAGCTGGACGCGGATCGCGAGTTTCTGCGTCTCTGTAACATCGGTTCCGAACGCATGGCGCCCGAGGACCAGGAGCGGGTGAGCAATATCGGCCGTGGCTACAAGTGGCGCGACGCGGACGGTAAGCGCAGCGCCTCCTTTTTAACTGACGACGAGATCAAGAACCTGACCATCCGGTCTGGGACGCTGACAGAGGAAGAGCGCAGGATTATCAATCACCACATCGAAGTCACGATCGTGATGCTGGAATCTCTGCCCTGGCCGAGGCACCTCAAGAACGTTCCAGAGTACGCTGGTGGGCATCACGAACGGATGGATGGCAAAGGCTATCCGCGTGGCTTGACACGAGATCAAATGTCGGTACAGGCGCGGGTGATGGGGATCGCGGACATCTTCGAGGCGCTAACCGCGAAGGACCGCCCCTACAAGAAAGGGAAGACGCTCACCGAGGCGTTGACCATTCTAGGAAAGTTCAAGCTCAACGGACATATCGACCCCGATCTGTTCGACATATTTATCCGCGAACAAGTGTACCTGCGTTACGCGGAGCAATTCCTCGACCCCGAACAGATCGACACCGTCGACTTATTGGTGATTCCAGGTGTGCCTGAGGATCTTCTCACCCATCGGTGACGTCTTGCGTCACATGGCGTCGGGCGCGAAAGACAGTTTGCGGGTGCCTTTGTCAAACTAACCTTTGAGCTTTGTTACCAACCGCGTTGAATGCTTGCGAAGCGGCGACCAGATTTCAAACATGAGCAGCAATTCAAAGCTAACTCATTGATTATCAGTTTTGCGCGACGCTGGCATACGCGTTGCATCGAGAACGCGAGAACACGGACACGCGTGTTTGGACTGTCATCTCAACCCAGAGGAGTTGCTTCATGAAGGTTATTCAAAAGGGCTTTACGCTCATCGAACTGATGATCGTGGTGGCGATCATCGGTATTCTGGCGGCCATCGCGCTGCCGGCGTACCAGGACTACACCATCCGCGCGCAGGTGTCTGAAGGCCCCACACTCGCTGAAGGCCTTAAGCTC
>JACXTT010005203.1_pt1 | contig 18986 bp, 10 predicted proteins | sample 9270951 | NCBI WGS metagenome assembly JACXTT01 (sample SAMN15532306, study PRJNA645909) | rock metagenome | isolation source: weathered quartz diorite | place: Puerto Rico | collected 2017-06-21 | reverse complement strand
GTGACGACGCCACGATCGACGTACCCCATCTCCAGGACCTGTTCCCGGATGGTGCGGCCGTGCTTGAGGGACTCCTTGGCGACCTTGGCCGCCTCCTCGTACCCGAGGTACTTGTTGAGTGGGGTGACCACCGACGGCGAGGACGCGGCGTAGCGTCGCAGCCGCTCGGCGTCGGCGGTGATGCCCGCGATGCAGCGCGTTGCCAGCAAGGTGATCGAGGTGGACAGGATCCGGATCGACTCCAGCAGGTTGCGCGCGATCACCGGCATCATCACGTTGAGCTCGAAGTTGCCGGCGGCGCCGGCGACCGTGATCGCGGTGTCGTTGCCGATGACCTGGGCGCAGACCATCAGGGTCGCTTCCGGGAGCACCGGGTTGACCTTTCCGGGCATGATGCTCGAACCCGGTTGCAGATCGGGGAGGTGGATCTCGGCGAGGCCCGTCGTCGGACCGGACGACATCCAGCGCAGGTCGTTGCAGATCTTGGTCAGCCCGACCGCGATCGTCTTGAGCACGCCCGACATCTCGACGAGCGAATCGCGGGTGCCCTGGGCCTCGAAGTGGTTGCGGGTCTCGGTGAATCCCTGGCCGGTACGGCGCGCGAGCTCGTCGATCACCGCTGCCGCGAAACCGGGCGGCGTGTTGATGCCGGTGCCAACGGCAGTGCCGCCCAGCGGGAGCTCGCGCACCCGGGGGAGCACCGATTCCAACCGCTCGATCGCCAGCCGGATGGTCGCGGCGTAACCGCCGAACTCCTGGCCGAGCATCACCGGGGTCGCGTCCATCAGGTGGGTGCGCCCGGACTTCACCAGGCCGGCGAACTCGACCGCCTTGGCCTCCAGGGCGGTGCCGAGCAGCTGGAGTGCGGGCTCGAGGTCGTCGACCACACCGAGGGCGGCGGCGACGTGGATCGACGTCGGGAACGTGTCGTTGCTCGACTGGCTCGCATTGACGTGGTCGTTGGGATGCACGTCGGTCCCGGCACGCGCCGCGAGCGAGGCGATCACCTCGTTCGCGTTCATGTTGGAGCTGGTCCCGGACCCGGTCTGGAAGACGTCGAGCGGGAAGTGGGCGTCGTAGTGGCCGGCCATCACCTCGTCGGCAGCCGCGACGATCGCTGCGGCCTGGTCCGGGGTGATGACTCCGAGCTCGGCGTTGACGGTGGCGGCGCTCGCCTTGATCGCGCCGAGAGCCTCGATGTGGCGTCGCTCCAGCGTCGTACCGGAGATCGGGAAGTTCTCGATCGCCCGTTGCGTCTGGGCCCGCCACAGCGCGTCCGCCGGTACGGCGACGTCCCCCATCGAGTCGTGCTCGATACGGGTGCCGTGCTCGCCGTCCCTCGAACTGCTTGCCATGGTGGTCAGGCTACTTCTGCACCGTCGCTCGGTCGTGGCGTGACGACCAGCCGATGACGACGAATTCCGATCCGCCCGAATTACGCGGCACCGCAAATTGTCCTGCGTTTGTTACTGACGACCGGGGTCTTGATGTGGTTGTCTGCCCAGAACGAGGTTGAGTGCGAGATGCGAGTGCATCTCGCAAGAAGGCCTTCTGACCTTCATGTGCTCGGGCACCCTCGGGTTGAGGTATTCGCATGCCGTACTTCTCGCGCAGCGCTGTCGCCGTCGGAGCCAGCATCGCCGTCATCGCCGCTCTGGCCGGCACCGGTGCCAGGGCCGTGGCCACACCAGTGGGGCCACCGTCAGGCACTCAGGGCGTGCACGTCAGCAAGCAGGACCTGATGAAGGCTGCCCAGGGCCACACCACCCTGCCGCGCGGCATGCAGGCGAAGTCGACACCGACCGAGCCGGGCCAGGACGGATTGCCGGCCGGCGTACCGAAGACGGGTCGCTACGCCTTCCTCCTCAAGCTCAGCACGCGCACCACCGGCAGCGCCTACGCGGGTGCGCTCAGTCAGGGCAAGGCAACAGCGCACGAAGCTGCGACGAACCAGCTGGCCACCGTGACCACCGCGCAGAACAAGGTGATCAGCAACCTGCCCGCGAAGTCGAGCGTGCTCTACCGCACCCACTCGGTCCTGGCCGGCGTCGCCGTCTTCACCGACGTGAAGAACTTCGCCAAGCTCGAGGGCATCTCCGGCGTCAGTGCGGTCTACCCGATCGCGCCCAAGACGCCGAGCAACTCCTATGCCGTGCCGCTGCAAGGGGCGCCGAGTGCCTGGCAGGCGCACGGTGACCTCGGTGCCAACAGCACCGTGGCGATCATCGACACCGGCGTCGACTACACGCACGCCGACTTCGGCGGCGTCGGCACGGTGGGGGACTACCAGGCCGCCAAGGCCCAGGCCGGCGAGCCGGTCTCGCCGAACGAGTTCCCCGGCCCCAAGGTGATCGGCGGCTACGACTTCGCCGGTGACGCCTACAACGGAGACCCGACGAGCCCGGACTACAACCCGGTCACGACGCCCGACCCCTGGCCGCTGGACTGCGACAGCCACGGCACGCACGTTGCCGGCACGGTCGCGGGGTACGGCGAGAACTCGAACGGCACGACCTACACCGGGTCCTACGACACGTCGACCCCGTTCAACACGATGCGGATCGGTCCCGGCATGGCGCCGGAGGCCAAGCTCTACGCCTACCGGGTCTTCGGCTGCGCTGGATCGACGGACCTCGTGGGTGCGGCCATCGACCGCGCTGCGGACCCGAACGGCGACGGCGACACCTCCGACCACGTCGACGTGATCAACATGTCGCTGGGCTCGGACTACGGATCGCCCCAGGACGGGGACTCGGTGGCGACCCAGGCCGCCTCCGCCTTGGGCATCTCCGTCGTCGTGGCCTCGGGCAACGCCGGTGACATCTACGACGTCGGTGGCTCGCCGGGCAACGCGCCGGCTGCGCTGACGGCGGCGGCCAGCCGCGACGCGTACGCCCAGCTCGACGCGCTCAACGTCACGGCTCCCGCCGGCATCGCCGGTGCCTACGCGTCCGAGCGCTCGATCGCCTACGACTGGACGAGCAACCCGGACCTGTCGGGCACGGTCGCGCAGGTGACGCAGCCAGGCAACCTCGATGCCTGCAGCACGCTCAACAACACGGACACGGCGGCGGTGAACGGGAAGATCGCGTTCGTCGAGTGGACCGATGTCGACTCCAACCGGCGCTGCGGATCGGCAGCTCGTGCAGCCAATCTGGTGGCTGCCGGTGCGATCGGCTTCATCTATGCCGACGACGGAGAACACTTCAGCGCCGGCATCACCGGCAGCTCGGTCATCCCCGGAGTGCTGGTCGCCAAGAGTGGCGCTGACGCGATCCGTGCCCAGCTCGTGGCGGACAACACCGTCACGATCGGCAGCACGACGCTCAACGGCTTCAGCCAGCTCGACACCTCGCTCAACGACCGGCTGGCCGACTTCTCCTCGCGCGGCATCGGCGACGCCGGCAACGTGAAGCCGGACATCGCAGCGGTTGGCGACACGGTGTTCTCGGCCAGCAACGGCACCGGCAACCTCGGCCAGAACGACAGCGGCACTTCGATGGCGACACCGATGACCGCGGGTCTTGCGGCGCTGGTGAAGTCGCAGCACCCGAACTGGAACGCCGAGCAGACCAAGGCCGACATCATGAACACTGCCGGCCAGGACGTCTGGACCGGACCGAACCATACGGGTGACAAGTACGCACCCCAACGGGTCGGCGCCGGACGCATCCAGGCGGACGCGGCGCTGAACAACGAAGTGCTCGCCTACGTCGCGGACGGGAGCGGGGCTGTCAGTGCGTCCTTCGGACCGCAGGCGGTCACCGGCCACACCGTGCTCACCAAGACGATCACGGTCCAGAACACCGGCCTGACGGCTCAGTCCTATGACGTGTCCTACGTTGCCCGGACCTCGGTGCCCGGCGCGACGTACTCGGTCTCGCCGTCGTCGATCAACGTCGACCCGCGGTCGAGCACGACCGTCACGGTGACGCTGACGCTCGATCCGCAGGACATGACCAAGACGGTCGACCCGACGATGGTGACGTTCCAGGACGGGGTGCCGCGTCAGTTCCAGTCCGACGCCTCGGGCCTGCTGCAGCTCAGTGCCACGTCGGACACGCCGGACCTTCGCGTCCCGGTGTACGCCGCGCCGCGGCCGGCGTCGGAGATGACGCAGGCCGCATCGTTGACGCTGCCCGACGGTGCCGTGCAGACGGGGCTTCTCCCGCTGACCGGCCAGTCCTTCAACCAGGGCTCGGTGGTCGAAGGCACGAAGACGCAGTCGACGATGGCTGGGTTCGAGCTGCAGGCGCTCAGCGGTCTCGCGCCGACGTGCTCGGTCTCGGTGACGTCCGGATGCGTCGGGTTCCCTGACGAACGAGCTGCAGACCTCAAGGCCGTCGGTGTGACCTCCAGTGCGCCGGAGTTCACGGCGAACTCGCAGGATCCGATGTCGGGCAAGGCGTACTTCGCCATCAACACCCAGGGTCGGTGGCGCACGGCCGCGTCCTCGCAGGAGTTCGACATCTACATCGACGGCAACGGCGATGGAGTCCCGGACGCGGTGCTGTTCAACACCAGGCTGAGCAGCTCGGACGTGCTGGTCTCCGAGCTGATCGATCTCAACACCGGGCACCTCCTGGACATCCAGCCGCTCAACGACTCGTTCGGTGACACCGACACGGCGATGTTCAACAGCGACACCCTGGTGCTGCCGACGACGATCGCCGCAATCCCCGGGGTCGCGCCAGGCCAGTCGCGGATCAGCTACGTGGTGCAGTCGTTCAGCGCGGAGCAGAGCGCTCCGGTGGACACGATCGGGAGCATCGACCCGAACGGCAACCTGGTCAACCCGCTGTCGTTCGACGTCCTCAACCCGGGGATCGCCGTCTACGGGAGCTACACGGGTGACGCCAGTCCGCTGCTCTACCCGGACTCGTCGAGCTCGGTGATCAGCCTGCGCCGTGACGCCTCGGCGTACGTGCAGGACGGTGCGCTGGGTGCGATGATCGTGCACTTCCAGAACCAGCTCGGTGACAAGACCCAGCTCCTGGGTCTGAAGATCGCGCCGGCGGTGAACCTCGCGCTCTCGCCGAACCCGGTAGGACGCGGCCACCAGGTCACGGCCAACGTGACGGTGCCCGGCACCGGCACGCCTGCGACGGGAGCGGTCGTGATCAAGCAGGGCAGCACCACGCTGGCCTCGGGGACGGTCGTCAACGGTGCTGTGCAGCTGCAGTTCACCGAGAACGTCGCTGGTGCCTACGCGATCACTGCGGAGTATGCCGGCGACGGCGGCCACGAGGCCGGGACCTCGACTCCGGTCCTGCTGCACGTCTCCAAGTCGGCGTCGGCGATTGCGATCACCGTCTCGCCCAACCCGGTGCGGAAGGGCAAGACAGTCACCGTGACGGTGCGGATCACCACCGTGGCAGGCATTCCCGCCATCGGGGTCGTGACGGTACGGCGTGGCAACGGCAAGGTGCTCGCGCAGGGAAGGCTGGTGAACGGGGTCGCGACGATCCGCTACACCAACACCCTGAGCACCCGGTACGGCGTCAAGGCCACCTACTCGGGTGACGGGAACTACAACCCGAGCACGTCGGCGACGGTGCAGCTGCGGATCAAGAGGTGACGCAATCCCTGCGGGCGGGCTTCGGCCCGCTCGCAGGGTCGACGCACGGCAACACCACTGCGTCGCTCCGGCGCCGTTCAGACCAGCACGTAGTACCTGAGAGTCACCCTGAAGTACTTGACGTCGAATCGATCGCCAGCCTCGGTCGCGAGACCCCAGTAGAAGGCGCGGTCCGGGTAGACAGTCCGGTCGTTGTCGGCGACTCCTTGGTGGAGACCCAGTTTCGGGGACAGTACCTTCCAGGAGTACCAGCCGCCCTTGTTGCTGAGGTAACGGAGGCCGGCACGGCTACCGGGGCGACTTTTCGCGGCACCCCCGTAGACGTACACCCGCACGTCGACGTCGGCGTCAACCGCGCTGGGGAGGAAGATGCCGTACATGGTCGAAACGGCGCTCGCGTGCCAGGCCTGCCTTCCGCACTTGGTGTTCGAGTAGTTCCCGAGTGATCCCTTCCACCGCCGTGCCGACGGCCGGCGAAGGGTGGAACATTTGCCGACATACGTGCTCAGGAGGTGCGAGTCGGCTTTGATCGTCTGCGACCAGGTGCGGAGCTCTCGATGGCGTGAGTCCACCGACAGATGACCGACGGTGTTTGCCTCGTTGCCTACCGAGTCGATGGCAACGAACTGGTACCTGCCGCTGGGGACTGCCGCACCGGTCCTGTCGCGACCGTCCCAGATCGGGTTGAAGGCGTTCATGATCGTCTTGACGATGTCTCCGTTCGGTGCCTTCACGTCGACGCCACTGAATCCCGACGCGTTCACCCGAATGGCGACCCGACCCGGTCGGTCGGGAGTGTTGACGTTCGGGTAGAGCGTGGTCACCGCCTTCGACGAATTGACTTGGTAGAACCCGTAGGAGTCGACCACCGGCGGCGTGCGGTCGATGCCAAAAGTGGGTTTTGTCGAGAACGCGACAACCTGGGTGGCGGGATAGTCGCCGAAGACCGGATCGTGAACGGTCAGCGTGGCGACCACCTGGTACTCCGACTCGGCCGACAGTGCCGAGCCATCGATGTTGATCGGGGCGAGCGATCCGCTCCCGTCGAGCGACTGCCCGACGACGGAGCCGTGCGGGTCGGCAAGTGCCTGTCCGTTGAGCTCCACGTGCCAGTCGAGGTCGTAGGTGCCGGTGCGATCGGTGTTGATCGTGAGTGCGGTTGACGGATGTCTCGTCGTGATCCACGACAGGGGCTGCCAGGAGATCCGCACCTGGTGATGAATTTCGTAGTGGTGGACCTCGGGAGGAGTCAGGTCCGTGCACATTTGGAAGTCGGAGCAGCGGAGCAGATGGATGTCCAGCGAACCATCCGGGAGTGACAAAAGGGTCGTGCCGTGGGCAGCGACCGAGACAGATGGCCCCTGGAGAGTTCCGTACAACGTAGGAGTGGCGGTGGCAACCAGCCGACCGCCTCCGCTGTCGTCCACGGTCACCGAAGCGTTCTCGCTCGGGCCAATGGTCGTATCGCTGGACCAGGTCACCTGAGGTGAGACATCAACCACGGTGAAGGAGTCGGCAGCGGCGACTGTGGCAGAGCAATCGGAGAAGTCCGCGGTGGTGCATGCCTCCACGTACAGGTTTTGGGTCCCCGAATATCCCCAGGTAGTGACGTCGAACGTCCCTGAATCGGCCGTCAGAACGAACCCGGTCGCGGGCGAGCCCTTCAGGCCGAGGTAGACATACGGAGCGCCGGGGCTCGAGATGGTGCCGGTCACATGACCCGGCGAGGTTGCGAGCCCGGAGATCACCGGCGCTGCCGGTGTTGCGAACGCAGGACTCGGCAAGCCGGTCGCCAGCGCGGCCAGCAGTATTGCCACCGAAGCGAGCACCCGGCGCGAGGGCATCACTCAGCCGACCGCACGCGGATGCCGGTCCCGGCCAGGGACGACAACGGGACCGTCACGGCCCCGCTCGGGTCGGTGAAGAAGTCGTTGCCCTTGTCGTCGACGACGATGAACGCCGGGAAGTCGACGACGTCGATCTTCCACACGGCCTCCATGCCGAGCTCGGGGTACTCGATGACCTCCTGGCTCTTGATGCAGTCCTGGGCCAGCCGTGCGGCAGGGCCGCCGATCGAGCCGAGGTAGAAGCCGCCGTGGGTGTTGCAGGCCTCGGTGACGACCTTGGAGCGGTTGCCCTTGGCAAGCATGATCATCGAGCCGCCCGCAGCCTGGAACTGGTCGACGTACGAGTCCATCCGCCCGGCCGTGGTCGGCCCGAAGGAGCCAGATGCCATCCCTGCAGGGGTTTTCGCGGGTCCGGCGTAGTAGACGGGGTGGTTCTTCAGGTAGGCCGGCATCTCACCACCGGCGTCGAGCAGCTCCTTGATCTTCGCGTGCGCGATGTCGCGCGCCACGACCAACGGGCCGGTCAGCGAGAGCCGTGTCTTCACCGGGTGCTTGCGCAGCTCGGCGAGGATGTCGGCCATCGGCTGGTTCAGGTCGATCGCGACGACCTCGCCCCCGGCGATGTCCTCGGCCACTCCGGCGTCCGGCATGTAGTGCGCCGGGTCGGTCTCGAGCTGCTCGAGGAAGACACCGTCCGCAGTGATCTTGCCGAGCGCCTGGCGGTCCGCCGAGCAGGACACCGCGATCGCAACCGGGCAGGACGCACCGTGCCGGGGCAGACGCACCACGCGGACGTCGTGGCAGAAGTACTTGCCACCGAACTGCGCGCCGATGCCGAAGGACTGGGTCAGCTTGAAGACCTCCTCCTCCAGCTCGAGGTCGCGGAAGCCGTGTGCGCTCATCGAACCTGACGTCGGGAGGTTGTCGAGGTAGTGCGCCGAGGCGTACTTCGCCGTCTTCAGTGCGAACTCGGCGCTGGTCCCGCCGATCACGATCGCCAGGTGGTACGGCGGGCAGGCGGCTGTCCCGAGCGAGCGGATCTTCTCGTCGAGGAACTCCAGCATCCGCTTGGGGTTCAGCACGGCCTTCGTCTCCTGGAACAGGAACGACTTGTTGGCCGAGCCGCCGCCCTTCGCCATGAAGAGGAACTTGTACTCCGGACCCTTCGGACCCTGCGCCGTCGAGTAGAGCTCGATCTGGGCCGGCAGGTTGGTCCCGGTGTTCTTCTCCTCGTACGTCGTCAGCGGCGCGAGTTGGGAGTAGCGGAGGTTGAGCTTCGTGTACGCGTCGAACACACCGCGGCTGATCGCCTCGCCGTCGTCGGCGCCGGTGAGCACGCCCTCGGACTTCTTGCCCATCACGATCGCGGTGCCGGTGTCCTGGCACATCGGCAGCACGCCGCCGGCGGAGATGTTGACGTTCTTCAGCAGGTCGAGCGCGACGAAGCGGTCGTTGCCGGACGACTCCGGGTCGTCGATGATCTTGCGCAGTTGAGCCAGGTGTGCGGGTCGCAGGTAGTGCGAGATGTCGTGCATCGCCTCGGAGGTGAGCCGCTGGATCGCCTCGGGACTGACCCGCAGGAACGTCTGCCCGTCCGCTTCGAACGTCGCGACGCCCTCGGTCGTGACGAGCCGGTACGGCGTGTCGTCATGCGACGCCGGAAGCAGGTCGGAGTAGCGGAATTCGGGCCCGGACGAGGGTGCGGTGGTCACGGCGACAGGGTAATCCGATGTGCCCTGCCCCGCTCCGACGGGTGCCGGGCCTGCGAACCCTAATGATTTCGGCAAATACTCATGAAATGCCTTGAATGTCTGATTTAAATAAGAACAGATGCATCTCAGGATTCATTCAGAAAGGTCTTGTGCACCTGTCAATTCCGGGTCGATAGTGATCACCGGCTAGATGTGACGCTCGTCTCGGGCGCTGCAAAATCTACTGCGTGGGGCAGGTGCGGATCATGCGTCGGAATTTCATCGTTGCAATTGTCGCTGTGGCAAGCATGGCGACTGCGACCGTGCTCACGCCGGCGGCAGCCGGTGCGACTGCGCCACCTGTCGCCAGTGATCCGCCGGTCGCGTCCTGCGCGAACCCGCCGGCGTCTCCCGATGCGACCCCGGCCAACCGTGACCGCTTCGTCCAGCTGTGGTCCGCGCGCTTCGCCGACCACACGTGGCTGACGAACTACACGAAGCTCCCCACGGTGCCCGACAACATCAAGGCCGAGGGCTTCAACTCCATGGACGCCGACACCCAGGCGTGGCTCGGGTCCTGCCTGCTCGACAACCTGCTCGCGACCACGGGCGAGAACCCGACGGCGGCGAAGCGGGCCAACTACCTCGTCGGCATCCAGATGATCATCTTCGGGAAGGCTCAGCTCGCGCAGATCCGCCAGGGCCTGACCGACAAGGCGGCGCAGTCCACCTCGACGCTGCCGCAGCCGGTCAACCAGGGCCAGACGAGCAAGGCGCTGACCACGATGTCGAACGCGCTGCTCGCCGACCCGAGCCTGAAGTCGGCCGACCTGCCCCAGGCCAACGTGACGGCTCCGACCACGACGACGTCGACCAACGTCGCAGCCCAGACCACCCCGGCCCTGCAGAACCTGTTGAACACGCCTGCGCCGAAGCCGAACGCGAGCCAGCCGCAGGGGCGCGTGACGCCCGCGGTGGTTCCGGCCACGCCTGTGCCCAACCCGATCACCAAGATCCCGCTCGTGCCGCAGATCCTGCAGGCCGTGCAGGACCTGCTGCAGCTGATCAGCAAGATCGAGGGCGTGCTGTTCACGCTGCCCGTGGTGAACATCCTCGCCTCGGCGTTCTACAAGATCTGCGCCGAGTCGCCCACGATGCCGCTGCGGTGCAGCATCTCCGTGCCCGTCGGCGTCCCGATCCCGGCCGACGTCAACGGTGACAACGTGCCCGACGTGCTCGCCGCGCTCATCCCCGTCACCAATTTGGTCGACGTCGGAGCGAAGTTCCAGGTCACCCGGATCAACGGCTCCGGCGCGCTGCCGGCGCACGTCTTCGCCGTCTACGACACCCCGATCGTGAAGAAGCGCATCGAGGTCGGCTTCGACGGCCGCGCCTCCTCGCTCGCCTTCAACCAGGGAGCCACCTTCACGCTGAAGAACGTCGTCAAGGCCCTGACCGGGGACATCCAGGTCGGTGCTGTCGTCACCGCGTCGCAGACCGGTCCGACCGAGGCGCTGACCTTTGCGGTCAAGGACCTGACCGGTGGTTCGATCGGCGTGCCGCCGACCGAGGACAACCCGCTGGCCGGCTCGTTGCAGATGAACCCGTTCCCGGCGAAGTTCACCGTCGACGCCCGGTTTACCCACACGAACGCCCAGGACGAGGACACCGTCAACGTCACTTCCACGGTGCCGACCACGGTCAATGCGATCGTCGACCAGAAGACGACGACCACCTCGCCACAGAGCGACCGGATCTTCACTGCCCTGATCGACCAGCTGCCGACTGCCGTCACCGTTGACCTGGTCCACGCCGGTCAGAAGCAGAGCATCGACTACCAGGCCAACGCGCCGATCGCGCACGTCCAGGCGACCGACACGGCCACCGGTGACGTCAGCCAGCCGACGTCGTACACCCAGAGCCAGTACGACGTGTTCGGCGTCCCGACGGCGGTGCACGTCGACCTGACGGGCGCTCAGGACATCAAGTACACCGCCAACGGAAACATCCCGACCGCGGCGTTCTCGACCCAGACCCTGGCCACAGGTGTGCTCCAGCAGCAGATCAACGTGACCGCGCATCAGATCCCGAAGTCGATCCATGTCGTCAACGCGACAACGCCCGATCAACAGGCGATCACCTATGACGCGGACACCAACCTGGGCGACATCCAGCTCGGCATGTACGACAAGTCTGCCTCCGGCGACGAGACCAACCTGACCGCTCAGGCGACCAGCATCCCGACGCACATGGCCTTCACCCAGACGAAGAGCACGGGCGTCTACGACCTGTCGGCCAACCAGGGCATCGGGCTGATCACGGCCACGTTGACCCGCAACGGTGGCTCCGTCCTGCCCATGCCGGGCAAGGATCACGCCACCGTGCTCAAGCAGGGCAACAAGCTCGGCCTGGACTTCCAGCTGACCGGCTTCAAGTCCGCCCACTTCGACGGCTCCGCGAAGACCGCGGTGTCCCTCGGGCTCGACCCCGGGGGGCAGTCGTTCGACGCCGTGGCCGACCTCGACTCGCCCAACATCCTGGCCACCGCACACATCGACGCGCTGCCGTCCAACATGGCGGTGACCTTCGACCCGGCCGCCGGGGCTGCCAACTACACCGCGTCGAGCATCATCCCGGAGATGGATGCCACCTTCACGAACCGTGACAGTGGCATGACCGGTAGTGCGACCCTGCACGGGCTTCCGAAGACCATCGGGCTCACCTTCAACACGTCCGGTGACTCGCCCTCGGTGACCTACAACGCAGACTCGCGACTCCAGTCGATCGACCTGAACTACTCGGAGAAGCCGGGTGGTCTGGCGATCCACGGCCTGATCAACAACCTGCCGCAGTACATGACGGCGGGGGGTCTGAACCCGATCGTGTTCGACGCCCGGACTGGACCGAGTGCGGCTCCGGCATCCTCGGACATCGGCAAGATCCTGTTCCAGTACGCCACGGACGGCACCTTCGCCAGTCCGCCGACCACGGACGACCACGCGTACCTGAACACCGACACGGTCTCGAGCACGCACGCCGAGCTGCTGTACAGCGGGCTGAGCTACATCAGCGTCGACACCACCAGCGGCGCCCTGCACGCGAGCATCAAGAACTCGGCGGCGCGGTTGTTCCGGGCCTACCTGACCACCCCGACCTTGAGCCTGACCGGCTTCATCGACAAGGTGCCGGCCTCGATCGACGTGGCCCAGGTCGGCAACCAGGTCACGTACGACGCGAGCTCGCCGATCTCGGAGATCTCCACCAACCTGGTGCGCTCCAACGGCGATCAGCTCGCGGTCGACCTCCTGGGCATCCCGAGCCACATTGACGTGACGTTCGACGGAGCCGCGTCCAACCTGGCGTGGAACTCCTCGGCACCGGTGACGTCGATCTCCGCCCTCGCGCACCTGACCCCGGCCACCATCGGCGGGACGCGGGCGTTCGACGCCGGGCTGACGATCACCGGCATCCCGGTCCACTGGGACGCGACGTGGGCCAACGGGAACGTGCTGTTCCAGGCACCCTCCCCCGGCATCGGGTCGATCGCCGCACAGGTGACCAACCACGGCGCGTACCACGTCCTCTCGGGTGACCACCTGAGCGCGTACTACGACCAGGCGTCGGGCGATCTCGACGCCAGCCTGCACATCAGCAACCTCACCAAGGCCGGCTTCACCAAGATCACCGACTCCAGTGGTGGTGGCTTCGAGGCTGCGCTCAACATGGGCAACCAGGGCGACTTCAAGTTCGCGGCCGACGTCAACCTGACGTCGACGAAGCTGACGGCCAACGGTGAGTTCAACCACCTGCCGTCCGCGATCGACCTGAAGAGCGACGGGGGCCGGATCACCTACACCGGTAACTCCAACCCCGACCTGACGCTGTCTGTCGCGGCCGGTACGCCGGCAGCGATCGCGGCCACGCCGACCCCGAACAACGTTCACGGAGTCTCGGTCCGTGACGGCTCGGACGGTTCGAACGTGGGCGTGAAGGCCAACCTCTACCTGACCGGCCTTCCGGACAGCCTGGACCTGAACTCGCCCGCGGGCACCTACCAGGTGAACGGCTACCACCCGTCGATCGGCACCCTGGTCGTCGACGTGGCCCTCACCGCACTGGTGTCGAAGCCTCTCACCCTGCTGCTGACCCAGGGCGTGCCGACCGCGAGCCCCGTGAACTTCACCTTCGGGCCGTTCACCAGCTCGACCGCGGGCGACGGGACGCACAACCTGAGCCTCAACTACACGGCGAACCAGCCGCTCGGGGCACTCGACGCGGAGGCGACGTACGGCGACACCACCAACGGTGACGATGCCAAGCTGTCGATCAGCCAGATCCCGGCCTCGATCAGCGTGAACGCCGGCTTCGGTTCGAGCCAGAAGACCGTCGGCATCACGATGAGCCAGGGCATCAGCGACATCACGGCGTCGTACAAGAAGCTGGGCGCCAGCACGCTGGCTGCCTCGGTGCACCTGCACGACGTGCCGAGTGCGGTGAACCTGGTGATCGGTCGAGCCACGGCTTCGGACGGCACCAAGGACGTGACCGCTCCTGACTTCACCCTCACGGCAAGTCAGCCCGGCCTCGACATCGATGCCGCCGCGACCGCCGCGATCACCGACCCGATCAGTGCAGATGCAGCACTCCAGCTGCAGATCACCAACATGGGCAGCAAGGTGACCGGTGCCCTCAACGGCACGACGTTGAAGATCACGTCCACACCGGCGACGCAGTCCTTCCTGCTCAACGCCTCGGGCGGCGTGCACCTCAACGTGGACCTCGGGTTCTCCGCGGGACCGTTGACGAACACCGGTTCGCTGGGTGTCGACGTGGCGATCCACAAGATCACGCTCGGGTTCCAGAACGCGAGCAGTCTTCAGCTGGACCTGGGTGTCACCACGGGTCTGAAGGGTGACTACAGCAACTTCACCTTCGGACTCGACACCGATACGACCATCAATTTGCAGGACACGCTGCATCTGGTCATCGGGACACCGTTCGGCGACGTCGACATCAACATCTTCAACCTTGATCCGACGACGATCCCGCTGCACAACGTCATCGACCACTTCAGGCTGGCGTCGAACCGCGAGGCGAACATCTTCAGCATCGACATCATCGATGTGTTGCTCGGCTACTGCAGCTTCGACATCAGCGTCCGACCGCACTACGAGTACAGCACCAACGGATCGTCGTTCTCGGTCGGCCAGCCGCCGTCCGACGGCACGAACGACCCGGCCTGGTTGATCGCTCCGGATCCGAACCTGCTCGGCTTCAGCCTGCCGGACTTCGTGATGGACGTGGTCATGTACTTCACCTCGCCGTACGGACACCAGATCGACGGCGGCCTCGGCTGCCACTCGAGGGTCTGAGGCACCAGCGAACGGTGGTGGCGCGCGCTCCGGCCGCGCCACCACTGTGCTGGCGCTGGAGGTCAGGACCAGACGGAGACTTCTGCGCTCAGGCTCTCGTCGAGCCCGACGGGGGAGCGCAGTCGGACGTAGCGTGCGCTCGGCGTGCCGGGAACGGTGACCGCCGAGGTGCCCGAGCTGGTCGTCACCGTCCGCCAGGTGCGTCCGTCGGAGGAGACTTCGACGATGTACTGGCCGGCGAAACCGCGGGCCACCACCAGGCCGACCGGGCGGGACCGGCCCAGGTCGACGACGACGCCGTCGACCACGCCGCCGCCCGGGTGCACCAGGCGGGCAGGATTCTGCAGGTCACCGTCGGTGGCGTTGCAGCGGGTGAAGTGGCCCGTCACGGCCGGGGCGGTGCCGGTGACCGGGGCGCACGGCTGGTTCCGCGAGATCGGCACCTGGTGCGTGGCCGCCGGCGCCGGCAGCCGGGCCGAGAGGTAGCTGGCGTGGACGTCGCCGGTGCCGCTGCCGGACGGCAGATTCGCACGTGCGGCGACCGTCATCGCCCCGCTGACGCCTTCCTGGATGCGGGGATCGATCGAGGCGGCCGAGCCGGACGCAGCCTGGGTCCACAACGGTGCCTGGCCGGTGCCGGCGTACAGCTGGACCGAGTACGACGACCCGGTGCCGGCGGCGCTGGGAAGCGGCGACCAGGCGACGCTCAGCGGGCCTCTGCGGGTCCGGTGCGCCCCGGACGCCCACAGCCGGGCGTCGGGCAGCGTGACCGAGGTGGTCTTGGCGGCGAAGCTGACGGTCGTGCTCGTCCTCTGGGCGCCGGAGAAGACCACGCTCAGGGTGGCCTCGGTCCCCAGCGAGCCCTGGGTGTCCGAACCCTTGACGGTGAAGTCGTAGGTGCCGTTGGCGTCGGTCGTGGCGGTCCGGGCCTTGTCGCAGATCGACGGGGCGCCCGGGACCAGGCAGGCAGCGCCGAGCGTGCCGATGGTGAAGACGGTCCCGAAGATGACCTCGCCGATGTCGGCCTGCTTGAAGAGCAGCACCTTGGTGTTCGCCAGCGGCTTGCCGGATGCGTCCAGGGCCCGGCCGGTGATGTGCACTTCTGCATTCGGTTTGACGCTGCTGAACGAGCAGCCAGCGGTCGTGGTGGCGAGCGCGAGGACAGAGGCCGTCAGCGCTGCCGGGGCGGTCCGCATGACTGTTAACTTAGACCAACTCTCGTCCGAGGAGGATGCACGTGCGGGTACGTTCAGGAATTCTTGTGATGGTGCTTGCCGCCGCCCTGACGGCGTGCGGTGGTGGGTCGTCGCCGAGAGCGTCGAAGACGCCGTCGAATCCGGCGACGAGGTTGACCACTCCCGCGGCGCCGCTGACCGCTGTCACGATCCCGTGCGCGAACTTCCAGGCGGCCGCGAGCAAGATCGCAGCTGCTGAGGCGAAGCTGTACAGCGCGAACTCGGGCGTGGCCACCCTCGATGCGTTGGCGGCCGAGCTCGGCAAGCTCAAGGACGGCGCGCCGTCGGACGTGAAGACCGCGATCGATGACCTGGTGAGTGCCTTCCGCAGCGCCGAGGCCGTGCTCAAGAACCCGACCGCGCAAGGCCAGGCACAGCTCGCGAGCTTGGGCCAGAAGCTGTCGGCGGACGGCCAGAAGATAACGGCGTACGTCACCTCGAAGTGCAAGGGCTGACAAGACCTCGTCCGTACTGGTCCAGCCCGGTGGAAAACGCCATGTTCCGGGGGTGCCTCGACGTGCTTTCGGGCTGCTAACTTGACCGAACCATGTCTCGAGGAGGGCTCCCCATGCGTACCCGTTTCGCACTCGTCATCGTCGCGCTCGCTGCCGTCGCTTCGGCCTGCGGCGGGAGCAGCAGCCCCAGCACGGCCCCCACGACCGGTACGACGACGCCGGTGTCCACGCCGACCATCTCGATCCCGTCCGGCGGCAACTTCGACTGCGCCAAGTACGTCAACACGTCAGCACAGATCTCGCGGGCGATGGCGAATTCGTTCTCCGGCTCGGTGGCGGACTTCGACACCGCGCTGAACGCGCTCAAGTCCGAGTTCAACGCGATCAAGGACGGTGCGCCCTCCGATGTGAAGTCGGCGATCGACGACATGGTGTCCGCGATGACGGACATCGGCAAGATCCGCGCGAACCCGTCCTCGGCCGATGCCTCGCACCTGCAGACGCTCGCCGCCAAGATGCCGACCGACGGCGCGAAGATCTCGGCGTACATCGCGAGCAAGTGCGGGCACTAGGTCTCTGATGTCGATGTCCGACGTCGTCGAGAGCCCGCCCGACGGTGCACCGCCACCCGTGCGGATCGTGTGGTGGGCACGCGCCGGCGTGTGGGCTGTTGAGCTGGTGATGGTGATCGTGGTCGCGTTCCTGGTGCTCCACGGCACGGCGGCCAACGCTGCCGGCAGCTGTGGCGGCGGCTGACATCGATGCTGCTCGCGGTTGGCTGGTCGCCACTGTCCTGCTGACCGTGTTGCCGCTCGTCGGAGCCGTTGCGTTCGCCCCTGCTTCGGGCACGTCGACGTCGGCCGCCCTGGTGGCGTTGCTGTTCATCGGATCCTCGGTCCACATCGGCGCGACCGCATGGTTCTACACCGTGCCGGAGGTGCGTGCGCACATGGCTCGGCACCGCCAGCGCTACCTGGCCGTGCCCGTGTCGCTCGTCGTCGGCGCGGCCTTCACCGCAGCCGTCCTGTCGGCTGCCGCGATGACGTGGGTCCTGCTGGCGTTCTTCGCCTGGCAGTTCTTCCACTTCCAGAAGCAGAACCTCGGGGTTGCAGCCCTGGCGGCGCGGGCGTTGTCGGCGCCGCCGCTGACCTCGCTCGAACGTCGTGCGATCACCGGCTCGGGAGTCGGCGGCATCATGGCGCTTCTCGGTCGCCCTGAGCTGCTAGGTCTGGAGCCCGGTCATCGATTCGCGATCCTCTTCCCGCTCGGCCTCGCGGTCTTCGTCCTCGCAACGCTGGCCGGGGTGGCGGGTATCGCCGTGTGGCGTCGACCGCCTGCCGGATTCGTCGTGGTCTACCTGATCTCGCTGGGGTTCTTCGCGCCCGTGTTCCTGTTCTCGTCTGCCTACGCCGCGGTCGCGGGGATCACGGTCGCGCACGGTCTGCAGTACCTGCTCCTGGTCGGACTGCTCGCCGCAGCGCCGAAGGATCCGATGAAACCCCTGGCCGGCGTGCTGATCTTCGTGAACCTGGCACTCCTGCTCGGACTCGCGCTCAACCGTGCCTCCCACCTGCACGACAGCAACTCCGCGGGTCGGGCGATCTTCGGCGTCTATTTGGGCGCCCTGATGGCGCACTTCGTGATCGACGCGGGGTTGTGGCGGCTGCGCGACGAGTTCCCGCGCGCGTTCCTGTCCGAACGGCTGCCCTACCTGCTGGTCGCGCAGCCCTGAGGTTCTCAGACCTTGTCGGCGGTCCGACGGATCACGTCGGCGAAGGTGTCCCAGAGCTCCGGCGGCAGGTCGTGGCCCATGCCCGGGATCAGCAACAGGTTGGCGCCCGGGATCGCCTGCGCGGTGGCGCGACCACCTGACGGGTGCACCATCCGGTCGTCCATGCCGTGGATGACCGCCGCGGGCATCCGCAGCGAGTGCAGGGCACGGCTCCGGTCGGGCTGCGTCAGTACGGCGAGCATCTGGCGCAGGGTGCCGGCGGCACTGATGCCGCGATCCCAGGTCTCCGACGCCCGCGCGTCAGCGGACTCCGGGGCCTCGGGATAGCCGGGTGATCCGATCAGCGCACCGACCTTGCGGCCGCCGGCGATGTAGTCCTCCTTGGTCGTGCCCCGCGGAGCGAGCAGGACCGGGATCAGTCGCGGGTCCTGCCAGCCGACGGTCCGCCGACCAGTGGTGGACATGATCGAGACCAGGCTGCGCACCCGCGACGGCTCGGCGATCGCCATGCTCTGCGCGATCATGCCGCCCATCGAGACGCCCGTGACGTGGGCCGAGGTGATCCCGAGGTGGTCGAGCAGGCCGAAGGCATCGGCGGCCAGATCGGTGATCGCGTACGGCGCCTTCGCCTTGCGGCCCAGCGCGGCCTGCACCAGCATCGGTCGGGTGACCCGGCCGGTTCCTCGACTGGAGCGACCGGTGTCGCGGTTGTCGTACCGGATCACGTAGAAGCCGTTGCTCGCCAGCAGGGTGCAGAGGCCGGGGTCCCACCACGTCATCGGACCGCCGAGGCCCATCACCAGCAGCAACGGCTCGGCCGAGGGGTCACCGAAGGTCTGGTAGCAGAGCTCGACCCCGGGACTGACCGGCGCAGACAGCTCTCCGCTGACGACGACGTCGGACTCGCCGGCCGCGCTCGCGGCGGTTCGGCGGGAGCGGATGCGCGGCATCGGGGGACCTTTCGATGGGGTATGTCGGGAAAATCTACGAAACAGCATCGCCGACTCGCGTGACGAAATCAGTCGAGTTCCGTTTGAAGAACTGTGGTTTCCGTTACGTTCGGCTCCGTGAACTCA
>JACXTT010005202.1_pt1 | contig 18986 bp, 16 predicted proteins | sample 9270951 | NCBI WGS metagenome assembly JACXTT01 (sample SAMN15532306, study PRJNA645909) | rock metagenome | isolation source: weathered quartz diorite | place: Puerto Rico | collected 2017-06-21 | reverse complement strand
GCGTTCGGGGCGGAGCTGGCCCTGGTTGTCCGGCGCTGTGGACAGCACCACGAGCGCGCATCCGACCAACTCCGCCGGCTGGCCATCAGTCAGCAGCTGCGATTCCGCGGGCCGCAGCACAACGCCGCCGGCAAACCGGATCTCCTGCATCCATCCTCCAACCACCTTGCGCCTGCAAGTCTATTCGGTCCGATCCGCGCTTGGCAGGGCACACGGTCCTGACCGCCGCGAGTCGGACCCAAGAACAAGAGGGCCGCGCTGCCGCGGCCCTCAGGCACGAAACCCTTAGTCGAACCGCTTCGGCTCGTTACGGCGGTCAGGTGATGCTGCCGACCATCTTCCTCATTTCATCGAGCGAAAAAGCGCGCAACGTCTCGGTCCGCACGTTGCCCTGCGAACCGAGTTTCAGCAACGCCGCCGTAACTGCCTCGTCGGTGCCCTCGCAAACGATCGCCATGTCGTAGTGCCCGACTGTGTAATAGATGCCCTTGACGCTGACACCCGACTTCTCTGCCGTCGCCTTGAAGGCCGCATACCGGTCCGGCGACTCCTTGATGCTGCGGATTCCCTGATCGGTGAAATTCACCAGGCTGATGAATGTCGACATCGTTTACCTCCATCGTTCGACGATCCATTGATCTACGCGCGGTCCGGGACTTCTGAACGGAGCATGGCCGCGCCTGTCTAAGTTACTCGCGTTTACCCGAGCCCTCATTCCAGTCCGGAGGGCCATACCAGGTTTGGCGCGCGAAGAAAAGGCAGAGGGGAGGCGGCTAGGTTTTCAGCCGGTAGCCGGTCCTGAATATCCAGATAACGACTGCCAGGCCCGCCAGGAAGAACCCCAGCGTCGCCGCCAGGCTCACAGCGACGCTGACGTCCGCGCTACCGTAAAAGCTCCAACGAAAGCCGCTGATCAGGTAAACGACCGGATTGAACAGCGTCACCGTGCGCCATGCAGGCGGCAGCATGTCGATCGAATAAAAAGCGCCTCCCAGAAACGTGAGCGGCGTCATCACCAGCATCGGAATGAACGCCAGTTGCTCGAACGTGTTGGCCCAGATGCCGATGATGAAGCCGAACAGGCTGAAGGTCGCAGCCGTCAGTAGCAAGAAAGCGACCATCCATAGCGGGTGCAGGATTTGAATCGGAATGTAGAACGCCGCGGTCACCAGGATGATCAGTCCGAGCGCGATCGACTTGGTGGTTGCTGCACCCACGTACGCGAGCACGATCTCCAGCGAAGACACGGGCGCCGACAGGATCTCGTAGATCGTGCCGGTGAACTTCGGAAAGTAGATGCCGAACGAGGCGTTTGAGATGCTTTCGGTGAAGAGGGTCAGCATGATCAGCCCCGGCACGATGAAGGCGCCGTACGGCACGCCGGGCACCTGCGTCATCTGGCTGCCGATCGCGGCGCCGAACACGATGAAGTACAGCGACGTCGTGATGACCGGTGTGAGCAGACTTTGCATCACCGTCCGCATGGCACGGTCCATTTCGAACCTGTAAAGGGCCCACACGCCGTGCCGATTGAAGGTCGGAGCTCTCACTGCCTCGCTCCCGCGCGTTCGCTCACCAGGCTGACAAAGATCTCCTCCAGAGAGCTTTCTCGCGTGTTCAGGTCATGGAACGCGATTCCGAGCTCGCCCATCCGCTTCAGCAGTGCCGGAACACCGGTATCGGCCTCGACCGAATCGAAGTCGTATTCGATCTCACGTCCGCCGTCCTTCAGCGCCAACGACCAGTCGCCCAGAGCCGACGGGATCGTAGTCAGCGGCTGCTGCAGATGCAGCGTCAGTTGCTTCTTGCCGAGCTTCTTCATCAGCTTGGCCTTGTCCTCGACCAGGATCAGCTCGCCCTTGTTGATCACTCCGATCCGGTCGGCCATCTCCTCGGCTTCGTTGATGTAGTGTGTGGTCAGGATGATCGTGACGCCGGATTCGCGCAGGCCGCGCACCAGCGCCCACATGTCGCGCCGCAGTTCCACGTCCACTCCCGCGGTCGGCTCGTCGAGGAACAGGATCTGCGGCTCGTGCGACAGCGCCTTGGCGATCATCACGCGCCGCTTCATGCCGCCTGACAGCGTCATGATGCGGTCCTTGCGCTTGTCCCACAACGACAGGTCGCGCAGCAGCTTCTCGATGAAGGCTGGATTCGAGGCACGCCCGAACAGCCCGCGCGAAAAAGTCACGTTCGACCAGACCGATTCGAATGCGTAGATGCTCAGTTCCTGCGGCACGAGGCCGATCGTCGAACGCGCGGCGCGGTAATCGCGCGTGATGTCGTGGCCGTCGACCAGCACCGTGCCCTCGGTCGGAGTGACGATTCCGCACACGATGCTGATCAGCGTCGTCTTGCCCGCACCGTTCGGACCGAGCAGCGCGAAGATCTCGCCCTTGCGGATCTGAAGATCGATGCGCTTCAGCGCCTGCAGGCCCGACGCATAGGTCTTGTTCAGATTCGAGATGGATATGATGGATCGCATCGTTCAGATCTTATCGTAGGCCGACTTGATGAAAGTCCTGCTGCTCTACGGCTCCACGGAGGGCCACACTCGGAAGATCTCCACGTTCATCGCCGATCGCTTGTCGGCCCGAGGGCATACGGTCGTGCTGGCGGATGCGAACGATGCTCCACTCTCGTCCGACTTCGACCGCTTCGACGCTGCCCTGATCGCCGCCTCGCTGCACGTCGGGCGCTACCAGGCGGCGGTGATTCATTTCGTCAAGGAGCACCTGGCCGCGCTCAACGCCAAGCCCACCGCCTTCATCTCGGTGTCACTGTCGGCTGCCAGCGACGAGCCGGACGACGTTCAGGGACTCAAGGCCTGTGTTGCCGGCTTCCTCACCGAAACGCATTGGACACCACGACGGATCCACCACGTGGCCGGCGCCTTCCGCTATACCGCTTACGATTTCTTCAAACGGTGGGCGATGAAGTACATCGCGCTGCGCAAAGGCGCTCCGACCGACACCAGTCGGGATCACGAGCTGACCGACTGGGACGGCCTGAGACGGTTCGTCGACTCATTCGTGGACGGCTGGTAAGGCGCGCCGTCTGCCGGGCCGGCCTCAGGATTGCCGACGGGCGCTTCGTGCGGACGATCGCCGCTGCGTTTCTGTTGCTTTCAGCTGCGTCGCCCGTGGACTCGGACTCCAGATCTCGTACTTGAATTCCCGCCCGCAGCGGGTGCAACTCCAAACAGCGAAATCCGCCTGTTTCTCCGTCGGCGCGACGTCGAAGTCGTGATCGCAATCGGCGTCGCCGGAACTCGCGCGCATCGAGTGCGAGCAGTAGACGTCGCAGTCGAGCCGGATCTTGCGGGGCCTGGGAGGCCGTTGTTCCGGAGCTTCTCGCGTGCGAGTCGTGTCCATCTTTGCACCTTCGACGACCCTCACCGACTTAGAGACTGATTTGATCGTCGATGCGAATATGCACTAGCGCAAACGCGCGATCAAGTGGGACTTTCCCTCCTTTCGGCAAGCGGACGAAGCGAATGGCTCAAGCGCCGAGTTTGCGCCGCAGAATCTCGTTGACCTGGGCCGGGTTCGCCTTGCCGCGCGTGGCCTTCATCGCCTGTCCGACCAGCGCGTTGAACGCCTTGTCCTTGCCCGACTTGAATTCGGCCACCATCGCGCCGTTGGCTGCCAGCACCTGGTCGACGATCGCTTCGATGGCGCCCGCATCCGAAATCTGCCGCAATCCGTGCGCTTCGATGTAGGCGTCGACCGACTCGGTTTTCTTCTCCCACAGCGCGGCGAACACGTCCTTGGCGGTTTTCTGGTTGATCGTGCCGTCGCCGACGCGCGACAGCAGCGCGGCGAGCTGGGCCGGCGAAACCGGGCATTGCTCGACGGACAGCCCGGCCGCGTTTAACGCGGCCGAGACCTCGCCATTGATCCAGTTGGCCAAGGCTTTCGGATCAGGCGCCGCGCGCGCCGCCGCCTCGAAATACCCCGCCAGCGCGCGCGAGGACGTCAGCAGAGCCGCGTCGTAACTGCCAAGGCCATACTGGCTCGCGAGCCGCGCTCGCATCGCCTCGGGCAGTTCGGGCAGCGCCTCGCGTGCGCGCTCGATCCATTCGGCGGAGATCTGCAGCGGCAGCAAATCAGGGTCCGGGAAGTAGCGGTAGTCCATCGCGTCTTCCTTGGACCGCATCGACCGCGTCTGGTCGAGGTTCGGGTCGTACAGCCGCGTTTCCTGAACCACCTGGCCGCCGTCTTCGATCAGCTCGACCTGGCGCCGGATCTCATGCTCGATCGCCTGCTGAAGGAAACGGAAGCTGTTCAGGTTCTTGATCTCGACCCGGGTGCCGAGCCGCTCGTCGCCCGCCGGCCGCACCGACACGTTGGCATCGCACCGGAAGCTGCCTTCCTGCATGTTGCCGTCGCAGATGCCGAGCCAGACGACCAGCGCGTGCAGCGCACGGGCATATGCGATCGCCTCAGCGCTGGAGCGCATGTCGGGCTCGGAGACGATTTCCAGCAAGGGTGTGCCCGCTCGGTTCAGATCGATGCCCGACTGGTCGCGGAATGCCTCATGCAGCGACTTGCCGGCGTCTTCCTCCAGGTGCGCGCGCGTCAGCCGCACGGTCTTGGTGTAGGGTTCGCCGGACCGGGGCGCCACGAGGCAGCTCACCGTACCCCCCTGCACCACGGGCAGCTCGTACTGACTGATCTGGTAGCCCTTGGGCAGGTCCGGGTAGAAGTAATTCTTGCGGGCGAACACGGAGCGCTCGGCGATACGCGCTGCGACCGCGCAGCCGAAACGGATCGCGCAGTCGACCGCGGCCCGGTTCAATACCGGCAGCACGCCAGGAAGCGCCAGGTCGATCACGCTCGCCTGCGCGTTTGGCTGCGCGCCGAACGCGGTCGAAGCCGGCGAGAAGATTTTCGACTGTGTCAGCAGCTGCACGTGCGTCTCCAGCCCGATCACCGCTTCCCATTGAGGCTTCATCCGCTCGACCCTTCGCGTTCAATAGCCCGCCGGGAGGCGTCGGTGCCAGTCCGTGGCCAGCTGGTAGCGGTGTGCCACACCGAGCAGACGCGCCTCGTCGAAGTGGTTGGCGATCAGCTGAAGTCCCACTGGGCGACCCCGGTCACCGAACCCGCAGGGCATGCTCAGTCCGGGCACACCGGCGAGGCTTCCCGGGACCGTGAACAGGTCGGCCAGGTACATCGAGACCGGATCGGCCGCCTTTTCCCCGAAATTGAACGCGACGCTGGAAGTGACTGGGCCGGCGATGATGTCGCACTGTTGGAAAGCGCGCTGGAAGTCCTCGGCGATCAGCCGGCGTACCTTGGACGCCTTCAGATAATAGGCATCGTAATAGCCGTGCGACAGGACGTAGGTGCCGACCAGGATCCGCCGCTTGGGCTCGGGCCCGAAGCCCTCCGCGCGCGACTTCTTGATCATGTCGGCCAGGTCGTCGAATACGCGTGCCCGATGTCCATACCGCACGCCGTCGAAGCGCGACAAGTTGCTGGAGGCTTCGGCCGGCGCCACCACGTAATACACGGGGATGCCGAGCGGCGCATTCGGCAACTCGACATCCACCAGGCTGGCACCAAGCTGACGGATCTGTTCGAGCGCCGAGCGCACAGCCGCTTCCACGTCCGGCTGCATGCCCTGCGTAAAAAACTGCGCTGGCACGCCGATCCGCAGCCCACGCAGGTCACTGTCCAGTAAGCGCGTGAAATCCTCTTCGGGTCGCTGCACGCTGGTCGAGTCGCGCGGATCGAACCCCAACATCGAGTTAAACACGAGCGCGCAGTCCCGAGCGCTTGCCGCCAGCAGGCCCGCGGTATCCAAGCTGGAAGCGAACGCGATCATCCCCCAGCGCGAAGGCCGGCCGTAAGTGGGCTTGACGCCGGTGACGCCGGTAAAGGCGGCCGGCTCGCGAATCGAGCCGCCGGTGTCCGTTGCAGTCGCAACCGGCGCAAGGCGTGCCGCCACCGCCGCCGCCGACCCCCCCGAGGAGCCGCCCGGAACCGCGGCCGCATCCCACGGGTTGAGCACGTTACCGAACGCGCTGTTCTCGTTGCTCGAGCCCATTGCGAACTCGTCGCAGTTGAGTTTGCCCAGGCACACCATGCCGGCCGCCGCCAGCCGCTCGACCACGGTCGCGTCAAACGGGCTCATATAGCCTTCAAGCATCCGGCTGCCCGCGGTCGAAGCCCAGCCGCGCGTAACGAAAATGTCCTTGTGGGCGATTGGCACGCCCAAAAGAGGGCCCCGCTCGCCGCGCGAACGTCGCACATCGGCCGCACGGGCCTGCTGCACCGTCAGCTCGGGGCGCACGTCCAGAAAAGCGTTCAGGCTCCGGTGCCGCTCGATGCGCGCCAGGAACAGCTCGGCCAGCTCGACCGCCGACACCTGCCTGCTTTCCAGCTGCTGCGCGAGTTCCGCCAGCCCGGCGTGGGCTAGATCGGTCACCTGCCGCTGCCCCAGGACGTCATTCGATCACCCGCGGAACCAGAAACAGGCCGTCCTGCTGCGCGGGTGCATTCAGGAGCAACACGCCGCGCTCGAGCGGAGGCTCCACGACGTCCTCGCGCAGTCGCTGCACCCCGTCCAGCGGGTGCGTCATTGGCGCGACCCCCGTTGTGTCGACGCGGCCGATCTGCTCGATCATCGCAAAGATGTCGTTCAACTGGGCTGCGGTGGCCCGGGCCTGCTCGTCGGTGATCTCGATGCGCGCAAGGTGGGCAATCCGGTGAACGTCGGCTAGGGTCAATGACATGTGGGACTGGGCGTGGCTGGGGTGGACCCTGATCGGGCTCGGTCAGGCGAGCGCTGCTCATCCGGACGGACGCCGCGTACACATGTCCCGAATCGGACGTTCGCAACACGACAAAATGCAGGTCGACGAACCCTCGACTCGGGACATTAAGGGCCGCAGCATTTCGTCTATTATGGCGCACCTGCAGAAGCGAGCCCGCCGCCCGGCGGGCCGAATTTTTTGTCCCCTGACCCGGAGCCATTAAGCGGCATGTTTGGCTACCTACGCAGCTATTTCTCTAGCGATCTGGCCATCGACCTGGGCACCGCCAACACGTTGATCTACGTCCGCGGCAAGGGGATCGTCCTGAACGAACCGTCCGTGGTCGCAATCGCCCGCGAAGGCGGGCCAAATGCCAAGGAAGTGGTACGCGCGGTGGGTCTGGAGGCCAAGCAGATGCTGGGCCGGGTGCCGGGCAATATCGAGGCGATCCGCCCGATGAAGGATGGGGTGATCGCCAATTTCACCGTCACCGAGCAGATGTTGAAGCATTTCATCAAGGCGGTGCACCCGTCCAGCCTGCTCGCACCGAACCCGCGGATCATTATCTGCGTGCCGTGCGGCTCCACCCAGGTCGAGCGGCGCGCGATCAAGGAGTCGGCCGACGCGGCCGGCGCGAGCCAGGTGTTTCTGATCGAGGAGCCCATGGCCGCGGCGCTTGGCGCCGGGCTGCCGGTGGCCGAGGCCTCCGGCTCGATGGTGGTGGACATCGGTGGCGGTACCACCGAGGTGGGCGTCATTTCGCTGGGCGGCATGGTCTACAAGGGCTCAGTGCGGGTCGGCGGCGACAAGTTCGACGAGGCGATCATCAACTACATCCGGCGCAACTACGGCATGCTGGTGGGCGAGCCCACCGCCGAGGCAATCAAAAAGGAGATCGGCTCGGCCTTTCCTGGTTCCGAGGTGCGCGAGATGGAGGTCAAGGGCCGCAACCTGTCCGAGGGCATCCCGCGCAGTTTCACGATTTCCAGCAACGAGATCCTGGAGGCGCTGACCGATCCGCTGAACCAGATCGTGTCGGCCGTGAAGATCGCGTTGGAGCAGACGCCTCCGGAGCTTGGCGCCGATATCGCCGACCGCGGCATGATGCTGACCGGGGGCGGCGCGCTGCTACGCGACCTGGACCGGTTACTGATGGAAGAAACCGGCCTGCCGGTCGTTGTGGCCGAGGATCCGCTCACCTGCGTGGTGCGCGGTTGCGGCATCGCGCTGGAGCGGATGGACAAGCTCGGGTCGGTGTTCGCGCACGGCTAAACCGGGCGTGTGAGGCTGGCCGGGCGTCGCAGCCATTATGGAATGCGGGCCACCGCCGCTATTCCACCAGGGCGTTTCGGCCCGCGCCCGGCTCGGCTTTTTTTCGTTCCTGGCCGTGCTGTTGATCGTGATCGACGCGCGGGTGAATGCGCTGGAGACGATCCGGATCGGCGTTGGCGTGATGTTGTACCCGCTGCAGCGGGTGTTGCTGTGGCCGCGCGACGCGCTGGTGCAGGCCAGCCGCTACGTAACCACGGTCGGGAGCTTGACCCGCGAGAACGAGCGGCTGCGCGAAGGGGCCGCCGAGCACGCGGCGCTGCTGCTGCAGGACGAGCAGTTGCGCCTTGAAAATGCGCGCCTGCGCCAGCTGCAGGGCCTGCGTGAACGTACCGGCACCAAGACGCAGATGGTGCAGGTGCTGTACGAGCCACGCGACCGTTTCACGCTCAAGCTGGTGAGCGACCGCGGCTCTACGGACGGGTTGCGCGCGGGTAACCCGGTGATCGACGAGCAGGGCGTGGTCGGACAGGTTACGCGTGTGTTTCCGCTGGTGTCCGAGGTCACCGTGCTGACCGAACGCGACCAGTCGATCCCGGTGGAGGTCGTGCGCAATGGCCTGCGGTGCATCGCCTTCGGCGGCGCCGAGCCCGGCACACTGGAGCTGCGCTTCCTGGCCGCCAACGCCGACGTCGCCAGCGGCGACTTGGTAGTCACCTCGGGGCTGGACGGGCTGTACCCGGCGGGGCTTCCGGTCGGCACCATCGCGCGCGTGGAGCGCGACGTAAAGGACCAGTTCGCGCGCGTGGTTGTGAATCCAGCCGGGGGCATCGATGCCAACGGTTCGCTGGTCGTGCTGGAGTTGACGGCGGCGCCGTTGCCTGCGCCGCCACGCGAGGATGCCCGCGGCGAGCATCCAGGCCGGAGGAGCGGGCACCGATGAGGCTTTGGCGGTTGCGCCGCGCCAACGGCGAGTTCTCCACGGCCGCGCCCGCGACCGTTATGCGCGGACAGCCGCACAAGCAGGTGCTGCGGCCGGTCAGCCCGCTTTTCATCTGGCTGACGCTGGCAGCGGGCCTGGGATTAAACCTGCTGCCCTGGGGCCGCACTCCGCTGGTACCGGACTTCCTGGCGCTTGCGTTGGTTTTCTGGAACGTTCACCAGCCACGTCGAGTCGGGATGGGCGCGGCGTTCCTGTTCGGCCTGCTGATCGACGTGCACGACGGCGCGCTGTTCGGCGAGCACGCGCTCGCCTATACGCTGCTGTCATACGGCGCGATCGCGCTGCACCGGCGCATCCTGTGGTTCCCGGTGCTCAGCCAGAGCCTGTTCGTACTGCCGCTGTTGCTGGTCGCGCAGCTCGCTTCGGCCGCCGTGCGGCTTTGGGTGGGCGGTGCCTCGGGCAGCTGGTGGGTCGGGCTGATCGAGAGCGCGGTGGGCGCCCTGCTGTGGCCGCTCGTCAACTGGGTGCTGCTGGCGCCGCAGCGCCGCCCCATCAGCCGCGACGAAACGCGACCGCTGTAACTCCTGCCTCTGGCCCGCGCAGCGCAGAGCGCCCAGGGTAAGCGGGTCAAACGGAAGGAACAGCGGGCGGCGCTTTCAGCTCGACCGTGTTGCCGTCCGGATCCTGGATATAAATCGATGCCCCGTAGCCTTCCGCGCCGTAGCGGTTGGCAACTTGGCCCGCCTCCACTCCGCACGCAGCCAGATGCTCGCGCAGCGCCGACTCGTCAAACCGCTCCAGCCGAAGGCAGAAGTGGTCGAGATTGCGCCCCTCGCGAGTCGGACCGGCGCCACCGGCTCGGCCGATCGGCCCGTCCAGCGCAACCAAGTCGATCAGCGCGGAACCGGCGCGCAGTTGCAGCAGGCCAAATTCGGGCTGCCACTTTTCGACTGTGCAGCCCAGCACGTCGCGGTAAAACGCGGTCGAGCGCTCCAGGTCCGTCACCCGCAGCACCACGTGATCGAGCCCCGCGACCTGCACCGGGCGCTCGTCCGGCGGGGATTGCGCGCCTAAAGCGGTGGTTCTAGAGGCGGCGGCCGTTTTCATTCGCGTTTCCATGGGAACCCAGTGTATCCACACCGAGTTGGCCGGCGCGCATCCCGATGCAAAATGACGCTAGGCTCCTGCTACGCTGGGAGTTGGGAGATGCAGTAGATCGATGTGCGGCCGATACGACCTGTCCGAAAAACCCGCCGCGATCCGCGCTCACTTCGACGTGCACTCGGTACCGGAGTTCGTCCCGAGTCGCGACGTGCGGCCGACGGAGCGCGCACCGATCATCCGAATAAATCCCCTTTCTGTAAAGAGGGAAAGCACGCTGGCGCGCTGGGGTCTGGTGCCGTCCTGGGCCAAGGACCTGAAGTTCGGTTCGCGTTGCATCAACGCTCGCATCGAAAGGTTGGCCGACCTGCAGGCCTACCGCGCGGCTTTCCGCAACCGCCGCTGCCTGGTGCCGGTTAGCGCGTTTTTCGAATGGAGCGGGCCCTCCGGGCACCGGATGAAATGGCGCATCTGCCCTCAGGGCCAGCCCCTTTTCGGACTGGCCGGACTTTGGGAGCGTTGGTTCGACCCGCGCAGCGGTGAGCCGGTGGACACCTATACGATCGTCACGACCGAGGCCAACGAAAGACTCGCCTCGCTGCACGACCGCATGCCTTTGATCATCGCGCCGGACCGCTACGCAAGCTGGCTGGATCCGAACTGCACCCAGATGGACCTGTTCGTGCCGGTGACGCAAGCCGGGTTGAGGGTCGAGGCGGGATAAGGCAGCTACGACCGGCCGTACAGTACGAAAGCGGCCCAGGTACTCGGATCGCGGGTTCGCGGATCCGGATCGTGCGCAAATTCACGCTGGGTTGCTGCAAGCGCGGTTGATGGCCGCAGTCCTCGCCTTAGTCGTTCGAAGAAGCTCGAAATGAAGCGCTCGGTCAGGTCGTCTGCGACCTCCCAGAGCGACAGGACGGCCGCCTGGTTGCCGGCCGCGAGGGCCGCAAAAGCAAACCCCAGCAGTCCTTGCCCCGGCTCGTACCGCCCGACCCCCGTACGACAGGCCGCCAGCACCAACAGCTCGCTGCCCATTTGCAGGTCGGCCAGTTCGGCAGCCGTCAGTACGCGCGAGGCCGCGGCAGCAGTTCGCGCCCCATTCAGAATCAGCATCGAGCGCTCCGGATCATCCGGGAAAGAAAATGCGTGCGCGGCGATGTGCACGTAGCGATACTGCGCAAGCGAGCCGCCCAGGCTTGCATCGGCGAGGGCCGCCTTGCTCGCGTCCGACCCTCGAATGACGGTAGTACGAGCCGGAGCGAAGTTGCCAGAGGTGGCCTCCACCTCTTTGGAGGCGTACGGCAACGGATGCTTGGACGCGTATTCGAGCATTAACCGGATCGATTCGCCGTTCGACCGCAGATCGATTCCATCGGCCTGGGCCGGCGGCACTTCGACGACGTTTTCGACCGCGAAAGACAGCAGGTCCCGCGACCAGGCGCGAACAGGCGGGCGCCGAAGCGTCGCGTACGTACCGAGGGACGGCGCGTAGACGATCTCGAACCGGTCGACCGCGGCAATCCCATCTATCGGCATCGCACCGAACGGAACGCCATTTAAATCGTCATCGGCGACGATCACGAAGCGGCGCGCCCGCGGCGCCGCAACTAACAAAGGCGCGAGGACCGTGCGCCCCACGCGCTCGGCCAGCGCCTCCCCGGACAAGTGGGGACCCGTCGCCAAGGCCGGCCGTTCGTAGCTCTGTATCAGCCGATTGCCTGCCGCGGGCCATACTCGAAACGGTACCCCTCCCAAAGAGCTCACCCAGGCGTGCACCGCGATACTCAAATCGGGCTCTTGATCCAGTCTCAGGAAACGAGCCGCAGAGTCCTGCGCAATCACGACAGCCCACCATCGATCCCCGCACGATTGAATCGAGACGACCGCCGTGTCCGCGTCCAGTAATCGGCGCAACTCCTCCAAGGAAGTCGGATCGGCGCGCGCGGGCTTGATTCCATAGCGCCGAGCTGCAAGCGTCTCGAAATCGTTGCGGGCATCGATGGCCAGAATGCGCCGGGATTCCAGTCGGATGCGTTCGACGATGTTCGTCTCCAAAGCGAGCTCGCCATCGAGCCCGTGGACTACCGACGTTAGCCGGCGCAGCTCCGCACGCGCCGGTGACGGCAGTTTCTCGGAGAACCCATTGCGTTCAAAAAAGCGGTCGCCAAGCCTCCGATCACGGGCCAATTCGGAAATTCGAATGGCCTCGTCGAGTTCGCCGTCCTGCGCGAGTAAGAGCGCCAGCGTGCGATAACCAAGGTTGCGGCTGTGGTCGGTGATCCACCTCGAAAACCAGTAGTCACGCGTATACGATTGTGCCGGTGCCGCGAGCCGCGACTGCTCGGCCAGTTGAACCAGATCCCGCAGAAGCTGCTTCGCGGCCTGCCGATGGCCGAATTGGTAATTAGCCCACGCAAAGGTCGATAGCGCGTACATCGCGGTGGAGCCGCCCGCGCCTTCGCGGTCCTTCAGCTCGCGCCACCCCGCTTCCAGTCGCGCAAGCGCCTTCCGGACCGCGCCGGTCGAGGCGGAATCGGTCAGCAGACACAGCCCGGTCAGTATCTTCGCCAGCCCCCTCAATTGCAGGTCGGGTCGCAAACCAATCCGATTCTCGTCGAAAGTCTGCTGCACGATGGGACAGATGCGATCGAGGCGGTCGCTCTGAACCAGCAGCAACGCATAGATCATCAGCGCCCTGGCGGTATCGTCGGAATTTTCGCCGACGATCGTCGCGTATTGCTGCCACGTAGCCCGCAGGATCTCCTGAGCGGAGTCGATATGACCCTGCGCGCCTTCGAGACTTCCCAGGAGCGCCCATGTCGTGAGAATGAGCTGCCTCGGAACCGTTGTCACAATCCGGTTCGATGCTTCGAGCAATTCGTCCGTCAAGGCGCGAGCCGTGTCGTAGCGGCCGAATTCCTTGTACAGGAGGGCCAACATCCCTGCGGATTGAAGCGTTCGGATATTGGCAAAGCCGAGGTGCTCCATCCGCCACAGAAAGACCCTGGACGCGCCCTGCAGTGCGATTTCGAACTGCTCCAAACGGGTCTGTATTCGCGCAATTTGCTCCTCGACGTCGATAACCTGCACATCGTTTTCCCCATGCGCGATCACCAATTCGCGGCGCAGTTGGGCGAGCAGCTCGACACTGTCTTTCTCGAGGTCGAGCAGCGCCAGCGCATTCGCGAGCGCCCGAATGGTCGATAGGCGCAGGGCGTTGCCGGGGTCCCGAACCCTTTCGATCGACTGCCGCAGCGATTCGAGCTCCATGCGGGCCTGACCGTAGTCACCCAACTCCAATTTGAGGTTGGCGATCCGCAGCTCGTTCGAAAGCCATTCATCCGAAGATGCTCCAAAGACGGCCAGAACCGTGGTTCGCAGCGCCAACCGCAGATTCAGCGCCTCCTGGTTTCTGTCCGAAAACGATAAAGCGCGAGCGCGGGCCATTTCGAATCGCAGCCTCGAGGGGTGTTCAGCCGGAACATCGTGGGACGAAGCAACGGAGCCGATCGCAAGGATCTCAGCGGCCTGGTCCAGATGACCTGCCTGAAGCAGCTTTTCCACCGCGAGGGCCGCGAACTCCAGTGCTTGGGGAAACTCGGAAACGCTTGCGGTCTTCACCAGCCCGAATGCGAGGGCCGCCAGCGCGCTCGCGCGCTCGGCGTCGCCCTCTTTGTCTGCGTCCGATGCGCTTCCGACGAGCGACCAGGCTGCAGCCTGGTCCGCAAGACGCGGATCCGAATTGCTTTGAACGACGCCGTGAACGGACAGAGCACAGCTTGAGTCGAGCTGAATCTGGGCGTCGATTTTGAGCAGCGCCGGATCCGCATCTTGCTCGGCGCGGGCTGCGGGCAGCGCATCCCCGAGACGTTCCCGCGCCCGCACGGCTACTTCGCGGTCGAGGAAGTCCAGTCGAGCGACGATTTCGCCGCCGATCGTCAGCACGGCTTGCGTCGCGTTTATCCGAGACCAATGAACGGGCTCTGGTGTATCCGCAATCCGCGCTGCGCCGCAGGACGGGGTCGCCGTCAGCTCGGTGGCGCCCGACAGTGACCCGATCGCCTGGACGGCGACGGTGATCGCTGCGATCGCCAGTGCCATGACGCAAAGACTACGGCTGGGGACAGCCTCGCCCCAATAGCGAATTCCGGTTGATCGTGGCACAAGCTTCGCAAGGCGCAATTCGGCGAGGCAGCACTTGAGCGCTTGCGAATTGGTCCGCCATTCGGGCGCAATTCCGGCCGTCCAGAATCTTCAGCCGGCGTAGGGTAAAGCCGACACCCTACGTAAGAGCCCGATAACGAGGGCGGGTGCACTAGCCCGGAGCGAGGCGGATGTACGAAGAAGACGACCGGGACGTCAAGGTCCTGAAGACCGTGCTGCCCCTGATGTCGCGGCATGCGGCCAGCTACCACCCGATCAGCTACGCGGTCTGGTACGAATACGCCAAAGGGGCGCGTCCAGAGCTGCGCCAGCATATCGACAACGAGCTAAAGCGCCACGAACGGCTCAACGTGGCACTCACCTACACGATCTACTCCCGCTACCTGGTGGAGCCGGCCGAGCAGGCGTTGATGACCGCGCGCACCAACCTGCTGGAGCTGGTCGAGCAGGTCAAACACGCAGTGCACGAGGTCAACCAGGACACGGTGGGGTTCGACACGCACCTGGCGGACTTCCAGCGTCAGCTTTCGACAGCAGCATCGATTCAGGACCTGGGTGGCCACGTATCCTCAATGCTGGCTGAAACGCGACGTGTCAACGACGGCTTCGCAAAGCTGACGAGCCAGCTCGAGCACACCAAGAGCGAAGTGCGGCAACTGACCGAGGAGCTGCATCGGATTCGCGAAGACGCGATGACCGATGCGCTGTCGGGACTGTTAAACCGGCGCGGATTCGACCGGGAGCTGAAACGGATGGCGCCCAAGGACGGCGCGTCCGAAGGCACGCTCGCACTGATCATGCTGGACATCGACCATTTCAAGAAGGTCAACGACACCTACGGCCATCCGCTGGGCGACCGCGTGATCGCAGCGGTCGGTCAGTCGATCCGCGAGTGCGTGGCACAGGCCGGCGTAGCGGCGCGTTACGGCGGTGAGGAGTTCGCAGTGCTCCTGCCGTCGCAACAGATCGAAATCGCCGAGCGCCTCGCGCAGTCGATCCGCACACGGGTCGAGCAGGGCACGATCCGCAGGCGTCACGGCGAGGAGCCGATCGGCGGCGTGACCGTTTCGGCCGGCGTTGCGGTTTGGCACCGCGAGGATGACGCTTCCTCGTTGATCGAGCGCGCCGACCGCGCGCTGTACGCCTCCAAGCGCGCAGGCCGCAATCGGGTCACGGTCGACTGGCTGCAGAGCGGACAAAGCAGCCACGCGCAGTTGGCCGACGCGGGCTAGACCGGACGCTCGACAGCCGTCGGCTCACTCCTGCGCGCGATGCTTTCGACGAACGCGGCCACCTCGTCATCGCGAAGCGGCGGCCGACAGCGGACGCGGTTCCAGGCGAGCATCAGTTCGAGCACGACGTCGGCGTCGACGCCTTGCCAAAGCAGATGACCTGCGAGCGAAGCGAGCGTCGAGTTGCGCGCGCCTTCTTCGACGCCCTCGCGGACCAGCGTTCGCCAATAGCTCGTCGTGTGCCCGCGCTTGCGGTCGGGTTGGAGCAGGTGCAGCGCCCAGCCCGGCAGAGGCGCAAGCGGCTGATCGTCCGGCCCGTGCTTCGGCACCCAACTGTACCGGGCGCCGCTCGGGTGCACCGACGGGGGCGCGACGACGTAGCCTCCATCGCAGCGCACATCGATCCCGGGAAACAGCCCGGCCCGGTTGGGGACCGAGCGGCCCGGATGCTCGAAGTACAGGTGACGTCCGCCGATGCCGGTCGCTGCTTCGATGCCCGGCGGAAACGGGCCGTGTTTGCGCGCGATCGCATCCAGGCTGTCGCTACCGCGGTGGCTCGGATCCACATCGATCACGATCAGACCCGACAGTCCACCGGTCACGATGCCGATATTCGCATCGGGCCACTGGCGGAACCAGCGATCGATCTCCGGGGCCGACGCCACGCGTTGCTGGAACTCGAGCCACGGCACGAGCGGCCGCTCGCCGCGCGCCTGGATCGGAATCACGGACCAGCCGAGCTGCACGTACTGCCTGGCCACCAGGGGAATTTCGTCGGATTCGAGGGTCATGGCGCGCTTTTTCGCTTCATTCAGCCAGCCGGCGCATGCAACGCTCAGTAAAGGCTCAAGGGGCGAACGATGGATGAATCATCTGCTCCAGCGCCGGCCGAACCGGACGGTGATGCGCAGTACTTGAAGGCGATTGCGTCGTGCGGCGACCGGCGGTCGCTCGTGGCGTTGCAACCTATCTATTCGGCTACCGGAATCAAGCTACTCGATAGTGGCGCGAAAGTCGACAGCCGCATTCTGGATCGTCTATTCGGACATAAGCTGGTCGAGTCGATCGATCGATGCGTCCAAAGCGAGGAAGCGGTCCGGCCCAAGGACCTGATAGCGCGCGCTCGCGACCTAGTCGCCGCGGCCCCGCTGCTGTCCCACTTCGAAACCGGGCTGGGGGCGCAATCGGGCCGGGCGTGGTCGGCGTTCGCGGGCTGCCCGTTGCCTCCGGCAATCGCAATCCGGCTGACGGTCGCCCGCGACACGGCGACCGCCTTGTACGAGCACTCGCTCAAAGCGGCGTTCATTGCCCTGGTCATCGGCAGCCGCGCTCGCTTTTCGGAGGGCGATCTGCAGATGCTCGCCACCGCGGCGTTGCTGCACGACATCGGGATGATGCACGCCGATCCGGCCCTATACGATGCCGAAAAGCCGCTCGACGTCGTTGCGCGGCGAAATCTGTACGCGCACCCGGTCACCGGACAATTGATCGCGCAGCGCGAGCCGTCGCTGAGCCCGGCCATCGCGACCGCGATCGTGCAGCACCACGAGCGCCTGGACGGCAGCGGCTACCCTCAAGGTCTTGCCGGCGAAACCATCAGTAAGCTCGCTCGCGTGTTGATGCTGGTCGAGGTCGTACTGGCCATGCTCGAGCGCCATCGGGAGCAACCCGAATTGCGCCTTTCGCTGGCGCTGCGCCTGAATCACCGCGGCTTCGACGCCCGCCTATCGAACCTCCTGCTCGCCGCGCTGCCTGGACTCACGTTGAACGAAGGCGAGATCGGCAGTAATTGCCTCGAATATCAACAGGTCACAGCGCTGCTCGACGCGTGGTCGAAGCTATGCGGTTCGATGCCGCCGGTGGCCGGCGACCGCGCGGCCGAGTTCATCGACGCGCGCATCGGCCGGCTGCGCCGCTGGCTCGCCGACGCCGGCCTGGGCGACCCCGAAGCGGCTGCGCTCGCGGCAAAAGAGGAGCCGGCAGTGCGTGCGGAGTTGGCCGCGTTGGCGCGCGAAGCGCTCTGGCAGGTACGGCAGATCGCCTACGATGCGCTGCACCGCTGGTCGGAACTGGCGGGTGGCGACGCCGCGGCAGTGCGGGGCGCGGCCTCTGAGTGGGTAGCGATGGGATTGAAGTTGCAGGCACCGGCTTGAGCTTCGAGGGCCGATCGACCCGCGGAGGCGGGTTCGAGCAGCGGCCGTAGCTCGGGCTCCAGTGCTTTGAGCAGCGAGACGGCAAGCGCGCTGGTGAAGTGGTAGTCACCGGCCTCCGGTCCCGACACATAAGCGGTGACCGTGCCATATAGGCGGTCGCCCAGGAAGAATACGAAGGTCGCGGTCCGATCCACCGGGCGCGATTGGATCAGCCGGTGCCCGCGTCCGAACGACTCGAAGCGGTTGTCGCCGGTGCCGGTCTTGCCTCCGATCGGAAGTGGCCTGCCGTCGGATCCGACAAATACACCACGGACCCTGACCGCCGTTCCCTCATCCACGACGCCCGCCAGGGCGCGCTGCAGCGTGGCGGCGACCTCTTCGGACATGACCCGCTCCGGCTCTGCGGGCCGAAAGGCCAGCTCGGTGTCGTACGGTGTGCCGGCGGCGAAGTGCACGCGCTCCAGATTCGTCGTCGACTGTTTCATTCCACCATTCAGGATGATCCCCATCAACGTCGCCAGAGCGTCAGGCCGGTCGCCCGAGCTGCCGATCGCGCTGGCGAGCGATGGCACAAGATGATTGAACGGATAGCCTTGTCGCTTCCAGTCCTGCAGCAGGCGCTCGAATGCCTGCTCCTCGACGAGCCCTTTGATGCGGACGTCCTGCTTCCGGGTAGCCCCGGTTCTGAACAGCCAGTCGTAGGCTTCCTGCCGCTCGTGGGCGGTCGCCGCGATCACTTGGGACCTGGTTGCGTCGGGATGAGTCTGCAGATACGCCACCAGCCACAGTTCGAGCGGATTGACGCCGGCAAGATAGCCGCGGTTGCCGAGCGAAAACTTGTCGGTTCCGTATCTGGCATACAAGTCGGCAGCAGGCTCGTCGGTCGGCACATCGTGAATCCTGTGGGCGAGGAAATCGCGCATCTCGCCGACGGAGGCATCCGGTCGCACCGAGCGGAACATGACGATCAGCCGACGCGGCGAGCGCCGCGCCCGTGCGGCCAGGCGATCGAGCGCATCGGCCGGCGACAGACCTTCATAGTCGGAATAGAAGCGATTCAGATAAGTCGTGCCTTCCCGGTCGGCGAAGCGGACTAGCAGCTCCTCTCGCAGCGGGTTGTCGGCAGAGGTCAGGACCTCGTCGCGGGCGCCGATGTCGGCCTCGTAGTGCCGGATCACGTCCCGCAGCAGGCGCACGAAAGCAAGATTGATCGAGTGCTCGAAGGCCTGTTCGACCGTCGGCGTCTCGCGGTCTTCGGAGCGCTCGAAGTTGTGGAAGACATGCACTCCGCCGCCCGTGAAGAACTCTTCGGACGGGTTGGCTGAATAGCGGCGTTGCATCGCGGCATCCAGCATCGG
>JACXTT010005201.1_pt1 | contig 18988 bp, 20 predicted proteins | sample 9270951 | NCBI WGS metagenome assembly JACXTT01 (sample SAMN15532306, study PRJNA645909) | rock metagenome | isolation source: weathered quartz diorite | place: Puerto Rico | collected 2017-06-21 | reverse complement strand
CCTTCAGCAGCTGCGCGAAGCCGCCGCGCGTGGCGATGACGGTCGCGCCGTAACAGTTCACGGCGAGAGGAACGACCGGATAGGCGAGGCCGGTCGTCAGCGCGTGCACGCCGCCCTTCGCGGCGTTGTACATGGCGTGCATCCAGAGGCCGTTCCGCACCGACTCGGCGCCGACCATGACGATGCGGCCGTAACGTCGCTCGATCATGTGCGGCAGTACCGCGCGGCAGCAGCGGATCGTGGTGACGAGGTTTCGGTTGATCGTCTGCCACATGGTTTCCTCGGTGTGATCGAGGAACGCGCGGATGACGCCGCCGCCGGCGTTGTTGACCAGGATGTCGACCTTGCCGAAGCGGTCGAGCGCGAACTTCGTCAGCGCGTCGGCCGTGTCCTTCTCGACCAGGTCTCCGCGCAGGAACGCGATCGGTCCGAGCGCCGCCAGCTCCTTCGCGGTCGCTTCTCCGGCGGCGCCGTCGATGTCGTTCAAGACCACCGTCGCGCCGTCTTCCAGGAAGCGGTGGGCGATCGCGCGGCCGATGCCGCGCGCGGCGCCGGTGACGATCGCGACTCTCTCTTCCAGCAGACGGCTCATGCGTTCTCCTATCGCTCCGGGAACCACGCGAAGCACTTGTTCGAGTTGAGCGCCCAGGTCTCGATCCAGGCGTCGATCTCGGCGCGCCGGCCGAGGCGCTCCATGGCGCCGACGAGCACGTACCAGTTCAACAGCTCGTGCTGTCCGGCCTGCTCGAGCTCGGTGAGCGGCGTCCGGCGCCACGCTTCGTAGTCGGAATCGCGGAGCGCGCGCATCAACCCGCGATCGGCCTCGTGATCGGGCCAGAGGTAGCCGGTGCGCGGGGTGAGGAACGCGTGCGACCACGAGGACGACGCGATCAAAGCCACACGCCAAGGCGATTCGCGGATCACGTCGGCGAGCGCCGCGCCGACCTGCATGCAGCGCCAGGGCGCGGGGCTCGGCGGGTCGAGCTCGACGGGCTGGCCGTCGGGCTCCTTCAGCAGCTGCGCGAAGCCGCCGCGCGTGGCGATGACGGTCGCGCCGTAACAGTTCACGGCGAGAGGAACGACCGGATAGGCGAGGCCGGTGCGGTCGTAGTCGAGATACAGGAGAGTGTTGGCGAACGCGTGCGCGAGTCCGTCGTGGTGAAGTGGGCGGTACGCGTACGGCATGTCGATCCCGCGCTCGAGCAGCCCGCGCGCGATCGCACGCGCGCCCTCGCGATGGCCGGGGAAGCGAAACGCCTTGTCCTTCGGCTCGTCCCACCAGTTCGGCCGCATCGCGGTCGCGCCCTCGGCGAACGGCCGGAACTCGATCGACTCGAGCGCGAGCACGCAGAACGGCGGGATCACGTCCTCGCGGAAGTTCTCGTACTGGTCGTCGCCGAAGACGATCACGAAGTCGGGACGGAAAGCATCGAGTCGCTCTCGCATCCGACGGAACTCGGCGACCAGCGCGTTGCGATGACGCTTCGAAGCGGCGAGGCCGCCGTCCTCGCCGAGCTCGTCGAGCAGCGGCTTCGGCCAGCGCGAGCGATCCTTCGAGGCCGCGGGAACGCCGGGGGCGTTCGCCAGCAGCTTCAGGATGTCGGCCATGTGCTCGTCCTTCCAGGCGAGTGGAGGGTAGTGCGTGAGGCCGAGGCCGAGGATGTCACCCATGGAGAATGCTTTCGGTCGATTTGACGCGCCGCCTCGCTACCGCGACGACGCTTTCGTCGATTCTCGGAGTCGAAACCCGAACCCATCCGGGAGTCAAGCAAACCATGCGCCACGTGGAATACCGAGGTCCGCTTCGCAACGCGAGTCAGCCGCGGCTTGGAACTCGGACTCGAGCGCCCGTGCGAGTCGAAAGTGAATCACACAAAAGACGGTTTCACGGGAACAAAAGATCGATTGACGCTTGGCACGACGCTTGTAGGAATCGGGGATAGGTGTTTTGAGGAAAGCTTCGGGACGTAGGCGATTCCAAGTGACTCGCAAGGGAAGCGAGATCAGGAGGACGATCATGGAATACCTTCGCTACTACTTCGGCGTGCTCATGCAGCTGATCGGCATCGGCGGGATCTTCGCCGGTGGTGGATGGGCATGGGCAGGAGTCGCACAGCTGCCGCTGTTCGCGATTCTCGATCCGGTCCTCGGCGAGGACACCCGGCCGCGGAAGGCGGACAACGACGCCCTGATGGACATCCCGCTGATCCTCTGCTGCCTGCTCGGCCCCGTGGTGATGATGGCCGTCGCTTGGCGCGTCGGTCACGGCGGCCTCACCGGGTTGGAGATCACCGGAATGATCGCCAGCGGCGCCTGGCTCGCGGTCGTTCCCACCGTGCCCGCGTCGCACGAGCTCTACCACAAGCGGACGCCCTGGAAGTACGTGCTCGGCACCTACGTGCAGCTTCCCTACATGGACTGCACGCGCAGCAACGCGCACATGATGAGCCACCACATCTTCGTCGGCACGCCGAAGGACGCCGACACGCCGTACCGCGGCGAGAACATCTATCAGTTCCTGCTCCGCACCATCCCGCACAACTACCGCGACCTCTACGCGATGGAGAAGGAAGCCGCAGACAAGCGCGGGATCTCCGTGTGGTCGATCCAGGGTAAGTTCATGAAGGCGATCCTTGCCTACGTCGGCGCGCTCAGCATCGCGTTCCTGCTCGGCGGCGTCGCCGGCACGCTCGCGATCATGGCGTCGACCACGATCGCGCGCCTGTGGGTCGAGGCCTTCAACTACCTGCAGCACTACGGCCTCATCCGCGTCGACGGCACGGCGGTCGCGCCGCGCCACGTGTGGAATCACCTGAGCACGGTCACGCGCGTGCTGGCGTTCGAGATCACGAACCACTGCGATCATCACCTCGACGCCTACGTGCCGTACCACAAGCTGATGCCGGACGAGGACGGCCCGCGCATGCCGAGCGCGTTCACCTGCTTCCTCTCGGCGCTGATCCCGCCGCTCTTCTTCCGCGCGATCGTGTGGCCGCGTCTGCGCCACTGGGACCTCAACCTGGCGACTGCGGGCGAGCGCGAGCTCGCACGCGAGGCGAACCGCAAGGCCGGCTGGCCGGACTGGATCGGCGAGGCGAGCGTTCCGAGCGGCGCGAGCGCTGCCGGGGCTGCCGCGCACTGACGGCCTGAACTCGTCATCCAGGGAGGCTGCCATGGCCAACTCCATCGAGGGCGAACGCTCCTCGAGCCGGCCCCGTCCGCTCGAGGGAATCAAGGTTCTCGACCTCTCCCGCTTCATCGCGGGCCCCTACGCGGGGCGCATGCTGTCCGATCTCGGCGCCGACGTGGTGAAGATCGAGCCCCCGAGCGGCGACACCACGCGCGTCTTCGGCGTGGTGCGGAACGGTACCTCGGGCCTCTACCTCCACCAGAACGCGGGCAAGCGGAACGTCTGCATCGACATCAAGGCGCCGGGCGGCGCGGAGCTGGTGCTGAAGCTTGCCGCACAGGCCGACGTGCTGATCGAGAACTACCGTCCCGGCGTGCTCGACCGGCTCGGGCTCGGGTGGGACAAGCTCTCCACGGCCAACCCGAAGCTCATCCTGCTCTCGATCTCCGGGTTCGGTCAGACCGGCCCGGAAGCGCAGCGCCAGTCGTACGCTCCGATCATCCACGCGGAGTCGGGCTGGGTGGGCCGCCGCACCGAGCTGCTCGGCGAGAACCCGCCGCGCGATTCGGTGGTGAGCTTCGCGGATTCGATCACCGCACTGCACGGCATGGTCGCGCTGCTCGCCGCGCTCCATCTCCGCCAGCAGACCGGGCGCGGCCAGCAGATCGACATCGCGATGCTCGATTCCTGGTTCGCGACCGACGACTACACGCACTTCCTGCTCGACGGCTGCGACGTACCCGTCTACGTCGGCGGCGAGGTGTTCGAGGCGCCGGGTGGACCGATCATGCTGAATCGCACGCTGCCGCACGTCTGGAAGCTCTTGAAGATCTACGGCCTCAAGTCCGCCGAGCCTGAGGGCGCGGACCTGCCGGCGAAGGAGCGCTTCCGCAAGGCCGCGGTCCGCGACTGGATGTTCTCGTTCGAAACTCGAGATGAATTGAAGCGCGCGCTCGAGAAGGCCGACCTCGCTTGGGGCGATGTGCGGACCTCGGCGACGCTGCTCGAGTCGCCGACGCTGGTCGCGCGCAACATGAGCGCATCCGTCGACGACGGCGAAGGCGGGATCCGGCTCGTCGCACAGACCCCGTACAATTTCTCTAACGCCGAGAGCGGCGTCCGCGGCGGCGCGGCGCAGCTCGGCGAGCACAACGCCGAGGTGCTCTCCGAGTGGATCGGCATGTCCCGGGCGGACCAGGCGAAGCTCGCCGCCACGGGTGCACTGCAAGACGGCAAGCCGGCCGAGAAGCAGGCGGCGTCGGCGTGAAGCGCGCGGCGATCGTCGGAATCGGAGAATCCGCCTACGTCCGCGGCGCGGACGACTCGCCCGTGCAGATGATGCTCGAGGCCACGCACGCGGCGCTGGCCGATTCGGGCCTGCGCGCCGGCGACATCGACGGCATCATCCCGCCGCCGGTCTACACCTGCTCGGAAGAGATCGCCGCGAACCTCGGCATCGACGACCTCCGCTTCGCGGCGACCATCCAGATGGGCGGTGCGAGCCCGACCGCCGCGATCGGCCATGCCGCGCGTGCGATCCAGGAAGGCGTCGCGAGCACCGTGCTCGTCACCGTCGGCTGGAGCGGCTACTCCGCGATGCGCCCGAAGCCCGGGGCGCGGCGTTCGGCTCCGCTGCAGTTCGGCTCGCTGACGCGGGCGTTCCGCGACTTCTACCGGCCTTACGGTGCGGTCATGCCGGCGCAGCTCTACGCCTGGATCGCGACCCGCTACATCCAGTTGCACGACGTCCCGCCGGAAGCCGCCGGCGCGATCGCCATCGCCTGCCGGAAGCACGCGCAGCTGAACGAGAAGGCGGTGATGCGCGGGAAACCGCTCGGCATGGAGGAATACCTCGCGTCGCGTTGGGTGGCCGAGCCGTTCCGACTCTACGATTGCTGCCTCGAGACCGACGGCGCCTGCGCGGTGATCCTCACGTCCGCGGAGCGTGCACGCGATCTCAAGAAGAAGCCCGCGTACGTGCTCGGCGCGGCGGAAGGCCACCCGTATCCGGCCGACGACATCCCGTCGCGGCCCGACTTCTTCCGCATCGGTCTCGCCGACGCCGCGCCGCGCGCGCTCGCCGAGGCCGGCGTGAAGTCTACCGACGCCGACTTCCTGCAGATCTACGATTGCTTCACCTACGTCGTGCTGCTCGAGCTCGAGGCGCTCGGCCTCTGCGGCCGCGGCGAGGCGAAGGACTTCGTGCGCGACGGGCGGATCGAGCTCGGCGGCGAGATGCCGCTCAACACGCACGGCGGCCTGCTGTCGCAGGCGCACGTGTGGGGTCTGAACCACGCGGTCGAGGCCGTGAAGCAGCTCCGCGGCGAAGCCGGAGCGGCGCAGGTGAAGGATGCGGAGCTCGGCATCCTCACGGGCTGGGGCGATCTCGGCGACGGTTCGATCGCCGTGCTGGGGAACGCATGAGCAGCAGCGAATCGAGGCCGAGGACCCGTCCGCTTCCCGCGCCCGACGACGATCTCGTCGCCGAGTTCTGGGATCACTGCGCGAAGGAAGAGCTTCGCTTCCAACACTGCACGAGCTGCGGCACGTGGCGCCATCTGCCGCGCTTTCGCTGCGCGAAGTGCGGCTCGAAGGACTGGAGCTGGGAGCTCTCGAGCGGGCGCGGGACGATCTTCTCATGGACCGTCACGCACCAGCCGCTGATCCGCGACTTCCCCGAGCCCGTGCCCTACGCGTCGATCGTCGTCGAGCTCGAGGAGGGCGTGCGGATGGTGTCGGGCCTGCGCGGCATCACGCCCGCCGAGCTCCGCCTCGACCTCCCCGTGGAGGTCGTCTTCGAGAGCGTGGGCGACGCCATGAAGCTGCCGTTCTTCCGCCCGCGTACCTGATCCGGGAGACACCGATGTCGGAAGTCCTGTTCGAGAAGAAGGACGGCGTCGCCGTCATCACCTACAATCGTCCGCAGAAGAAGAACGCGCTCACGCCCGAGATGCTGGTGCGGCTCTCCGACGCGTGGACCGAGTTCCGCGACGACGACGCGCTGCGCGTCGCGGTGCTCACCGGCAACGGCGACACGTTCTGCTCCGGCGCCGACCTCGGCCGGCTGATCCCGCTGCTCACCAAGGCGCGGCCGCCGGACGACGAGTGGGACCAGCGCATGCTCGCCGATCCGGCGATCTTCCAGAAGGCGATCCTGCGGAGCTTCGAGCTCTGGAAGCCGGTCATCGCCGCGGTGAACGGCGCCGCGCTCGCCGGCGGCTGCGAGACGCTGCAAGGCACCGACATCCGCATCGCCGCGCCCGAGGCTTCGTTCGGCTTGCCCGAGCCGAAGCGCGGAATCGTTCCCGGCGGCGGGTCGCTGGTTCGCCTGGTGCGGCAGATCCCGTACGTCCGCGCGATGCAGATCCTGTTGACCGGCGACGCCATCCCGGCGGCGCAGGCGCTCGAGTTCGGCTTCATCAACGAGGTCGTACCGCGCGAGAAGCTGCTCGACCGCGCATTCGAGATCGCCGCGCGCATCGCCGAGAACGGACCTCTGGCCGTGCGGAAGATCAAGGAAGCCGCGATCCGCAGCCAGGGCATGCCGTTCGAAGATGCGTTCAAGATCGAGGAGACGCTGGCGCGCGAGGTGATGCGCTCGTCGGATGCTCGCGAGGGTCCGCGTGCGTTCATGGAGAAGCGCAAACCGAACTTCACCGGCCGCTGAGCGGCCCGAGGACCGAATCGCCATGCAACTGAGTGAGCTCCAGGAATCGATCCGCGGCTCGATCCGCGACTACCTCGAGCGCGAGATCGAGCCGCTCGTCCCGCAGATGGAGGCCGAGACGCTGCTGCCGTTCGAGCCCATCCGCAAGATGGGGCGCGAGCTCGGCATCCTCGCCGGCGGCGAGCTGAACCAGATGATCCGCGAGTCGGCGCCCGAAGAGCAGTTGAAGGTCTTCGTGCCGCGCGTGCTGGCGATCGAGATGTCGCGGGTCTGCGCCGGCATGGCGCTCGCGCACGGTGCGAGCTTCGGCCTCTGCGCCGGCAACATCCTCTCGAAGGGCACGCCCGAGCAGAAGGCGCGGTGGGCCACGCCGATCCTGAAGATGGAGAAGATCGGCTGCTGGGGACTCACCGAGCCCGGCGCGGGGTCCGCGGCGATCCGCGACATGCAGACGCGCGCCGTCCGCGACGGCGACCACTGGGTGCTGAACGGCAGCAAGACGTTCATCACCAATGCGCCGTACGCCGACACGTTCGTGATCATGGCGAAGGTGAAGGACGCGGGCGGCGGCAAGGACCGCGTCGAGGCATTCGTCTGCGAGCGCGGCGATCCCGGCCTCGAGACCGGCAACCCGCTCCACAAGATGGGCTTCCGCTCGAGCCCGACCGGCGAGGTCTTTCTCTCCGATTGTCGGATCCCCGCCGATCGCCTGCTCGGCGACCCGAACGCGGAGCGTACGAACGTGAAGGAGCGCCTGTCACGCGAGCGGATCGGCCTGCAGGCGATCTGCTACGGCATCATGGAGCGCGCCTTCGAGATCGCGCTCAAGTATGCCCGCGAGCGCAAACAGGGCGGACAAGTGATCGGCCATTACCAGCTCGTGCAGCGGCGCATCGCGCGCATGTACATGTCGCTCGCGAACTGCCGCGCCTACGTCTTCGCCGACTTCATCCAGGGGCGCCGCCAGGACCTGAGCCCCGCGGACGTGAGCGTCGGCAAGCTCTACGTCGCGGAGATGGCGAGCCAGGTCTGCACGGATGCGATCCACATCCTCGCGGGCAACGGATACATGGAAGAGTACGTGGTCGAGCGGTTGTACCGCGACGCCAAGCTGATCGAGCTCGGCGGCGGCACGACCGAGATCCAGGAGCTGACGGCCGGCCGGTGGCTCGTCGAGAGCTATCCGCTCTAGGCCGTCGCGCGTCACACACATCAACGGCAGCAGGGGGGCATTCATGAGAGGTCTCAACGGGAAGGTGGTGTTCGTGACCGGCGGCGCGCGCGGCATCGGCCGTGCGATCGTCGGGCGTCTGGCGGAAGAGGGCGCGAAGGTCGTGGTCGCGGATCTCGACGGCGCCGGCGCGGAAGCAGCCGCGCGCGAGATCGGCAACGGCGCGATCGGCATCCAGGTCGACGTCACCAGCACGGAATCCGTGAACGCGGGCGTCGCCAAGGCGATCGACGCCCTCGGCCCGATCGACGTGCTCGTCAACAACGCAGGCTGGGACAAGATCGAGCCGTTCGTGAAGTCTTCGGAAGAGACCTGGGACAAGGTCCTGGCGATCAACCTGAAGGGGCCCATCCGCTGCGCGAAGGCCGTGCTCACCGGCATGGTCGAGCGGCGCGCCGGCAAGATCATCAGCATCGGCTCCGACGCCGGTCGCAACGGCTCGAGCGGCGAAGCGGTCTACTCCGCGGCGAAGGCCGGGATCATGGGCTTCACGAAGACGCTCGCCCGCGAGGTCGCGCGCTACGGCATCACTGCCAACGTCATCTGCCCGGGACCGACGAACACGCCGCTGTTCCAAGAGATCGCCGGCGGCAACGCGAAGCTCGCCGAGGGCCTCGCGAAGGCCATCCCGATGGGACGCCTCGGCGAACCGACGGATCTCGCCAACGCGGTCGCGTTCTTCGCGTCCGACGACTCGAGCTTCGTGACCGGACAGACGCTCTCGGTCAGCGGCGGCCTCACCATGATGTGATCTCCCGCCGGGAGATCGGAGCAACCCAAGGAGAAGCGAAGTGGAATACCAAGACATCCTGTACGACGTGAGCGACGAGATCGCGACGATCACGATCAACCGTCCGAAGCAGCTGAACGCGTTTCGCGGCGAGACCGTCCACGAGATGACCCGCGCGTTCAAGGCCGCATGGGGCGATCGCAACGTCGGCTGCGTGATCCTGACGGGCGCCGGAGAGAAGGCGTTCTGCGTCGGCGGCGACCAGACCACGCGCGAGGAAGGCGGCTACAAGGGCGAGCCCGCCCGCACCGACCTCGGCATCGACATCGAAGACCTGCACAGCGTGATCCGCGACATCCCGAAGCCGGTGATCGCAGCGGTGAACGGCTACGCCATCGGCGGCGGACACGTGCTGCACGTGCTGTGCGACCTGACGATCGCGGCCGACACCGCACGCTTCGGCCAGGTCGGCCCGAAGGTCGGCAGCGTCGATCCCGGATTCGGCACGATGTACCTCACGCGCGTCGTCGGGGAGAAGAAGGCCCGCGAGATCTGGTACCTCTGCGAGCAGTACAGCGCCACCGAGGCGAAGGAGATCGGCCTCGTGAACAAGGTCGTCCCGGCGGCCGAGCTCACCAACGAATCGCGCGCCTGGGCGCGGAAGATCTGCGAGAAGAGCCCGACCGCGATCAAGCTCGCGAAGTCTTCGTTCAACGCTGACACCGAGCACCAGCGCGGCAGCGGCAGCCTCGCGCTTCGAGCGCTGGCTCTCTACTACGGCACCGAGGAAGCACTCGAAGGCAAGAACGCGTTCCTCGAGAAGCGAAAGCCGAACTTCTCGAAGTTCCGCGGCTGAGCATCCCCTCTTCGTGAGCTCGCGGGACGCCCCGGCGTCCCGCGAGCCGCGATCCACGTTTCGACCTCTTCTTCGCGAGGCACCGATGATCCCATCGATCGACCTCATGCTCGCGACCATCGAACGCGCGCTCACCGTGGCGATCCTGCCGGCGGCCGGCAACGCCTCGGCCAAGGAAGAGGCGGGCCTCGGCATCCTGTTCTCGCGCTGGCTCCGCGACGTGGTCGACCTCGCGGCCGACGCCGAGCGCGCCTCCGCGCGCGACTGCCGCGACGCCCTGGCCGACGTCGTCGGGATCGCCGCGAAGGGGAAGAAGGGCGTCGCTTCTTCGGCGGTCGCGAGCGAAGCATCGGCGCACCTCGTCCGACCGCTGCCCGACCGCGCCGCCGAGGTGCGCGCCGACGCGCGCGCGGCGAAGACGCTTCTCGTGCGCGCGCTCAAGGCCGCCCGCGCCGACGGAGACGACGCCGCGGCGAACATCCGCCGCCGTCTCGCCTCGCTCGCCGAGCGCGAGCTCGCGCGTGAGATCGCCTTCGGCAAGGCGACCGGCATCGACCCCGACGGGGCCAAGGGTCCTTCGCTCGCCGAGGTCCTCGAGAATCAACGCAAGGCCTGAAGGAGGAACGCCATGAGCACGCTCACTCCCCGGCGTGTCGTCGAGCTCTACAACGACGATCTCTGGACCTACAAGAAGCGCGAGCTGATCACGCAGCTGCTCGCGAACCCGCTTCGCCGCCATCATCCGGGCGGAACGCAGATCTTCTCGCACGACGACATGACGAAGCGCTTCGACGGCTATCACGAGAAATTCGCGAAGATCTCCGGCATCGGCCGCCACTACGTCTGCGAGGGCCCGTACGTCACGCTGATCTGGGACTTCCGCATGGAGGAGCCGAGCGGCGCTGCGAAGACGATCTCGAGCATCGAGATCTTCAAGGTCGTCGACGGCAAGATCACCGACGTGTGGAATCCCAACAACGTGGCCGAGTCGTATCCGACGGGACCATGGCCGGAGTTCGTCCCGTGAGCGAGGTCGGCCGTTCCGAGACCATCCGCTGCGAGATCGAGGAGGGCGTCGCCCACCTCGTGCTGAATCGCCCGCACGACGGCAACACGTTCACGCCGGAGCTGCTGAGCGAGCTCGCCGAGGCCACCCGCGCGCTGGCGACGAATCCGGCCGTGCGCGCCGTCGTGCTGCGGGGCGCCGGCAAGAGCTTCTGCTTCGGTGCGAACATCGACATGTTTCGGAACGAGCCCGCCGCGAATCGGCCCGCGCTGCTGCGCGACCTCGTGACGCGCTTCCACAATGCCGTCACGAGGCTCACGCGGCTCGAGGTGCCGGTGCTCGGCGTCGGCCACGGCATGACGGTCGGCGGCGGCCTCGCGCTGCTCGCCGCTTGCGACGTCGTGATGGTCGCCGAGTCGACGCGCTTTCGCATGGGCTGGAGCGGCATCGGCATCACCATGGACGGCGGCACGACGTGGACGCTGCCGCGCATCATCGGTCCGAACCGGACGCGCGAGCTCATCTACACGAACCGCGTGTTCACGGCGGCGGAGGCCGAGCGCTGGGGTCTGGTGAACTGGATCGTTCCCGACGGCGAGCTCGAGGCCAAGACGAACGAGATCGCGCGCACGCTCGCCGCCGGCCCGACCGCCGCGCTCGGCGCGTGCAAGCGCCTCGTCTTCGAGGGCGGCGCGCAATCGCTCGAGACGCACCTCGAGGACGAGGCCGTCGCGCTGGTCCGCGCGTTTGCGACCGCCGACGCGGACGAAGGCTTCCGTGCGTTCGAGGAGAAGCGCGCGCCGCGCTTCCGGGGACGCTGACGCCGTGAGCCGACGACCGAGTCTCGAACCCGTGATCGCGGCGGCGCTCGATGCGCGCCGCGCGCGCCTCGCCGAGAACCGCCCGCCGTACACGCCCGTGCCGCTCGCCGAGATCGGGGCTCGGCTGGAGGCGATGCTCCGCGCGCACGTCCCGGGCCCGTTCACGGTGCACGACCTGCAGCCGTTGACCGGCGGCGCGTCGAAGCAGCACTTCGTGTTCGAGCTCGAGCAGTCGACACCGAGTGGTCCGCAGCGGCGCTCGCTCGTGCTGCGCACGGCGCTCGCGGAGTGCCTCGGCACGCCACCGAGCTTCCAGCGCGAGGCCGAGGTGCAGCGCGCTCTCGCCAGCGTCGTGCCGGTCGCGAGCGTCGTCTGCGTCGACGCCGAGGGGAAGGACTTCGGAGCTCCGGCCATCGTCCTCGGCCGTGTCCCGGGCACGCCGGCGCCGCCGGAAGCCGCAGGGCGCCCGAGCGGCCTCGGCATGCTGTTCTCGCCCGAGCGCCGCGCCGTGCTCGGACCCGCGTTCCTGTCGAGCCTCGCGCGCATCCACGCGTTCGCCGATGCCGAGGCTTCGCGCACGCTCACGAGCTTCGAGCGTCCGGCCGCCGGCACCACCGAAGCGAGCGCCGGCGTGCTCGCGTGGTGGCGGCGGGTGTGGGACGACGACGCCGTCGAGCCCGAGCCGATGATGGAAGTCGCGATCGACTGGCTCGAGCAGAACCTGCCGGTCACGGAGAAGATCGCGCTCGTCCACGGCGACTACCGCGCCGGGAACTTCCTGTTCGATCCTGCCACGAACGAGATCACCGCGATCCTCGACTGGGAGCTCGCGCGCTTCGGCGACCGCCACGAGGACCTCGGCTGGACGCTGTCGAACATCAACACCGCGACGGACGACGACGGCACGCAATTCGTCTGCGGGCTCGAGCGGCGCGACCGCTTCCTCGCCCGCTACGAAGAGCTCTCGGGCCTGCCGATCGATCCCGAGCGCCTGTTCTTCTACGAGGTCTTCAACCAGATGAAGATCGTCGTCATCGCGCTCGCGATCGGGCCGCGCAACGTATCCGCGGGCCAGTCGCACGCGCAGCTCTCGAACATCGTCTTCGCGCCGCTCGGCTGGGCTTCGTTGAAGCGGCTGCACGCGCTGCTCGGCCCGCGCATCGCCTGAGCCCAATTCCTGGAGGTTTCTACGATGAGCACCCCGACTCCGCTTCGCGCCGTCCAGATGTACAACGACGACGTGTGGACGCATCACCGTCGCGAGCTGATCACGCAGCTACTCGCGAACCCGCTTCGCCGGCACCATCCGGGGGGAACGCAGATCTTCTCCCACGACGACATGCTACGGCGCTGGGACGGCTACATGGCGCGCTTCCCGAAGTTCGAGGCGATCGCGCGCCATTACGTCACCGAAGGTCCGTACGTGACGCTCGTGTGGGACATCCACATGGCGGAGGCCAACGGCCCGACGCACTCGATCTCGAGCATCGAGGTCTTCAAGGTCGTCGACGGGAAGATCACGGACGTGTGGAATCCGAACGAGATCGCGGAGTCGTACCCGACGGGCCCGTGGCCCGCGTTCCAGCCCTGATGGCGCGATCCGGCAGGGAGCGTCCCAGACCCGAGGGGGGGCGCGACGAGCTCCGCGGGGATCGGAGCGGCGAAGCCGCGCACGGGCTCTCGGGTCGAGAATCCTGAGTGCCTCACCTCGATCGCGACGGCGTCAAGCTCTGGTACGAGGCCGACGGGCGCGGCCCGGCCGTGCTGCTGACGCACGGCTACACGGCGACTTCGCGCATGTGGGCGCCGCAAGTGCGCGCGCTCCGCGGGCGTTTCCGCTTGATCCGCTGGGATCTCCGCGGTCACGGCCAGTCGGGCTCGCCGGACGATCCGTCGCTCTACTCGACCGACCTCGTGCTCGCGGACATGGCAGCAGTGCTCGATGCCTGCGGCGTGGAGCGCGCCGTCGTCGGCGGGCTGTCGCTCGGCGGGTATCTGTCGCTCGCGTTCCATCTCCGCCACCGCGAGCGCGTGCGCGCGCTCATGCTCTTCGACACCGGGCCCGGGTACCGGAGCGACGAAGGGCGCCGGAGCTGGAACGCGCTCGCCGAGCGCTACGCGCAGGCGTTCGAGGAGCGCGGCCTCGCGGCGCTCGGCAGCGGCACGGAGGTGCACGCGGCGCAGCACACTTCGGCGCGCGGCCTCGCGCTCGCCGCGCGCGGCATCCTCGGCCAAGCCGACGCCACCGTGATCGACTCGCTGCCGGAGATCTCCGTGCCGACGCTCGTCCTCTGGGGCGAGAAGGACGAGCCCTTCGTGAAGCCCGGGGAGTACATGGCGTCGAAGATCCCGGGCGCCCGTCGTGTCGTCGTCGCGGGCGCGGGCCACGCCGCGAACCTCGATCGGCCGGACGCGTTCAACGCGGCGGTCGAGTCGTTCCTCAACTCGCTGCCGGACTAGTCCACTAACTCTTCGGCAGGCTCGCGCGCGCCGCCGACTCGATCTCGTCGGCGATCGCCTGACGCATGAGCGCGCTCGTCGCCTCGACGGCGAGCAAGCGCAGGCGCTTCATCTGATCGACGACGCCGGGCATCTGCGCGGGAAGCGATCCGGACTCGATGAACGGCTGGAGGACGTTCTGCGCGAACAGTGCGACGAAGCGCTGGCCGACGCCGTGGAGGTCGGCCTGCAGGCGGACGAACTCGTCGAGCAGGGCATCGAGCGGGATGCCGGCACGCACCGCCTCGTTGCCGAGGTCGAACATGCGCGGATAGCGGATCCGGTATTTCGCGCCGTGCTTCACCAGCAGCCCGATGGCCACCAGGCGCGCGAGAGTGGCCTCGAAATTCGTGTTCGCGGGGTTCAGCTCGCGTAGCTCGCGGAGGCTCACCTCGCGCCACGGCTCCTCGGTCGATTCCGTCGCGGCGGCCTCGATGCCGAGCACCTGCTCGACGCTCTTGCCGCCCGCCCAGGCGTCGAGCAGGTCGGCGATTCCTGCCAGCGAGAAGCCGCGCTCCTGGAGCCGACTCACCAGGCGGAGCCGTGCGAGGTGCTCGGGCGTGTAGAAGGAGGCGCGTTCGCCACGCCGCGCGGCCGGCGGCGAGAGCAGCCCGCGACTCTGGTAGGCCCGGATGTTCCGCGTCGTAACCCCCGAACGAGCCGAGAGATCTTCGATGGTCATCCAGCCGGTCTGGGGCTTCTTCACGGTGCTTTCAGGAGTATCGCGAAAAGTTTCTTCGAACAATGCTTGACGTACCTCCGCTTGTTGTTACACTATTTAGTGTAACAACAATCCAGGGAGGAGTCCATGGGCACCCGTACCGCGGAAATGGCGATCGATCTGGTGAAGCGCGACCTCAAGTTCGGCGAGCTCGAGACCACGGATCTGCGCACGTGGCACCCGATGGGTCTCCACGTCGCGCACTACTTCAACGCGCTCTCCATCTTCTTCCCCGAGGGCGAGACGTTCTTCATCGACAGCGTGCGCGCGTTCAAGGATCGCATCCGCACGCCGAAGCTCGCCGAGGAGATCAAGGGCTTCCTCGGGCAGGAGGCGATGCACAGCCGCGAGCACCGCCGCTACAACCGCGCGCTCGCCGCGGCCGGGCTGCCGATCGATCGGCTCGAGAAGGCGCTGACCCGCCGTCTCGACCTGATGCGCAAGTATTTCTCCCCCGAGCACCAGCTCGCCGTGACGATCGCGCTCGAGCACTACACGGCGATCATGGCGAACGTCGCGCTCGACGAGGAAGCCGTTCTCGACGGCGCCGACCCCGGCATGAGCGCGCTCTGGCGCTGGCACGCGATCGAAGAGACCGAGCACAAGGCGGTCGCCTGGGACGTGTACCAGGAGGTGACGGGCGGCGGTCTCCGCGCCTATCTCCGGCGCTGCCGCGTGATGTTGCTCGTCACCGTCACGTTCTGGACGCAGGTGTTCCTGTACCACTTCCTGCTCGTCTACTCCGACGGCAAGGCGACCGATCTCCGCGGCTGGTGGCAGCTCGTGAAGTTCCTGTGGATCCAGCCGGGCGCCATGCGGAAGCTGATTCCGGAGTGGCTCGCCTTCTTCAAGCCGAGCTTCCATCCGTGGGAGCAGGACAATTCGTCGCTGGTCTCGAGCTGGCGCGCCGCCTACGCGGCGAGCGGCCACGCCCCTGCCTGAAGATCCGATCGGAGGAGACGACGCACATGGACCTTCTCGAATCGATCAACGAGCGTTTCGGCTCCGGAGCCGGCGGCGACGAGCCGTTTCCCATCGTGATCGTCGGCACCGGCTTCTCCGGCATCGCCATGGCGGTGCAGCTCCGCAAGGCCGGCATCGACTCGTTCACGATCCTCGAAAAGGCCGACGGCATCGGCGGCACGTGGCGCGACAACACGTATCCCGGCGCGGCGTGCGACGTCCCGTCGCACCTCTACTCGTTCTCGTTCGAGCCGAAGCCCGACTGGTCGCGCGCGTACTCGCCGCAGGAGGAGATCCGGCGCTACCTCGTCCACTGCGTCGAGAAGTACGACCTCGCCCGGCACATCCGCTTCCACGCGGAGGTGACCGGTGCGGAGTTCGACGCGTCGAGCGCCACGTGGACCGTGCGCATCGGCGGCGCGGCACCGATCCGGGCGCGCGCTCTCGTACTCGGCAACGGCGCGCTCAGCATCCCGTCGCTGCCCGACATCCGCGGCATCGGCGACTTCCGCGGCACGCTCTTCCACTCGGCGCGCTGGAACCACGACTACGACCTCGCGGGCAAGACCGTGGCGGTCGTCGGTACGGGGGCGAGCTCGATCCAGTTCGTGCCGCAGATCGCACCGACGGTCGCGAAGCTCCACCTCTTCCAGCGGACGCCGCCGTGGATCCTGCCGAAGCCCGACGGCGACATGGGCGAGTGGACGAAGCTCGCGTTCGCGTGGGTCCCCGGGCTCCGCTGGCTCTATCGCGTCTGGCTCTACTGGCTGCACGAGCTCCGCGTGCTCGGCTTCGTCGTCGATCCGCGCATCATGAGCCAGGCGGAGAAGCTCGCGAAGCGCTACGTCGCATCGATCGTCGAGGATCCGGGGCTGCGTGCCAAGCTGACGCCCGATTACACCATGGGGTGCAAGCGGATCCTGCTCTCCAACGATTACTACCAGGCGCTGGTCCGCGAGAACGTCGAGGTCGTGACCGACGGCATCGAGCGCATCACCGCGCGCGGCATCGTCACCAAGGACGGCATCGAGCGTCCGGTCGACGCGATCATCTGCGGCACGGGGTTCACGGCATCGGAGTACCTGGCGCCGCTGCGGCTGATCGGCAAGACCGGCCGCAACCTGAACGACGTGATCCAGCAGAACCCGGAGAGCTACCTCGGCATCACCGTGCACGATTTCCCGAACTTGTTCCTGCTGATGGGCCCGAACACGGGCCTCGGGCACAACTCGATGATCTTCATGATCGAGACGCAGGCGGAGTACGCGCTGCAGGCGATCCAGGCGATCCGCGCCCGAAAGCTCGCGTACCTCGACGTGAAACCGGAGACGCAGCGTGCGTTCACAGCGGGCCTCCAGCAGCAGCTCGAGCGCTCGGTCTGGAATTCCGGGTGCCAGAGCTGGTACCTGAAGGACGGCCGCAACGCGACGCTCTGGCCGAGCTTCACATTCGCGTACTGGTGGCAGGCGAGGACGATCGACTTGGATCGATTCGATCAGGTTCCCGAAGGGACGCCCGGAGCGATTCCGGAGCTCGAGCCCGCGATCGTCGCCTGACGTGAGCTTCGCCCTCTCCATCCTCGCCGCGGTCGTCGTGCTCGGAGTGCTGGCTGTGGCGTGGGGCCGGCTACGGCCGGAGCCCGCCGCGGAGCTGATCCTCGGCATCGGACGCGCCGCCGCGGGGCTCCGTACGGGCGTCGCCGAGATCTCCGGCTTCCAGGTCTCTTACCTCGACGGCGGCAAGGGCGAGCCGCTCGTGCTGCTGCATGGCATCGGCGGCGACAAGGACAACTGGGCGTTCGTGGCCCCGATGCTCGCGCGCCACTACCGCGTGATCGCACTCGACATCCCGGGGTTCGGCGAGAGCAGCCGGCCGAGCGATGCGGCCTACGGCGTCGATCCGCAGGCCGAGCGCCTGCGCGCGTTCCTGCGCTCGCTGGGCGTCGAGCGAGCCCACTTCGCCGGCAACTCGATGGGCGGGCTGATCGCCAGCCACTATGCGGTCCGTCATCCCGAAGAGGTGCTGAGCCTCTGGCTGCTCTCGCCCGCCTACGTCGCGAGCGCGGCGCCGAGCGAAGGATTCGAGCGCATCGACCGTGGCGAGAAGAATCCGCTGTTCGCCAGGACGGAGGCCGAGCTCGACGACGTACTCCGCTTCGTCATGCACAAGCGGCCGTTCCTGCCGCATCCGCTGAGACGCCGCGTGGCCACGCGACAGGTCGAGCACTACGCGACGAACCTCCGCATCTTCGATCAGCTTCGCGCCGAGATCGTGCCGCTCGAGACGCTGGTCGCCGGCCTGGCGATCCCGACGCTCATCGTCTGGGGCGACCACGACCGCGTCTTCCACCCGTCCTCTGCGGCAATCCTCGGCGGCGTGCTGCCGCATTCGCGCGTCGTCGTGATGCCCGGCATCGGGCACGTGCCGATGGTCGAGGCGCCGTTTCGGGTGGCGCGCGACTACCTCGCGTTTCGTCGAAGCCTACCGCCGGCCCCCGCCGCGTGTTAGGCAATCGCGACGGCGAGGACGCGACGGATGAAGATCGAAGTGACCGATGACGCGGTGCTGATCGTCGACATCACGCCGGACGAGCGGAACGGGATCGAGCACAAGCTCAGGATCTCCGGCGGCAAGAGCCTGATCCTGCCGAAGCGACCCGAGCGCCTGCACTCTCTGACGGAGGAGCAGGAGATCGCGCTCATGGTCGACTGCATGCGCACGTCGGCGCAGGACACGCTCGCGGCGCTTCGCCGGCGCGGTATCCGCCTGGCACGCGATCCCGGCTAGAAGCCGCCCGCCCGAGCTCAACCCTGGCCGCGCGGGCTCGCGTGGCGCGAGCTCTCCGAGCGAGTCGCCGTCGGATCGCTCTTCGAAGCCGTCGGGGCGATCAATCCGATCCAGAGCGCCGCGATCGCCAGCAGCGCGAACAAGGAAGCTCCCACGGTTCTGTCCTCCGTCGTCGGGTCGTTTGCCGGTATAGACGCGCGCCCCGGGCGATCGGTAAAGCCGCGGGCGAGGTCGTCACATCGGGCAGCACGGCAGCGGATCCACCGAGGCGGGCGCCGCCGTCTCGACTTGGATGGGCAGCAGCAGCAGGAAGCGGGAGCCTTCCTGGATGCGGCTCTGCACGCGGATCGCCCCGCCGAGCCGCTCCGCCAGGCGGCGGGCCACGGCGAGGCCGATGCCGAGACCGCCGAAGCGCCGGCGCGAGCCGCCGTTCGCCTGGCGGAAGTCGAGGAAGAGCCGCTCGAGGTCCTGCTCCGACATGCCGACGCCGGTGTCCTGGATCGACACCGAGAGCAGCCGCTCCCAGGGATGGATCGGGTGAGGCAGGGACGCCGCGATGTGGTCGCCGTTCGGGATC
>JACXTT010005200.1_pt1 | contig 18989 bp, 22 predicted proteins | sample 9270951 | NCBI WGS metagenome assembly JACXTT01 (sample SAMN15532306, study PRJNA645909) | rock metagenome | isolation source: weathered quartz diorite | place: Puerto Rico | collected 2017-06-21 | reverse complement strand
CATTCGTCAACTTTGCCTTCGGTCCGAACGTCCTGGATGTGGCATTCGATTTTGCGACGCCGTCGGGCATGGTTCATCTGTTCGCTTACAACGCCTTAAACACTGAGATCTTCAATGGCTTTGTGACCGGCAGCAATGCCTTTTTTAATGACGCCGGGTTTAGTGTGCTTTCTGGGAGTGGCGGGATCAGCGGAGTCGGGCCGATTGCGAGAGTACGTGTCGAAGCTCCGGTAGATGAAGCGCTAATTGTAGACAACCTACGCTTCACGCCGTCAGCCGTGCCCGAACCCCCGACGCTTCTCCTGCTCGGAACGGGGATTGTTGTGCTGGTGGGATGGAGACCTAGAAAAGCAATTGGCTCCAAGTAACGGTTGGCTTATTTCTCGGGTTTCGCCCCTCTTTACGTTGGCAAGAGGTCTTGTTGCGTCCGTGCGCTTTTGCTTGCCAAGTAAGCCAACGTAATTCAAAGAGGTCTTCGGCAAGATCCTCAGCCAATACGATCGGCTCGCACTCGAACGGATCACGGCGGATTTGAGTTCACCCTCATTCTCGAATCGTCGTCCCGCTCTCTGGCCTGCTTGTCTTCGTCAATAGCTTCTGCAGTGCCATGATTCGAAGACGCGTTTCTCTAGAGAACCACCATTTCGCCACTGGTTCGAGTACCCAGGCAAGCCATCGAGGTCTGGCACGAAGATGGTACCGAAAAGTCACCCGGGTTCCTCCGCCCTGAATCGAATTGAACTCCCATGTTCCGGCAAATGACTCGAGCATCGCTGGACCACGGGTCATCTTGACGGCAACAACGTGTGGCGGACGGAATGACACGTACTCTGTCTCCATTCCAATGCCTCCCTGCGCGACACACCATGCGCGAACACCGACTGAAGGTGCGGAGGCTCCGTTGAGCAGGACAGCGCTTCGGAGAAATGGATCCCATGTCAGCCGCTTTGCATAGTCCTGCGTCAGGCTGAACACTTCCTCCGGCGTGCCGTCCACTACCGCGTTGTGTTCAAACCTCATCGACTTGTTTGCCGGCCGGTTGTCCGACTACGGTTTGCCGTTGCACGTGGCGCGATTGCAACAGCGTATCCGGCAGCCTAGTGAACGCTTGAGAATTCGTGACGGTACTTGGCCAGGCCGGAAACACCTCGTATTTTCTCCTGGTCGAGAACCAACAACAAAAACACATCTCCGGGCACTTCCCATTCGCATTGGATCCCGTGATTCCCCGCCGGTCTGAACCCGAATCGAGGGTAATAGTGCGAATGTCCTAAAACGATAATGAATGGCCAACCCTGATCTTTGATTTTCCGGTTCCCAGCTTCGATCAGTTTGCTACCGATACCCTGATGCTGGTGTTCCGGAAGCACTGCCATGGGACCCAGAGCAGCCCCCATGATCCCGCCGTCCACAGATATGGGGCTGTACATGATGTGACCCACCACACGGTCATTGAGCGTCGCGACCAATGAAAGCAACATGGCTCCGTTAGACCTCAATGCATCGACTATGTTGGCTTCCTGCTCTTGCCCGAATGCGCGCGTGTTCACGTTGCGAATGGCTACAACATCGCCAGAACGCTCGTCTCGAATTTCGACCACAGTCTTACAGGGGAAGCGGGTACATGATCCAACCCACGGCGAATGCGACTGCCAGGAACGACAAAAACACAAACACGCCGTAGCGGAGTTGTTCGCGAGGTTCGTTCTTTGTGATCAGAGCGAAGACAGTGGAGACAATCACGGCGAAAATAAAAAGTGCGGTGAAGTGGGAGAGGATCATGGCTTTCTCCCTTGCGCGATATCAAACGCATCCAAAACAATCAGGTAATTGAGCAGCCCGCAAACCCACAGATAGGTCGTACCGTAGTCATAGCTGGGCCATGTCGGGGTGCCCATGCCCAGACCTAGCCGTGCCGCGATCCAGTACGGCATACCAGAACCAATGTTTGCAATGAATGCAAACACGTGCAGCGGTTCGTCGAATTGAAGATCGTAAAGCTTGCCGTGCATCGCGAGTCCGAGACCGAACATCACGAGGACACACGCGGCAAAAATAAAACTTCGAATCCACCGGCCGATGAGAAGGTGGGCGAAACCCGGTACGAGCCATCCACCCAAGCAAATCGCCAGCGTGGCTACCATATTCATGGGTCTTGTTTCGAATGACGCGGACTCCGAGGCGGAGCCAACTTGTTCGTTTGCTTGATCCATTGGAGGTCTATTTCGGCGAGTTCCCTTTCGAGGTCACTGCCTTCCAAGCCTACAATCTGAAAAATCTTGTGTCTACTTCTTTCTCCCCGCACAATGAAGTCCTTCCAATGAAGCACCAAAAGAAAGTTCGCGTACAAAAGCCGCGGGCTGCTTACCAGCGCCTTGCGGCACAGCATGCCGCCACTCAAGCTTTGGTCACAGGACCAACGACTTCTGAAGTGCTGCCGGCGGTGCTTCGAGGGGTATGTGAAGCATTGCACTGGAAAGAGGCCGCCTTTTGGTGGGTGGATCACGAAAAAAATGTTCTCCGTTGTCAGGAATTTTGGAGAGGACCGACGTCCACCGCTGATGAATTCGAAGCGATCACACGCAGTATTACTTTCCATGCCGGCGTCGGACTTCCGGGCCGTGTCTGGAAGACGGGTTTGCCCGCCTGGATCCGTGACGTCGTCAAGGACAAGAATTTTCCAAGGGCACGGCAAGCGGCCCACGCAGGGCTCCACGGCGCATTCGGCTTCCCCATTACGCTTGCGGGCCAAACTATCGGTGTTCTGGAATTTTTCAGCCGCCGGATTGAAAGACCCGATAAGGAACTGCTCCGTATGATGGCAACAGTCGGCAGCCAAATCGGCCTTTTCATGGAGCAAAGGGATGCTGAAGCACAACTGCGTCAAAACCAACAGGAACTCCGGAAGGCCAAGGAAGCCGCGGAGGCCGCCACCCGCGCCAAAAGCGAATTCCTCGCAAACATGAGTCATGAGATCCGCACTCCCATGAATGCCATTATCGGGATGACAAGCCTGCTCTCGGATACTTCAATGACGTCTCAACAACGTGAATTCGTCGATACGATCCGCATCGCCGGCGATACGCTCTTGACCATCATCAATGACATTCTGGATTTCTCGAAGATCGAATCTGGAAAGCTCGAATTGGAACGTAGCGTTTTTGTTCTTCGAGACTGCATTGAGGAAGCGCTCGACCTACTTGCAACAAAGGCCTCCGAAAAGAGCCTCGATCTCGGCTACATCATCGGCGAGCACACACCGGCAGGCATCGTTGGCGACGTTACGAGGTTAAGACAAATCCTGGTAGATCTGATCAGCAATGCATTGAAGTTCACGTCACACGGCGAAGTTTTCGTTTCGGTTACGAGCCGCAAGCTTGCTGAGGCGAGGTACGAACTGCAATTCGCTGTCAAGGACACAGGTATCGGTATTCCTCGAGAACGCATGGATCGTCTTTTCAAGTCTTTCAGCCAGGTGGAGGCCTCAACGACGCGGAACTACGGAGGGACAGGTCTTGGTCTGGCCATCTGTAAACGCCTCTGCGAAATGATGGGCGGACGCATCTGGGTAGAGAGCGAGGAAGGCCGTGGCTCGACTTTTTATTTCACGATCGAGGCGGATGCGGCGGCGATACCGCTGCGAAGTTATGAACAATCCTCGTTGCCGCACTTGACAGGACGGCGAGTGCTGATCGTCGACGATAATGCGACGAACCGCCGCATACTAACGTTGCAAACTCAAATGTGGGGAATGCTGCCGCGAGCTGCTGCGTCCGGTGAAGAAGCATTGGGCTGGGTTCGCCATCAAGACCCATTTGACGTTGCCATCCTCGATGCTCTGATGCCTGGCATGGATGGAATGACCTTGGCTCGAGAGATTCGAAATTGCGAAATTGGCGGCACGTTTCCTTTGGTGATGCTTTCCTCTCTTGGCCGTCAATCGGAATTCTACAGCGGCGCATGGTCCGATTTCGCCGCTGTTCTCACAAAACCATTGAAGCCCTCGCATTTGTACAATGCATTGATCAGCGTTTTCAACGCAACTGCCCGACTCTCTTCTGCGACGACCGAACCGCCAAGCCAGCGGCGCGATGCCCGCTTGGCGCTCCGGATTCTGCTCGCTGAAGACAATGTCGTGAATCAGAAGGTTGCAGTCATGCTCCTCGAAAAGCTCGGCTATCGTGCGGATGTCGTGGCGAACGGGCTCGAGGCGCTACACGCCCTGAAGCGCCAACCCTACGACGTCATATTAATGGACGTACAAATGCCCGAGTTAGACGGCCTCGAAGCCTGTCGGCGCATCCACCGAGACTGGCCCGGAGGTCAGCGACCTCGCATTGTGGCGATGACAGCAAGCGCGATGGAAGAAGACCGGCAAGCTTGCTTCGCGGCGGGAATGGATGACTACATTTCGAAGCCCGTCCGCCTTCCCAATCTGCAGCTGGCCCTGGAAAAGTGTGCTCGTCGTCCTACCGAAGCTCTGCAGCCCACAAAACGAAAGAAGGCTGGAAGTCGGCTGTAGCCGCATAAATCCTGTTCCCGGCGGCGTTTTCTTTGTGTCTCTGTGCCTTTGTGTCTTTGTGTTTTTAGCAATATCGCGATTTCGCAATCATCCTCACCTTCGTAGACCGCCGCTACAGTTGTGCGAGTTTCCTTTCGAGGTCAATCCTCTCCAGCCCGGCAATTTCAAAAATCTTGTGTCTACTTTTTTCTCCGCGCACAAGGACAACAGCGGATCGCGGCACCTCAAAGAACCGTGACACGAACTCGACGGCTGCCTTGTTTGCCTTTCCTTCGATCGCCGGTGCATTGAGCCGCAGGACCAACTCGCCATCACGCGATCCCGCGAACATGTCTTTCTTGGCATTGGGAATGACGCGAACACTGAGCTGTGCCGAGCGAGTCATTGACGCTCTCCGAATAAGGCCGAGCCTATACGTACCATGGTCGCGCCTTCTTCGATGGCAACCTCAAAATCGTGACTCATGCCCATGGATAGCTCCGGTAATGCAAAGCGCTCAGCCAGGCTGTGAAGTTTGCGGAAGTACGGCCGCACGTCCTCCGGATTGTCGAAGAAAGGCGGGATTGCCATAAATCCCCGCAGATCCAGCCTCTGATAATCCGCGAATTGTTCAACGAGTACGGGCAGCCGCAATTCGTCCACTCCGGATTTGTTCGGTTCCTCATGAAGCTTCACTTCGATGAGTACCGGCAATGGTTGCCCTGCAGCCTGATTCAATTTTTGTGCGAGCTCCAGCCGATCCAGACACTGGACCCAGTCGAAATACTCGATCACTTTCTTAGCCTTGTTCGTTTGTAGATGGCCGATGAAATGCCACGTCACCGGAAACTCGGACAGCGCTTCAATTTTCGGCACTGCTTCTTGAAGCCGATTCTCGCCGATATCGCGAATGCCGGATTCAATGGCCTGGCGGATGTTTTCCGGAGGTACGGTTTTTGTAACAGCAACTAACTTGATCGAGGCGGGATCGCGGCCGCATCGCGCGGCCGCTTCGTAAATTCTATTGAAGACTCGGTGACAGTTCTCTCGAACATCGTTCATCTCGCTTTTCGTGTTCGACTCGGCTTGGCGGATCTCTCGCTTCCGGCCGCCACCGTTTCCTCTTCGACGACTGAAGGACGCGCGGTTTTGGCTTTTTTCGTTTCGTTTAAGCTCTGCTTCAAGACTTCCATTAAATCGACAACCTTGGCCGGACCCGGCCCTTTTAACGCCGGCGCTTGAGGCGTCACACCTGCGATCTTCATGTTGATGAGCTCGAGCACTTTGTCGTAGTAGTCGTCCTTATACTTGTTCGCATCGAACTTGTCGGACATCGAGTCGATCAGCGTGTTCGCGAGGTCCATTTCTTTTTTGGAGATTTCAGCCTTTGCAGGCAAATTCAATTCTCCGGCGTCGACGATCTCATGCGCGAATCGCATCGTTTGCAGCGTTAACATGTTCCCAACAGTCTTCACGGCCGCCAAATGCTCGCGCGATTTCAGCACGACTTTCGCGATCCCGACTTTCTTGGACAGCGCCAGCGCATCTCGCATCAAAGCATAGGCACGTTCGCCGCCCTTCTGCGGCTCGAGGTAGTAGGGCTTATCGAAGTACACCGGGTCGATTTCTTCTTCTCGAACGAACTCTTGGATTTGAATGGTCTTCGTGAGTTCAACGTCCGCCTTGTCCAAGTCCTCGTCCGTGATCTCGACGTAGCGGTCTTTTTCGTACTCGTAGCCCTTGGTGATCTCTTCCCACGGGACCTCGGTGTTTTCGGTATCACAAAATCTTTTGTAGGATACCGGACTCATATCCTTCTTATGGAGGTAGTGAAACGAAAGCTCGTTCCTGCGCGTCGCACTGAACAAAGAAATCGGGATCGAAACCAGCGCAAAACTGATGTTGCCTTTCCAAATGGCTCTCATCGGTCGTCGTCTCCTCATCCGGCGTTAAACCGCCGCCGCAACAAAGCCTCAAGTCTACCATGGGGTTACAAGCACTTGGTGCTCCACCGCTCAAAGGCTGACATAATCTTCATATGGAACGGTTCTTTGTCATTCACTACAACGAACTGGGTCTGAAAAAGGGCAATCGCGACTACTTCGAGAACGCCCTTTGCGCGAATATCAATGCCGCGGTCGCGGATTGCGACGCGGAAAAGGCTCGAAGAATTTCCGGGCGTATCCTATTGCCACTAAAGGGCACGACCGATGTGCAGGAAATCAAAAAGAGGCTGACTCGGGTCTTCGGGATCGCATATTTCGCGGAGGCCTGGGCGTCGCCTCAGGCTGTGGAAAACCTGGAGGTCAACGCCTGGAACCTCATCCAGGGCCGGGCCTTCAACTCCTTCAGAATTGATACACGTAGAGGCAACAAGACTTTTCCACTGACATCTGTGGAAATCAATCAAAGAGTGGGCGCGTATGTGAAGGAACGCTCGCAGGCTCGCGTGGATCTTGAGAACGCGGAACTGACGTGCTGGATCGAAATTGTCGAACGGTACGGTCTCATCTATCTCGATCGGCTTCGAGGCCCCGGGGGGCTGCCGGTGGGGACCAGCGGCAAAGTCGTTGTGTTGTTGTCGGGCGGAATCGACTCGCCCGTGGCCGCATGGAAGATGATCAAGCGCGGCTGCACGCCCGTTTTTGTCCACTTCCACAGTTTTCCGTTCACGAACAAAGAATCGCAGGAAAAAGCTCGGCAACTTGCGCGCCTCCTCACAACCTATTCGTTCAAAGCGAAGATCTACCTCGTTCCTTTCGCCGAGATTCAACGGCACATCATGGTGGAAACGCCAATCGAAACTCGCGTCATTCTCTATCGCCGGTACATGATGCGGCTTGCAGAGCGCATTGCGCAGTCAGAGAAGGCGCGCGTACTGGTCACCGGCGATAGTGTCGGACAGGTGGCCTCGCAAACGATCGAGAACATCGATGTCATTTCACGCGCTGTCTCCATGCCGGTCTTGCGGCCGCTGATCGGCGACGACAAGATCGAGATCGTGGAATCGGCGCGCCGAATCGGCACCTACGAAATTTCAATCCTTCCCGACCAGGACTGTTGTTCGCTCTTCGTTCCGAAGCATCCGGAAACCAAGGCGGATCTGAGGGAGATTGAGAATTCCGAATCGAGGTTAAACGTCGAAGATGCCATGACGGCTGCGTTCAGCCTAGCTGAGGTTCTGTTAGAATATCCCGCCATCGTTTTGAACGAGAAATGAAACAAGGAAAATTTATCAGCTTTGAAGGCATCGAAGGATGCGGTAAGACGACCCAGATCGCACTGCTTTCCGAATATCTCAAGAAAAAATCCATTTCCCACACGATCACGCGAGAACCGGGCGGGACGGCGGTTGGCGAGGGGATTCGCAAAATATTGCTCAATTCCGAGACAATTCATCTCACAGCCGCATCGGAACTGTTGCTCTTCTACGCTTCCCGGAGTCAGAACATCCAAGAAAAGATCAAGCCGGCGCTTGAACGTGGCGAGATGGTGGTATGCGATCGTTATTATCACGCGTCGATGGCCTATCAGGGCTTCGGCCGTGGCATACCGCGCGACTTCATACAGAAATTAACAAATCTCGTTTGCCATCCGTTTCGGCCCGATATGACATTTCTTCTCGACATCGAACCTGAAGTCGGCCTCGCTCGCGCGCGTTCTCGCAATCATGCGCGTACAGAAAATGAGGGACGATTCGAAGCCGAAGACTTGGAGTTCTATAACAAGGTGAGGGATGGCTACCTCGAGCTCGCGTCGGAGGATGAGCGCATCCAATTGATCTACGCCGATCGGCCCATTGAGACTGTCCATCGTCATATATTGACGCTGCTGGGCTTCGATTGATGCGCCTCGATTCATTCGTTGGGAATCGGAAGATTATCGATCGGCTGCGCACAAAACTACGCGAGGGACGGTTCCCGCATGGGCTCATTTTTTCCGGCCCGGAAGGTGTTGGCAAACATACCTGTGCCCTGCTGGTGGCGAAGGCTCTGAATTGTAGAAATTCCGCGACCTCCGATGACTTCTGCGATGACTGTCCGAGCTGCCGCAAAGTCGACTCCGGCACACATCCGGATGTGGTCACAATTTCGGTTGAAGACGACGCAACTCAGATCAAGATCGCGCAGATACGGCATCTGCTCGGTCTGCTTGAACTGCAACCGCTCGAAGGGCGAAATAAGGTATTCATCATCGATCCGGCCGACTCGCTCAATGCCGAGGCGGCGAACGCTCTGTTGAAGGGCTTGGAAGAGCCGCCGGAAAACAGTTTCTTCATTCTGATCACCGTCAATGTGCACGAGTTGCTTTTAACCGTGAGGTCACGCTGTCAGGTCTACCATTTCACACCGCTGACATTGGATGAAATCCGGCAACATGGAATTACTGACGAACTCTCGGTTCGCTGGTCCCAAGGAAGTATCGGCCGGGCGCGAGGTCTGGACATCGAACGGCTCAAAGGTGAACGGGAAGTTGTGTTGGATTTCCTGGAAACCGTCGTCGGTGCCAAGGAAGAACAGTTCCAGGATTTGCTCGGTGCCAGCGCGGAGCTTGGCCGCGCGAAGCAGGAATTCGAAAGCCGAATGGCCATCTTGGCCGTGCTGATTGCGGACCTTCTCTATGTGAAAGAAGCCACACCTCATAAATTCGTAAATATAGACCTCCGGGATCGGCTCGAAGTCCTCTCAAAGCGCATCTCTCTCGACCGCCTCCTCAAAATGGCGGACTTCCTCAGATTCATCGAGTCGAGCCTGAAGACCCACGTCAACCGTCAAATGCTCACCGACGTGCTGGCGGTGACCGGAAATGAAACAACCGCGGCGTTACTGTAGGGGCGGTCACTCTCCGACCTTCACTCTCTGCCCTTGTGCTTTTTGCGCGCGTCCGTTAAAATCCATCGTACTTAACTGCAAACCTCGCAAACCTCCGAACGCCAGTTCATTTGCGACACGTTTTTAGTGAGGAATTATGTCAAACCGGAAACTGATTCGGCCGAGCCTTGCCGAGATCAAAGAGCAACTGACTGTAAGGCAACCGCGCGCGAAACGGCCACAGCCGAATGATCAGACGAACGCGGAAAATTTTTACTACGTGAAGCAGATACAGAACAGAACCCCGATGGTCGTGGTTCTGCAAGATGGCGAGATGATCAAGGGTTCGATCGAATGGTACGACAAGAATTCGATCAAGATGAATCGCTCACCGGAGCCTCCTCTTCTACTCTTGAAGCATTACATCAAGTACATGTACAAGGAAAACGAAGACAAGGACGTCGATTAATCACGACTCTGCATGCGCGCCACTATCGGGATCACCGCCGGCGATCCTGCCGGTATTGGTCTTGAAGTCGTACTCAAATCTATTTCTTCGGTCCTGACCTTGGCGCGATGGGCGCTCTTCACCGATCGCGCGATATTCGATCGGAATGTCGCACTTTTCAACCCAGGTGTCCGACACCGGTGGATTGAAAGAGTCTCCGAAATCACCGACGATCCTGCCCTTTTCGCCATCGACTTGGCCGGGGATATCTCTGCCATCGAGTGGGGACGTTTGAATCCCCAGGCAGGGCGGCGCGCTATTGCCTATCTTGAAGCCGCAAGCGCGGAAGCGCTCGTCGGTAAGTTGGATGCGATCGTTACCGCTCCCGTCAGCAAGGAAGCGATCGGCGGCGGTTTTCGGGGACAGACCGATTTCCTTGCCGCACGTTCGGGCGTAGAAGAATACGCGATGGCGTTTTTTTCACCGACGTTCAAGGTGGTCCTCGCCACGATCCACGTTTCGCTGCGCGAGGCTCTGGCTCAGATCTCCACGCCGCATTACATTCGCCTCATCCGGTTCGTCCACACCCAACTAGCAGCAAAACGAATCGCGGTCGCGGCGATCAACCCGCATGCCGGGGAAGGCGGAATATTCGGCCGTGAAGACATCGACATTCTCGCCCCTGCCGTTCACCGATGCGCTGCCGAAGGGATTCCCGTTTCAGGACCGCATTCCGCCGATAGCTTGTACTACCGCGCCCACTCTGGCGAGTTCGACGTCGTGATCGCTCCGTACCACGATCAAGGACTAATTCCGATCAAACTTATCGCGCACAGTGAAGCAACAAATGTCACACTCGGATTGCCGTATGTGCGGACGTCACCGGATCACGGCACGGCATTTTCTATTGCCGGCAAGGGTGCAGCGGATCCGGCCGGGATGGCAGCAGCAATGCGATGTGCAGTGGATTTGGTGAGCCGCAAATTACGCTAATTAGATGGATGGTCTGCAGTCCTTGCACAAGCCATAGATCTGGAGCTTGTGATCAAGTACCTTGAATCCCAATTGCTCTGACGCTTCGTCTTGAAGGGCTTCGATTTCGGCATCGTAGAACTCAATCGATTTGCCGCACTGCATGCAAATCATGTGATCGTGATGCTCATGGTTGTACAGATGTTCGTATCGTGTAATCCCATCCGCAAGGTCGATCTCTCGAGCGAGGCCGCAATCAGCAAGAAGCTTCATCGTCCGGTAAACCGTCGTATAGCCTATACGCGGGTCTTGCGAGCGCACGACACGGTAAATATCCTCGACGCTGCGATGGCCTTCGTTTTCCAGGAAGATGTCGAGGATGAGTTGTCGATGCGGTGTGAGCTTGAGTTTACGGTCCTCCAGGTACTCCATGAAGACCTGCATCTCTGGAGCTAGGACTTTCATGGTGCCGGCTGAGTGGGCGGAAGCAATTTGACGACATCGTTATAAAGAACGATCACCATCACCATCAAGATGAACACAACGCTCGCCTGAACGATTCGTTCCTTCATCCTCAAGCTGAGATCGCGTCCCAGTAACGACTCAATGACCAGAAGCAAAATCACGCCACCGTCCAGAATTGGAATCGGCATGATATTGAGGATGCCTAGATTCAGGCTGATTAGCGCCATGAACGTGAACAGCGTTACAAAGCCGGCCTCGTATGCTTGTCCTGAGTAATTGATGATGCTGATCGGCCCATCGAGTTGCTTGACGGACGCTTCACGTTTCAGCAGTCTGCCAATGACCTGGAAGATCAAGACGGCATTTTCCTTGTTGCTCTGGATGGACTTTTCCACTGCAGCAAGTGGCGCAAGTTTGATGTGAACGCTCGGATACTGAATTCCGATTCCGATCATCCTTCGACCGTCTTTTTGCATGGGCGTGACTTGAAGCTCGACTTCCTTGGGCACATCCGCAGCGGCTACACGCGTATCGACCGCGGGCGGCGCAACCACATCAACAGCGGGAGTCTTTCGCCCAAACAAACGAAGCAAACCACTCCAAGCGGATGAGAAGAAACCCGGCTTCGACGGCGCGGGCGCCGGCTCAACCTTTCCGTGGCGAAGGACTGTTATCGGAAATGTCTTTTCCGGAATTTGCTGGATCGTCTGCTGGAGAGTACGTCCGCTAGCGCGAATATCCGTTCCGTTAACGCGGATAATTTCATCACCGGCCTGAATACCGGCGGCTAAGGCCGGCGAGTTCGGCTGCACGTCCTGAACAATTGTGCGGTAATACGGGAACATACCTACATCGCCTGCATCGTCGCGTCCTTTGCGCTCCGGTATAACCGTGAACTGCATTTGCGTACCATTGCGTTCGATGACGATTGGAATGGAACGTCCAGGGCTGGTGATCACCGTATTCTGAACATCCTGCCAGTCGGGCCTCTCTTTTCCATCAAACGAAACAATCTGGTCGGCCGGTTTAATACCGGCTTTCTCAGCGGGTGATCCGGGCTCTACAACATTAATGACCGCTTGTCCCACAAGGAATTCCGGAACATCGGTGCCGTACATGTACAGTCCCGCGATCAAACCAACGGCGAGAAAGATATTCATCGCCGGTCCCGCGGCCGCAACCAAGAATCGCTGCCATTTGGGTTTGGAAAGGAACTCGTATGCCTCCCCAGTGATGGCGTCCATCGGAGTTTCGCCGGCCATCTTGACGTAGCCGCCGAGTGGAAACGCGCTGATGCGGTAGTCCGTGTCGCCTTTTCTAAAACCTACAAGCCGTGGACCGAAACCCACCGAGAACGTTTCAACTTTGATTTTGAAGAATTTCGCGACTAGAAAGTGGCCAAGTTCGTGAAGAACGATGATGACGCCAAGCACCACCATCGCAACGCCAATGTTTGAAACTGCGCTACCGATCATTATTTACCTATGTTACCCGCCTGACGGACATTAGGCCCATTGTAGCATCGAGCACGTCATGATCCGTTTCAATTACTGCAATCGCCGCCGGGCTTCATGACGTGCCCAAGTATCTGCTTTCAGGATCGTCTCCAGGCTATCGGCCGGTTCCACAGAGTGGGCATCAAGCGTTGTTGCAATGATTTGTGGAATTGCAGAAAAAGCAATCTGGCGGTCGAGGAATGCGGCTACCACCACCTCGTCCGCCGCATTGAGTACCGCAGGAGCTGTCCCTCCCATTTCAATTGCACGATAGGCAAGATTTACACACGGAAACTTTTGCCGATCCGGAAGAGCGAAATCGAGCCTCGGAACAGTGGTCCAGTCGAGCGAGGCTACCGGCGACGAAAACCGCTCTGGATATGTCAGGGCGTATTGAATCGGCTGCCGCATGTCGGCGGTCCCGAGCTGAGCGATGACGGAACCATCCACGAATTCGACCATCGAATGAACCACCGATTGAGGATGGACCATGATGTCGATCTTTTCAGGCGGAACATCGAAGAGCCAGCGCGCCTCGATGACCTCGAGACCTTTGTTCATCAAAGTGGCGGAATCGATCGTGATTCGCTTCCCCATCTGCCAGGTTGGATGTTTAAGCGCTTCCTCCGGCGTGATGTTTTGAAACCGCTCGGCGGGCGTCTCGCGAAAGGGACCGCCGGATGCTGTCAGAATCAGTCTCCGCACCTCGCCGCGCCCACCCGAACGCAGGCATTGATCGACGGCGCTGTGTTCGCTGTCGATCGGAATCACGCGGGCTCCGGTGCGCGAAGCCGTATTGCGCAATAACTCGCCTGCTAACACCATGGCTTCTTTGTTCGCAAGCGCAACTGTCTTTCCGGCAGCAACGGCGCTGTATGTCGGGTGAAGTCCGGCTGCACCCACCGCCGCTGAAACAAGGACGTCGGCTTCAGCCGCCGATGCTATTTGGCGAAGACCGTCGACACCCACAACGACATCCGGAACAGCGGCGTGTAAAGCGGCGCACCGAGTTCTAAATTCATCGAGCCGAGCGGCGTCCATAATGCCGACGACCTTGGGACGAAATGTGGCTGTCTGCTCGGCAAGACGATCGACTGCGGAGTTTGCCGCGAGCGCGAAGATTTTGAATCGATCGGACAAATGCTCCACGACACGTAAAGTATTTTGGCCGATCGAGCCGGTTGAACCGATCAATGCGACGCGTTTCATGGGTTGAATAACCAGTAAAAGATCGGAGCCGCAAAGAACAAACTATCGAGACGGTCCAGTATGCCGCCATGTCCCGGAAGAATCGAAGAGGAATCTTTCACGCCGGCGCTACGCTTTAATACCGATTCAGCGAGATCGCCTAACTGACCCGCGACCGCCGTCACGGCAGAAATGACCGCCATGTTCAGCGGCGGTTCTGCTAAAAACCACATTCCCGCAACTGTGCCGGCCACAATGCTTCCAATCAACCCGGCAATCGCACCTTCGACAGTCTTCTTTGGGCTGACTTTCGGCGCAAGCAAGTGACGACCGAAAGCACGGCCGCAGTAGTATGCCGCCGTATCACCGATCCAGATGATCGCAAACAAGGGCAGGATCAAATCACGCGGCATCAGGATGAGAAAGCCCATCGTCACCGAGCAGTAGGCCACACCTCCGAGCCCTACGCCTAAGCGGCCCAGGGCCGTTTCGATTGGCACGCTGAAGATCGTCACAGTCATGAGTGCAATGACAACGACAGCGAAGCTCATCAACATCCAACTTGCGCCGCCGATGAATGAGACCGTGACCAGTGCTGCAGGGGCCAGAAACCAACGGCCAGGCCGTCCGATTCCCTTCTTTCCGCCCAGCGACAAGAATTCTTCGACAGCTAGAGCGGCAACCGAAGCGGTGACGAAGGCAAAAAGCCAATCCGGAGAAAAGCGAACGATCACAACAACGACGGGAATCGCGACGAGAGCGGTAAGGACTCTTTTCATTCCCTACGTCAGGTGCGGACCAGTTGAGGCTCCAGGCCGCCATAGCGCCGCTCGCGCTTCTGAAACGCGATGATCGCTTCGTAGAGATGATGCTTGTCGAAGTCGGGCCAGAGGGTTTCCGTGACCCAGATTTCTGCATAGGCAATCTGCCACAGCAAAAAGTTACTGATGCGTAATTCACCGCTGGTTCGAATCAGGAGGTCGGGATCGGGCTGTCCGGCCGTGTACAAGTATTGCGCGAAATCCTTCTCTGAAATGCCGCCCCTGGCCGCCAGTTCCTTTCCACCGTTGTTGAGGAGACGATTCACGGCATCAACGATCTCCGTGCGGCCACCATAATTCAGAGCAACGTTGAATCTCATGCCGGTATTATTGCGCGTCCGATCGACACCCTTATCCAGTTCGGCCCTCACTGTCGGATCCAATTCTCCAATCCGACCGATAGTGCGGAATCGAATGTTGTTTTCGTGGATACTCTCGAGCTCTTTGTTGAGGTATTCCTTCAAGAGCTGCATCAACGTCGCAACCTCAGCCCGAGGCCGCTTCCAGTTTTCAACCGAAAAGGCATAGAGCGTCAAAACCGGTATTCCGAGTTCCGCTGAGCCCTCGACGACCTCTCGCACGGCATTGATGCCGGCCCGATGACCCGCCACGCGGGGCAGCCCACGCTTGCGAGCCCATCGACCGTTGCCGTCCATAATGATGGCAATATGAGCCGGCAACGCAGTGCGATCAATCTGATCGAGAAGATCCGACTCTTTTTTCAACATACCACTCGATCTTAACATGCGGTCATTTCTGGTTTGCAATACAAAGTTATTTGCCTTTATTAATATTCTACCTGGATCAGATGCAACCCATGCGCCGGCAGCGAAGGTCCGGCTAACCTTCGATCGCGGGCAGCAAACATTTCGGGCAGTTGCTCCGGCTGTAATCTGCCCTGGCCGATCTCGAGAAGAGTTCCGGTAATGGTTCGCACCATATATTGAAGAAATCCATTGCCCCGGATGCGAAAGACCCACGTGGTATCGGAACGATGCCACGCCGCTTCGAATATCGTCCGTGTGCGATCCTCGATTTCGGTGGCAGCCGCACAGAACGACGTGAAGTCGTGAGTCCCCACAAAGTACGTACTGCCTCGATCGATCGCTTCTTCATCGAGCGGGTACCGGAACGCGTACACATACCTGCTGTGAAACGGACTCACGATCGCTGGTCTCCATAAATGGTATTCGTAGGTCTTGGAACGCGCAGAACGCCGCGCATGAAAATCTGGACTAACTTCTTCAACGGCCAGGACACGAATCTCAGCGGGTAGGAGTGCATTCGTTCCACGCAGTACGGCGTCCGTATCCATGGTGCGAATTGTTTGAACGTTTGCAACTTGACCGTGAGCGTGGACACCCGCATCGGTTCGTCCCGAGCCCGTGACGTTGACGTCATGGTTAAACAGTTTTTCGAGCGCGCCCTGAAGCTCACCTTGAACGGTGCGCAGCTGCGGCTGAATTTGCCAGCCGTGGAAGTCCGTGCCGTCATAGGCGAGGGTCAGCTTGAGGTTCCGCATCCGATGGGTTATAGCATGTGCCTGGGGGTAGGGACCATGCCCGGAGTGACAGGGACAATAATCACATTCAATGAGGAAACGCGCGTCGCAGAGGCAATTGCGAGCCTTTCCTGCTGCGATGAAGTGATTGTTGTCGACTCGGGAAGTACCGATCGCACCATAGAAATCGCGCGGACCCTCGGCGCGCGCGTTTTCGAACGTCAGTGGCCTGGATATTCAAATCAAAAGAATTTTGCGGCGGAGCAAGCATCAAACAACTGGATCTTGAACATTGACGCAGACGAGAGAGTGAGCATCGAGCTGGCGGATGATATTGTGCGATGGAAAAGATCAAACGACGTAGATGCCCAGCCTTCGGCGACTGCATGGTCAATGCCGCGGCGAGTCTTCTATTTGGGACGATGGATCAAACATTCGGGCTGGTACCCCGATCGCAAAGTTCGGCTGTACGACAAGAGACGTTGCCGATTCGAAGGCGACTTCGTTCACGAGTCCGTAAAAGTTGACGGCCGCATCGGAATGTTTGATGGAGATCTCCTTCACTTTCCGTTCCAGGACTGGAAGGACCACGCGAAAAGAATCGATCGCTATACAGAACTCGCGGCCCAGGCCGCGCGATCGACTGGGCTTCACGGCAGCGTCTTGAAGTTGGTATGTGGTCCGCCGCTGACGTTTTTTAAGGCGTTCTTCTTGCGCGCCGGATTCCTTGATGGATGGCGCGGATTGGCCATCGCTTACATGGGCGCTCGCTATGTTTTCCAAAAGGAGTTCCGTATACTCCGCTGATGGATTTTGCGCTCTCTCTGCTTCTAGGGCTCGTCATCGGAAGTTTCTTGAACGTCGTCATCCTCCGTCTTCCTCAAGGTGAATCGATTAGTCTTCCTCGATCGCGGTGCCCGCAGTGTAAAGAGGTTATTCGCTGGTACGACAACATTCCGATTGTCAGCTATCTAATGCTTGGTGGCCGCTGCCGGGCATGCAAGAAGAAGATATCGGCACGGTATCCGATCGTTGAAGGCCTCAGCGCAATTGTCAGCGTTCTCCTTTATCTGAAGCTAGGGTTGACGAAGGAGTGGGCAATCTTCTTTGCATTCTCGGCGGCGCTGATCGCCCTCGGAATTATCGATTTGGACCACCGGATTCTGCCGGATCCAATTACGCTGAACGGGATCTGGGTTGGCGTCCTCGTGAGCGTCTTTCTCGCGCAGCCAAGCCCGTTGGTTTCACGGCTCTTCCGATCATTCGCTATCGAGACTGCAGATCCGCGCCTGATTGCGCTCGTTGGGAGTGTGTTGGGCGCCATCGTCGGCGGAGGCTTGTTGTGGGCCGTGGGCGAAGCCTATCTTCGGTTGCGTGGTATCGAAGGCATGGGGTTTGGCGATGTCAAGATGATGGCAATGGTGGGAGCGTTTCTGGGAGCACCGCTTGCGCTGCTGACCATTATGCTGGGTTCGCTTTTAGGCTCGATCATCGGTTTGTTGTTTATTCGTTTGACGAATAAGACACGCGAGTATGAACTCCCATTCGGCACGTTTCTGAGTTTCGCCGGCATTATAGCTGTCTTATATGGGGACGATCTGGTTCGCTGGTATATCGAGCACCTGATCCGGCCCGCGCTCTAATGAAATTTTTGGAAATCCGCTTGATTGTCGCGTGACCAACTTCTAATGTTTTCCGTGCCCCGCCCCGTTCTGCCCCGGTTACAAACCTTTGAACAAAAATCGCGGATTTACTTTGATCGAAGTCTCGATTGCTTCGGGAATTCTGTTATGCGGCCTCGTTGCTGTGGCGGCTACGTTTTCATTTGTGATTCGTACAAATGCGGCGAACCGGCAGATGGCGGTGGCCACTTCTCTCCTGTACGACAAGATGGAGGAGATTCGGGCCGCACCGTTTACAGATCCGATCTTCATGAATGCCGTAGGATCGGAAACGCGAGTCATCGCCGGCCAGCGATACATCCGCACATGGCAGATCGAAGCGAATGTGCCGCGAATGGTAACGGTTGTCGTCTATGCCGAAAACAACGCGCTGACGAGTCATCAGACCGAATTGATCAGAGCATCAACGCTTGTGAGCCCGACCTTTTAACCTATGACCCGGCTGAATGGTTTTTCTCTAATCGAAGTAATCGTTGCTCTAGCCCTCACGCTCATGCTGACGAGCATGATGTTTCGACTGTTCCACCAAAATGAACGCGTCATTCGAGACCAGACGTTGATCATGGAAATGCAGCAAACGGCGCGCGTCGTTGCCTCACAAATTGCTGACGAAATCCGAATGGCAGGCCAAGGAGTGCCACTCTATGCCACAGCTTTCGATACCGCGCCGTCCGAAGCAGTAGCGGTCATTCTGGCTTCATCCACGGCCAATCGCATTGATTTTCGTGCGGGGCTTTCAAATGTGGAAACGGCAGCCTCCGGAATGGGGCCGACTGACTTCAGTCTCAATGCTTCCGGCAGTCTCTCCGTGATGTCGTCATCTGGTTTTTCGGTTGGAAAGTTTGCCTACATTTCGGGCCCGAGCACAAACGTGCCATGGATTTGGCTTCGCGCGGAAATAGCGGGCGTCAGTTCGATGGGTGTGATGCTGACACCGCGCAATGCCGGCACGAGCGACACTGCTTTTCATTTTTCGGCGGCGCCAGGAGTGACCTTGGAGGAAGCGGTTTCGATCTATCTCAGCGGCGGGAGCGTTCGCCGTGCAACGGCTACAAACACGACTGACCCCTCAAACCCGGTATGGTCGCCGGCAAACGAACTCGG
>JACXTT010005199.1_pt1 | contig 18990 bp, 16 predicted proteins | sample 9270951 | NCBI WGS metagenome assembly JACXTT01 (sample SAMN15532306, study PRJNA645909) | rock metagenome | isolation source: weathered quartz diorite | place: Puerto Rico | collected 2017-06-21 | reverse complement strand
ACTACAACGGCAGCAACGGCGTAAAGGAACACGGCTTCCAGGCGCACATGGGCTCCATGCGTTCGCCGAGTCGCGGTCGCATCCAGCTCAAGTCCAAGGACCCGCGCCAGCACCCAAGCATCCTGTTCAACTACATGGCCACCGAGCAGGACTGGCAGGAATTCCGCGACGGCATCCGCCTGACCCGGGAAATCATGCAGCAGCCGGCCCTGGATGCTTACCGTGGGCGTGAGATCAGCCCGGGTATCGAAGTGCAGACCGACGAGCAACTGGACCAGTTTGTCCGCGAGCACGCCGAGACCGCGTTCCACCCGTCGTGCTCGTGCAAGATGGGCACCGACGACATGGCGGTGGTCGACGGCCAGGGTCGCGTGCATGGTATGCAGGGCCTGCGAGTGGTCGATGCGTCGATCATGCCGATCATCACCACCGGTAACCTGAACGCGCCGACGATCATGATCGCCGAGAAAATCGCCGACAAGATCCGTGGTCGCCAGCCGCTGCCGCGCAGCAAGGCCGACTACTACGTGGCGGGCGATGCCCCGGTGCGTGGCAAGCCGCTGCGCCAGGTGAGCCGTACCGCGCAGTAACCCTGAAAAGCTTCGCGGGCAAGCTCCGCTCCCACAAGGTTTCCGTCGTTCGCAGCTACTGCGCCTGACTCAAACCCCGTGGGAGCGGAGCTTGTCGGATCGCCGCACCGCCGCGAAGACGCCAGGCCAAACAACACAAATTTCCCAGCACACAACCTAAACCCATCCCACACCGCCCTACCCTTGCTCCCACCCCCGCGCAGGCCTAATCTAATGGCGCGCAAACGTTTCACCCCCGCCCCAATTCGACACGCCGCCACATTGCTGGCCACGAGGCTTTCCCATGTTTGATGTCGTTTCTTCGAGCAAATGGCCCACCGGCTACCTGATCAATCCCAACCCAGAGCCCCTGGACCCCAAGTGGCTCAAGGAATTCAGCAAGATCCCGGCCGCCGCGGTCAGCGACTGCCTGGGTCGTAATGTCGGCGGCCTCGGCCTCAAGCCGTTCCACGGCAACGCGCCGATGCTCGGCAATGCCCTGACCGTGCGCGTACGCCCGGGCGACAACCTGATGATCCTCAAGGCCATGCAGATGGCCCGCCCGGGCGATGTGCTGGTGATCGACGGCAGCGCCGACCTGACCCGCGCCGTGTTCGGCGGCATCATGCGCGCCATGGCCCTCAAGGCCGGCATCGTCGGCGTGGTGATCAACGGCGCCCTGCGCGACCTCGACGAATGGCAGACCGGCGAGCTGCCGGCCTACGCCATTGGCGGCGTACACCGTGGCCCGAGCACCGACGGCGGTGGCGAGATCAACGTACCGATTTCCTGTGCCGGCATGCTGGTGAACCCGGGCGACCTGATGATCGGCGACGGTGACGGCGTCGTGGCCGCGGCCCGTTCCGAGCTGCCGGAGTTGCTGGTGCGCTGCCACGACCTGCTGGCGCGGGAAAAGGCCACGCTGGCGGCGATCGAAGCCGGTACCCTGGACCCGGACCGCTTCGATGCGATCCTGCGGGCCAAGGGCTGCCCGCTGTAACCCCGCCTCGCGGGCACACCGCTGCCCGTCCTCTGTAGGAGCCAGCTTGCTGGCGATGGACGTCAACGATGACGTGGGGTACCTGAAACCACGCGGTGCTCTTGAGCTCATCGTCGGAACGCCGCCCGCAGCAAGCTGGCTCCTACATATTCGTGTGGTATGCGAGTCAGCGGGTCGGATCCAGGCTGGCGTCGTTCGCAAAATCACCTTTTCCTGACAGACTGGTCATTGGCGCAGCCTACACAGCGCCCCCACGGCCACCGCCATTTCCAGGGAGGTTCCCCATGTTCGACTTCCACCCCCAGCTCAAGCAGCGTTTCGCCGGCTTGCGCACGGGCGCTGAATTTTTCTCGCTGCGTTACGTCCGCGAATCCGGCCAGTACCTGTCGGTGCGCAAGAACGTGGCGGAACCCCCGAGCCTGCGCCTCGACGAAGGCGCGATGTTGACCGTGCGGGTCAATGGCGTCGAAGCCTACGCCGCCACCAACGATCTTTCCCAGGCGGGCCTGCAAAGCGCCCTCGAGCGCGCCGAGGGCTACGCCCGGCTGATGGCCCCGCACGCCCTGCTCGACCTGCGCCAGCACGCGGTGTCCAGCGATCGCGCCGACTATCGCTCGCCCCAGCTCGATCAACCCTTCCCGTCCCTGAGCGACTGCTACGCCCTGCTCGGCGCCGAATCGGCCGCCGTGCCCAAGGACGAACGGCTGGTCAACTGGGAAGTCAGCCTCGGCCTGACCCACGTCGAGCAGATCTACCTCAACAACGCCGGCGCCGAACTGCGCCAGGCCCTGCGCTTCGTCTACCCGGGCCTGACGGTCACCGCCTACGACGGCGCGGACAGCCAGACCCGCACCCTGGGCCGGGAAAACTTCGGCCAGCAGGGCAGCGCCGATGTCATCGGGCGTTCCGGCCTCATCGGTTCCGGTGTACGGATCGCCGACCAGGCCCTGCAATTGCTGCTGGCACCCAACACCCCGCAAGGCCCCAGCGACCTGCTGCTGACCCCGGACCAGATGATCCTGCAGATCCACGAATCCATCGGCCACCCGCTGGAGCTGGACCGGATTCTCGGCGACGAGCGCAATTACGCTGGCACCAGCTTCGTCAAGGCCAGCGATTTCGGCAGCCTGCAATATGGCTCGCCACTGCTCAACGTGACCTTCGATCCTTCCATCCCGCAGCAACTGGCCAGCTACGGCCATGACGACGACGGCACGCCGGCCCACAAGGAGTTCCTGATTCGCGAAGGTCGCTTGCTGCGTCCGCTGGGCGGTGCGCTGTCGCAATTCCGCGCCGGCCTCGATGGCGTCGCCAACAGCCGTGCCTGCAGTTGGAACCGTCCGCCCATCGACCGCATGGCCAACCTCAATATCGAACCGGGCGACCAGTCCTTCGAACAGCTGGTCGGCGGTATCGAGAAAGGTATCCTGATGTCCACCAACCGTTCCTGGTCCATCGACGACGCCCGCAACAAATTCCAGTTCGGCTGCGAGTGGGGCCAGTTGATCGAGAACGGCGAACTCAAGGGCGTGGTGAAAAACCCCAACTACCGGGCGATTTCCGCGCAGTTCTGGCGCAATCTCAGCGCCGTCGGCAACGCAGAGACCTTCCAGGTCCTGGGCACGCCGAACTGCGGCAAGGGCGAACCGAACCAGGTGATCCGGGTCGGGCATGCATCGCCGGCCTGTGTCTTCAGCAATGTCGATGTGTTTGGAGGAGATGCCTGATGAGTACGTCATTGAGTCAGGTCGAACACTTCCGCGCCCTGGTCGACGGTTTGCAGGAACAGCTGCGCGCCACGGAACGCTTTACCCTGGGTTATGCCGCCGAAGCGTCGGACTTTATCCGCTTCAATCACGGTCGGGTGCGCCAGGCCGGGCAGGTGCAACAGGCCACGCTGAGCTTCAAGCTGATCGACGACGGGCGCCATGCCGACTTGCAGATCACCCTCTCCGGCGAGCTGGCGCCAGACCGTCAACGCCTGGCGGACGGCCTGCAACAACTGCGAGAAATCCTCCCACTGTTGCCGGCGGACCCGTACCTGCTGCTCAACCACAACGCCTGGCAGAGCCAGAACGTGCAGAGCCATGCGCTACCGGACACAGCCCAGGTACTGGAGGAAATCAGCCGCGCCTCGGTCGGCCTGGACATGGTCGGTTTCTACGCCGCCGGCCCCATCAGCCGGGGCTTTGCCAGCGCCGACGGGGCCTTTGGCTGGCACCAGGCCAATAGTTTCAACTTCGACTGGAGCCTGTTCCATGAGAACGGTCAGGCGGTGAAAGCCAGCTTCGCCGGCCATGACTGGAACAGCGAGAGTTTTGCCCGACGCTTCCAGCAGGCCCGTGAGCAGCTCGAGTTTCTCGGTCGGCCGTTGCGCACCCTGGCGCCGGGGGAGTATCGCGCTTACCTGGCGCCGGCGGCGCTCGAGGAAGTCATGGGCATGCTCAGTTGGGGCGGTTTCTCGGCCCAGGCCATTGGTAGCAAGCACAGTCCCTTGCAGAAGCTGTATGCCGGCGAGGCCGGCTTCAGCCCCATGGTCTGGCTCGGCGAGCAGATCAGTGGATCGTTGAGCCCGGCGTTTTCCAACGAGGGTTATCCACGCGGCGATGTGTCGCTGGTGGCCGCGGGCGCAGCCGACCAGCAGTTGATCAACTCCCGCAGCGCCGCCGAATACGGCTTGACGACCAACGGCGCGAGCGGTGGCGAGTACCCCGGCGCCTTGCAGATGCGCGCCGGGCAACTGGCCCAGGCGGACATCCTCAAGCAACTGGGCACCGGGCTGTACATCAGCAACCTGTGGTACCTGAACTACTCGGACCAACCGGCGGCGCGGATGACCGGCATGACCCGCTTCGCCACCTTCTGGGTGGAAAACGGCGAGATCCAGGCGCCGGTCAGCACCATGCGTTTCGATGACAGTGCCTACAGCCTGCTGGGCAGCCAGTTGGAAGCCCTGACCCAGGAGCGCGAGCTGCTGCTGTCGGCCAGCACCTACGACCAGCGGCAGACCGCCTCGAACCTGCTGCCGGGTGCGCTGATCAGCAAGCTGACCTTGACCCTGTAACCCGGAATCCGCGCGCGCGGACACCACAAAACCTTGTAGGAGCCGGCTTGCCGGCGATGAACGGCGCTACACCGCGATCATGCTGATGCCCCACGTGATCGTTGACCACCATCGCCAGCAAGCTGGCTCCTACAAGGTCTACAACGGCCACAAGACCGCATCCCCCCGCTGACCGAAATACCCGCATGCCTATCCGTTCAGTCAGTTGCCCAGGTGCAGCCGGCGCGCTATACCTTTCCCCTGCGTTCATCGCACTATCAAAACGCCATCTTCGTACAACACCCGCTGAAATAAAGGCTTTACCCGCGACGTTCTGACTCGGTACCGCACCTCTTTCCCCCCCCCCCGAAAGTGTTTTGCTGGAGCTTGATATGAATCATGGAAGCTTTGTCATCAACAACCTGTACCGGCACTTCAACATCCACGTCGAGCGCCTCGGCGACGATCCACGGCGCAAGACCGTCCTGCTGGTCAACGGCGCCCTGGCCACCACCAGTTCCTTCACCCGCACCGGCAAATGCCTGGCCGAACATTTCAACGTGGTGCTGTTCGACCTGCCCTTCGCCGGGCGCTCACAACCCTACAACCCCGATCCGGGCCTGGTGACCAAGGACGACGAGGTGGAGATCCTCCTGGCCCTGGTACAGCGCTTCGAGGTCAATCACCTGGTGTCCGCCTCCTGGGGCGGTATTTCCACCCTGCTGGCGCTGGCCCGGCACCCGCCGACCATCGAAAGCTCGGTGGTGATGGCCCTGGCGCCGGACCTGAACCCACCGATGCGGGCTTACGTGCAGCGGGTCCACGAGCTGATTGCGGTGGACGACAAATCCGCCATCGGCCACCTGCTCAACGACACCGTCGGCCACTACCTGCCCTCACGCCTCAAGACCACCAACCACCAGCACCTGTCCTCGATGCCCAGCACCGAATACCGCCAGGCGCGCTTTCATATCGACCAGGTGCTGCAACTGGGCGATGGCAACTACCTGCGGGCGCTGTCCGGGATCCAGAGCCCGGTGCATTTCATCAACGGCGCCAAGGACATCTACACCCCGGCCGAGGGTGCGCGAGTGTTTCAGCAGTACGTCCCCCGCTGCAGTTTTTCCGTCGCCGACGACACCGGCCACCTGCTGGACCTGGAGTCACGCGCGGCCGCCAACGCGGTTCATCAGGCCCTGCTCGGTTTTCTGCTGCCCGCCAACGCCGGATAGCACCTGTAGGAGCCAGCTTGCTGGCGATGAAGGTCAACGATAACGCGGGGCGCCTGAAACACCCCGGTGCCCTGGAGTTCATCGCCAGCAATCTGGCTCCTACAAAGGTCGCGCCCGAGAGTAACAATCAAGCGCCTACACCGTTCCTGACCGATCAGGCATACTGCAACTACGTAGCCAGCTAACAAATAGAGCCACCCATGCCCGATCGCGCCCCTCTCGACGTCACCACCGCTCGTTGGCTACCGTGGGTGGTGGCCATTGCCTTCTTCATGCAATCCCTCGACGGGACCATCCTCAACACCGCACTGCCCGCCATGGCCCTGGACCTGGCGGAAAACCCCCTGCGCATGCAGGGCGTGGTGATCGCCTACATGCTCACCGTGGCCTTGCTGATCCCGGCCTCGGGCTGGATTTCCGACCGTTTCGGCACCAAGCGCATCTTCTTCAGCGCGATCCTGCTGTTCAGCATCGGCTCGCTACTCTGTGCCCTGTCGAGCTCGCTGAACATGCTGGTGGGAGCCCGGATCATCCAGGGCCTCGGCGGCTCGCTGATGCTGCCGGTCGGCAGGTTGGTGGTGCTGCGGGCCTACCCGCGCTCGGAACTGGTACGGATCATGGGCTTCATCACCATCCCCGGCCTGCTCGGCCCCTTGATCGGTCCGACCATGGGCGGCTGGATGGTGCAGTTCCTGACCTGGCACTGGATTTTCCTGATCAACCTGCCGGTGGGCCTGATCGGTTGCTACGCGGTGTGGAAGTTCATCCCCGACCTGCGCGGCAGCGAGCGCACGCGCTTCGATGGCGTCGGCTTCCTGCTGTTCGGCGCGGCGATGCTGCTGATCACCATCGCCATGGAAGGCCTGGGCGAACTGCAACTGCCGCACCTGCGGGTGATGTTGCTGTTGGTCGCCGGTCTCGCCTGCCTGGCGGCGTACTGGCTGCGGGCCGGGCATATCGACAACCCGCTGTTCGCGCCGTCGCTGTTCAAGACCCGGACATTCGCCGTGGGCATCCTCGGCAACCTGTTCGCCCGCCTGGGCAGCGGGGCCCTGCCGTTCCTGGTGCCGTTACTGCTGCAAGTGGCCCTGGGCTACTCGCCGTCCCAGGCCGGGATGAGCATGCTGCCCCTGGCGGCGGCGGCGATGTTCGCCAAGTCGATTGCCCGGCCGCTGATCGAGCGCCTGGGTTATCGCATCGTACTCACCGGCAACACCCTGGCGCTGGGCATCATGCTCGCGGTCCTCGGCCTGGTCACCGAACACACGCCTTACCCGTTGTTGCTGGGCCTGCTGGCGATTGCCGGGGCGATCAACTCGCTGCAATTCACGGCGATGAACACCGTGACCCTGATCGACCTCGACGACAAGTCCGCCAGCAGCGGCAACAGCCTGCTGTCGGTGGTCGCGCAATTGTCCCTGAGTCTTGGCGTGGCGTGCGCCGGCGCCCTGCTCGGCGGCTTCACCGCCGCTGTCGGCAATGATGGCGTGGAGACGGTGCTCGGTGCGTTCCAGTTGACCTTCCTCACCGTGGGCATCATGGCGATGCTGGCGGCGACGATTTTCCTGCAGCTCTCGCCCCAGGACGGACGGCGGGACAAGGTGATTCAGGAGCAGCACATCGAACACTGATGTTCCCGGCAAACGCGACCTGCAGGAGCGAGCTTGCTCGCGATGTTAGCCCAGACACCGCGGGGCATCAGGACTCCCGCGTCATCGTTGACGTCCATCGCGAGCAAGCTCGCTCCTACATGAAGAAAAGCGACGTTAGCAATATTTGGCTACTTTTCGTCCAGAATTTGCGGCGCCGCCGGCCGGGACTGATACACTGCGCGACATTTTGTTTTGCAGGCCCGTCCCGTGACCACCATCGCCACCGCGTTTAACTCTTTGCCACTGTCCGCCGCCATGCTGGCTAACCTCGACTCCCTCGGTTATGCCCAGATGACGCCGATCCAGGCGCAAAGCTTGCCGGTGATCCTCAAGGGCATGGACCTGATCGCCCAGGCCAAGACCGGCAGCGGCAAGACCGCCGCCTTCGGCATCGGCCTGCTGAACCCGATCAACCCGCGCTTCTACGGCTGCCAGGCGCTGGTGATCTGCCCGACCCGCGAGCTGGCCGACCAGGTCGCCAAGGAAATCCGCCGCCTGGCCCGCGCCGAAGACAACATCAAGGTGCTGACCCTGTGCGGCGGCGTGGCCCTGGGCCCACAGATCGCTTCCCTGGAACACGGCACGCACATCATCGTCGGCACCCCGGGGCGTATCCAGCAGCACCTGCGCAAGGGCTCGCTGGTCCTGCACGGCCTCAACACCCTGGTGCTCGACGAAGCCGATCGCATGCTCGACATGGGTTTCTACGACGCCATCGAGGAAATCATCGCCCAGGTCCCCGAGCGCCGGCAGACCCTGCTGTTCTCCGCCACCTACCCGGTGAGCATCAAGCAGTTGGCCGCCAAGTTCATGCGCAACCCGCAGCAGGTCAAGGCCGAGGCGATGCACGCCGACAGCCAGATCGAACAGCGCTTCTACGAGATTTCCCCGGAAGAACGCATGGACGCGGTGGTCAAGGTGCTCAACCATTTCCGCCCGCAGTCCTGCGTAGCGTTCTGCTTCACCAAGCAGCAGGTCCAGGAAACCGTCGACACCCTCACCGCCAAGGGCGTTTCCGCCGTCGCGCTGCACGGCGACCTGGAGCAGCGCGACCGCGACCAGGTCCTGGCGATGTTCGCCAACCGCAGCATCTCGGTGCTGGTGGCCACCGATGTGGCGGCGCGCGGCCTGGATATCGATGCCTTGGACATGGTGATCAACGTCGAGCTGGCGCGTGATTCGGAGATGCATATCCACCGTGTCGGTCGTACCGGGCGGGCGGGCGAGACAGGCTTGGCCATCAGCCTGGTAGCGCCATCCGAAAGCCTGCGCGCGCGCGCCATCGAGGAAGTGCAGAAGGCGCCGTTGAACTGGGACCAGCTCGACAACCTCAAGTCCCAGGGCGGCGGCCCGCTGCTGCCGGCGATGAGCACCCTGTGCATTGCTGGCGGGCGCAAGGACAAGGTGCGCCCGGGCGATATCCTCGGCGCCCTGACCGGCGACGCCGGGATTCCCGGCGCGCAGGTCGGCAAGATCGCGATTTTCGACTTCCAGGCCTATGTGGCGGTGGAGCGCAGTGTCGCCAAGCAAGCCTTGCAGCGCCTGAACGACGGCAAGATCAAGGGCCGTTCGCTGCGCGTGCGGATCCTCTGAAACTGATCCTTATCCTGGGATCGCACTGATCACTGTGGGAGTGGTGCTTTCTTGTGGGAGCGGAGCTTGCCCGCGAAGCTTTTGGCGGTCTTGAGGCCGCCTTCGCGGGCAAGCACCGCTCCCACACAAGCCCGGCGTGGCTGGTACACCGCGTCGCCGGTATCGTCGGAACGCCGCCCGCAGCAAGCCGGTTCCTACACAAAAGCCTTGCCCGCCCGAAAATGAATGAGGACATCGTTGTGCCCGTTACTGAAGTTGTGATCATCGGCGCCGGCGCCGCCGGTTTGATGTGCGCCTTTACCGCCGCCACTCGTGGGCGCCAGGTGATGCTGATCGACCACGCCAACAAGGCCGGCAAGAAAATCCTGATGTCCGGCGGCGGTCGCTGCAACTTCACCAATATGTACACCGAGCCCGGCAACTTCCTCTCGCAGAACCCGCATTTCTGCAAGTCGGCCCTGGCCCGCTATACCCAATGGGACTTCATCGAGATGGTGGCCAAGCACGGCGTGCCCTATCACGAGAAAAAACTCGGCCAGCTGTTCTGCGACAACAAGTCCAGCGACATCCTCGGCATGCTGCTGGACGAATGCGACCAGGCCGGCGTCAGCCTGCACCTGGACACCGCCATCCAGAACATCGAAAAGCTCGAAAGTGGCTACCTGCTGGAGACCACCCTCGGCCAGGTCACCTGCCAGTCGCTGGTGATCGCCACCGGCGGCCTGTCGATCCCGACCCTGGGCGCCACCGGTTTCGGTTATCAGGTGGCCAAGCAGTTCGGCCACCAGGTGTTACCGACCCGTGCCGGCCTGGTGCCGTTCACCATTACCGATCAACTCAAGGCACTGTGCACGGAACTGTCCGGAACCTCGGTCGATTGCCTGGTGAGCTGCAACGACCAGAGCTTCCGGGAAAATATCCTGTTCACTCACCGAGGCCTCAGCGGCCCGGCGATCCTGCAGATCTCCTCGTTCTGGAACCCCGGCGACACGCTGCACATCAACCTGCTGCCGGACCACGACGCCCTCGACTGGCTGCAACAGCAACAGGCCGAACGCCCCAACAGCGAACTGAAAACCCTGCTGGGCGAGCTGTTCACCAAGAAGATGGCCAACCTGCTGGCCGAGCACTGGTTCGTCTCCAAGCCGATGAAGCAGTACACCCCGGCGGAGCTGGCCGAGGTCGCGCAGAAACTCGGCGACTGGCGACTCGTGCCCGCCGGCACCGAAGGCTATCGCACCGCCGAAGTGACCCTGGGGGGCGTCGACACGCGGGAAGTGTCGTCGAAAACCATGGAGTCGCTGAAAAGCCCCGGCCTCTATTTCATCGGCGAAGTGCTGGATGTCAGCGGCCACCTGGGCGGCTTCAATTTCCAGTGGGCCTGGGCCTCGGGGTACGCGGCAGCACAATTCGCCTGAGCCCCTCGTTCGATCCGATGGCGATGCCAGCCTCGCCACCGCCATCGCCGAACGAAAACCTGTAGGAGCCAGCTTGCTGGCGATAGCGTCCGCATGGACGCTCCAGCACTAAATTCCCTCACAACCTTGCTTACTCCCTCCTGCCAAAGGCACTCTTCGATCACGGAACAAATTTTGCTGTAGACCGATGTGGCGCCATCATTATGCCGCCCGTCTACTCATCATTCAGATCAACCGCTTGGCAGGCTCTCACTCCTACATGGCATCGACCTCGTTCAACCAATCCCTGCGCCGCCTCTGGGCCCTGGACAAATTCAGCTATAGCGTTCGGGTGTTCATCGCCCTGACCGGCATCATGACCCTGTGCTGGTTCCAGAACGAGATGAAACTCTTGATCCCACTGTTCCTCGGGGTCATCGCCAGCGCCCTGGCCGAGACCGATGACAGTTGGCAGGGCCGCCTCAATGCCCTGGCGGTGACGCTGGTATGCTTCAGTGTCGCGGCGTTCTCGGTCGAGCTGCTGTTCCCCTATCCGTGGATCTTCGTCTGCGCCATGGCCCTGGCGGCCTTTGCCCTGACCATGCTCGGCGCCCTGGGCGAGCGCTATGGCGCGATTGCTTCGGCGACCCTGATCCTGTCGGTCTACACCATGATCGGCGTCGACCAGCGCGGCGGCGAAGTCGCCAACCTGTGGCACGAGCCGGTGCTGCTGGTGACCGGCGCGGCCTGGTACGGCGTGCTCTCGGTGCTCTGGCAGGCGATGTTCTCCAACCAGCCGGTGCAACAGAGCCTGGCCAAGCTGTTCCGCGAACTGGGCTACTACCTCAAGCTCAAGTCCTCGCTGTTCGAACCCATCCGCCAACTGGACGTGGAAGCCCGGCGCCTGGAGCTGGCACGGCAGAACGGCAAGGTGGTCGCGGCGCTGAACAGCGCCAAGGAAATCATCCTGCACCGGGTCGGCGACGGTCGGCCGGGATCGAAGATCAGTCGCTACCTGAAGCTGTACTTCCTCGCCCAGGACATCCACGAACGCGCCAGCTCCTCGCACTATCCGTACAACGCGCTGGCCGAGGCGTTCTATCACAGCGACGTGCTGTTCCGCTGCCAGCGCCTGCTCCGTGAGCAAGGCAAGGCCTGCCAGGCCCTGGCGGCGTCGATCCAGCTGCGCCAACCGTTCATCTACAACGCCAGCTTCGCCGAAGCCCTGGGCGACCTGCACGCCTCCCTGGAGCACCTGCGCATCCAGAGCAACCCGGCCTGGCGCGGCCTGCTGCGCTCGCTGCGGGCGCTGGCCGCCAACCTCGGCACCCTCGACCGCCTGCTGAGCGACGCGAGCAACCCCGACAACCTCGCCGACGCCACCGACAGCAGCCTGCTGGACCGTTCGCCGCGCAACCTCAAGGACGTCTGGACGCGCCTGCGCACCCAACTGACACCGACCTCGCTGCTGTTTCGCCACGCCCTGCGCCTGCCGCTGGCCCTGAGCGTCGGCTATGGCATGGTGCACCTGGTGCATCCGTCCCAGGGCTACTGGATCATCCTCACCACCCTGTTCGTCTGCCAGCCGAGCTACGGCGCCACCCGCCGCAAACTGGGCCAGCGGATCCTCGGCACGGCCTTCGGCCTGACCGCCGCCTGGGCGCTGTTCGACCTGTTCCCGAGCCCCCTGATCCAGGCCCTGTTCACCATCGCCGCCGGGGTAGTGTTCTTTATCAACCGCACCACCCGCTACACCCTGGCAACCGCCGCCATGACCCTGACGGTGCTGTTCTGCTTCAACCAGGTGGGCGATGGCTACGGGCTGTTCCTGCCGCGTCTGCTCGACACCCTGCTGGGTGCGCTGATCGCCGGCCTCGCGGTGTTCCTGTTCCTGCCGGACTGGCAAGGTCGTCGCCTGAACAAGGTGTTGGCCAACACCCTGAGCTGTAACAGCCTTTACCTACGCCAGATCATGCGCCAGTACGCCCAGGGCAAGAGCGACGACCTCGCCTACCGCCTGGCCCGGCGCAACGCCCACAACGCCGACGCGGCGCTGTCGACCACCCTGGCGAACATGCTGATGGAGCCGGGGCACTTCCGTAAGGAAGCCGACGTGGGTTTCCGTTTCCTGGTGCTCTCACACACCTTGCTCAGCTACCTCTCGGGGCTCGGCGCGCACCGCGAAAACCAACTGCCGGAAGCCGTGCGCGAGCACCTGCTCGAGGGTGCCGGCACCACGCTGGCGGCGAGTATCGAAGAGATTGCCGCGGGGTTGGCGAACAGGACGCCCATTACCATTCAAAGCGATGCCGAGGAAGCCCTGGCCAGCGAGCTGGAACAGATGCCGGACGAGATCGACGAGATCCAGCGGCTGGTGCAGACCCAGTTGGCGTTGATCTGCCGGCAGCTGGGTCCGTTGCGCACCCTGGCGGCGCACCTGATCAAGGACCCGGAAGAAAGCTGAGGCCCTGTTACATCCCGTGCAGCTTGAGCAACCGCTCATAGCTGCCGTCGGCCTTCATCGCCGCGATCTCACGGTCGAAGCCGGCGACAATCTGCTCATGCTGCGGATTCTTCAGGCTGACCAGGATATGCAGGCTGTTCTCGCTCAGCGGCTTGGGTAGGAACTCCACGGCGTTGCGCACCCGTGGCGCCTCGCTCCTGAGGTAGTAGCGCGCCACATACTCGTCTTCCAGGGTCAGTTGCACCCGGTCCGCCGCCAGCATGCGCACGGCCATGGCGAAGTTATGCACCGGGACCTTCTGCAACTGCGCATCGCCGTCGAACTCGGCGCTATAGGCATAGTCGCGCACCACCGCAATCGGCAGATCATGCAACTGCTGCAAGTTGTCGTACTCGATGGCCGACTCCTTGCGCTTGAGAAACAGCACGCGATTAACCAGGTACTCCGCCGAGAACTGCCCCAACAGAGTGCGGTCGGCGCTGTACCAGGCGTTCACCAGCACATCATAGCGCCCTTCGCCGACGCCCTTGAGCGCCCGCGCCCAGGGCACCTGTTCGAATTCGCTGGCATAGCCGGCCCGTGCGAGGGCCGTGCTGACGATATCGGTGGCCAGGCCGCCGTTGACCAGGGTCGAATCCGTAAAAGGTGGCCAGCTATCAGCTACCAACCGCAACTTGTCCGCAGCAGCGCCCTGTGAAAGCAGCAGCAATCCAAGCAAAGCAAACGCTCGATGCAATCGCGGCATGCTAAAGATCCTTAGCGGGCACATAGCCCAGCACAGTTAGCCGAAGCCCGAAGAGCCCGTCTGAAAACAACTGGCCACATCCCTTGGTCCTAACATTAGCTCATCCAACCCAGAGCAAAGCACGGTCAAGCAGATTACACAAAGATGACGATGCCGGGCAAAACCAATGATAGCGAGTAGCTTCTACCCAACTGGAACACTCGTTCAAAACTCTTGCAAGGAGCTTTCCAGCTTCTGTCCTGACAAGTGAAAAAAATCCACGGTTGGCGAGCGTTGGCAACACGCCTAGTATCGCTATCAAGTTATTGAATCCAGAGGCGAGAATGACCATCGACTGGCTCTGCAAACATCATGGCGACCTGAGCAAGGAACAGTTGTACAGCATCCTGCAACTGCGCACCGAAGTCTTCGTGGTCGAACAGAAATGCCCTTATCAGGAAGTCGACGGGCGCGATCTGGAGGGCGACACCTGCCATCTGATGGCCTGGCGGGAGGATCGGCTGGTGGCCTACCTGCGCCTGCTCGACCCGCTGTCCCAGGGCGGCGACGTGGTGATCGGGCGGGTGGTCATCGCCCCCGAGGCCCGCGGCCAGGGACTCGGGCACGACTTGATGACCCAGGCGCTGAAGCAGACCGGGAAGCGCTGGCCGGGACTGCCGATCTACCTGTCGGCCCAAGCGCATTTGCAGGCTTATTACGCGCGCTACGGGTTCGAGGTGGTGGGTGAGGTGTATCTGGAAGACGATATCCCGCACATCGGGATGCGCAAGACACCCTTCACTCAAGGGTAACCCAGCACCTGCTTGATCGAAGCCAGGTTGCGTTCGATCCAGGCCTTGTCGATCGCCCCCCAACCATGGATCCGATAGTTCCCGGCATGGTTGCGGGCCCCCTCCTGCTGCTCGAACTCGCAGAGAATATCCAGGTCGGCCAACGCCAGGATGGTGTCCTGGGCCGTGCGCCGTGGCATGCCGGTCACTTCGGTCAGCGCCGGGACACTGCTGGCCACTCCGCTGTCGATCAGCCAGGCCACGTACAGCCGGCGGTAGAAACTGCTCTTGGTCTTGCTGACATCCATCCGCTAGTCCTTATCGTTGACCTTCTGCCAATGGCGCACCCAGCGCCTACTGATTGGCAGGCTTGCCCTGAAGATCGCGCCAGGTCAGGTACACCCGCAGGTCGAACTCCAGCTGGTGATAACCGGGCTGCATGTATTCACACAGCTGGTAGAACGCCTTGTTGTGATCGGATTCCTTGAGGTGGGCCAGTTCGTGCACCACGATCATCTTCAGGAACTGCGGCGCCGCCTCCTTGAACAGCGAGGCGATGCGGATTTCCTTCTTGGCCTTGAGCTTGCCGCCCTGGACCCGCGAGATCGCGGTATGCAGGCCGAGGGCCCGGTGGGTCAGGTCCAGGCGGTTATCGAAGAGCACCTTGTCGATGGCCGGCGCATTGCGCAAATGCTCCTGCTTCAAGGCCAGGGCATAGCTGTACAACGCCTTGTCGCTCTGCACCGCATGCCGTTCCGGATAACGCTGGTGCAGGTAATCGCCGAGCGAATCCCGGGCAATCATCTGGCGGACCTGTTCCTGCAAGGACGTGGGATAAGCCTGAAGGTATTTCAGCACAGTCATGACAGGCCTTACGGACACTCAAAAGAGGCCAGTGTAGCGAATTCAGGCGGACAACGCGCTCCAGTCGAACGCCGCGCCGAAGCCGGTGGCGTCCTTGGCCGTCAACGGTCGAGCCACCAGGAAGCCCTGGACCAGCGGACAGCCATTGGCCTTGAGCCACTGCCACTGCTCCACGGTCTCCACCCCCTCGGCGATCACCAGCAAATCAAACTCCTTGCACAGGTCGATCACGGTACGCGCCAACGCCGCATCCCGGGGTGACTCGAGAATCTTGGCGATCAATTGCCGGTCGAGCTTGAGCGTGTCCAACTCGAGGTCGCGCAGGTGGTTCAGCGAACAGTGCCCCGAGCCGAAGTCGTCCAGGGCCACGCGCACGCCCAGGGCGCGGACCCGCCGCAGTTGCTTGCGCGAGGCCTCGAAGTCCTGCATCAACGCCGCCTCCGTCACCTCGACTTCCAGCTGGTGCGGCCGCAGGTCATGGCGCTCCAGCACCTCGCGCAGTTCGTCGGACAGGTTCGGCATGCTGAACTGCGTGGCGCTCAGGCTGACGCTCAGTACCAGGTCCTCGGCGAATACACCATTCCAGGCATGTCGCTGGGTCGCCGCCTGGCGATAGATCCAACTGCCCAGCCGGCTGATCAACCGCACCTCCTCCAGCAAGGGCAGGAACAGCCCCGGCGGTACGTCGCCGACGCTCGGATGATGCCAGCGCAGCAGCGCCTCGAACCCCCGCAGGCGACCGTCCTCCAGGGACACCTGCGGCTGATAGACCATCTTGAATTCCTTGCCCTCGATCGCCGAGCGGACGCTTTCCTCCAGCATCAACCGTGAGCGGGCGCGACCGTTCATCTCGGTATCGTAGTAGCGATACTGCTGGCGTCCGGCGCGCTTGGCCTCGTACATGGCGATGTCCGACGCGCGCAGCAAGCCATCGAGGTTGGAACCGCAATCCGGGTAGGTGGCAATGCCGATGCTGACGCCGAGGGTCATTTCCATGCCGTCGATCTGCTGGCGAATCGACACCCGTTCGATCAGCCGCTCGGCGATCTTCGCCGCCTGCTCGGGGCGCTCCAGGTTGAGCAAGGCGGTGAACTCGTCGCCGCCCATCCGCGCCAGGATATCGAAGGGGTTGAGGCAGGACTTCAACTGTTCCGACACCCAGCGCAGCACCCGGTCGCCGGCCTCATGGCCGAGGGAATCGTTGACCCGCTTGAAACCATCGAGGTCCAGGTACATCAACACCAGGGACTTGTCCGAACGGTCGCTGCGGCGCAAGGTATTTTCCGCGGTCTGGTAGAAGCCCCGGCGATTGAGCAGGCCGGTCAGCGGATCGGTCACCGCCTGGAACTCCAGTTGCTTGTGCAAATGCTGCACCACCGACATGTCCAGCACCGTCACCACCATGGCCTTCTGGTCGGGGGGTAACGGCGCGCAGGACAAGGCCACGGGCAGCATCTGATCCTGGCTGGTGCGCAAGTAGGCATCATGCACGCGATAGGTTTCCCCCTTGCGGTATTCCTCGTACAAGGGTGAGGTCTGCCACTCGGGAAAACGCGGGTTCTGCAAAAAATCCAGGAAGGGTTGGCCGGCCAGTTCTTCCAGCGACACATTGAGCAAACGCGAAATCGCCGGGTTGGCGAAACGGACCGTGCCGTCGTCGTTGACCACCAGAATGCCTTCGGCGGCATTCTCCAGCACCGAGGCATTGAACGCCCGGGCCGCCTCCAGGTCGCGACTCAGGCATTGCAAGGCCCGGCGGTTGCGCTGCTGCTCCAGCAACGCCTGGACCTTGGGCCTGAGGATATCGGGGTTGAAGGGTTTGAACATGTAGTCCACCGCACCACTGGCATAGCCCTTGATCACGGCATCCTGGGACTGCTCGTTGGCGGTGAGGAAAATAATCGGGGTCAGGCGCGTCCGCTGGCTGCCGCGCATCAGGCGGGCCACTTCGAAACCGTCCATCCCGGGCATCTGTACATCCAGCAACACCAGGTCAATCTCATGCTCGAGCAGCAACGTCAGAGCCTCAATGCCTGAGGCAGCAGTTACTACCTGCCAATCCTGACGCTCCAGCAAAGCACGCATGCTGATCAGATTTTCAGGGTAATCATCAACGACCAGAAGGACGGAACTACCATCACCGGGTATCTGTTGCACGCAATCCATGCTGCTTCTCTTGTTCGGGGGAACTCCACCGGAAACCCAAGGAAACCGGGCTAAACCTAAGCACTACTCTAGACCGGGATTGTGCAAAGCGTAGTGAGCAATAGGCCATCATCCAGCCATGACCACAATCTCCCGACTAACGGTCGGTGACCGCCTCCGGACGCGGCTCGGAAAACGCCTCAGGCCTGCGAGCCAGCGCCGTACCACGGTGACGACCGTTGACACGGTCGGTCACGCCTACGAGGTTCGATACTCTGCAATCGGTTCGATCTCGTAGATCTCATCGAAGCGCACCGTATTATATAAACCGAACTCTCCGTGATAGGTGAGTGTTCGGTGCGTCCAGTCGATACCACACAGCTCGCCGCGCTCGGACTCCACTGGGCCGCCGTGCAGCCTCCCGCGCAGGTTGATTTTTTGTTTGCGCTTGAAGTACTTCAGATATTCAGGCTCGTTCTCTGCTTCCTCTTTGTCCATAGTGAAACCCTTTCACCTCAGCTATTGGGTCTTCATCGTGTGAATTTGACGGGTGAAAAACAACTGTCATAAATGACAGGTGTTTATATCGCTTTTTGATAATCGCCCGACACAATCGCTCTATCGGATAGCGGACAAGAGCTGTCCCGACGACCGACTGTGCAACGGGTTGCACAGCAAGGCCCTTGAGCCTTGCGGTGCCCATGCGGACGCCATCGCCAGCAAGCCGGCTCCTACAAGTTACGAGGCGTTCCCAATACTCCATTCTCCTAACTGAACGTCATCGGGGCAAACCCGCTCGCCACACCCAAACTTCACCGGTTTTTTAAAACGCTGCTTTATGTTTTAAGGCGCAACTCACTATTCTGAAACCGTCTATAACCCTGTCATTTCTGACAGTAGACCGGTTTGCAAACCGTGCTCAAGCTACTCAATAACTGACTATCAATGGCATACAGAGGCGTATATGAAATGGGCCTTGGTCATGGAATCCAGCGTTCACGGCTATTACGTGAGTGAAATCAGGGACGCCGAGCAAAAGCCTCTCTATCATCCCTCCCATATACGCCACTGGCGCTGGATCAAGATCCCCCCGAGTGAGGATGTGCGCGTAGGGGATATCTGGAGTGGCGAGTCTTTCCATTCACCGCAAGTGGGTCCGCATTGAACGCAACCACCCGCCCGGCATTATGAAACCGGGAGCATGCGACAATAATGTAGGACACCGCCTTCAATTGCTCGAAAGCACTTGAACCGCTCTTCACCGCCCACAAAAAACCCGCATCGCTGCGGGTTTTTCATAACACTGCGGTCTTAGTTGACCTTGGCGTTCAACTCACCTTTCAGGTAACGCTGGAACATCGCTTCCAGGGAGATCGGCTTGATCTTCGAGGCCTGGCCGGCGGTACCGAAGGCTTCGTAACGAGCGATACACACGTCACGCATGGCGGTCACGGTGGCGCCGAAGAACTTGCGCGGGTCGAACTCGCTCGGGTTGGTGGCCATCAGGCGACGCATG
>JACXTT010005198.1_pt1 | contig 18992 bp, 13 predicted proteins | sample 9270951 | NCBI WGS metagenome assembly JACXTT01 (sample SAMN15532306, study PRJNA645909) | rock metagenome | isolation source: weathered quartz diorite | place: Puerto Rico | collected 2017-06-21 | reverse complement strand
CTTACCACTGGGTGGCCGGTCTGGTCCGGGGGGGCATCCTGCTCTACGGCGCGGTGCAGCTGTGCCAGGGGCTGAACTTCCGCAGCCTCTTCATGCTGGCGCCGGAACTGCGCGGGCGGCTCAACGGGCTGTTCATGACCTTCATCTTCGTCTGCGCCGCCGTGGCCTCGGGCATTGCCGCAGCCGTGTATGCCTTCCATGGCTGGGGCGGGCTGTGCCTGCTGGGCGGCGGCTATGTGCTGGTGGCGCTGCTGTACTACGCGACGGAGTTCAGGCGCGGCGCGGTGCCCGTGCCCACCGGCACCTGACGGGCGAGACCGGCGGGTGCCGGTGGTAGGCTTGCCGCCCGATGAATCTCCGCACCAAGATCGTTGCGCTCGCCGTCGCGCCCTTGCTCATCGCACTGGTGCTGGTGGCCCTTGCCGTGCGCCACCAGGAGCACGATCTGGCCCAGCGCGAGCGCGCCCTCATCGAGCGCAGCTACATGGCCCAGCGCCGGGGCGAGCTGCGCAGCTATGTCGACCTGGCCGTGAGCAACCTGCTGCCGCTGTACGAGTCCGGCAAGGACGACGAGGCCACCCGCAACGAGGCGCTGCGCCGGCTGGCCGCGCTCAACTACGGCGACGACGGCTACTTCTTCGTGTACGACCTCGAAGGCAACTCCCTCATGCATTCGCGCCAGCCCGAGCTGGTGGGCCAGAACCTGTGGGGCATGCGCGATTCGCACGGCCGCTACACCATCCAGGAACTGATCAAGGGCGCGAAGGAAAAAGGCGGCGCCTACGTCGAGTACGAATGGCGCAAGCCGTCGAGCGCGCAACTGGCGCCCAAGCTCGGCTACGTGACCGCCATGCCGCGCTGGAACTGGATGGTCGGCACCGGCCTGTACCTGGACGACATCCAGTCGACCATGGACACCCTCGACCGGCAGATGAACGCCAACGTCACCGCCACGCTGCTGTGGATAGCGGGCATCGCCGCGCTGTGCCTGGGCGTGGTCAGCGCGGCGGGCCTGCTGCTGAACCTCAGCGAACACCGCACGGCAGAAGCCAAGCTGCGCCTGCTCGCGCGGCGCGTGGTGCAGTCGCAGGAAGAAGAGCGCGGCCACCTCGCGCGCGAGCTGCACGACGGCACCAGCCAGACGCTGGTGTCGGCCAAGCTGCTCATCGAATCGGCCGTGGAGTCGCTCGAAAGCCGGCACCAGCTCACGCCGCCCGCGCTGCCCAAGGCGCTGCAGCGGCTCAACGATTCGCTCATCGAGGTGCGCCGCATCTCGCACCGGCTGCGCCCCGCGCTGCTCGACACCCTGGGCCTGCCCGCCGCGCTGGAGCGGCTGGTGGATGAATTCAGGGAAGAGGGCGCCGTCGATGCGTCGATGATGATCGGGGGCGAAGCCTTCGAGCTGCAGCCCGAGGTGAAGACCGCGCTCTTCCGCCTCACGCAGGAGGCGCTGACCAACGTGCGCAAGCACGCGAATGCGCAGCATGTGCACGTGGCGCTGGCCTTCGACGAGAAAGACGGCGTGCGGCTCGAAGTGAGCGACGACGGCACCGGCTTCGACATAGAGGCCGTGCAGCTCGACCCGCGCCGCGGCATCGGCCTGCGCAACATGCGCGAGCGCATGGAAGCCATAGGCGGACGACTGATCATGTGCTCCAACGAAGGCCGCACCTCCATCGAGGCTGAAGTGCCGGCCCGCAACGCAAGGGCTGCATCCGCATGAGCACGCAGGCCATTCGACTCTTTCTCCTGGATGACCACCCGCTGGTGCGCGACGGCCTGCGCGCCCGGCTCGGCTCCATCCCCAACCTGGAGATCGTCGGCGAGGCCGGCAGCGCCGCAGAGGCGCTGTCGCAGATCGACAGCGTGCGGCCCGACCTGATGCTGATGGACGTCGGCATGAAGGACATGAACGGCATCGAACTCGCGGCCCTGCTGCTGCAGCGCCAGGGCGCGCCGCACATCGTGATGCTCAGCATGTACGACAACCCCGAATACGTGCAGAAGGCCCTGCAGGCGGGCGCGCGCGGCTACGTGCTGAAAGACGCGCCGGCGGCGGAGATCGTCGCGGCCATCGAGGCCGTGTCCGCGGGCGGCACCTTCCTGAGCCCGGCCGTGTCGAAGAAGCTCTTTCGCACCCAGGAGCCGAGACCGCTGCTCACGCCGCGCGAGAGCGAGATTCTTTCGGCGCTGGGGCGAGGGGAGTCGAGCAAGCAGATCGCGCGCGACCTGGGCTTGAGCGTGCGCACGGTGGAGGCGCACCGGCAGAGCATCAAGCGGCGGCTGGGCATCGAAGGGCAGGCGGAGCTGATCAAGTACGCCGTGGAGCATGCGCGGAAGTTTGGGCAGAGCTGATTGACCGGCCGATAGCGGTCGCATCGCGAATACCCGCGCCTTTCGAGAATTTCTGGGCAGAAGTTTTTCTCGCGCAGGGCTGGTTTTCTCTACAGTGAATGCCCTTGTGATTCCACGCCCTGCTACCGGTGCAACGCGCATCGATGCAAACGTGAAGCACAAAAGGCGACGGCCAAGGTGCGCGAACACCTTGACCGTCTAACCAAGTGACGTGCATTACCTTGAAGGAGAGCACACCAAATGGCTGGACGAATTATGGCCGGGCCCGCAAGGCCGGCATCCGCGGACGCGACCACTCCCACTACACCGGGGCCGTCTGATCTTCTCGAGAACAAATTGGAGCAACTGAACTCGCTGCTCTGGTGCTTCTACGGCGCCGGAGACGGATGGTTCCAGGATGCGGGGGAGGCGCATCGGGAGAATCTGCTTTGGATTGCTTCGGATTTGGCGCGGGAGGCGGTGGCGTTGTTTCAGGAGATGGGGCCGGTTGGTTGACGGGCTCAGAGCGCCAAGTCTCAAGAAGTGATTTGGCGCTCGTCACGGCTTTTCGATTCTCATCGCGAGCTTCCGCCTCGCCGCGATTGCGGCCACTCATACACACACTGCTTGGCATGAAGCGGTCGTTGGGTGTGACGGCGGGGCCCTGGCTAGAAATCAAGCTCTCCGAGGACTCGGCGAGCACGCTGTCAGCCCTGCCAACAACTCTGGTAGTTCACATGCAGCAAGAGCAAAGCAGGCAGCCGCGCCGCATCTGTCTGAACAAGTCGATGCCTTCAGTGACTTTTCAATGTTTGCCTTGCGCACCAGAGGAGGCTCGCATTTCGATGGCCGCAACCGCTTTGCGAGCACTTCCTGAAAGGTCTACATGATCAAAAAACTTGCGTAGCAGTGGCAAGTCGTCGGCCGAGCCATAGCTTTCGATCGTCGAAAGCGCAAATCGCTTGGCATCACTCTCTCCGAAGATAGGGGGGCCGGAAAAATATCCCTCCAGTGGACCTTCTCGCTGGAGCGCTGCGCGAGCAAGCGTGGCTGCACGCTCGGGAAAGGTGGTGATCAGCAGTACGCCGTTTCCTTCAGAGTCCATGATCGATCGCGAGATGTCCGAAAGCACACCGATCGCGAGCGCCGGATTGGCGGAAAGCGTCTCGAAGGCGGCCGTTACTACCGGTTCCGCCGCGACCGCATCAGCCGCAAGCCGTTGCAACCAGTAGTAGATGACGCCGCAAGCCGCCATCGCGTCTTCTCGGGGAACCAGTCCCATCGGGCAGAGATCGGGAGACAGATCGGACTTAAGCTGTCCCAGGGCCACGAGTGCGGCGATGTAGACATCAATCGCGTTCTGTCGCATGCTCGAGTCCATATTCGGCAGACGGGCCCAGAGCGAGATTGCCGGTACAGCGAGAAGGTCTCCTGCATGAGCCAGCTTTTTTATCAGTGACCCCAGAAAGAAGCTGTGCTCGGAGGCCCCCGCACAGGCTAATCGCATTAACGTCAGCCGTTGCTCATCTGATAGATCCTCTATGACATCGATATAGGCGGTGGCAAAGGGATGCTCAAACTGCGCGCTGTAAATGTTCCAGGCGATTTCCGCTGCATTCTCACCGCCTGGGTTATCAAAAACCTGTGCGACCTCTCGCCGAACATGTGCCTCGTGATCTTTCAATTCGTCATCCATGGCGCCTAGGTCGCTTAAGGCTTCGACGGCAATACTCTGCAACATTGGGTGTAAGTTGGGCAGTAGGTCTTCAAGTGTTTGCGCCAGCCTTTGAGTCACGGGAGTGTCCTCTCGTGGCAAAAATTGCACGAAGTTCATCAGCTCCAGCTGAAGGTGGTAGGGCAAGAACTTCCACTGCTGAATCTCGAGTAATGGCAGCATGTGCTGGATTGCCAGTTCCAGAATTTCTCGCTCCAGCCTGAGGGCCGAGCGCGACAACACCAGTGCAAGGTAGAACTGGCCCGGTGTGGCCGCATTGAGCCAGACATATCTCAGGATTGATTGCCGCTCTGGACTTTCCGATAAGCGCGTCAAGCTGCCACTCTGAAGAACCGACATGACGAGCGAAATTCCGAGGTCGCGCTCGCCGAAAACAAAGGCAACTGCAAATAGGCTGCTTCTCAGCATCTTCATGCCTTTTTGGACTGCGTCACTTCGGAGTCGTGTGAATTCCTCGCTCAGCCGCTGATCGAGTCGCCCGGCCACATCGAGAAGCTCTCTAAAGTAACGGCCTTGCATCACTGCGGCCGGCAGGGCAGACAGCAAGGTCCGCTCATGTTCTGTCCAGGTAGCGCGACTAGCCGGCTCGACACCGATCTGCCACATCTGGTCAGCTGCGATGAAGAAGCGCACGCTCTCAATCTCGCTTTGCAAGCGGCCGATGAGGGCATCCAAGGCCTGTTGTATGAGTTGCTGAGCATCGATTCCGCACTCTCCCAGCATGCAGGCTCGGAGCAGCGATGCATCCGCGGTCCTCCCGAGCAAGTGGGCAAGCAATTTTCTGTCCTCGATAGCGCCAGCTACAAACGTGCGCAATTCATTGAACCGTGGCATCACCAGCGCCTCGTTTAAGGCTCCAACGTCAGCGCCGACCTGACGCACGATAGCCTCAGCCGCAAAGACGTTGAGGTACATCTCGTGGACGAAGCTGAGGCGATCTCCGCGAAGGACCAATATCCTTGCATCGTGAATTGCTCGGAGAATCTCGGCGTCGAATCTTTCCTTGACGAGGAGGCGGTCGACCTCGCGCGTGGATAGGCTGAAAGTCATGCGCTCGAACAGCAATTCGGCCATGCAGCAGAGAAAGGTGATGCCTTGGCTTGCGAAATCACCGAGACGTCGCCGAACGAAGCCGTCAAACAATGCAGACCTGCTCGATACGAGCGCGACTTCGCGCCCCATCTGCCCAATCAGACTCGCTTCAATGCCAGTAGTAATGGTCTGCAACAGAGGAGCCAGAACTCCCGCTGCAGTTGCATCAAGCGAAGCAATATCGACCTTGAGTTCCCGACTTGGCGCAGAAACCGCGATCCTTCGAAGTGGAAGCAGGTCGGTCCGGTCGATGGCGATTTGCGAACTAACGATGATCGCCGCATCAAATTTGACCGACGCTGCGCGAAGTGACCGGGTCAGTCCAAACCTCTGGTCAGGTGGGCATTCGTTGTAGCCGTCCACGATGATGGCAACCGGTCGTGACAGCATCCGAGCCGCCGCCAGTAATTTACCGGCGGACTGTACATCGAGCAGGGTAGCTTCTCGATCAAGGGCTGGGCCGAGTCGCCCTTCAAATGCTTTGCCTTCCACAATAACGGGAATCACTCCCTCGGTACGCAACCGGCTTGCGAGTACCAGTGACAACAAAGACTTCCCGCAGCCAGAAGGGCCTTGAATTAGGAGGTTTTCTCGCTTGTGGAGCAGCAGGTGCTCGAGGTCCGGTGCGTGCAATATTTCGCCATCGACATCGTAGGCGTCGGGCCTGTATTGGGCTGCTGTCGATTCATATGTCGAAGTGAAAGCCGCAATGTATTGCGCTAGCGCCCGTTGGGCGTCAAGCAGGTGAGGGCCCCAGGCGCTAGCAAGGTTGAGTATCCGTTCAAGGCCATGTCGATCAGCAAATACGCGCCACTGCTCGGCTGTGCAGCATAGACCAGAATGCCCGGCGAGTTGATCCACAAGCTCTTCTAGCCCGCTGAAGCTGACCTTGTGATCGTTTGGCGGGATTTCCGATCCCGCGGTTAATCCGGGGACGAATACCACATGAGCGGCCGGATATCCGGTCACTTCGCCGTGATGCTCTCGGAGAGCATCGCGAAGTGCATTCTTCTCGTCTAGGGCCTGCAAGTAGGCATTGCGTGTGGCCTTCCAACGCCCAGATCGAGTGAGTGTGGACCATAAGCCATTGACTGATCCACGAAGCGGTGCTGTGTTGGCTTTGGCCTCAAGTACCAGCGTCAGTCTATTGGTCGCTAGCACCAGATCCAACTGCCGCCCTTTTAGATTGATGTTGGCCAGAATCGTGGCCGTTTCGCCGGATATCTCGAGCAAACGTAGCAACTCGATGAGAACCGTCCGCTCCGACTCATGCTCGATCGGAGCGCCTACGTAGAGAGCGATGTGGTTGGCAACCATTAGAACGGGGTGCGTGACTAGAGGTCCGTTGGTGTTGTTCTGCGCAGCTAGGATTGCCTTATCGGCATAGCTCGGCCGCCATCGTACGGCTATTCGATGTGAGTTCGTCCTGCACTCGCTAAAAGCGGCCGAGGCTTGAAATAGGGACTTGTGGTGTTACTGGGAAGTGCAAATTGCGGCCAGTCAGATGGAAAAAAACGGTGCATCAGTCATACGGCGATGGCATGGCCCTCTTTGCAACTGGCTGGCAAACGGGTTTCTACTGATTACTCCGAATCTAGTCGCTGACCAGTTCGCTTCATTCGACTAATACGACGGACGAAAACTGTCGAATAGTCGACTCACCTAGCGATAAACTGTTGTTGCGCGTTCACTTAGGCCTAGCGCAGCCCTCTACGGATCGCCATGCCCTACCAAATTCGGTTCACTTACTCGTCAAGTGGTGCTGCCAAGACGTTGGCCCCAAAGTGTCTAGCCATACTCAGTCCGGACAACTGGGACGACTTTTCATTTAAAACCATGTTCTCGCTATCGGTCTACGACGAGAATGGAAAACATGTGGCATGTGGCTCAGTCAAGATCGGATTTAGGGGCCAGACGGAAGGGCGCACCTCTGAGGCGTTGCAACTTCCGATTGAGCAGCTTCCCGAAGAATTCTTCTCGCTCGGGCAGGATGTTGACTATTACAAGAACATTCATCAAGAACTGAGCGAAGAGTTCGCCGCGAGCCTTCTTGAGGCGTTGCGGGACGTGGTGTTCGACCGAACCTTACTACTGAGCGTAGCGTCCGAAAAGTCCTTTAAGACCTCTCTAACGCGCGATTTGCGCATGTCAGTCATCGAGGGGCAGTTCAAACGCGTCTTGGATGGCGGCGCCCCGCTGACGGACTTCAAGTTCTCGTATCGGGACCCTGGTTCCGAAAAGACTGCAGCAATTGATCTATCGTTCAACGTCAAGCACGATTCCAAGCCACCCACAAATATTCACGTATTGATCGGGAGAAACGGTGTTGGGAAGACCACGCTCTTGAACAACATGACTCGCGCTATCGTACGAAGAGATGAGGAAGGCTCAGAGAGCCCGGGGAGCTTCTACGTCAAGGACGTCTTCTCGGAGGACGAGCCGATGCCGGAGGATTTCTTCACTGCGGTGGTCTCCGTCTCTTTCAGCGCCTTTGACCCTTTTCGGCCCTTTCCGGACCGACCGAATCGAAACGACGGCATTGCCTACTTCTACGTCGGAATGAAAAGAGTTCCCGGCGGACCAGATGAGCCAGTGAGCTTAAAGTCCCATGCCGATCTCTGTGCCGACTTCCTCGAAAGCCTGACTTCCTGTTTCAGCGTGGCTGCAAAAAAGTCCCGTTGGATTACTGCCATTAAACGGTTGGAGTCCGACGATAATTTTGCAGAGATGGAGTTGACCCAACTTGCAGAGCAAGAAGAGGCGACAGTCAAACGGAGAGGCAGGAATATCTTTGAGCGCATGAGCTCTGGGCACGCCATTGTCTTGCTGACTATGACTCGCCTAGTGGATACGGTAGATGAAAAGACGTTGGTATTGATGGATGAGCCCGAAAGTCACCTGCACCCTCCGCTGTTGTCGGCACTCACTCGGGCCCTTTCAGAACTTCTTAGCAATCGAAATGGTGTAGCCATCATTGCGACCCACTCACCTGTTGTTGTCCAAGAGGTGCCACGCTCTTGTGTTTGGACAATGGAGCGCTCGCGGGCCGAAGGTGCTACTGAAAGGCCGGAGCTCGAGACATTTGGCGAGAACGTTGGTGTGCTCACCCGAGAAATCTTTGGACTTGAAGTAACTAGGTCAGGCTTCCATGACCTCCTAAGGCAAGACGTTAAGCAAGGGAAGACCTTTGACGAAATCGTCGAGGGCTACAAGGGGCGTCTCGGATTTGAGGCTCAGGCTCTGCTGCGTGCCATGGTCGTCGCGCAGGCAGCCAGCGCTGATGCCGACGACGGAGATGAGTTTTGAGAGTCCTGACGCCTCCAACCCTTAGAGTCGAGACGGTTTTCGAAGATTGCGTTAGCAACATCGGCAGTGCTGCGAAGGTGGCCGAATTTCGCCAGGCGAAGCCCCTGATTGAAAATGCAGAATCCGACTATTTGACTGCAGCTCGAAATCACGCTCTCTTCGAACTGCCAGCATCGGAGGACGAAAATAACACCATACTTTTCGGAAACCTTTCGAAGCGCGATTTCAAAGGGCTGTACTCAGGCCAAATGGTGCCAGCCAAGAAGCCTGCTCGGCATCACTACGACAAACTCATCGTCAGTTCTCCGCAGCGCAGATGTCCATTCTGCGGCTTTGGGCGTGCAACAACGTTAGACCATTTTCTAAATAAGGCCAACTACCCTTGGCTCGCGATTGTTCCCATAAATCTAGTGCCGGCCTGCAAAGACTGCAATCAAGGCAAAGGAACTAGTCGTGCGCTTTCAGAAAACGATCAGATTCTTCATCCATATTTTGAGGGTGCCGAGCTGATCGACGACCAGTGGCTTTTCGCTTCCGTTGTTCAGAGTACGCCTCTCACGGTTGAATATTTTGCGGAGCCTCCTCATAAGTGGAACGGCGCTTTGCGCCTTCGTGCTGAGCGACATTTCGCAGATTTCGACCTAAAAGCAAGATTCTCTTTCGAGGCTGCTACGGAACTTGGCTCTCTCAGATTCACGCTTAGGTCACTTGACGCCGACGTAGGGCGAGTTGGCGTCAAGCAGCATCTAATGGCGGTGGCGGCGGGCGAGTATGAGAACTTTAAGAACTCTTGGAAAACAGCACTCTATCAAGCGCTTGCAAAAAGCGATTGGTATGTTGGTGGCGGCTATCTACTGGAATAAGCGGCTACGAAGCCGATAGCGTCTATGCGTTACGGTTGTCCCGTTGCCTGGGCTGACCGAAGTGAAGAAGGGATATCGGCAAGATTTCGTACTCGCAATACGTCGCGGCAACTTCGCAATCAGGGTGGAGCAGTCACATTCTCTCGAATCAACCAGATGACCGCTTGCAGTGTCTGCAGTCAATCACTGTGCTATATCGAATGTCGCTGAATAGTCTTAAGCCGTCATTCAGCCAAAGAGGCTTAGCGGCCCTTGCCTGATGGCCGCTACCCGCGTCTTTCTCGATGGGCTTTCGCGCTAGACCACTCACGCCGCGGCGTTGACTAGGTCTGCAGACAGGGCCACCATGTCGCAACGCTGTCAATGCCCGATGGGGCTGCGCCCTGTTGAAGCCCCAGCTACTCCGAGACTAGAAAACTCCAACAGAGCACCTATGAGCACTGCTCCGAACAAGCTCTCAAGGAGACACCCCATGCCCGAAACCGACAAGCTCTTCGCGGGTTCGATCCCGAAGTTCTACGACACGCTCATGGTCCCCCTGATCTTCGAGGCCTATGCCGTAGACATGGCGGAACTGGTCGCGTCTTCTTCGCCCGGCTCGGTACTCGAAACGGCGGCAGGCAGCGGCGTAGTCACGCGGGCGCTGGCGCCCAAGCTAGCCCCCGGCGCGCGCTACGTGGTGACCGACCTCAACCAGCCCATGCTCGACTACGCCGCCAGCCGGCAGGCTGCCGATGGCCGCGTCAACATCGAATGGCAACAGGCCGACGCGCTCAAGCTGCCATTCGAAGACACCTCCTTCGATGTCGTCTGTTGCCAGTTCGGCGCGATGTTCTTCCCCGACCGCACCGCCGGCTATGCCGAGGCACGCCGCGTGTTGAGGCCGGGCGGGCGCTTCGTCTTCAGCGTGTGGGACCGCATCGAGGAGAACGCCTTTGCCGACGAGGTCACCAACGCCATGGCCGAGCTGTTCCCGCAAGACCCTCCGCGCTTCCTGGCGCGCACGCCGCACGGCTATCACGATGTTGTGCTGATCCGCGAAGACCTGCGCCGCGCAGGCTTCGCCAGCAGCCATATCGACACGCGCGAGAAGCTCAGCCGCTCACCTTCGGCGCGCGACGTGGCCACTGCCTATTGCCAGGGAACGCCGCTGCGCAACGAGATCGAAGCGCGCGACGCTGGCTCGCTCGAGTTGGCCACCGATCGCGCGGCAAAGGCGATTGCCCGTCTTCATGGCGAAGGCCCAGTGGTCGGCAAGATCCAGGCGCACGTGATCGTGGCGATGGGGTAGGCCATAGGGCTCGGCATGCAATGGCTGCAAGCAAGCGGCCGTTGGCTCTCAGCTTCACCGAGATTTCTTTGGGGCCGAGTAGGCTGGCGGATTCAAGCGCGAGCCTTTGCCAGAAAGGCAGAAGCTATTTCTTTCCGGCACACACCATGCACGTAGTTCGTCGAATTCTCTTCTTCGCCGGCGGCGCACTGCTGCTCGGATTCATCGCGAATGCCATCCTGATCGGAATCGGGCATTGGTATGAAATGAAGGTGGCACGCAGCGAGTACGACCTTTCCGACGCCTTCATGATCGCGATCTTCGTGCAGGCACTTTGCGTCATCGCCGGCGCATTCACCGGCAACTGGCTATACCGGCGCTGGCGCAACAAGAAGAAAAGCGCCGGAACCTGAGCTAAGCCGCCTCCGCGTACCGGTTCGAAAACCAGTCCAGCAAATCCCCCGCGGGCAGCGGGCGCGAAAACAGAAAACCCTGCAGCTCGTCGCATCCCATCGCCAGCAGGATGTCGCGCTGGGCCTCGTTCTCCACGCCCTCGGCCACCACGCTCAGGCCCAGCGCGTGGGCCAGGCGGATGACGGCGTCGATCACGGCCCGGGCGTCTTCCTTGGTCTGCAGGTCCTGCACGAAGCTGCGGTCGATCTTGACCTGGCGCGCGGGCAGCTTGCGCAGGTGGCTCAGGCTCGAATAGCCGGTGCCGAAATCGTCGATCGACAGGAACACGCCGACGCGCGCCAGGCCCTCGAAGGTGCGCTGCGTGGCCTTGATGTCTTCCATGGCGACCGATTCGGTGATCTCGCACAGCAGCAGCGACGCCGGCACGTTGTGCCGCAGCAGCGCCCGTTCGACGCGCGCGACGAAGTCGACCTCGCGCAGTTGCATGACCGACAGGTTCACGGCCACGCACATCTGCGTGCCCTGCGCCTGCCATTGCGCGATCTGGCGGCAGGCCTCGTCGAGGATCCAGTCGCCCAGGTGCACGATGAGGCCGAAGCGCTCGGCCAGCCCGATGAATTCGGTCGGGCCGATGAGGCCGTGCTGCGGATGGTTCCAGCGCACCAGCGCTTCCACGCCGCTGATGCTGTCGCCCACGCCGTTGATCTTGGGCTGGTAGTACAGCTCGAACTGCTTGAGCTCGACCGCCCGGCGCAGGTCGCTTTGCAACTGCAGTTGCTTGGCGGCGTCGGCGCCCATGTGCGACTCGAACATCACATAGTTGCCGCCGCCCGCGCGCTTGGCCTCGTACATGGCCGCGTCGGCATTGGCGACGAGCTTGTCGGGCTCGCCCTGTTCGGGGTGCAGCACGATGCCGATGGAGCACGCGATCTGCAGCAGCTTGCCCTGCACGTTGAAAGGCTCTCCGAGCGCGCGCAGCACGCGGTTGGCGGCTTCCGCGCATTCGGCGCGGTCGTGCACGCCTTCGAGCAGCAGCAGGAACTCGTCGCCACCGATGCGGGCCACGGTGTCGCTTTCTCGCGTGTTGCGGGCGAGGCGCTCGGCGGCCACGCACAGGATGCGGTCGCCGGCCGAGTGGCCGAACGAATCGTTGATGGGCTTGAATCCGTCGAGGTCGACAAAAAGAACGGCAATGCACTCCTCGACCTGCAACTGGTTGGCGCGGTTCATGCGCGCCAGGGCGTGGCGCAGGCGGTCTTCGAACAGCACGCGGTTGGGCAGGCCGGTCAGCGCGTCGGTGAAGGCGCGTTTCTGCAGTTCATGGTTGGCCTGGGTGAGTTCTGCGTTGGCCTCTTCGAGCGAGCTCGACAGGCGCCTGGCGACCAGTTGCAGTCGCGATTCGAGAATCGAAGTGAAGAGCGTGCCGAGCAGCAGCAGCCCCGAAGCCAGCCCAACGATGGCGGTGAGCCCCGTGCCGTACAACTGGCCAGAACTCAGGCAGACCGAATCGGCCGGGAAGTTCGCCGCCGCCATGCCGGTGTAGTGCATGCCGCAGATCGCGATGCCCATGACGACCGAAGCCAGCAACTGAAAGGCCACGCGGTAGGTGCTGTGGGCATTGCCCAGGTGCTTGAAGATGACCAGCGCAGCGGCCGAGGCGCCCAGGCCGATCAGCAGCGACACCAGCACCGTGGGCACATGCCAGACGATGGGCGGCGCCATGTCGAGCGCGGCCATGCCGATGTAGTGCATGCCGCAGATGCCGACCGCCATGGCCAGGGAGGCGATGGCGATGCGGCGCAGTCCGTAGTCGGCCTCGCTGGCCACCCACAGCGCGACGCCCGACGCCATGACGCCGGCCACCCACGAGGCCAGGGTCAGCCCGCCCGAAAAGCCCAGCGAAATGGGCAGCGAAAAACCCAGCATGCCGACAAAGTGCATGGACCAGATGCCCGTGCCCATGGCCAATGAGCCCAGGGCCCACCACAGCAGGTGGGGCCGTCCGCTGGCATGCCGGACCCGGCGCGACAGGTCAAGGGCTACATAGGAAGCGAGCGTTGCAAGGAGCAGGGACGCAGCGACAGCCCACAGGTTGTGGTGCGACGGGAGAAAGGCGGGGAGGTTGTTCACGGTGCAGAAGCCGTTCGGGCCGCCTGGCGAGCACCGCGCCGGCGCTCATGTCCTCAGGCAGAAGCCGGCCATCGCGGATGAGTCTGCCACAGTTTCTCCGGCTGGCGCCGTACCATGCGAGCCCAAGGGGCAGGGTGCATCCAGAAGCCGCTTTGCCGCGTACGGGTGTCAAGGGCACGCATTCCGGCGTGCCTTCAGCCGAGGAAAAGTCATGCCGCAGGACATCGCATTCGCCATCCGCTGGGTCGAAAAGGGCCTGGTGCCGGACCCGGTGGTCCGCCGGGGCATCCGCCGGTTGCTGAAAGACCGGCTCGCGGAGTTGCATTCCGGCAACGCCCTGGCGGTGGCCGAGCTGACGCAAGACTTCGTCGCCCGCATGGGCGCGGCCAACCTGGCCCCCCTGCCCGAAAAGGCCAACGAGCAGCACTACGAAGTTCCGGCCGCCTTCTTCGGCGAAGTGCTGGGAAACCACCGCAAATACAGCAGCTGCTACTGGCCCGAGGGCACCCGCACCCTGGAAGAGGCCGAATCCGCCGCGCTGGCCGCCACCTGCGAGCGTGCCGGACTGGCCGACGGGCAGGACGTGCTGGAGCTGGGCTGCGGCTGGGGCTCGCTCACGCTCTGGATGGCCGAGCACTACCCGGGCAGCCGCGTCACGGCGCTGTCCAACTCCAATTCCCAGCGCGAATACATCGAGGCCGAGGCCGCCCGGCGCGGCCTGGGCAACGTGCGGGTGCTGACGCGCGACATCAACGTGTTCGACACCGACGAGCGCTTCGACCGCGTGGTGTCGGTCGAGATGTTCGAGCACCTGCGCAACTGGCCCCAGGCTTTTGCCAACGTGGCGCGCTGGCTCCGGCCGGGCGGGCGCTTCTTCATGCATGTGTTCGCCCACAAGGAGGCGCCGTACCCCTTCGAGGTGCGCGACCCGAGCGACTGGATGAGCAAGTACTTCTTCTCCGGCGGCATGATGCCCAGCGACGACCTGGCGCTGCACTGCCAGGACGACCTGCGCCTGCTGCGCCGCTGGCGCTGGGAAGGCAGCCACTACCAGCGCACGGCCGAGGCCTGGCTGCGCAACATGGACGAGCGCCGCGACACGCTGCGCCCGCTGTTCCAGGCCACCTACGGCGCCGAGGCCAATGTGTGGTGGACGCGCTGGCGGCTGTTCTTCATGTCGGTGGCGGAGCTGTTCGGCTTCGACCATGGGCAGCGCTGGTGGGTGAGTCACTATCTTTTTGAACGTCGGGGCGGATGAGCGGCATGGTGGGCCTGGCGCTGGCCGGCTTGGTCTTGACCGCGTCGCTGGCCTTCCTGACCTGGCTGGCCAGCCTGGCGCGCCATGACGCGAGCCTGATCGACCGCATGTGGCCGGTCTGCATCGTGGGCGCGGGGCTCGTGTATTTCGTGCTGCTGCCGGTGCAGACGGTGCGCGGGCTGTGCATGGCGGTGCTGGGTGCGGCATGGGCGGTGCGGCTGTGCCTGTACATCACCTGGCGCAACTGGGGCCACGGGGAAGACCGGCGCTACCAGGCGATACGGGCGCGCAACCAGCCGAACTTCGGCTTCAAGAGCCTGTACCTGGTGTTCGCGCTGCAGGCGGTGCTGGCGTGGATCGTCTCGGCGCCGTTCCTGCCGGGCGCCGCAGCGGCGCGGCCTCTGGGGGCGCTGGACGCGCTGGGCATTCTGCTGGCGCTGTTCGGCATCTTCTTCGAGGCGATCGGCGACGCGCAGATGGCGCGTTTCAGGGCCGAGCCGAAGAACAAGGGCCAGGTGATGGACCGCGGCCTGTGGCGCTACACGCGCCACCCCAACTACTTCGGCGAGGCCTGCGTCTGGTGGGGGCTGTGGCTGCTGGCCATCGGCGGCGCGGGGTGGGGCGGGGCTTGGAGCGTGGTGTCGCCGCTGCTCATGACCTGGCTGCTGCTGAAGGTCTCGGGCGTGAGCATGCTCGAAAGCGACATCGGCGAGCGCCGCCCGGCATACCGCGACTACATCGCGCGCACCAACGCCTTCGTTCCGGGGCCGGTGCGCGCCGACCACCACAAGGCGCCATGAGAAAGACGATGCAGAAGAAGCACTGGCTTTGCGCGCTGGCCGCATTGGCAGCGTTGTCGAACGGGGCGGCCACCGCCTCGGCCGCCGGCCCCGCCGGTGGCGAATGGGACTTTCGCGTGCTGCTCGACGACTCGCCCATCGGCGAGCACCGCTTCGCGCTGGCCACCACCGGCGGCGAGCGCAAGCTGGTGAGCGAGGCGCGCTTCGCGGTCAAGCTGCTGGGCGTGACGGTCTACCGCTACCGGCACGAGGCCACTGAGCTGTGGCGCGGCGACTGCCTGCGCCGGCTTAACTCGAAGACCGACGACGACGGCACGCCCGAGAAGGTGAGCGCCGAACCCACGGGCGACGACGTGCTGGCCGTGGTCACGCCCAAGGGCACGCAGTCGGTCGACGGCTGCGTGATGAGCTTTGCCTACTGGAACCCCGCGATCCGTACGCAGGCCCGGCTGCTGAACGCGCAGAGCGGCAAGATCGAGCCGGTGCGCATCAGCAAGGCCGGCAGCGGCACGGTGGAAGTGCGCGGCCAGCCTGTGGAGGCCACGCGCTGGCGCATCGCGACCGACGCGCAGCCCATCGACGTCTGGTATTCGCAGCAGGGCGAATGGCTGGGGCTCGACTCCACGGTCGGCGGCAACCGCAAGCTCAGCTACCGGCTGAAGTAGGGCCGTGGCGGCGGCGGGCCGGCGGTGGCACCATCCGTTGCAGTGAAGCCCTCGTTGAAACGTATGTTGTTGCGCATCGTCCTGGCTGGCGTGGTCTGCCTCGCGGTCGCCGTGCTGGCGGGCGTGGTGTACGAGCAGCTCGGCCGCTATCGCGCGGTGCGCGACTTTCCGCCGCCCGGCAAGATGATCGACGTGGGCGGCGGCCGCCGCATACAGCTCGACTGCCGGGGCAGCGGCTCGCCCACGGTGGTGTTCGAGTCGGGCCTGAGCATCGACGGCTCGCTGAGCTGGGCGCCGGTGCAGCCGCAGGTCGCGGTGCATACGCGCACCTGTTCGTACAGTCGCGCGGGGCTGATGTGGAGCGACCCTTCGAATGCGCCCTACAGCGCCCGGCAGGTCGCGCAAGACCTGCACGAGGCCTTGACCCGCGCGGGCGAGCACGGGCCCTTCGTGCTGGTCGGGCAGTCGATGGGCGGGCTCTACGCCGTCAATTTCACGCAGCATTTCGGCGACGAGGTGGCGGGGCTGGTGCTGGTCGATCCCTCGCACCCGGACCAGGTCGCGCGCGTGGCGGCCTACATGGTGGAGACGCGCTCGCTGCAGTCGCGCATCGGCGTGGCGCTGGCTTGGTCGGGCCTGCTGCGGGCGGCGGCCTCGATGCTGCTGTCGCAGGCGCCGCACCAGACGGCGCACGACGCGCAGGCGGTTCGCGCCTTCGCGCCCAAGTCCATGCGCACGCAACTGGTGGAAGGCGACGCCATGGACGCCACGCTCGCCGAGACCGGCGGCTTCAGGAACCTGGGCCATCGCCCGCTGGTGGTGCTGACGGCCATGGCGCCCTACACCGAGGCCGAGCTGCGCGGCATGAAGATCACGCCGCAGCAGGGCACCCAGGTGCAGGCCATCTGGAAGCAGATGCACGCGGAAATGGCGGGCTGGTCTACGCGCAGCGTGCACCGGCTGCTGCCGAACGCCGGCCACGACATCCAGTTCGACGACCCGCAGGCGGTGATCGACGCGGTGCTGTCGGTCGTGTCCACCGTCCGCTCCGACCGGGGCGGGGCGCCGCGCTGACCGCGCTGGCCGCGTTGACCGCGCTGACGCGGCGCGCGACTACCAGCGGATCTTCATGCCCACGCTCGCGTCGATGCCGCTCCTGACGCGGGTGTCGCCACCGGCGGACCACAGCTTGCCGATTTCCGCGTAGAGGCTCGCGCTCTGCGTGAGCTGCAGCGTGGCGCCGGTCGCCAGCTCGGTGCTGGTGCCGCCGGTGCGCGTGGCGATGGGGGTGGCGCCGGCCGGGCCGATGAAGTTCGCCACGTCGGTGCCGCTGCTGCTGCGGTATACGTTGAAGCGCACGTAGGGCTGCAGCCGGCCGGCGGGCGTGGCGATCTCGCCCTTGATACGCACGCCCGCGCGCGCCAGCCAGCCGTCGTGATTGTTCTGCTGCACCAGCGCGCCGATGATGCTGCTGTCGCCCAGGTCCAGCCGCTGGCGCACCAGCTGCAACTGCGGCTCGATGACCCAGTCGCGCGCGATGGCGAATGCCTGGCCCACCTCCACGGACGCCAGCAGGCTGTTGCCCTTGCCGGTGCTCGAGAAGCCCAGCGTGGGCGATTCGGTGTAGCGGTGGCGTCCGGCCTGCAGCACGCCGTCCACGTACAGGCCGCTGTCGTTCTTCCAGGTGGCGTAGGCGCCCAGGTACTCGCTGTGCAGGCTGTTGGTGCCGGCCAGCGAGTTCTGCAGCCCGCCGACGAAGCCGTTCACGCGCATGTCGCCTTCCAGTTCGCCCACGTACACGCCGACGCGCCAGTTGGGGTTGGCCCACAGGTCGGTGCCGGCCTGGAAGCCGGTGAGGCGTCCGCTGCTGCCGGGGCTGACCGTGCCGCTCTGGCCGATGGTGCGGTCGGTGCTGATGACGCGGGCCCAGGCCTGGCGGTAGCCCATCTCGGGCGTGGCCGTGTTGGTGCCGCCCGAAAGGCTGACGCCGGTGTCGTCGCCCACGCGCTGGTGCAGGTTGGACAGCATCGCGAGGTTGGACTGGCGCAGCTGCTCGGGCAGCGCGGCGTACAGCGGCACTTCGGCGCGGTAGGTCGGCACGACCACGCCGCCGCCGCTCGTGCTGCCGCCGCCGCTGCCACCGGTGCTGGTCGTGCCGCCGCCGGTGACGGGCGTGCCGGTCACCGGGTCGACGGTCATGGTCGAGCGCAGGTACCAGTTGTCGCCCGCGCCGCTGGCATCGGCCGCGTACAGGCGGTACTGGTAGGCGCCGGCGTCCACGTGGCCGCCCGCCAGGCTGAAGGCGCTCTTGGTGGTCTGCGCGGTGGTGGTGGCGCCGTTGATGGCGCTGATCACCTCGATGCCGTTGCCGGAGGTGAGCGCGCCCAGGCCGCCCAGGTTGGTGATCTGCACGTTGGTGGTGCCGCTGGCGATGGCGGTGCTGCCGCTGAGGATCAGCCGGTCGCTCGCGCTGCTGCTGTCGCCCAGCGCCGTGCCCAGCCGCAGCGTGCCGCCGTTGCCCACCCACGGCCCGGTGACGGTGAGCGTGGTGCCCGGCGCGCTGCCCACCAGCGAGACCGTGCCGCTGTTGGCGAGCGACGCCAGCGTCTGGCTATGGCCCGCCAGGTCCAGCGTGGCGCCCGATCCGACGGTGAAGGCGCTCGCGCTGCTGAAGGTGTTGGCCGCGCCGGCGGCCAGCGTGCCGGCGTTCACGCTGGTGCTGCCGGCGTAGGTGTTGGTGCCGCTCAGCGTCAGGGTGCCGGCGCCGTTCTTCACGAGGCCGCTGGCGCCGGAGATGGGGCCGGTCCAGCTCAGGTTGTGGCCGTTGGTGTCGAAGGTGCCGGTGCCGCCGAGCAGCAGGGCGCTGCCCACGCTCAGGCCGTCGGCGCCGGCGATCACGCTGGCGGTGGCGCCGCTGTCGATGGCCACCGCGCCGGTCAGCACGTTGCCCGTGTTCAGGGTCAGGCTGTTGCTGCCGCCGGTGAATTCGACGGCCGAGGCGCGCGTCACGCCGTCGCCGCCCAGCCCGCCGGCGATGCTGCCGCTGTTGGTGATGGCAAGGTTGGAGCCCATCACGCCCACGCCGCCCGCGCCGTTGGCACCGCTCGCGCCGCCGTTGCTGTTGG
>JACXTT010005197.1_pt1 | contig 18997 bp, 18 predicted proteins | sample 9270951 | NCBI WGS metagenome assembly JACXTT01 (sample SAMN15532306, study PRJNA645909) | rock metagenome | isolation source: weathered quartz diorite | place: Puerto Rico | collected 2017-06-21 | reverse complement strand
GTTTCGGGCCTTGCCGACAAGGCCGCGCTGATCGGCGACGACGTGCATGCCGTGCTGACGCTGGAAGGCTCGGTCGCCGCGCGCAACCACATTGGCGGCACCGCGCCCGAGCAGGTGCGTGCCGCGATCGCCGCCGCGCGCACCGCGTTGCAGCCGTAAGTTTCACGTAAGCTGCAGTCCCCGAAAACGCCACGATGGCCTCGCCATCGTGGCGTTTTTCTTTATGCGTGCAAGGATTGCGCGGTGCGGTAGGTAGTAGCCCCAAGCGCCGATAAATTTTGTTACAGATAAACTAATCGCCGCAAAAAACCGGGGAGACAACCCATGAACTACTTGCTTGGTCTGTCACGGCAGATCGACAGGTTGAATCAGCACACAGGCAGGCTTGCAAACATCATGATCCTGCTGTCGTGCCTGATCAGCGCGGGCAACGCCCTCCTGCGCTACGGCTTTAACCTGAGCGACAACTGGCCACTCGAGTTGCAGTGGTATATGTTTGCCGTCGCCGTGATGTTTGGCGCCTCCTACACCTTCCAGCGCAACGAGCACGTCCGCGTGGACCTGATCTACGGCAACGTGTCCGAGCGCGCGCAGCACTGGATCGACATCTTCGGGATCGTCGTCTTCCTGCTGCCGTCGACCATCCTGTTCACGTGGCTGTCGTGGGAATCGCTGTTCCTGCCCTCGTGGCGCATCCTCGAGCAATCGGGCAATTCCGGCGGCCTGCCGCGTTACCCGATCAAGCTGGTGGTGCCCATCGGCTTTGCCCTGCTGACGCTGCAGGGCGTGTCCGAACTGATCAAGCGCTTCGCCGCCCTCAAGGGCCTCGTGCGCATCGAATCGAAATACGAGAGGCCGGTGCAATGATCCCGTTGGAATATATGCCGCCGCTGATGTTCGGCGGCCTCGTGGTATTCATGCTGATCGGCTTCCCGGTCGCGTTCTCGCTGTCGGCGGTCGGCCTGGCGTTCGGCTTCCTCGCCATCGAATGGGGCTACTTCCCCGCCAGCTTCCTGCAGGCGGTGCCGAGCCGGGTGTTCGGCAGCGTGCTCGCCAACGAACTGCTGCTGGCCATCCCGTTCTTCACCTTCATGGGCGCGATCTTGGAGAAGTGCGGGCTGGCCGAGGACATGCTCGACTCGATGGGCCAGTTGTTCGGCCCGGTGCGCGGCGGCCTCGGTTATTCGGTGATCATCGTCGGCTTCATCCTGGGCGCGATCACCGGCACGGTGGCCGCGCAGGTGATCGCGATGGCGATGATCTCGCTGCCGGTGATGATGCGCTACCGCTACAACATGAAGTACGCCACCGGCGTGCTGGCCGCGTCGGGCACCATCACGCAGCTGGTGCCGCCGTCGCTGGTGCTGGTGGTGCTGGCCGACCAGTTGAAGACGCCGGCCGGCAGCGCCGACGTGGGCAGCATGTACCTGGGCGCGTGGGGCCCGTCGATCGTGCAGATCCTGCTGTTCGCGCTCTACACCTTCGTGCTGACCCGCATCAAGCCCGACTGGCTGCCGCCTGTGCCGGCCGAGGCCCGCACGCTCACCGGCTTCGCCCTGTGGCGCAAGTGCCTGCGCGGCATCATCCCGTGCGCGGTGCTGATCTTCCTCGTGCTCGGCACCATCATGCTGGGCATTGCGACGCCGACGGAATCGGGCGCCATGGGCGCGGTCGGCGCGCTGGTGCTGGCCGTGATCCGCGACAAGGGCTTCAGCAAGATCGACCGCAACATCTACCGCGTGGGCATCGGCGCCACGCTGGTGGCCGCGGCCATCGGCGTGTTCGCGTTCGGCTCGCACGTGTTCCGTATCCCGCTGGCGGTGGCGTACCTGGTCGTGCTGTGGCTGCTGATCCGCGCCGGCCAGTTGACGGAGCTGCGCCGCCTGATCGTCGAGGCCTACCAGTCGACCGCGCGCATCACCGCCATGGTGGTGTTCATCCTGATCGGCTCCACCTGCTTCTCGGTGGTGTTCCAGGGCGTGGACGGCGGCGCGTGGGTGGAGCACCTGTTCACCTCGCTGCCGGGCGGCTGGATCGGCTTCCTGATCGTGGTGAACCTGTTCATCTTCTTCCTGGCGTTCTTCCTCGACTTCTTCGAGATTGCCTTCATCGTGGTGCCGATGCTGGCGCCGGTGGCGGTCAAGATCCTGGCACCGGTGGTCGCCGACTCGATGGGCGGCAACCCGGAGGCAGCGGCGTCGGCGGCGCTGGTGTGGTTCGGCGTGATGCTGTGCGTGAACATGCAGACCTCGTTCATGCACCCGCCATTCGGCTTCGCGCTGTTCTATCTGCGCGGCATCGCACCGAAGGAAGTGAAGAGTTCCGACATCTACTGGGGCGCCCTGCCCTGGGTCGGCCTGCAGATGGTGATGGTGCTGCTGGTGATGTTCTGGCCGGGCATGGTCACGGCCTTCCTGGACAAGGGATCGCTGAAACACAGCAATGCGGCGGAGGTGAGCATCCCGCTTGGCGGCGAGCCGGAGAAGCCGGCATCGGCGCCGGGGACGCTGGAATTGCCGGGTACGGCTCCGTCGCCCGAACCGGCTGGTCCGCAGTTTGAATTCGAGAAGAAGAACTGAACGCCAGCCGGCGATCCGCTGGAAACGGAAAAGCCCCGCAGTGATGAACTGCGGGGCTTTTCTGTTCATCCTTCCCTCAATGCAGCGTGTAGAGCGTTTGCCGCCCCTCGGCATAGAGGGCCATGGCGATCTCCAGGATTTCATTGCGATGCCGGTCGAAGGAGGCCAGCACCCCAGCTTCGTCGGCACCGAGATCCGAATCGAAATTCATCAGTACGCGGTCTTCCACAAGGAAGGTAATCTCGCGCGCGTTGTCATAACCCCAGAACAACACGCCATGCCTGGACGCATCGTAGCTGCGACTGGGGTTGGGAAAACTGAGTGCCATGTCGTCCTGCCTTCTGCGCCCTTGACGGGCCGGGTTGCCACGCCCACTAGCTGCGCGTAGGGCCTTCGCTAGTGCGTATCGCCTTTCATGCTCTCGGCTTCCATCGCGGCATGCCACTCCTCATACGCCTCGATTGGCTCCATGTCCTGGTCGACGAACGCGGCTGCGCGCTCCGCGGCGGCCAACGCATCGGGCGGGATGTCGCTCTGGCTGTCGTCCTCGGTACTTGGCGGCAGCAACATGTCTTCAAGCATGCCGCGTAGCTCCGGGGTATTCCACGGCTTGCCCAGCCGGGCCTTTCTGTTCAGGTAGTGACGGATTTCCGCGTCCTGCTCGGCGGTAAGTGGAAGCCCGCGAAATGTCGGGTCCGTGTTGTGATGGATCATGATGCGCCCCCCGAAGCGGTCTGCGCTTTCAATGTGGAGAGTTCGATTCCCTGAGGTGAACGTTCCAAGTGGCGTGTCATCACTGTGCCGCGTGTCCGCGGCCCACTGATTTACATCTTCTTCTTGGCGACACCTTCGATCCCAACCCGCGAATGAACCGTGTTGAGCGGGGTTGCAGGCACTGACGGCTTCTTGGGCTGCTTGGGTTTTTTCGCTTCGCGAGTGCTGCGTAGCTGACTCTTGGCCATGGTGTGACTCCTGTTGCGTTACTTGCCAAGACGGCAATTCCAGCATACGCGCTAGGTACTCATTTCAAAATAAGATTTCCTCAAGCTGAAGGATGCGCCGTGACTCTCCGGGACCATACATCTTGGTCGGCGCCCAGGCAGTCGGCGAGGAACGCCACCGTGGCCCGCACCGCCGGCAACTGGCCACGGCGCGCGGGCATCAGCATCGTGGTCGTGACGGTGCCGGCGGTCCAGTCCGGCAGCACGTGGACCAGTTGCCCCGCCTGCAGCGCAGGCCGCACCATTTGCTCCGGCAGCGGGACGATGCCAAGACCGGCGGCGGCCGCGCCAGCCAGCACCATCGATTCGTTGACCGTCATCCGGGCAAGCGGTGATACCTCGACCCGTTCGCCCGCCGGGCCGCACAGCCGCCAGGTGCCGGCCGCCGCGCCGGTCAGCAGGCCATCGTGCCGTGCGAGATCGGCCGGCGATTGGGGCTCGCCCTGCCGTGCCAGGTAGGCCGGCGCGGCCACCAGCACGATCAGCTCCACGGCAAGCTGGCGCTGCACCAGGCCGGAATCCGGCAGCGGGCTGAAATGGCTGCGCACGGCGATATCGAAACCTTCTTGCACGATGTCGACCATGCGGTCCGATACCTCCAGTTGCACGTGCAGCTTCGGGTAAGCGCGCGCGAGCGCGGGCAAGTGCTCGGCCAGGTACAACTGCGCGGTCGGCACGGCGGCAGTCATCCGAACCGTCCCGCTTGGCTCGGCCACGCGCCGGTGGACAGCCTCCTGCGCGGCCTCGGCCTCGATCATCGCGGCGCGCGCATGCTCGAAGACGTCGCGCCCCACGTCTGTCAGCGTGAAGCTGCGCGAGCTGCGGTAGATCAGCCGCGCCTGCAGGCTCTCTTCCAGTTCGGCCACGCGTTTGCTGACGGTGGACTTCGGGCAGTCCAGGTGGCGCGCGGCGGCGGCGAAGCCGCCGTGCGAAACGGCCGCGACGAAGAAGTGAAGATCGTTCAGGTTGAGCATGGCAGGGTCGATGTCTACAAGCATGGACTATATGTTCAATATTTGCCGACTACTCACCCAAAGTCCACAAATCTATAGTTCCCCTGTGCCCGCGCTGGCGGGTCTCACTCTCAAATCACAGGAGAACACCATGCAACCCATCCTTTTCTACGGCGTGCCCTCCGGCTGCTCGTTCGGTTCCATCGTCGCGCTCGAATGGCTCGGCGCGCCCTACCGGCTCTCGCGCATCGAAATGCCCGGGGTCGTGACCAGCGACGCCTACCGGCGCCTCAACCCGATCGGCGAGACCCCGACGTTGATGGACGGGAGCGGCCAGGTGATCAGCGAAAGCCAGGCGATCCTCAACCACATCGGCGCGCGCGGCATCGACAAGCAACTCGGCTTTGCCCAGGGCACGCGCGACTTCGACCGCCTGAACCAGACGCTGGGCTACCTCAACACCAGCTTCTTTAACGCGTTCGCGCCGCTCTGGTACGCGCTGGAGCACGGCGACGACGCGGACAAGGGAGCGCTGCGGAAGTACGGCGCGGCGGAGGTGCTGAACGTCCACGCCGAACTGGAAACCATGCTCGGCAGCAAGCCGTGGCTGCTCGGCGACCACAAGACGGTGGCCGACGCCTACTTCATTGGACTGGCACGCTGGACCCGGTACCACGACGTGCTGGACCGCCGCGACTACCCGAACCTGCAGCGGCTCTATGACAAGCTGGAGGCCGACCCGGCCGTGAAGTTCGCGCACGCGATCGAGCGGCAGGCAGAGGCGCGGAGCGCCGGCGGATTCGCCGGCCACGTCAGCCTGCAGGAGGCGCTGGCGCTGTTGCCGTAAAAGCAAAAGGCCTCGCGGCATTGCCGCGAGGCCTTTTGTTCATGCCGGGGCGCGAGCGCCTCAGCCGGTCTGCTTCACGCAGTCCACGAAGTACACCTTCTGCCCGTCGACCTCGTCCTCCACCAGCCCGTGGATATCGGTCTCGAAGCCGGGGAACAGCTTGTTGAACTCGCGCGCGAACTTCAGGTACTGCACGATGGTGCGGTTGAAGCGCTCGCCCGGAATCAGCAGCGGAATGCCCGGCGGGTACGGCGTCAGCAGGATCGCGGTCACGCGGCCCTCCAGCTCGTCGACAGGCACGCGCTCGATCTCGCGGTGCGCCATCATCGCCCACGCGTCCGACGGCTTCATCGCCGGCTCCATGTCCGACAGGTACATCTCGGTCGTCACGCGCGCGACGTCGTTGGCCTTGTAGACGCTGTGGATGGCATCGCACAGATCGCGCAGGCCCATCCGCTCGTACTGCGGATGCTTGCCGACGAATTCCGGCAGCACGCGCCACAGCGGCTGGTTCTGGTCGTAGTCGTCCTTGAACTGCTGCAGTTCGGTCACCAGCGAGTTCCAGCGGCCCTTGGTAATGCCGATGGTGAACATGATGAAGAACGAGTACAAGCCCGTCTTCTCGATGATGATGCCGTGCTCGGCCAGGTACTTGGTGACGATGGCCGCCGGGATGCCGCGCTCGCTGAACTCGCCGTCGACGTCAAGGCCCGGGGTGATGATCGTGGCCTTGATCGGGTCGAGCAGGTTGAAGCCTTCGGCCAGGTCGCCAAAGCCGTGCCAGCGCTCGTTGGCCTTGAGCATCCACGCTTCGCGATCGCCAATGCCGTCCTCGATCAGCGCGTCCGGTCCCCACACCTTGAACCACCAGTCGCCATTGTTGGCCACGTCGTAGTCGGCTTCCACCTTGCGCACGGCGCGGCGGAAGTCCAGCGCCTCCTGAATGCTTTCCTCGACCAGCGCGGTGCCGCCCGGCGCCTCCATCATCGCCGCGGCCACGTCGCACGAGGCAATGATCGAGTACTGCGGGCTCGTCGAGGTATGCATCAGGTAGGCCTCGTTGAAGCGATAGCGGTCCAGCTTGCGCGTCTCCGAGTCCTGCACGAGGATCTGCGAGGCTTGCGACAGGCCGGCCAGCAGCTTGTGCGTGGACTGCGTGGCGAACACCAGCGCGTCCTTGCTGCGCGGACGGTCGGGGCCGATCGCGTGCATGTTGTGATAGAACGCGTGGAACGCCGCATGCGGCAGCCAGGCTTCATCGAAGTGCAGCGTGTCGATCTCCGAGGCGAGCATTTCCTTGATCTGCTCGGCGTTGTACAGCACGCCGTCGTAGGTACCCTGCGTGATCGTCAGGATGCGCGGCTTCTGATTCTTGGCCTTGCTCGCGAACGGGTGGTTCGCGATCTTCCTGCGGATGGTCTCCGGGTCGAACTCGCTCTTCGGGATCGGGCCGATGATGCCGTAGTGGTTGCGCGTCGGCATCAGGAAAACGGGAATGGCGCCCGTCATCATGATCGCGTGCAGGATCGACTTGTGGCAGTTGCGGTCCACCACCACGATGTCGCCCGGCGCCACGTTGGCATGCCAGACCATCTTGTTCGACGTCGACGTGCCGTTCGTCACGAAGAACATGTGGTCCGAATTGAAGATGCGCGCGGCGTTGCGCTCGGAGGCGGCCACCGGGCCAGTGTGGTCCAGCAGCTGGCCCAGTTCCTCGACGGCGTTGCAGACGTCGGCGCGCAGCATGTTCTCGCCGAAGAACTGGTGGAACACCTGGCCGACCGGGCTCTTCAGGAACGCCACGCCACCCGAGTGGCCCGGGCAGTGCCACGAGTACGAGCTGTCTTGCGCGTAGTCGATCAGCGCCTTGAAGAACGGCGGCGCCAGCGAATCGAGGTAGACCTTGGCTTCGCGGATGATGTGCCGGGCCACGAACTCCGGCGTGTCCTCGAACATGTGGATGAAGCCGTGCAGTTCGCGCAGGATGTCGTTGGGGATGTGGCGCGAGGTGCGGGTTTCGCCGTACAGGAAGATCGGCAGGTCAGTATTGCGGCGGCGCACCTCGTTGACGAAGGCGCGCAGCTTCTCGATGGCGGCAGCCTCCGGCTGGTCGTCGTCGCGCACGAACTCGTCGTCGTCGATCGACACGATGAACGTGGAAGCCCGGCTGGACTGCTGCGCGAACGACGTCAGGTCGCCATAACTGGTCAGGCCCATGACTTCCATGCCCTCGCGCTCGATGGCCTCGGCCAGCGCGCGAATGCCCGAGCCGGAGATGTTCTCGGAGCGGAAGTCTTCGTCGATGATGATGACGGGAAAGCGGAATTTCATCGGGCGTCCTTGATGAAAATTAACTGCACGAAAAAGGACTTGAGCCACATGGCCGGCGGCGGGTTGCGCAGCGGCTGCATGTGGCTCTGACGTCAGGTCTTGTCATGGCGCCGACGCGAATGCCGGCATTGTAAATGCGCTCAGGTCTTCGGCAATGTGACACCGTGCTGGCCCTGGTACTTGCCGCCACGGTCACGGTACGAGGTCTCGCAGACTTCGTCGCTCTCGAAGAACAGTACCTGCGCGCAGCCCTCGCCGGCGTAGATCTTGGCGGGCAGCGGCGTGGTGTTCGAGAACTCCAGCGTCACATAGCCTTCCCACTCCGGCTCGAACGGCGTCACGTTGACGATGATGCCGCAACGGGCATACGTGCTCTTGCCGAGGCAGATGGTCAGCACGCTGCGCGGAATGCGGAAGTACTCCATCGTGCGCGCGAGCGCGAACGAGTTGGGCGGGATGATGCAGACATCGCCCTTGAAATCCACGAACGACTTCTCGTCGAAGTTTTTCGGATCGACGATGGTGCTGTTGATGTTGGTGAAGATCTTGAACTCGTCGGCGCAGCGGATATCGTAGCCGTAGCTAGACGTGCCATACGAGACGATCTTGCGCCCGTCGGCCTCCCGGACCTGGCCGGGCGCGAACGGCTCGATCATGCCGTGCTGCTCCGCCATGCGGCGGATCCACTTGTCGGATTTGATGCTCATAGGAGTCGCGGGATGAACAAATGTGGGCGGGCTCGGGCTGGCATGGCAGCCGTCGGAACCCTGCTCGCATTTGCTCACGGGCGCCCGGCTGCGCACTTGGCGGACAGGCCGGGGCCTCGCAATGGGCCGCATTGTACAACCAATTGGCGGCGACGCCGTCACTCGGAAATGCGGCTTACGCGAGCGCGCCTTCGGCGGGCCGCTCCTCGGGCAGGCTGTGGCGGAAGCGTCCGCGCCCGGTGTAGAGCAGGAAGTGCTTGCCGGTGCAGCGCGCGAACAGCGTCAGGTTGACCCGCTGCGCCATCTGGTAGCCCATCTGGGTCACGCCGGAGCGCGAGAGCAGGAACGGGATGCCCATCTGGGCGCCCTTGATGACCATCTCGGACGTCAGCCGCCCGGTGGTGTAGAAGATCTTGTCGTCGCCACGCATGCCTTCCAGCCACATCCGGCCGGCAATGGCATCCACCGCGTTGTGGCGGCCCACGTCCTCGACGAACATCAGCAGCTCGCGGCCCTGGAACAATGCACAGCCGTGCACGGAGCCGGCCTGCTTGTAGACCGACTGCTGCAGGCGGATGGTGTCGATGATGCTGTAGAGCGTGTCCTGGTCGAGCGTGGCGTCGTCAGGCAGGCGGATGCTGTCGACTTCATCGAGCAGCGAGCCGAACACGGTGCCCTGCCCGCAGCCGGTCGTGACCACGCGACGGGCGGTGCGCTCCTCGATGCGGTCCACGCCGTTGCGGGTGGTCACGGCGGCCGACTCGGTTTCCCAGTCGACCTGCACGGCCGCGATGTCCTCGATCGATTCCACCAGCCGCTGGTTGCGCAGGTAGCCCAGCACCAGGTGTTCCGGCGCGCCGCCCAGCGTCATCAGCGTGACCAGCTCGCGCTTGTCGAGGTAGACGGTCAACGGGCGCTCGCCGGGCAGGTAGGCCGGACGCGCGCGCCCCTGCTCGTCGACCACTTCGACCTCTTCGATCAGTGGCACGGCGGCCTGGGTAAGTTCGGGGCGCAGGATCATGGGATGGGGGTCAGGTACGGCCGACCCGGGGGCTTCGGTGGCGGCGCCGGCTCGGCGCCGCCGGTGTCAGGGCGAGGTCTTGGGCGATTGTACCGCCGCAGCGGGCTTCTGCTCGGCGACTGCCGCCGCAGGAGCGGGGGCGGCCGGCGCGGAGGCAGCCACCGGCGGTACGAACGGGCCCGGATCGGCGCAAGCGGGCGTCTGCACGGGCGGGCGGGTTTCCTTGCCCTTGGCCTTCATGTCGTCGTAGTAGCGCGCCGCCGCCTTGTCCTGCGCGCGGCACAGTTGGTACGCGGCCACCTTGTCGGACCAGGCGGTGCGAGCGCGGGTCTCCTCGGCCTTCTGTTTCTGCGCGTCGGTCGGCGGCGGCAGCTTGGCCAGCGCGCCGGTGGCGCCCAGGGCGCCGGCGGCAAGCGCGATCAGCAGGGAAATGCGTGTCATGGAATCGGTTCCTGGCAGACGTTAGCGTGGCGCGGCGGCATCGGGCCGTGCGCCTTCGCGCGGCGTCGAGCGCTGCGCGGGGATCTTGCCGGCCTTGATGTCGTCGTACCAAAGCTCGTGGTGTTCCTTGGCCCAGGCTTCGTCGACGTAGCCCTCGCGCATGGCGGCGTAGGCGCCCTCCATGCCGATCGTCGCCATGTAGATATGGCCCAGCGACATCGCGATCATCAGGATCGCGGCGATGGCATGGATCACGTTGGCGATCTGCATCGTGGACCGGTAGTAGTCCATGCCCGGCACGATCATGTCGAGCACCCAGCCCGAGGCCGACAGGATCAGCCCGAAGACCACCAGGCCGCCCCAGAACCACAGCTTTTCGCCGGCGTTGAAGCGCCCGCTCGGCACGTGCTCGCCGGTGACCAACCCGCCCGCCTTGCGCAGCCACAGCCAGTCGCTGCGGCTCGGCAGGTTGTCGCGCACGAAGAGCACGAAGGCGACGATGATCGACAGCGTGAAAATTGGCCCCGACACGTTGTGCAGGTTCTTCAGCAGGTAGGTCAGCCAGCCGAACAGCGTGTGCCCCATCAGCGGCAGCAGGAAGTGCTTGCCGAACAGGATCACGATGCCCGACAGCGCGAGGATCGAGAACGAGATCGCCATCGTCCAGTGGACGATGCGCTCAAACGGCGTGAAGCGCTCGATCAGGCGACCCGTGCGCGGCGACTTCAACGGAATGGCGCCCCGCCACGCAAAGAAGGCGAGGATGGCCGCCGGCACCAGCACCAGCAACCAGCCGCCCCAGACGGTGATGACGCCGTTGCGGAACAGGCGCCATTTCTGTCCGGTGCGCTGGATCAGCACGCCGGCTTCCTTGGCCGGCAGGCTGCTGTAGTGCGGCTGGTCGGAGTTGATCTCGCGCCAGACCGGTGCGTTGTTGCCCGGCTGGGTCACCGTGCGCGACTGCTGCGACTTCGCCTCGGCGGCGATGTCGCGCGGCGGCACGTTGAAGATGTTCTCCGACACGATGCCGGCAAGCGGCTGCGCCGGGTGTGTGGCCGGGTTGTTGGTCGCATCACCCGCGTTGGTCCCAGGGGCGGCCTGCGGCGCGGAGACCGGCGCCTGTGCGCGCGCATCGGCCGGCACGGCGAGCGTCAGCGCGCCCGCTGCCAGCACGGTGCCGGCAACGCCCGCGATCCATCGGGTCCAGCGGCCCCGGCGCCCGGTCCCTGCGCGACGGCCGGAATTCAACGTCGGCGTCATAGACTTCTCCTTCGGGTCATCGATGGCCAGAGGGCATTGCGCCCGCAGCATCGTCATGGCGTCCGGTTGTACTCGTTCTGGTTCTGGTTGCGCTGGCGGATCTGGTTTTGCCAGCTCGTCTTGTCACCCTGCGTCCAGCCCTTGGCGACGAAGGGATCGTCGGGTGCGCCCTGGTAGGCGGGCGCATCCGACTTCTTGTGCGCGGCGGTGGCGGTCTGCGGTTTCTCGCCGCAAGCCGCGAGCGCGAGGCCGCCAGCGGCCAGCAGCACGGTCAGGAAGCGCGCCCGGTTCATGACTGGCCTCCGGCGGTGGCCGGCGCCGACGGAGCGGCGGGCGTGGCAGGCGCAGACGGTGCAGCCGGCGCGGCGCCCTTGGTGCCATAGGCCGTGCCCCAGCCGAACACATCGCCACCCTTGCCGCGCTTGATGACGCGGTTGCGCAGGATGTCGGCGATCACGTCGCCGTCACCGCCAAGCAGCGCCTTGGTCGAGCACATTTCCGCGCACAGCGGCAACTTGCCCTCGGCCAGCCGGTTGCGGCCGTATTTCTCGAACTCTTCCTCGCTGCCGTTCTTCTCCGGGCCTCCGGCGCAGAACGTGCACTTGTCCATCTTGCCGCGCACGCCGAAGGTGCCGGTGCTGGGAAACTGCGGCGCGCCAAACGGGCAGGCATACGAGCAGTAGCCGCAGCCGATGCACACGTCCTTGTCGTGCAGCACCACGCCGTCCTCGGTGCGGTAGAAGCAGTCGACCGGGCAGACCGCCATGCAGGGCGCGTCCGAGCAGTGCATGCAGGCGACCGAGATCGACTTCTCGGCACCGACCACGCCGTCGTTGACCGTCACCACGCGGCGCCGGTTCACGCCCCATGGGACCTCGTGCTCGTTCTTGCAAGCCGTGACGCAGCTGTTGCATTCGATGCAGCGCTCGGCGTCACAGATGAATTTCATGCGTGCCATGATGTCTCCCTGCCCTTATGCAAACCGCTCGATCTGGCAAACGGTGGTTTTCGTTTCCTGCATCATCGTCACCGCGTCGTAGCCATACGTGGTGGCCGTGTTGACGGCCTCGCCGCGCACGATCGGCATCGCACCCTCGGGGTAGTAGTCCTTCAGGTCCTTGCCCTGCCACCAGCCCGAGAAGTGGAACGGGATGAACGCCGTGTCCACACCCACGCGCTCCGTCACCAGCGCCCGCACCTTGATCTGGGCGCCGGTCGGCGTCTTGACCCAGCAGAAGTCGCCGTTGCGGATGCCGCGATCGGATGCCGCGCGCGGGTTGATCTCGACGAAGTTCTCCTGCTGCAACTCGGCCAGCCACGGGTTGGAACGCGTTTCCTCGCCACCGCCCTCGTACTCGACCAGCCGCCCGGAGGTCAGGATGATCGGGAACTTCTCGTAGACCTTGTTTTCGATGTTGCGCTGCTGCACGGTCTTGTAGAGCGTGGGCAGGCGCCAGAACGCCATCTTGTCGTCGTGCGTCGGGTACTTGGCGACCATGTCCGGGCGCGTGGAGTACAGCGGCTCGCGGTGCTGCGGAATCGGATCGGGGAAGTTCCAGACGATCGCGCGCGCCTTGGCGTTGCCGAACGGATGGCAACCGTGGTTCTTCATGACCACGCGCTGGATGCCGCCGGACAGATCGGTCTTCCAGTTCTTGCCCTCGGCCTTCTGCTTTTCCGCGTCGGTCAGGTCATCCCACCAGCCCAGCTTCTTGAGCAGGACATGGTCGAACTCCGGGTAGCCCGTCGTGATCTCTGCGCCCAGCGAGCACGAACCATCCTCGGCCAGCAGGCTCACGCCGTCGCGTTCCACGCCGAAGTTGGCGCGGAAGTTGCCGCCGCCGTCCATCACATGCTTGCTGGTGTCGTACAGGTTGGGCGAGCCCGGGTGCTTCATCTCGGGCGTGCCATAGCACGGCCACGGCAGGCCGAAGTAGTCGCCCGTCATGTCGTAGCCGGTCTGCGGATCCTTGCCGCCCTTGCAGCGCAGCGTGCGCACATCGAACATGTGCATGTTGCGCATGTGGGACTTCAGGCGTTCCGGCGACTGGCCGGTATAGCCGATGGTCCAGTTGCCGCGATTGATCTCGCTCAGGATGGATTCCACCTCGGGCTCCATCCACGTGCGGCCAGCGCGCCTGACCTCGATCAGCTTGAGGTTCTTCGACAACTCCTTGCCAAAGCCGAGCTTGTCGGCGAACGCCTGCATGATGGTGTGGTCGGGCATCGACTCGAACAGCGGTTCGATGACCTTTTCGCGCCACTGCAGCGAGCGGTTGGACGCCGTGCACGACCCCGTGGTCTCGAACTGCGTGCACGCGGGCAGCAGGTAGACGGCGCGGTTCGGGTTCGGCGCCGCGCCGTCGGTCGCGGGCATGTTGGCCATCGCGGCGGTCGCGGACGGGTACGGGTCGATCACGACCAGCAGGTCCAGCTTATCAAGCGCCTTCTTCATTTCCAGGCCGCGCGTCTGCGAGTTCGGCGCATGGCCCCAGAAGAACACGCCACGGACGTTGTTGTCCTGGTCGATCAGGTCGCTCTTCTCGGTGACGATGTCGATCCAGCGCGAGACGGTCGTGCCGGACTTCTCCATCATGGCCTGGGAAGCGTACTGCTTCTTGATCCACTCGTAATCCACGCCCCACACGGTCGCGAAGTGCTTCCACGCGCCGGTGGCGAGGCCGTAGTAGCCGGGCAGCGAGTCGGGGTTCGGGCCCACGTCGGTCGCGCCCTGCACGTTGTCGTGGCCGCGGAAGATGTTGGCGCCGCCGCCCGACTTGCCGATGTTGCCAAGCGCGAGCTGCACCAGGCAGGACGCGCGCACGATGGCATTGCCGATCGTGTGCTGGGTCTGGCCCATGCACCAGACCAGCGTGCTCGGGCGGTTCTTGGCCATGGTCTCGGCGACCTTGTACACCTCGGCCTCGGGCACGCCGCAGACTTCCTCGACCTTCTCGGGCGTCCACTTGGCGAAGACCTCTTCCTTGACCTTGTCCATACCATAGACGCGGTCATGCAGGTACTTCTGGTCTTCCCAGCCGTTCTTGAAGATGTGGTACAGCACGCCGAACAGGAACGCGATGTCGGTGCCCGAGCGGATGCGCACGTAGTGATCGGACTTGGCCGCGGTGCGCGTGTAGCGCGGATCGACGACGATCACCTTGCAGCCGTTTTCCTTGGCGTGCAGCAGGTGCAGCATCGACACCGGGTGCGCCTCGGCCGCGTTGGAGCCGATATACAGCGCCGCTTTGGCGTTCTGCATATCGTTGTACGAGTTAGTCATCGCACCGTAGCCCCAGGTGTTCGCCACGCCCGCCACGGTGGTCGAGTGGCAGATACGGGCCTGGTGGTCGGTGTTGTTGGTGCCGAAGAACGACACCCACTTGCGCAGCAGGTACGACTGTTCGTTGCTGTGCTTGGACGAGCCAACGAAGAACATCGAGTCCGGGCCGGTCTGCTGGCGGATCTCCTTCATCTTCGCGGTGATTTCGTCGAGCGCCTGGTCCCAGCTGATGCGTTGGTACTTGCCGTTCACCAGCTTCATCGGGTACTTCAGGCGATACTCGCCGTGGCCGTGCTCGCGCAGCGCGGCGCCCTTGGCGCAATGCGCGCCCATGTTGATCGGCGAATCGAACACCGGCTCCTGGCGCACCCAGACGCCGTTCTGCACCACGGCATCGACCGCGCAGCCCACCGAGCAGTGGCCGCACACGGTGCGCCGCACCGAGATCTCGCCCTTGCCGTCACCACCGGCGGCCTTGCCGTCGGCGGCGTCAGCCTTGCGCAGCAGCGTCAGTTGCGACGCGGCGAGTCCCGCGCCGACGCCAATACCGGAGCGCTTGAGGAAGCTGCGGCGATCCATGGTCGGCATGGCGCCGGCCAGGCTCGCGGCCAACCGCGCCGACAGGCGGCCGCCGGCGGCGGATTGCGAATGGGAACCAGGGCCGTCGGCCAGGCGGGTAGATGCACCCTGCGCCGCGCGCTTGCGGGTCAAGATCATGTCACACCTCAGGATGGGAACACTGCGGGAAGTTCGGCGAGCGGGCCGGCGCGACCGCGAGACAGGCGTGCGCCGACGGGCTGGCCTTACACCAGCGTGGTCCGGTAGTACTTGCGAATGTGTTCGGAGACGCGATAACCCTGGCCGTCGGCCGGGGTGTCGGGAACCAGGTCGGGCAAGGCCGCGGCCTGCGTGGGCGCGGCCGGACCACGGGAGGTCAAGACCGCCGCGCCCGCGGCGGCGGCTACGACGCCGGTGCCGGCAAGGAAGGTGCGACGTGCGACCCTGGGCTGCTTATCTTTCATGGGGGCTCCCCGGTTTGAAAACACCGATGGGTTATCCAGTTATGCGTTGTAGTGCATATTCTAGATGGAATTCAGCGGAAAGACCATGCCAAGTATCGGATTTTCCTTACTTTTCGGCAGAATTCTGGTAGGCGCCCCTACGCGCCGTCAGTTCATTTCCAGCGCCACCGCCTCGACCTGCGCGAAGGCCTTCAGCAGGCACGCGGCACTGCGGTAGAAACGCGCCTGCGGATGCGCGGCCAGCGCGTCGGCAAGCTTGTCGACCCACGGCTGCAGGTGGCGCGAAAAGAAGTGCTGCTGCTCGCCCAGGTTGGACACCGACAGGTCGTCGCCCGCCACCAGGAAGCGCATGACCTCGCACAGCGTGGCGATGTGGTCCTCGGTCTCGCTCACGTCGTCGTGGCGGACCAGCCCGTAGCGCGCCAGGTCGTCGCGCAGCGCCACCAGCGGGCGCTCGTTGAGGAAGCCGGCCAGGTAGTACGAGCCATAGAGGAAGATTTCCTGCCTGCCCACGCCGATGAATAACTGCTGGTACTCGTCGACGGCTTCCGCCTCGGTGGTCACCGATGCCGCATCGCACAATTCGTTCCACGCCGCACCCAGCACCGTGGCCGCGTCTTCGCCGCTGGCGCGATTGGCGGCAATGTGGTGCAGCAGCGCGGCATCCGGCGCCCGGTAGAACAGCGTGGCAAGCAGCCCGTACAGGTCGGCGCGCGCCGTGTCTTCGGCATCGTCGGCCGGCGCGGCGGCAGTCAACTGGATCGGCTGGAAGTCTGTCATGTCGTGATCGATATCGTCTACGTTGTCCGCGTTGTCCGTGCTATTGCAGGGTCTGGCCGGTGGCGGCGCCCGTGTCCTTCTCCATCATGTCGATCACGCGGCAGTCGGGGCACATCTTCAGCCGCTCGGCGGCGGCACCCGAGAATGCCGGGTGGCCCGCCAGGCGGACCAGCATCGACTGCACCATCTGCACGGTGCCGAACGGCTTGCTGCAGCGCACGCAATGGAACGGCTGGGTCTCGTTGAGCGTGACGGCGCTGCGCGCGGCGTCGCCGGCCAGGAGGCGCGGCACCAGCGTGATGGCGTCTTCCGGGCAGGTGCGCTCGCACAGGCCGCATTGCACGCAGTTGCGCTCGATGAAGCTCAGTACCGGCCGCTCCGGGTTATCGCGCAGCGCCTGCGACGGGCACGCGCCCACGCACGCCATGCACAGCGTGCAGCGGCCGGTATCAACCGCCACCGCGCCCAGCGGAGCGCCAGCGGGCAGCGGCACACTTTCGACCGGCGCCGGCGCGTGGCGCGCCAGGTGGTCGAGGGCGAACTCCAGCGTCTCGCGCTTGGCGGCGACCGCGCGGAACGCGGCCGGCGGCATGGTGTTGCGGGCGGGGCGCAGCGCGGCAAGACCCGCGTCGAGCGCGGCCGTGTCGGCCGCCTCTACCAGCGAGAGCCCGGAGGCGTCATGGCCCTGCCCTGCGAGGATCGCACGCGCCACGTCCAGTTGCTGCGCGAGCGCGGTCCGGTACTGCGGCGCCTCGTCGCCGGTCAGCAGCACAGCCACGCCGGCGGCACCCCAGCCGACGGCCGCCAGCCACAACTCCAGCCCGGCGGAGGCCGGATGGAACAGCGGCACGGGAATCACGTTGGGCGGCACGCCCTTCGCGCGGCCCGCACGGGCCTCCCGGCCGAGCGAGAGCAGCGCCGGTGTGCCGAACTCCTCGCCGTGCAGCAGCAGCACGGCATCGCGTCCGCCAGCCGCGCCGTAGGCGGTGAGCAGCGTGCGCAACCGTTCCCCGAGCGCGTCGGGCGCCGGATAGGCATAGGTGATCGCGCCGCTCGGGCAGACCGTGGTGCAGGCGCCGCAGCCCATGCAGAGGTTGGGCGTGACTTCGATACGTCCCTTGCCGTCGCGCCACAGCGAGCGGATCGCCTGCGTCGAGCAGATGTCGATGCAGGCGGTGCAGCCGGTGGTCTGGTTGCGGCCGTGGGCGCACAGATTTTCCTTGTAGCGAAAGAACTTGGGCTTCTCGAACTCGCCCACCAGTTGCAGCAGCGTCAGCGCGTGCGCCTGCTGGCGTTCCACGTCGGCACCGGCGTGCAGGTAGCCCTGCGGCGGCTGGTGTATGGTGAAGGCAGGAGCATCGTTCAGGTCGAATACCAGGTCGAACCGGCCCTGCGCAACGGCCGCAGGGCGGTCGAAGTCAATGGCCGCCGCCGCGCCGCACGCCTTGACGCAGTCGCGGTGCGAGCGGCACAGGTCCAGGTCGATCTGATAGGTGAAGTCGATCGCGCTTTCGGGGCAGGCCTCGATGCAGGCATTGCAGCGCGTGCACAGGTCGAGGTCGATCGGGTTGCTGCGCCCGGCGCCGGTTTCCCAACTGGCCTCGAACGCGCCGAGCCAGCCGGTCAGCGTCTTGAGCTTTCCACTGTGCACAGGGTACGCGCGGTCGGCGGGCTGCCGGGCATTGCCGTGCGGCACGCCGTCATCGGTCAGCAGCACGGTGACGTCAAGCGCCGTGCCGGCCAGCTTCGCCGCCCACGGCAGCGCGCGCGCGGTGGGCCCCGTCACCAGCAGCGCGCCTTCGGAACGGTAGTCCACCACGGGCACCGGCTCGGGCTCCGGCAGCGCCGCGGCGGCAAGCAACGCGGCGATCTTGGCGTTGGCCGTCTTCGGGTCGCGGCGCGCGCCCTGCGACCAGCCGCCGGTCTCGCGGATGTTGACGAAGCGCACCGGCGCCGTGACCATGGCCCGGCCTTCGCGGCCGCGCGCGGTCTGTTCCGCCATCTCGGTGAACAACTGGCGCTCCTGCGTGCAGGCGACGATCACGTCGTCGGTGCCATCGAGCGCGGCGGTGAAATCGCCGATCTCGCGGCGGCATAACAGGCGATGAACCTTGAGCGGCTCATGGCGGGCATCCGACAGCGCCGCCCCGTCAAGCGGCATGGTGTCGTTGCAATTGCAGATCAGCGTCGGCATGACAAATACAGCAAGGCCGGCCTGGTCGCCCTTCTTGATCGGGTCTTGCGGCCGGCGGATTGTGGGGATGCCTATTGTAGGCTTGCGCGAGGATCGCGGCTACGCGCTCTTGTCCGGAACGTGCGCGGGCGGTGCCGCATCCGGTACGTTCGTGGCGGCATTCGGGACTTCGTCCGGCGCGTCGGCTGGCTGCGTGGCAGCGGCGGTTGCCGGCGCCTCGGCCTCGGTGGGCGCGGTGGTGCCTTCGGCCGATTCCGCCGATTCGCCCGCTACCGGCGTTGCGGAAACTTCCGGCTCTTCCTCCACCGGATCGAACAGTCCCAGCGTCTCCGACTGGCGCAGGCGGCGCAGCACGTCGGGGGGAATCGGGTCCGGCTTCGAGTAGTCGTCGATGTAGATGTCCAGGCCGTCCATCACGTTGAAGTGCGGATCGGCGAACAGCGTCTTGAGCGCGGCGCGCTTCACGGATTCGTCCACGCCATGGGTGACGAAGCGGGCAATGTTGTCGCCGGGCTGCAGCAGCGCGACGTCGGCCAGCGTCGGCGCGGGCGGGCGCGTGGCGGCATCGTCGGCCTGCG
>JACXTT010005196.1_pt1 | contig 18997 bp, 22 predicted proteins | sample 9270951 | NCBI WGS metagenome assembly JACXTT01 (sample SAMN15532306, study PRJNA645909) | rock metagenome | isolation source: weathered quartz diorite | place: Puerto Rico | collected 2017-06-21 | reverse complement strand
TTTGGCGCCGTTGTTGACCGCGGTGACCTCGTAGTCACCGTCCGAGAAAGTCAGTTCCACGACTTTCTGGATGGTGATGGAGTCATCCGCGAGGAGGATTCGTTTCGGCATCTCTCTTTGCTCCGAGTTTTTGGTTTAGGGAACTGTAGCAGAAGAAGATAGAGGTGTGAGCCTGATGACAGCAGGGATGCTAAACTCTGCCGCAACCCAATCAGGACCACGGGAGGGGCGGACCATGAAGACCTGGGAGTACAAGATCATCAACGTCCGGTCGGAGAATTACTCAATGGATCCGCGCCGCGCCGAAGAGCTCAACCGCCTCGGCGACGAGGGGTGGGAGCTGGTGAGCATCACTTCGATCAACTTCAAGACCGGCGCCACGGACCACATCGGGATGGTGTTCAAACGCGAGAAGGCGCCCAGTTAGGATATCGTCGCGCGCCGTGCCGCGCCCCTTCCTCATCCTCATCGTCCTCGATGGCTTCGGCTGCCGTAAAGAACGGCAATACAACGCGATTGCGGAGGCCCGGACGCCGCGATTCGACCGCCTTTGGTGCGAGTCGCCGTGGACCACGCTCGACGCATCCGGCGCCGCCGTCGGCCTGCCGGACGGACAGATGGGCAACTCCGAGGTGGGGCATCTGAACATCGGCGCCGGGCGGGTGGTGGATCAGGACATCGTGCGCATCAGCAAGGCGGACCTTCGGACCAACGACGTCCTGCGCGACATTGCGCGCGGACGGAGGGTTCACTTCGCCGGCCTCCTGTCCGACGGTGGCGTGCACTCGCTGCAGCAGCACCTGCATTCGCTCATCGATGCAGCCATCGCGCTCGGCGCGAAGGACGTCTTCGTCCACGCCATCCTCGACGGCCGCGACACGCCGCCGAAGTCGGCTGAGAAGTACCTGCGCGATGTTCTGGCCACGAAGGCGCATCTCTCCACCATCATCGGCCGCTATTACACGATGGATCGCGACAAGCGTTGGGAGCGCGTGCAGCGCGGCTACGACCTCATGACCCTCGGCGTGGGGACGCAGACGAAGGAGCCCCTGGAGACGCTGCGCCGCTTTTACGAGCAGGGCGTCACCGACGAGTTCATGGAGCCGATGGCGGTGCTCACGCCCGAGGGGGCGCACCTCGGGAAGATCGAGGACGGCGACGCGCTCGTCTTCTTCAACTTCCGCGCCGACCGCATGCGACAGATCGTCACCGCGTTCAAGGACGCCGACTTCGGCGGCTTCCATCGCGCCGTAGTCCCCAAGATCGCCATCGCCACCATGAATCGCTACCGCCAGGACTGGACGCTGCCGGTGCTCTTCCCGCCGCAGGTGGTGAAGAACCACCTCGGCGAGGTGCTGTCGCATGAGGGGCTGAAGCAGTTGCGCATCGCGGAGACGGAAAAGTACGCGCACGTCACGTTTTTCTTCAACGGCGGATCCGACACGACGTCGCCGGGCGAGGAGCGCGTGCTCATCCCGTCGCCGAAGGTGGCCACCTACGATTTGAAGCCGGAGATGTCGCTGCCCGAGCTCACCGATCGCGTGGTGCGCGAGATCGAATCGCGCAAGTTCGACGTGATGATCATGAACATCGCCAATCCCGACATGGTCGGCCACACCGGCGTGATGAAGGCGGCGGTGGAGGCGGTGCACGACACCGACGCCGCGATCGACCGCATCCTCGCCGCGGTGGAGAAGCGCGACGCCGTGGCGCTGATCACCGCGGACCATGGCAACTGCGAGCTGATGTTCGACGAAGCGACCGGCCAGCCGCACACCGCGCACACCACCAATCCTGTGCCGCTGATCCTGGTGGATCCTAAAAAGCGATTCGGCGCCCTGCGCGGCGGCGGCGCGCTGGAGAACGTCGCACCGACCATCCTGGCTATCCTCGGCATCGCGCAGCCGAAGGAGATGACCGCGGAGTCGCTCCTCACCACGTGATGGAGCAGCTCATCCTCGTTCGCCACGCGGAGACGATGCACAACGTCGCCGGCATCGCGCAGGGTTGGAGCGATAGCGCGTTGTCCGAGCGCGGCGAGCGGCAGGTGCTCGCGCTGGCGGAGCGCGTGGCGCGGCAGGCGCCGGACGCGCTCTTCAGCTCAACGCTCGACCGCGCCCTCTCCACGGCGCGCGCCATCGCCGAGGCGTGCGGGCTGGAGGTCGTGCCACTCGATGACCTACGCGAGATGAATTTCGGGCGGTGGGAGGGGCAGGCGTTTCTGGACGTCCGTCGCAGCGATGCCGAGGCGGTGCGGCGGTGGATGGACGATCCCGACGCGCCCTGCCCCGGCGGCGAGTCGCACAACGACATGCGGCGCCGTATGGAGCGCGCCTTCGCCGCGGCTGCCGCCGCCACCCGCCCCGTCCTGGTCACGCACGGCACGGCCATCCGCGTCGGCGCGACCGTCCTTCTCAACGCGCCGATCCTGACAGCGCGCCACCTGGCGCAGGACAACGCGGCGATCAACCTTTTCGTCCGCCGCGGCGAGCGAATGGTGCTCAAGTTGTGGAACGATACGAGCCACTGCGGAAACGAGGAACGATGAACGAGGAACGAGGAACGCGTTGTATGGTTCCTCGTTCCTTGTTCCTCGTTCCTCGTTGCAAGCGATGATCTTAGAAACCATCACCGAACAACTGACCGAGACGCTGAAGAGCCGCGTCTTGGCCCTCTTCGGCCACGCGGTGGACCGCGTCATCCTGCAGGCGCCGCCGAAGCTCTCGATGGGTGATCTGGCCACGCCTTTGGCGCTGGAGCTGGCAAAGGTCCTCAAACGCAAGCCGCGCGAGATCGCCGAGGCGCTGATCAGCGGGCTCCAGTTGCCGCTGTTCGTAGCCTCGGTGAGCGTGGAAGGGGCGGGCTATCTCAACTTCCGCTTCGACCGCGCCGCGTTCACCGCCGCGCACATCCGCAACGTGATGGTGCCGCCGCACGCGGAAGCGGAGCACGTCATCGTCGAGCACACCAACATCAATCCCAACAAGGCCGCGCATATCGGGCACCTGCGCAACGCGGTCCTCGGCGACACGCTGGTGCGCTGCCTGAAATGGCTCGGCGATCGCGTGGAGACGCAGAACTACATCGACGACACCGGCGTGCAGGTGGCGGATGTGGTGGTTGCCTTCCGCCATCTGGAGAACAAGACGCTGGCGGAGGTCGAGGAGCTGTCGCGGTCGCCGCGCTTTGATTACGTCTGCTGGGACGTCTACTCGAAAGTGGCGACGTACTACGCCGAGCATCCCGACTCCGCGCATCTGCGCCAGGACACGCTGCACGAGATCGAGCATGGCGGCGAGGCGGCGCAGTGGGCGCGCGTGATCTCGCGCGCCATCGTGCAGCGCCACATCGCCACCATGCTGCGCCTCGGTATCCGCTACGACCTCCTGCCGAAGGAGAGCGACATCATCGCGCTGCACTTCTGGGAGCGCGCATTCGAGCTGCTAAAACAATCGGGCGCCGTGGTGCTGGAGAGCGAGGGGAAGCACAAGGGCTGCTGGGTGATGAAGCTCGACGAGAGCGCCGAGTTCGCGGGCATGGACGAGCCGGACAAGATCCTGGTCCGCTCCAACGGCACGGTCACATACACCGGCAAGGACATCGCGTACCAGCTCTGGAAGCTCGGCCTGCTCGACCGCACCTTCGGCTACCGCAAGTTCCCCGCTCCGTACCTGCTGTGGGAGACGACGCACGACCAGTCCGATCCGAGCGCGCTGAAATTCGGCGGCGCGGAGAAGGTGGTGAATGTCATCGACGTCCGGCAGTCGTATCTGCAGAAAGTGGTGAAGGAAGGGGTGCGGCAGCTCGGCCACGCGCGCGCGGCGGAGAGCTCGATTCACTTTTCGTACGAGATGGTCGCGATAACTCCGGCCACGGCGAAGGCGCTCGGGATCGACGTGGCCGAGGAGGACGCGAAGAAGCCATACATCGAGATGTCGGGGCGGAAGGGACTCGGCGTGAAGGCGGACGATCTGCTCGACGCGCTGCAGTCAAAAGCCACCGAGGCAGTGCGGGAGGGGAGCAAGCGCGAGGGGCTCTCAGACGGCGAGGTGGAGGACCTCGGGCGGCACATCGCGGTCGGCGCGTTGCGCTACTTCATGCTCAAGTACGGGCGGAACAAGGTCATCGCCTTCGATTTCAATGAGGCGCTCACGTTCGAGGGCGACTCCGGGCCGTACCTGCAGTACTCGACGGTGCGCGTGGAGAACATCTTCCGCAAGATGGCCGAGCGCGGCGTGGACGCCAAGCTGGACGACGCCTCGCTCGACGCGCTCACGCTGACCGAGGGTCTGACCGACGAGATGTGGGACCTGGTGCGGCGCAGCGCCGAGCTGCCGGGCGCCGTCCGCCGGGCGGTCGACGCGCTGGAGCTGTCGATCATCACGCATGACCTCTTCGAGCTCGCGCAGCGCTTCAACAGCTTCTACCACAAGTACCCCATCCTCAATGAGAAGGACGACGCGGAGCGGCGGCGGCGCGCCGTCTGCGCCGAGGTCTTTCGCCGGACGATGATCGCCTCGCTCGATCTGCTGGGGATGCCGGTACCGGAGCGGATGTAGGGTAGGGTTTTTGCCCGCCGGCGCCCCTCCATCATTAAGGAGGAGGTCGTCATGCGAAAGAAGCCATTCCTTGGGTTTTTCGTTCTGCTCGCGGCGGCACGGCTCGGCGCGCAGACGGCGGATTGTCCGCAGACGTCGGTCGAACAGCGGCGCCTGGCGGACGAGGCGGTCCGGTCGGACGCCGCGCGCAACGTCGTTCGCGAAGGGCGCGTCCGCGTGCTGCACGTCTACTGCGCGGAGCCCGACAAGGAGACGCGCCGCAACGTGCTGGTGGCGGTTGTCTACAACTACACGGCGAACTTCGCCACGCGGGTGACGCTCGACCCGGCGTCGCGGCGGGTGACGGGCGGTGAGAGGATCGCCGGACAACCGCAGTCATCGGAGGAAGAGCGACAAGAGGCCCTCCGACTCGTTCGCGAGAAGCTCAACTTCGGCGCCGACATCGTCCTGGAAGGCGGTTTCATCGTCGATCCGCCGGAGGGAGCTCCGCGCGACGGGCGCTACATCCAGTTGCAGGTGCTCTCGCCTGACCGGTGGAAACTGCTCGAGTTCATCACCGTCGATCTCTCGCGCGGCGTGGTGGCGGCAAGGAGGCGGCAATGATCCGCAGAATCGTCATTCTCCTGGCCATCGCCGCGGCGGCCTCCGCGGCCTACCCGCAGTGCACCGGCATCCATCAGGTTTCCTGGCCGGCGGTCAATCCCGTCTGGACCTTCTGCTGGGTCCCGCCCGACGCCAGCAGCGGCCCGGACGGCTCGGGCATCGAGCTGCGTCACGTCTTCTACAAAGGGAAGCGGGTTTTCTGGAAGGCGAACATGCCGGTGCTCAACGTGCTGTACGACGGCAACGCATGCGGCCCCTATCGCGACTGGTTCAACCAGCTGAGCGTCTTCGACGCAAACAACGTGATCTCGCCTGGATACGCGGAGCCGACCGTTCCGCCCAAGACCACTTGCGATGTTCCCGGGACCGATCCGGGGTCGTTCACCGGCGTGGCCCTGGAGAAGCGAAACGACCGGCTGATTCTTACTTCGGTGGCCAGTGCCGGCTGGTATCGCTACATCGAGAAGTGGACGTTCTTCCTCGACGGGCGCATCCAGCCAACCATGGGCTTCAGTGCCGTCGCCGCCCCCTGCGTGAACCATGCACACACGCACCATGGGTACTATCGCTTCGACTTCGACATCAATGGATTCCCCAACGACACCATCGCCCGCCGGATCTTTTTCTTCTTCTGGAGCGTCTTTCCGACCGAGATCACGCAGAACCGCAACCGCTGGCGCGTGATGGACATCTCCGGCATCGGCTACGACGTCGTTCCCGGACCGAACGACGGACCGCCGCCCGACGCCTGGGCGGGTTCCGACGGCTGGATGCTTCGCTACCACTACAACGAGGAGGATGACGGCGGCGCGACGGGCGGCGCGATGGGAGACGCCCAGCACATCACGCCGTTCGTGAACGGCGAATCGATCAACCGGCAGGACGTGGTGCTCTGGTATCGCGTGGCCGTGCGGCACGACATGGGTTTGGCTTGCACGACGGTGGGACCGACGCTACAGCCGGTCGGCGCCTGGTGAAGCTCTGCTACAATGGCGGCCGACGTCGTCCAAACGTCGGCCGCCATGCACTTCAATCTCGATTTGGCGTTGCGCATACTCATCGTCGTCGCCGGCGGTCTGGCGGCGCTGCTGCTCACGCTCAAGGGGCAAGGGCCGGCGCTTCCCGCGCTCGCCGTGGGCGGCACGCTCGGCGCCTGCATGATGGCGCGCTTCGGTCCCAGCGAGGAGTAAGGGCTACGACGCCCGCTGCTGCTCGCCGTCGGGGCGCCGGACGTTTTCCGCCTGCAGCCCCTTTGGTCCCTGCTTGACGTCGAACTCCACGCGCTCGCCTTCGTTCAGCGTCCGGTAACCCTGCGACTGAATCGCCGTGTGATGGACGAAAACGTCTTCGCCGGTGTCACGCTTGATGAAGCCGTATCCTTTGTCGTTGTTGAACCACTTGACTGTCCCAACCTCGGGCATTACGAACCTCCAAAACCCCATCCCCATCAGACCGGGCTGACGTGATTTGTGCAATGTTCGCGCCTTTTACGCCGGGCCGAGGCCCGGCCTACCAGATCAGGGCCCGGTTCATGCCGATGCGGAAGAAGCCGAGCGACTCGTAGAGGGCGATGGCCGGCGTGTTGAAGTCGTTCACGAACAGCGTGATGGTCTTCCCCTTGCGCGCCAGGTGGCCGCAGACCTCGCGCAGCAACACGCGCGCGTGACCCTGGCGGCGGAGGCGAGGGTTGGTCCAGACGCCCATCAACTGCACGCACTGCGGGGTGACCGCGGAGTACTCGCACTTCGCGGCGATAATCCCGTGCGCCTTGCGGATGACGGAGCGCTTCTTCTCGATCAGCTCCCGCACGCGCTCGCGATAGCCGGCCGCGTCGCGCTCCAGCGGGTCGATGCCGACTTCCTCCGTGTGCATGGCCGCGCAGGCGGGGACGAGCGCCTCGAGGTCGCGCATCGTGGCGTACGACGACTCGCGAAAGTCGGGGTAGTCGAGGCGCCCACGGATGGCGTAGATGGGCTGATTCATCCGCATCACCGTCGGCGGATCGAGCCGCGACTTGACGCGGTCCCACAGCACCTCCACCAGCGGCGCAGGAGAGATGATGGCGCGCACCGGCATCATCCGCGTCACCAGCCGCTCGGCGACGACGGAGATCGCCGCAGTGATGATGTCCTTCGGCATCTCGCTGTCCGCCGCCAGGACGACATTGGTGGCCAGCGAGGCCACGAGCACGATCTCGCGGTTGTAGCGTACCTCGACCATTTGCGCGGCGGATGTGGAACGATCCTCCAGAAGGCGCGAAATGAGATAGACGTTGATCAGCGGGTCGCGCTCGAGGAAGGCGAGAGCGGCGGGCGCGTCGCTGTCCTGCAGCGACTTGATCGACCAGCGGCCTTCGGCGGGAAGGGTGACCATGCTCGCAACTCGCAGCTCGCAATGCTAGTGCGTCCACAAATTTGTGCCAAACGCCGCGGCGAGAAGGACAACTTGGCCCCTCTCCCGCTTGGCTGGAGAGGGTGGCCCTGAGCGCAGCGAAGCGCCGGGTGAGGGTTAGGCGTATATGACCCGTACGTTCGCATGCCGCCACAGCGCGCTGGCCGGAAACTCCTCGCTCACCTCGCCGCTGCGCAGCCGCTCGATGGCCTCGCGCTTGTTGGAGCCGGCGAGGAGGACGATCTGCCGCGACTCCAGAATGGTGGCGATGCCCATGGTGATGGCATGCGTAGGCACTTCACCCTCGGCGAACAGCGACGCGTTCGCCGCGCGCGTCTGCGCGGAGAGCGCCACCACGCGCGTGCACGAGGCGAACGGCGTCTCCGGCTCGTTGAAGGCGATGTGCCCGTTGCCGCCGAGGCCGAGGAACGTGAGCCCCAGTCCGCCGGCGGCGGCTATGGCGCGCTCGTACCGCGCGCACTCGGCATCGAGATCGGGCGCCATTCCGTCGGGGATGTGCGCGTTGGCGGAGTCGATGTCGACGAAGTCGAAGAGATGCTTCTTCATGAAGGTGTAGTAGCTGCCGGGGTGCTGGCGCGGGATGCCGGCGTACTCGTCGAGGTTGAAGGTGACCACGTCGCGGAAGCAGTGGTATTCGCGCGCGCACGCCACGACCACGCGCTCGTACATTCCGACCGGTGTGCGGCCGGTGGGGAGGCCGAGGACCAGGCGCGGATCGCGGCGGATGCCAGCGAGCAGAATCTCCGCCGCGCGCTGCGAGAAGGCGCCGTAATCGCGCGCTTGTTCCCAGATCATGGTGGAAAGGATGAAGGCGGAAGGATGAAGGATCGATCGAGCCCATGCGATTCATCCTTCATCCTTCGTCCTTCATCCTTCGCCCCCGCACGAAGACGTCGACGATCTCGAACCGCGGCGACAGCACCACCAGATCCGCGTCATATCCCGCCGCGATCTTTCCCTTACGATCGATCACGCCGAGAAGACGCGCCGGGACTTCGGTGGCCAGCGGGATGACCATCTCGAAGGGGAGCCCCACCAACTCGACCATGTTCTGCACGGCGCGCTGCATGGTGAGCACACTTCCCGCCAGCGTGCCGTCGACCAGCCGCGCCGCCCCCCCCTTCACGCTGAACTCGTGCTCGTACAGTTTGTACGTCCCCTCCGGCATGCCGGCGGCGCGCACGGCGTCGGTGACCAGCGCGATGCGCTTCGGCATGGCCGTGGCGGCGATGCGCAGCACCGCGGGATGCACGTGAACGCCGTCGGCGATCAGCTCCGCCGTAGCGTGCGGCGACACCAGCGCCGCGCCGACGGTTCCCGGCTCGCGATGATGCACGCCGGTCATGGCGTTGAAGAGATGCGTGAAATGCGACGCTCCCCACTCCAGCGCCGCCGCGGCCTCGGCGTAGTCGGCGGCGGTGTGGCCGATGGAAAAGAGAACGCGGTCGCGGAAATGCTCGATGAGAGCGCGCGCGCCGTCGAGCTCCGGCGCCAGCGTGATGATCCAGCGTAGGTTCGGCGCCTGCGCCAGCAGCGCATCGACTTCGTGGATGTCGGCAGGGCGGATGGATGCAGCGTTCTGCGCGCCGGCGCGGTGGACGTTGATGTATGGACCCTCGAGATGGATGCCGCAGATCTCGGCCGTGGTGTTCGGGCGGAGGCGCGCCACGTGCGCGATGGCGGCCACCGCGTCCCGGATCGCTTCACGCGAGCCGGAGAGCGTCGTTGCCGCTAGCGCGGTCGTGCCGTGCCGTGCGTGGAACGATGCCACGCGCGCCGCCGCTTCATCCGTGGCGTCCATGAAGTCGGCGCCATCGCCGCCGTGCACGTGGATGTCGATGAAGCCGGGGACGATCACGCCGTCAACCGGCACGGCATCGGCGGGGGGATGCACGTCGTCGCGCACGGCGACGATCTGGTCGTCGTCGATGGAGACCAGCGTCCGGTCGCGTACCTCGCCGCCGATGAAGGCGCGGCCGTAAAGCGCGGTGCTCATACGCAGATCGTGCCCAGGACGGTCGGGCGCCCGCCGGTGGCGCCGGGGACGTTGGTGTCCAGCCCGGCGATCGAGTCGTTGGCGATGAGCGCCATGGCCATCGCTTCTTTCTCCTGCAGATAACGGTACACGCGGACGTCGCTTTCCGGCAGGCGCTCGCGGAGCATGCGCACCAGCGTGGGGTTCTTGGCGCCGCCGCCGGCGAGGAGGACCTCGTCCACGCTGCGGCCGATGAAGTCGCGGTAGGCGCGCGCGATGCTCTCCGCAGTGAAGGCCGTGGCGGTGGCGATCAGATCGTCGCCCGCCACGCTGGGGAACTGCTGGATCATGCGCCGTGCGAACTGGCGCCCGAAGCGCTCGCGCCCCGACGCCTTCGGCGGACGGAGTTGGAAGTAGGGATCGGACATGCACCAGGCCAGCACACCCTGGTCGACGCTGCCGCGCGCGGCGCGCTCGCCGTTGCGGTCGAATGTCTCGCGCCGGTGGCTGAAGTGGTAGACGAGGGCGTCGATGATCATGTTGCCGGGGCCGGTATCGAAGGCCATGACGTCGCTCAGTTTGGCCTTCGGCGGAACGTAGGTCACGTTGGCGATGCCACCGATGTTCTGCATGCAGCGTGCGTGCTTCGGATCGCGCAGTTGCGCCCAGTCGAAATACGGTACCAGTGGCGCGCCGAGGCCGCCGGCGGCGATGTCGCGGGCGCGCAGATCGCCGATGGTTAGAATCCCGGTGCGCTCGGCGATCACCGCCGGCTGCCCGATGGCTAGCACCGAGCGCGTGATGATCGGCGCGTCGATCCAGTCGGTGTCGTCGGTGGACTCCGCGTGCGGCCGCGGGCGGTACCAGATGGTCTGCCCGGCGGTGGCGATGAGGTCTACCTGGCCGTTGGCCAGCCCCGCCTCTTTGATCAGCCGGTTCGCGGCGGCGGCGAACAGCTCGCCGACCACGAAGTCGAGATGGCAGATCTCTTCGATCTTCGCCTTCTTCTTGTCGAAGAGGGTGTTGATGCGCTTGCGGATCCCGCGCGGAAAGGGGAAGGAGGCGAAGCGGACGATCTCGATCTTGGCGCGGCTGCGCGCGGTGCCGGTGATGCGCACCAGTGCGGCATCGATGGCATCGGTGGAGGTGCCAGACATCAGGCCGACGATGAGGCGCGTCTTCTTGCGCGCGATGGCGCCGAGGCGCTCGATGCGGTTCACGCCTCCAGGACCTCGCGAAGGTCGTCGCGGTGGGCGTCGAGGATCTTGCGCGCCTCATCCGCGGAGACTTTCTTCTTGGCGATGACGACGGCGAGTCTGACGTTGCCGCCGGCATCGCGCATGGCCTGCGCGGCCGCCGGCCGCGGCACGCCCGCCGCCAGCTCGACCATGCGCACGGCGCGGTTGCGCAGCTTTTCGTTGGTGGCCGGCATGTCGATCATCAGATTCGAGTAGACGCGCCCGAGGCGGATCATCACGCCTGTGGAGATCGTGTTCAGCACCATCTTCTGGGCGGTGCCGCTCTTCATGCGCGAGGAGCCCATGATCACCTCGGGGCCGGTCTCCACGACGATGGAGATGTCCGCATCGCGTGCTAGCGGCGATCCGGCGACGGAGGTGACACCGACCGTCAACGCGCCGAGCATGTTGGCGCGGCCGATCGCCGCGACGGTGTAGGGCGTCGTTCCCGACGCCGCGATGCCCACCACCGCGTCCTCGGCTTTCACCTCCCGGTTGACCTCGGCGATCGCCGCCTCTTCGTCGTCCTCGGCGCCTTCCACCGCATTGAGAAAGGCGCGCTCGCCGCCCGCCATGAGCACGCGAACCGTCGACGGGTCGATGCCGTAGGTCGGCGGCAGCTCGGAGGCGTCGAGCATGGCGATGCGTCCGCTGGTGCCGGCGCCGACGTAGACGAGGCGCCCGCCGTGCTGCATGCGATCGGTGATCTGGTCGATGGCGTGCGCAATCCGCTCGGCCTCCGCCGCCACCGCCGGCGCCACTCGCGCGTCCTCCTGCTGGATGATGCGGACGATGTCGAGGGTCGCCCGCCGGTCGATGTCGAGACTGGCGCTGAGCCGGTCCTGGGGCATGCGTCGCAAGATATCATCCGCTCGTTGTCATCCCGAGCGTCAGCGAAGGACCTGGGGGCGCCGGCGGCGCGCCGCCCGCCCGCCCGGATCCCTCGCTGACGCTCGGATGACGGCGCGACGATGCCAACCCTCCTTCAGAAGATCCGCCTCGCCATCCGCGGCTGGAACCGGCGGCGAGAGGAAGCGGAGAAGCAGTTCCTGGCGAAAAACACATGGAGTGGAGGACAGACAATCTTGTCTGTCCCAAGCAGCGAAGGACAGATTGGATTGTCTGTCCTCCACATCGACCGCGAGGGCCTCGGGGTCGCCTTCCTCGACGACTCCGGCGTCATCGCCTACTACCTCGACACTGAAAGCGGCGACGTGGTCGACGTGCGCGACGGCGCGCAGCTCGCGCCGCCTCGCTACCGCCGCATTCCCACGCGCAGCGAGCAGTCGGAGGCGGAGGACCGGCGTGCGTTCGTGGCCTCGCTCGATCCGTCGCGCGCGCGCGATGCGCTCGCCGGCGCCCTCGGATCGCGCGAGGAGTTCCGCCGCGCGGTCGCCGCCGACCGTGCCATCGAGCGGGCATGGTTCAGCTTCAAGAACGATCGCGCCATCGCGGCCATCGAGCAGTGGCTGGAGAAAGTATTGTCATCCCGAGCGTGAGCGAGGGAACTGGGGGTTGGGCGGCGCCAGCCGGCTACTTCTAGGCGCCGCCCCCCCACACAGGTCCTCGCTACGCTCGGGATGACGAAAAAGCCGCGCTCGAGGCGCGGCGTGCTTGGTTGCGGCGGTTGGAAGGTTCCGGGCAGTGGGAACGGCGGGACGTAAGTCGGCGTCGGCACCTGCACGATCTCGATCACCTGCAGCTCGGGGTAGAACTGATCGAACTGCGGCATCGTCGTGTCCGGCTTCGACTCGCTATCGCTCACGCCCTCTTCTATCCATTGCTCGCCATCGTAGATCCACATATGGCGTCCTTTCCAACTGCGCTCCGAATTCATCGGAGTACCCGTCTCTAGTTCAAGGCGCCTGCCAAAGGAGGTTCCATCCAACTCACTCACTGTCAGTAGTTTGTACGGATGAAATCGGCGTGCGGTTTAGGGGCTCGTCCTCGAACGGACTCACTTCCGTCCAATGGAGCGGGCGGGATCCGCGGCCATAAGGTGCGCCGCCAGTTGGCGATACGCGTCACCGCGATGCGAGAGGGCATCCTTCTCCTTGGGTGACATTTCGGCGAACGTCCTCTTTTCTCCGCGCGGCTGAAACCACGCGTCCCATCCGAACTTCTGCTCGCCGCGCGGCTCCACGACCACCTCTCCCGCGCATTCGCCCAGGAAGATGTGTCCCTCCGCACCGTCCCAGTAGGCGACGCAGCACTGCGCCTTCGCCGCGCGGTTGTTGAGCGCGTAGGCGATGGCGGCGAGCCCTTTGCCACCCGCGGCCTCCAGCAGCCACCTGACGTAGGGGCCGGGAAAGTTGCCGAGCTCGTCGAAGCCGAGGGAGACGTCCTCCACGATCAGCCGGTGGTAGCCCTTGGTGCGGGCCAACTCCAGCTTGTAGCGCGTGATGTCCTCCACCGTCGCAGCCTGAATCTCGGGCAGCGCGAGCGAGACGCGCAACAGTGGCAGGCCGAGGATTCGCTCGGCTTCGATGCCTTTGTTCGGGTTGGAGGAGACGAGGATGAGCGCGTCGCCCACGCCGCGCAGCCTACGCCCAGTCGCAGGTCATGGCGCGGAGGGTCCGCGCCAACCGCTGTTTGAGGCGCTCGGGAGCGCTCTCCGGCTTCAGGCGATGAATGATGAAGACCCGCAGGCGCTGCTGCACCTTCGTGCGCCTCTCGCAGTCGGGGCAGAGGCGGATGTGAGCGGCGAAATCTCGTTGCTTGGGTTCGGCCAGAGAGCCGTCGAGGAAGAAGTAGACGGTGCGGCGTACATCGTCACAAAGCATCAGTGCTCGTTTCCTCCGCGTTGAGGTGACGACATCGCGGGATTCAACTGACGGAGGGAGGAGGCGAATTCCTGTTCGTGCGCGGTTCGCCGTTGACCGTTGGCCGGGCAGCCTGTTATCGACGAGTCCGACGCTGCCCGAACACGGCCAGCGGTCAACGGCAAACGGCCATCAAAACGAAGCGGCGGCCCGAAGGCCGCCGCCGCGCATTCGATGTGTGGACGTTACTCGACGACGAGGTTCTCCTCCTCTTCGTCTTCTTCGACTTCGAAATCGGCGAAGTCTTCATCCTCCGCAAAGAGGATCTCTTCTTCGTTCTCTTCCGGCTCCTGCACTTCCGTCTCGTCCGAGGGCTGCTCTTTCTTCTTGCGCCCCTTCGTCTCGTCCTTGCGGGAGCGCATCTTGGCCGGCTCCGCGTCGCCACGGATGTAGCCGTACTTCCGCGCGTACTCGAGAAGCGTCCGCTCGAGCATCTTCCGTCCGCGGTAAAGACGCGACATCACGGTGCCCACCGGGCAATCGAGGATCTCGGCGATCTCCTTGTACGAGAAGCCTTCGATGTCGGCCAGGAGGACGACCATCTTGTAGTCGTGCGGAAGCGAGTCGAGGGCGCGCTTCACGTCGGCGTCCATCATGTCCTGGAAGACTTCGCTCTCCGGGTCCTTGATCAGGTCCGGCGCGTTCTTCTGGATCACCCGCTCGTACGACTCTTCGATCTCCGAGAAGTCGATCTTGTGCGGGGTGAGCTTCTTCTTCCGGTAGTTGTTGATGAACGTGTTCTTCATGATCTTGAAGAGCCACGCCTTGAAGTTCGTCCCCTCTTCGAACTTGTCGTAGTACTTGTACGCCTTGAGATAGGTCTCCTGAACGAGGTCCTCCGCGTCCTCGGAGTTCCGCGTCATGCGATACGCGGTGTTGTAGAGCGAGTCGACGTAAGGCATCGCGGCCTTTTCGAAGTCCCACCCCTGCTCGTGATCGTTGGCTACCGCCGTCTTCATCGTGTCTCCCGTACTGCGTGAAAAACCTGCTGATCTTGTGCCGCTCCACGTTAGATGCAGCGGCAAATAAAAAAGTTACTTCCAGCTCCCCGATCCCGCCGGCCGATGCCGGTCAAGCTGCTGGTGTGTAGGTAGTTACGTCTCAGAACTACGAAGTGTTGAGCCGAGGCGCACTGCCGGGAGATCCTCTCTTCCGCGTCATCGACACTGGACACGTGCGTCCTGCTTAGGGTTGTTGTCGATGATTGAGTTACGGTCTAACGGCGGGAAACGCTGGCAAACCGGCTGCAAACAATCAGTGAACTACCCAAATTCCCAACCGACGGATTCTACCCGACGAAGCGCCGCTTGACAAGAGGGTCACTCGCGGTAGATCGCCAGGAGGGCCTCGTAGGCGCGGGTGATCTCGATGAATCGCGCGGCGGCGGCCGATTGCACGTCGGCCGGCTCGGCGAAGACGCGGTCGGGATGGTGCTGCGCGGCGAGCTTGCGGTAGGCTGCGACGATGGCCGGCCGCGTGGCCGGTCCCTCGATGCCGAGGATGCGGAGGAGCTCGGCGGGCTGGCGCTCATCGCGGACGAAGAGCGGCGCCGCGCCGCCGGCGCGGTCGGCCTCGCGCGGACGGGCGTCCTTGGCGTGATCGATGTAGTCGAAGCCGTATTGCTGGCGCAGCTTGGCGAGCGCATCGGTTTGGAAGCCGAGGGCGAAGCTGAGGTCGAGCAGCGCGGAGTACTGGCGCAGCGGTACGGGGGTGGTGCGGTCGGCGACGAGCTGCACGGCGGCGTCGAGGAGCCACAGGCGCTGCTCGGGCGAAGCGATCTGCGCGAAGCGCTCGCTCCAGTTGCCGATGTCGATCGATGAGGTGACCGGCGCGATGATCCCCAGCCGCCGGATGGCGCGAAGGGCCTGATCAGGCGTGATTCCGCCGGCGAGGAGGAGGTTGAACAGCAGCGACGCCGCGATGTGATTGCGGTCGGGCGGCGCGGCGGGGCGCGCGCCGCTTCCGGACTCGCGCTGCGCGGCGGCGATGGGAATGCCGATGGCCAGGGCGACGATGCCGCCGATAGCCAGCATGGCGATGACGAGCAGTAGCTCCACGTCAGACGGCGGTGGCCAGGAGCGCGTCGACGCTCTCGATCTTGGCCTGAAGCTGCGCTTCGCCGAGAACGGGAACGGAGCCGTCGACGTCGATCTCTTCGTCGACGCTGACCCAGCTTCGGCAGCCGGCATACGCCTCGGTCATGGCCACGCGGACCGGCTTTGCCAACCGCCACGCGCGTACGGCGATCACGTTGATGGCCTGGTCCGGCCGGAACTTGTAGCGCGTCTCCAGCGTGGCGCGGTCATGCGCCACGAGCGGCTCTAAGCGGTGCAGCGTTTCGAGATCGCGCACCTGCCACGTCCGCACGGCCTCCGCCCAATGCGTGATCGTGATCGCCGGGCTGAAGCCCGGCCTACCATCGTCTTCGTGATAGTTGGTGGGAAAGAGATAGAAGCGGTCCGCTTCCAGGCCGAAGCTGGGGTCCGCCAGCCCCCCCTTGCGGATGAGCACCACCTGCTCTCCGCGATCGAGCGCCTCAATGACGGAGGCCCACTCTTTCAGCGCGGTGTGGTTGGCGAGCTTGTTCATGGCTTTGGTTTCCAGTTTATCCCGAGCGCAGCGAGGGATCTGGCGCCTTCTTGCGCGCAAATGGGCGCCAGATCCTTCGCCGTCTTTGCGGCCTCAGGATAGATTTTGAGGTCGAAACACCACCGAGTTTGCCGGCCCCTCCCATACTGTCACGGCGCTGACCAGCGCGTTCTCGCCGGCCACCTCGGCGGACAGTTCGCGCCAGAACCACTCGGCGATGTTTTCGGCCGATGGATTGATGCGATCGAACGGCGCGACGTCGTTGATGCAGCCGTAGTCGAGCCGCTTGGCCAACGCCTCGAGCTTCCGCCGGGCGCTGACGAAGTCGACGGCGATGGCGTCGGAGTCGATGCCGCCGCTGCGCGCGGCGAGCTCCGCTTCTACTTTGTACGAGTGCCCGTGCAGTGGTTCGGAGACTCCGCGATACTCGCGCAGGAAATGCGCCGCTTCGAAGCGGGCCTCGACGCGCACCGCAAAGGAGCCGCGCTGCGCGTCGGACGCTCCGAAGACCCTCTCGATCATCCCCTCGCTCATCCCCAGCTCGCGCATTTCCGCGGCGCACGATTGCGACCGCAGCAGCGACTCGGCGCGCCGATCGTCCCAGCAGTCCGTGGCGCTCGAGCCCTCGGCCAGCGAGATCAGTGTCTGCAGCGTTTTGCGCCGGTCCTCCACGGCGCGAAGTGTACAATGCGCCGCGACCTCGCGATGCCGCTGCCGAAGAGCGTCCTCTGCCCCTCCTGCAAGAAAACCTATCCCGAAGGTTGGAAGCGCTGCCCGTATTGCGGACACGACGCTACGGCCGAGAGGCAGCAGGCGCAGGCGCGAAAGTTCATGCAGCGCAAAGTGCAGGAATTCGAGCAGCGAACTGGACGCGAACGCCGGGAAGAGCGGCGCCCGGGGGGCGGTCGTCCTCCGCGGCCCGATACGCGCCCGCAGCAGGAGCGCGGCCGGGAGCGCAATCGCGATCGCGACAATCGCGGCCGCCCGCAACATGCTCCTTCGCCGCAGCAGCGCCGCGAGCGCGACGAGCGTCGCGGCGGACCATCGCCGCAGCATGCTTCGAACGCGCAGTCCCCGCGGCCGGAAGGGGAGCGCGGGCGGAGACGCCGCCGTCGCCGCGGACCACGTCCCGAGGGGACGACGCAGGCAAGTCATCTGCCAAGGCAGCCGCGTCCGCAGTACGCATCATCGCCCGACGGACCTCGCCCCGAAGGCGGCGGCGGTGGACGGCGGCGCCGGCGCTTCCGCAGACGTGGCCGCGGTCCGGGCGGAGGCCCGGAAGGGCCTAGCTCGCCTCCTGCTCCGTAGCGGGAGGGCGGTGGAGGCGGAGGTGCCGCGCCGTGCACTCCGCGAACCCTTCGCAGCGGATGCAGTAACGGTCGGAGTGCTCGGGCTTGTAGTCGACCGGCGGACAGATGTTCACGCCCTTGACGGTCTCGCGCTCGGAGACTTCGATCAGGCGATCGATGTCCGCGTTCGACGCGTTAGTCAGCGCCCTCTTCATGGCCACCACGCGCGCGCTGTTGCGCGTGGCGATGCGGATGATCAGATCGTTCGGCGTCAGCGGCGGCGCGGCAAAGCCGTTCGGCGCCGCGGGCGCCACGCGCACGCGCTGCGAGAGGTAGTAGGCGTAGCCGAAGGCCGCGCCCACCAGCGCGGCGAGATGAGGGTGACTGCCGATGAAAATGCCGAAGCCCAGCACGGCCGCGGCGAACAATGCCAGGAACGTGATGCGGATGGGAATGACGATCAGGTAGAGCGCCTGATGGCGATACAGCGACGCGTAGACGAACAGCAGCGTGAAGTTGATGAAGAAGGTGCCAGCCAGCGGCGTGTCGAAGTACGCGGCGACGGCCACGGTGGTCAGCGTGGACAAGAGATACAGCCGAAGGAAGTGCGACGTCCCCCACTCCTCTTCGACCGAGAGCCCCATCAGCGTCAGGAGGATCAGGTTGATGAACAGCGTGACCCCCGGCCAGATGACCCATGACCCGATCCGCGTGGCCTGCGCGAACTGATAGGTGAAGACGCGCCATACCTGGCCGGCCATCACCGCATGGCGGTCGAAGGCGAAGAGCCGGATGAACTTCTCCTCGTCCTGAAACTGCAGGAGGAAGAACGCGATGTTCAGGAAAAGGAGGACGTAAGTGGACCGGAGGTTCTCGCCGCGGCTGCGGAACATGGGGATGGCAACGTGACGGAAAAATTCGCTATTTCACGACCACCTGGTCCATTCCCTCGAACTTCAGGACGTTGCCGTCCGCGAGGTGGTGCTTCGCGGCTACGCCGGCGGCGACCTCCAGGACGTACTTGGCCTGAGCGTTCGGCGGATAGTTGGGACAAGGATCGGCCTTGCAGGGGGGCACGTCGTGCGCGATGTGCGCGATGCGGCGCTGCTCGTCGATCCAGATGATGTCCAGCGGGATGAGGGTGTTCTTCATCCAGAACGGATATACGCCCGCCTCGGTGAAGAAGAAGATCATGCCGCGGTCCTCGGCCAGGCGGTCGCGGTACATCAACCCTTGCTGGCGCGTGTCGTCGTCCGCGGCGATCTCCACGGCCCCGGCGTAGCGGTCAGGAAAGATGATGCGAGTAGCAGCGGTTTGGGCGGGCGGTGGGGGCGGAGGGGCGGCGGGGTGGGCGCAGGCCATCAGCAGAACGAGCGCGCCGAGGCTACTTCTCATCCTCCCCCCCGACCACCTCGTCTTTCTCGTGCGCGATCCGTCCATATTCTTTCGCGTAGTAGGGAGACGCGCGGTAGGCCAGCCGCAGCCGCTCCGCCGCCTGCGGCTGCACGCC